>Ga0310344_10000560_pt1 | contig 29213 bp, 26 predicted proteins | sample HC15DNA20200_MG_FD_203801 | JGI IMG/M metagenome (GOLD analysis project Ga0310344, IMG submission 203801) | Marine microbial communities from station ALOHA, North Pacific Subtropical Gyre - HC15-DNA-20-200_MG | ecosystem: Environmental > Aquatic > Marine > Oceanic | place: Pacific Ocean: North...
GCTGTATAGACTGCCGAGAGCGCCGTGGTGATGACCTCGTCGCCAGGGCCGATGCCGAGTCCGCGAAGGGCCAGGATCAGGGCGTCGGTGCCCGAGGCAACGCCCACGGTGTGCGTATTGCCGGTGGTGGCGCTGAACTCGCCCTCGAAGGCTTCCACCTCGGGGCCCAGCACGAACCAGCCACGGTCGAGGACTCGGTCGATCGCCTCCCTGACTGCCTCGGCGTCTTCGGCCGGTCGGAGTTGGGTCCACGCGACCCGGCTCATGATGCGGCGTCCCCACCGAGATAGTGGTTGAGGTGTTCCCGATAGAATCTGACGGTGCGGTCGAGTCCGGTCCGTAGGTCTACGTCGCCGTGCCAGCCGACTGCCTGCTCGAACTTCCTGGAATCGGAATAGAAGTCGCCGATATCGATGGCTCGTCGTTCGTCGGGCCAGTCGATGTAGCGTACCGCGCCCGTGCCCGCCACCTCGACCAGCAGCTCGGCCAGGTCGGCTAGAGATACCGGGCCGTGCCCTCCGACGTTGAACACCTCACCGTTGCAGCTGTCGGCGGCGCCCGCCAAGAGCAGTGCCTCGACCACGTCGTCCACGTAGACGAAGTCACGCCGCTGCGAACCGTTGCCGTAGATCTGAATGGTCCCGTCTTCCACGGCCAATCGGATAAACCAGCCGATGAAGCCCTGCCGATTGTGCTTGATGAGCTGGCGCGGACCGTACACGTTGGTCAGTCGCAACGCGCAGGAGCGGACTCCGAAGACGTTGTTGTAGACGAGGTGGTAGTACTCGCCGGCCGCCTTGTTGATGCCGTTGACGTCGATCGGGCGCACGAGGTGCTGCTCGCTGACCGGGAGATGGTCCGGTTTGCCGTAGATCTGGCGGGTGCTGGCGAATACGACCTTCACGTCCGGGTTGTGGTGTCGACAGGCCTCCAGGATTGAGAGCTGGCTCCGACAGTTGATCTCGAGATCCGTGTAGGGGTCCCGCATGCTGTCGATGTGGCTCACTTGGCCCGCCAGGTTAAAGATCACCTCTCGCCCCTGGACCAGATACTTCATAGAGCTGGCATCGCGCACATCGGAGATGTTGACCTGTACGCGGTTCCGCACCGGGGTAATGTTGAAGAGGTTGCCGCCGTACTCCGGTTCGAGGGAATCAACCAGCAGCACGTCGGCCCCATCATTGGCCAGGCGGATCGCAAGATTACTGCCGATGAAACCCAGGCCGCCGGTAATCAGCACCCGCCTGTTCCTGTAGAATGACTCGTTCTTGTTGCTCATGATGGTGTCTTCTGCCACCTCATCTCCGCCCCCGGATGCGTCCGATTCACCCTCACTCGCCCGCTTGCTCGACGCCACGGCGCTAGCCGAGTATCACCATTTCTGGTTCCGCGGCTTCCGGCGCTTCGTACGTCCGCTATTGGCCGAGGCCCTGGCTGGCTGTGCGCGTCCGCAGATTCTCGACTGCGGTTGCGGCACCGGAGCGAACCTGGCCATGCTGGCCGGGTTCGGCGACGCCTATGGGGTCGACCGGGAGTGGACGGGCGTCAAGCGCGCCATGTTCGATGGCCGGCGTGTCGGGCAGGGCACCGTGGATGCGCTGCCGTTCGCCGATGCTCGGTTCGATCTGGTGACCTCGTTCGACGTGCTCTACTGCCTCGAGACGCCGGTCGAACAGGCGGCGGTCTCAGAGATGCACCGGGTGCTGCGCCCAGGCGGCCGCGCCGTCGTCAACGTGGCGGCGATGCCGATACTAACCGGAAATCACTCGGTGCTGGCGCACGAGCTCAGGCGCTACAATGCGTCCGGGCTCCGGAGGCTGCTTGAAGACGGCGGGTTCGTCATCGAGCGGCTTACCTATACGAACGCGACGATCCTTCCGATCTTGCTGCCGTTGCGTCTCGTTCACCGGATGATGGGGCTGGCGCCGGAAGAGGATGCCGGCGACGAAATTTCCGTGCCGCCCAAGTTGGTGAATTTCGTCTGCGACCGGTTGCTGGCCATCGAAGCCGCCGTGGTGCGCCGTGTCGACCTGCCGTGTGGTAGCTCGCTGTTGGCTCTCGCCAGGCGTCCCTCGTAGGTCTACCCGGGCGACGATGGCCGGTCTGCCCCGGCGCGGTCGCGGCGCCATACCAACACGAACCACAGCTTCACGATGTCACCGAGTGTGCGCCCGATCCGGCGAATGTTGAAGAACTGTGACTTGCCGTAGGCGCGATGGAAATGGTGCACCGGGGCCTCGGTGATCTTGAAGCCGGCGTCCTGGACCTTCTTCATCAGCTCGAGGCAGATCACGCCGCTGTTTTTCTCGAGGTAAACGCGTTCAAAGATCGCGCGGCGCATTAGCCGGAAGTCACAGTCGACGTCCTGAACCTGTAGCCCGAAGAGCAGCTTAACTGTGTGGTGATAGAGCCGGCCGACGACGATCCGATGGAATGGATCCGACCGGCTGATCTTGTACCCGTTGACCAGGTCTACCCCCGGCTGCATCTTTGCCCAGAGCCGATCGAGTTCCTGCGGGTCGTACTGAGCATCCCCGTCGGTGTAGAAGACGAATTCCTTGGTCGCCGAGGCGAATCCGGTGCGGAGGGCGGCGCCGTAGCCTCTGTTCTGCGGGTGCTCCACTACGCGCAACGCGGGGCACATCGTCGTCAGCTCGGCCAGTATTGCCCCGGTGGCGTCCTGGCTGCCGTCGTTTACCACGATGACTTCGAAGTCGTCGGTGATCCGTCGCGCAGCGAGTACGGCCCCCAGTACCATGCTAGGGATCGTGCCAGCGTCGTTGTACGCGGGAAAGAAGATCGACAGACTGCCCAGCGTGGCCCCCGTGGTGCTCATAAAGCCGTCAACCGTACCACACTGCGTCGAGCGCTGCCGTACCGGATGACGGCCTACTCCGTGATGGCGTATAGCCATGCGTCGTCGTCCCAGAAGATCGGCAGGAGCTGGCTGAAACCGGCTATCCGTAACTCGAGCTCCCTCCAGCTGGCGTCGTCGTACAGCTCGCGGTGGAAGACGACGTAGCGCGTGTCTCTGGCCGCCAGCAACGATAGGCCGGCGTTGGTCGGGAACCGGGCTAGCTCATCGACCTCGGCGCGGAAATCCTGTGGGATCAGGTCAGAGTAGCCGTTGACCAGTGGTAGCCAGTGCGAAGTGGAGCCGACCAGATAGTACGAGTGCCGCGGGAAGTCCCACCGGTTGCTGTAATAGGGAAACTCCGCCACCGGGCCTGGCTCGAGCTTGCTCAGAATGCGATATGCACCAGGGAACCGAGGAGCCTCGTAGTGGGGGTAGGCGACCGGGGCGAGCTCGGCCAAGCCCACGAGTACCAGAGCGGCTGCGATCCAGTGCCCATGCCGGCCAGCGGTCAATCGGGTCACAGCGACGCCGGCGGCGACCGCCAGACAGAGTGACACCACGATGCCGAGGCGTGCCGGGGCTCGGAGCATACCGAAGCCCGGGATGGTCTCGAAGAGCAGCGTGTAGAACCCGGCATTCGGTCCGAACGAGGCCCAGGCGGCGAGTACCCCGATGATCGTGTAGAGCCAGGCGGCATGCCTGATAGCCCGCGTCGGTGCTCCCCGGGACTCGCTGGGGAACGTCGGTCGCAGCGCCATGGCCAAGCCGCCTGCTGACAGCGCGGTCAGCAGAAATCCTGGGAAGAGTACCTCGGACCAGCCATCCAGTCGTGCGAGGAGCCACCCGTGGGCTCTGGCGGGTGAGGCCAGCCAGGCCCCGGTGTCCGCCGAGTACACGCGCGCTTCGTCGAGCGTGCGCGCGATGGAGCCGTGGATCTCGCCGATGGCCATATAGGGGAGGAAGAACACGCCGGTGACGAGGCCGCCCACCACGACCGCCGTTCCGATGCCGCTCCAGAACTCGACCGATCGCCACAACCGTTCGGTGGTGGCGTAGAACAGGATGCCGACGCCGACCATGAGACCAGCGAACAGCCCGTAATAGCCGCAGGCTAGCGCCGTGATGGTCAGCAGCAGTCCAAGCTCGGCGCCGCGCCGGATGCCCGGCTGCTCGACGAGGCGGTGGAAGCCCAGCATCGAGAACGGAAGCCCGGCGGTCATCAACAGCTGGATGTGCGCACTCCGGGCGAAGATGAACGGACAGAAGGTAAACAGGACCGCGGTGACCAGCGCCGCCGCGAGGCTCCCGGTGAGGTGTCGAATTAGGAGATAGGCGCCGACGAACGCCAGCACGAATGAGATTAGGACCGCCGAATTGTGCGCTGCGTAGATATTGCCTGTCAGCCAGTAGGCGGGCGCTGCCAGCACCCCGGCGACTAGATTCGCCTCCGAGAAGGCGAGCGTATACGTATGGGGGTGAAAGATGTTGGCGTGGAACAGGCTAGACGGTTCGGCGACCACGGTGCGGGCCACCCAGGCGATGTTCCAGATGCTGAAGAGCCCGTCCCATGAGTCGACACGTCCACCGTGGCCCAGGCGGAACGCGAGCGGATAGGTTAAGGCGGCGGTCGTGACGAGCGCCAGGGTCACGACGAGCGCTGCCTCACGCCGACGGCTCATGCGCGTCGGATCGTAGCACGCGGTCCGCCATGGGCTTCGCCTACTCGGCGGGGGCTGGTAGCTGCTGGAAGATCGTTGTATGCGGTTCACGCTCGGTGTCGGGGGGGCACTCGACGGTGTAGTAGTACACGGCGATCGATCGGCGGGCGCGCTTGTCCGGACACGCGAGCGGTTCAGGGTGCCCGTGATAGCTGTGGCTCGTCGTGTTGAAGATAACGGTTCGGTTGAATAGCGGGACGATGCGGCGGGCGCAGCGGGTCAGGTCTCGGTCCCAGAGTTCGAGGTGTCCTCCCCAGGCGTCATCCCAGTCCCGGTTCAGATAGAGGAGCAGGTTCAGTCGACGATAGAGTCTCAGCTGCCGCTGGAGGTTGAAGTCAGCATGGACGTCGAGCTTACCCCCCTGGCGGATTTCGTGCAGGCCGCCACCGCGAAGATACGGGTCGGCGATCAGCCCTTCGACACCGGTCAACCGTTCGAGGAACCTCAGAAAGTTGCCGGAGTTCAGCGTATGAATGAGTTTTGTCGTGTACGGACCGAACGTTTCCTCAGCTTCATTCGAGCGTTTACGCTCCGTGTCTAGGCTGCGCGACTTCCACGCCGTCTCATCCACCTTCCCGAACTCGACGAGCACCGTCCGGAGGGCTGCCTTCTCGATGAGGCCGTCGATGACGACGTGCGGAAACGGGTCGGCACCGCGGTAGGTGCGTCCTTCTCGCTCAAGCACCTTCGCCAGCCGCTTCGGCGGGAAGAAGCTGTGTTCGAGAGGGAAACGCGGAGGGCGATGGATGACGACGGGGCGCCCGCGGATCGCCGCGAGCGCCATACGGGCCCGATTGCGCCAGTCTCGCGTTGCCATGGGTAGATGCTTGTCGTGGCTCAGTCGTCGGCCGCGAGTGGTTTGGCCGACGGCGGACGGTAGGTCATGGTCGAGTCGAACAGGGCCTCGGATCGAACACGGACTAACGGGGTGAAATTGGCGTGAACCGCTGGATTCGACGGCCTTCTTGCTCGGCGACGTAGACGTTACCCTGAGAGTCGACGCCGATCCCGTGCGGCAGCGTGAACTGGGTGGGATAGCGTCCAGGACCGCCGCCGAAACTCGAGACCACCTCGCCGCTCCGCCGGTCGACCACGTCAACCATGACGCTGTTTTGGTTCAGCACATAGAGTAGGCGCTGGTCTGTGTCGGGAGAGAAGGCCAGTGCCACAGCCGACCCGCGGGTGCCGATTCGCTCGGCGTGGGGCGGGGTGAGTGGCGTCCAAGGCACGTCGATGTTCCGGATGAAGGTCCCCATGCGGTCGAATACTTGGATCCGGTCGGCCTGACGATCGCAGACGTAGACAAGTCCATCTGTCGATACACGCAGGCAGTGAGGTAACGCCGCGGTGTCATCGTCCGCTTCGCGGTGAAGCGCCCACTGCCGTAGGAACCGGCCGTCGCCGTCGAGCACGGCGATCCGTTGGTTCCCGCCTGGCAGCTCGCCGTCGGCCACGAAGGTTTCTCCGCTTTCTTCATGGATGTCGATCGCGGCTGGGAGAAAGAATTGGGCACGATCGGAGTTGAGCGGCCGACCGTCCCGGGTGCCGTCTGATGAGTCGAAGCGGCCGGTCTCGCCAATCTGGCGCAGCAGACGACTGCCATCGAGGGTCCACTGTTGGACGACGCCGGTTCCGGCGGCGACGATCCAGAGCGTGCCATCAGGACCGGCGTGGCAGTCATGTAAACGTCCTCCGAGTTGCGCCGGTTCGCCCCAGCCCCGGACCACGGCGCCGGACGGGTCAAGTTCGATCACTGGCGGGGCCAGTCGTGCGCCATCGAGGTCGGCGGGGACCACGTTTTGCCGGTTGAGCAGGAAGACATGGCCACGCTGGCCGACACACATGCCGCCAAGCCCCCCCGTGATCCATTGCTCGCCAAAGGGGAGCCGAGGCCAGTCCAGGTCGACCTCGAAGTGCGTGGCCGGCTGAGCGGTGCTCGTGCCGACCACCGTTGCCAGGAGTCCGGCCGCCAGACAGACGAAGACAGCCAGCCATCGTGACCATTGTCGATTGGGTGTGTGCACTGTGTTCACCTTCACTGTGGTCTAGTCGAACGCCAGGTGTATTCTCACTCAGGTCGGCGGAGGCGCGAAGTGCGTCGGTTCCGATTTTTCGTGGAGGAGTGCATGGTGCGACGTCACCTCATCACCACCCTGACCATCGTAACTCTGGCGGGACCTCTGGCTGCGAGCGCGCAGCTAGCTCCGCGTAACGAAGCCCCGCCAGATCCGCGTCCCGCCCGCAACGAGGTCGTGCGGCCGCAGGGACCGTTCGACGAGGTGTTGATGCTCCGGCACCAGTATCTGGACAAGGGCGCTCATGAAATCTACTACCAGGCCAGCCGTTTCGGCGTGTGGCCGTGGTACGAACGCCTCGGAACCCGGATCACTGGACAGTGGCAGGTGGTGTATCCAGAAGGTGGGGAAGAGCCGCTCCGGGATGAAGGGTATCGGCTGGCCCGATACGCTAGTTTCGAGCATTGGCGCTACACGCGTGGACCGTTGTCCCAGACGCTGGCGGGGAATGGGCCCAATCTCGCTCGCAGCGGTCTGGCCGGTCAGCTTCGTCGCGAGGTAGCCCAGGGGTCGAAGGGCGGCTATTTCCTACAAGGGCTGACCGCCACAATCAAGCCACAGTTTCTGCCCGGGTTCGCCGAGGAGTACGAACAGATCGGCACCGGTGTGCCCGGTCCGGACGATGACGTGATCGCCGTGCGGAACGATGTCGAGCAGCCCGGCGTGGCCACCATCGCCTTGCGCTATGCCCGGATCGAGAAAGGAAGCTTCGAACGCATTCTGGAGACGACCCTCGCGTCGGTGTGGCCCTACGAGGAGAAGCTCGGGGCCCGACCTATCGGTCAGTGGAAGGTGATCTATCCGGATGCGCCGAGCCGAACCAAGGAAAGTCACGACTACGACGAGATGGTCACGATGGTGCGTTATGCCAGCTACGATCACTATCGCGCCATGCGCCGCGGTCAGGCAGTGTTGCTGGGCGGAAATGGCCGCGACTGGGAAGCGTGGCGCCGGGCGCTCGACACCCAGGGGGCGGCGACCCTGGAGGAGACCGTCGAGTTTCTCCAGGGCTTTGACCACTGGAGTCCGCCCACCTTCCAACCAGCTTTGCCCGAGCGCTACGAATCGCGGTGACCACCAAGTTCTCGAAGGCTGCGCGTGGACGGCTTACCGACAAGGACCTGCGTCGGTTCCCGAGCGAGCGTCTGTTCGACCGGATTGGTCGCGCGGTGGTCTCTGCCGGCTGTCTGCCGCGTCGGGAGTTGTATGAAGCGTGGGAGGTGGCGCGTCGTGTGCGAAGACGCTTTAGGGGCGGCCGGATCGTCGATCTTGCCGGGGGGCACGGTCTGCTGGGGCAGATCCTGCTCCTTCTCGACGATACGTCGCCCGAAGCGGTCGTGGTCGACCCTGTGGCGCCGAGGTCGGCGCCGCGCGTTCAGCAGGCGCTTGTCTCCGTCTGGCCTCGACTGCGTGGCCGGGTGTCGTTCGAGTCTGGCGACCTCGCCTCGTTCCCGCTCATGGCCTCCGACCTCGTAGTGTCCTGTCACGCCTGTGGACGGCTGACCGACATGGTGCTAGACCGTGCCACCGATGTCGGCGCTAGGGTGGGCGTTTTGCCGTGTTGTCACCATCTGGAGTCGGGAGCGACCGGCCTACTGGGTGGCTGGGTCGACGGTCCGCTCGCGATCGATATTGAGCGGGCGATGCGTCTGCAGCGATTCGGCTACCAGGTCTGGACCCAGATCATTCCGGACGAGATCACCGAGAAGAACCGATTGTTGTTGGGGGCGCCGGCTCGGCCAGTTCCCTGACATGGCAACGGCCCGCGCGCGCCCTCCGATGGGTACCCGCGGGCCGTTGGCCTGCCGCTTCGCTTGGTGAGTCGTCAGTCGGCGGTCGCCACCTTGGAGTTGGTCTCCAGAAGCGTCGCTTCCTTTTCCAGGTCTTCCTTGGTTTTCAGCTCGTTGTGCACCTTGATGACGCCGAAGGTGCGCCGTGCCGCGGACTCGACCTGGAGACGATCGCCGTGGGTCAGCACCGCGCCACGCAATGTCACGTGTCCGTTACGGACGATGATGTGGATGCCAGGGTTTACCCCCAGGTAGCGCTCGAAGGTCGCCACCCCATAGATGTTCCGAGCCAGCACCCGACGGATCTGCCAGTCGCCGCTGCTGGGCGAGAGCACTTCCAAGTCGACCACTACACCCTTGACGCCGGGCACCTTCGAGACCTGTTCGCGCAGGTCGGACGGTTTGTCGGGCGTATGCGTGACCACACCACGCAGGGTCACGACCGAGTCCTGGATCTCGGCGGTCACGTAGTCGAATACCGTGTAGTAGCCGTAGCCCGTGATCGCCTGGGCCACGTTCCTTGCCATGTCGGGAGTGCTCTCGGCATCCCGGATGGTGAGGTAGCTGACGACGCTCACCACGTCGTCGGTCTTCCACGCCTCTTCCATAGCCCATTCCCGATGCCAGAGGCTGGGCACTTCGCCCCGAAGCGTGACCTCGGCAGCCTTGGTCTGGACCGAAACGTTGAAGCCGACGACCTCTTTGTCGGCAAGACGTTTCTCGACCTCTCGGGTCAGGTCGGCGTCGGTCGCCGCGGTCGCGGCAGTCGCGACACTGAAGAGCATCGTCAGGAAAAAGCCGGCCATCCGACGTTCCATCGTGTGTTCGCGTGTCATCGTGTCCTCCATTCCTGTCCAAGACGGTCGTCCGCCCGTCACATCTAGGCCAGAAGAAGTCCACATTCCGTGCCAGCATCTCGTGAAGGTCGATGTCCTCTGTAAGTTATTGTTTCTGCATCTGATACAGGATCGAAACAGTCTCGATCAGAGGCAAAGATATTGACCTCTTCGGGTGACAGTTGTCCCATGGCCCGGAGCGCTTGTCACCAGTCGAGGTAGCGCTGGTGGCCTCAAAAATTTTGGCCATGATTACCCCGGGACCGCAGTTTGGCGGTTAGTAGCGGAACAGATACGACACCTTCGCGAAGACGGCGCGGTTGGTGCGTTGGAGTTGACGTGTGTCGAAGAGAAGCGAGTCGATGAGCGAGCCGCTCTGGAAGCGGTCGTCGTAGCCGAGGAAGGCGACGGTGCCCGCGTTGATGCGGTAGGTGAGGAGCAGGTTGTTGCCGAGTGTCAGAGATGCCGTGTTGTATTCGAGGATGTGGCGCATCAGCATTCGGCTGGTGAACTGGTAGGTGGCCCGGGTCCGGAAGATCTTCACGTCGAATATTTCCGAGTCGTTCGCCGGGTCCACGAACTGACTGAAAATGCCGACCAACTCGGCGCGTAACCGCGACGTTGGGCGCGCGCTGATCTGGAAGTTGCCGGTCACGCTGCGCCCCAGGAACGGGTTGTCGCTAAAGAGCACGCCGTCGCCCCAGTTCATCCCGCCAAGAATGGAGACCAGCCGCTGGCTCCAGATGCCGAAGAACCCGTAGCCGGTCTTGCGGAAGTCGATCTCGTTGAACCGTTCCAAGTCTTGGCTCACCGTGCCGTTCAGCGAGATGTTGTTCTGGAACGAGAAGCTCGCTCTGGCCTGAAGCTGCTCGTCCTGCAAGATCCCCTCGTGGTCGTACAGCCGCAGATATTCGACGGTTGGTCCCCAGGTGATGAGGGCCGACTCCGGCCAGAAGCGATAGGAGATGTTCCCGAGAGCCTGCCGGTAGTCCAGTCGCGGCAGAAAGCCGGTCGAGGTTCGAAAATCTGGGCCGACACTGCTGTAGGACGCGCCGTATCCGAGGTTTCGACCTTGTCGCGTATAGTCGGCCTCGAGCACCGCCCCCGTCAGTTCGTCTCCTTCTGTTTCCTGGGTCGATGAGCCGACCGCCATGAAGCTGAGCCGGTGAGTGCGTCCGATTCGGAAGCGGCCGTCGACGCCGGCGACACGGTTGAAGTCGTCGCCAAATTCCCGTGCCGTGGTGATCGCTCCCAGATAGGACTCGGAGTAGAGGTCGTACCGGGCGCGGCCGACAAAGGTCTGGGCGGTGCGTCCCAACTGCGACTCGAGTGGGGCGCCGAGCAGTCCGCCTGCCTCATCGTCAGCTGCAAGTACCCCGATGGTGGTCTTGCCGACCTTACCCGTCAGCTTCCCACCAAATCGCGGGTCCATGATGGTCCTGGTGTGCAGCAGGTTGGTGATGGTCGGGGTCGCGAAGATTTCCTGGCCCTCCAGGAAGAACGGGCGTTGCTCTGGGAAGAACAGGTCGAACCGCTGATTGGTTGCGATTTGCGGTCGGTCTGATTCGATCTGCGAAAAGTCTGGGTTGAAGGTGATGTCGGCCGTGAGGTTTGGCGTGATGCCGTATTTCACGCTCAATCCGGCGTCGCCAGCCGGGCTCTGATCGTTGAATTGACCGTTGGCCGTGTCGAGCGACCCGAACCGGATGCCCGTGATCTCGGGTAGAAATTCGAGGTTTCGGCTGGTCGATAGTCCGGACAGACCCTCGAGTCGGCCAAACTGGGTGAGCTGTCCCTGAACACCGCGCGAGATCGGGGACCAGGTCTGTGCCTCGGAAATGTCGCGGATGATCCGTGTGATCTGAAAGCCCCACGTGCCCGAGCCACCGCCTGGGTAGCGCAAGCTCTTGAACGGGATCCGCATCTCGGCGGTCCACCCGTCGTCGACGAGCTGTCCGGCGGTGGTGAAGAGAGTGTTCCAGCTGGCATCGCCTCGAATCCCGAACTGTCCTGAGCCGCTCAGTCCACTCCCGCTGCTTCCGCCCACCCGGCGTACGCCGCCCGTCCGCTGCATGCGCATGCTGCTGCTCGAGGCGCCCGTGCTGCCGTCGGCGTTCACGATCGAGTCGGCCTGCACACCGAAGCCGTTCACCTCGAACTGATACGCCCGCTGCTGGTCGAGGAATGGATCGAAGAGGACGGAGAACCGGTCGTCGCCTCGGATTTCGTCGCGGTCGGCCCGGTTAACGCGCATGCCGTTCGTATTGGTGTAATGCGCGTAGAATGCGATGTAAATGTAACTGTCGTCGTAGGCAAGCCATACCTCGCTCTCCTCGGTACCCGGTACCCCCTCGAGTGGCGTGATCTGGATGAACTCCGTCAGGTGGGTGGCGGTTTCCCACACGGCGTCGTCGAGTCGTCCGTCGATGTTCGGTGGAGCGTCGGTGCGGCCGATGGTTGCGGTCGGCCGACTGCGAGGAACCGCCGAGAAGCCGGCCACTCTACCGGCCGGGTTCCCGCGTTCCGCTGGAGCCTCTTCTAGCCGTAGGGCGCCGGAGACCGGTCCCGTTGAACGGGGCACGGTCGGGCTTGGGGTTGGCATCGCCCGAGCCGAGCGCGGCGCAGATTCCAGCCACTGGGACAGCATCGCTGCTACGCGGTCTTGGGTGTCGAACAGCTGATTGACGTGCCCATCGACCTGTCCGGTGCGCACAGCCTCCTCGGATTGGACGTCGACCAGTCTGATCGTGACTCGGGTGATGTCACCGACCCGTTGGTAGGTACCTGTGATGAGGTGGTTCGCCTGCAAGGATTTGGCCGCAACCAGTTGCGCGGCGAGGGTACGACGGAGGCCGTTGCCGTCAGGGTCAGGCAGCAGGGTCACCCCATGCGCGCCTAGGGCGATGGTGACCGTTTCGGCGATGCCGGCGCCAATCCATGCGTCGTCTGGCTGACCGCTCAGGTTCTCGAACGGCATCACGACGATGCCCGATTCCGCCGCGGTTGGGGCCGAGCGTGGCGTCAGCGTTGGAGACTGCGCGCGGGCCGGCGCCGACAGGGCAAGCAGGCCCAGCGCCGCGGCATACGCGGTCAGCACAGATGCCGGGCGAGACACTAGGAACATGCGATCTGTCACGAACGGTATCGGCAGGCAAGGGTGGCCCCAAACAGCCCCGATAGTCAGGCCGGCAAACGCACCATTCTAGCAGGCGGTTACCGCCCTGCTTCCTCGACACGCGAGCCGGCCAGCATGTTGGTCATGCCGTAGTTGCCTTCGTGGCAGGCGTACTCGAACATCGGGCCGCTGCTCACGGTCATTGGCAGGGAGCCGCTCCAAGGGCGTGTCCAGGTCTTCGGATCGGTTACGGTGAACTCGTAGCCGAGCACGCCGTCATCACGCGGGGTGAACCGCTCGACTACATGCAACTCCTGACTCAGTTTCGGCGAGAAGTTGCGGATGAACGCATGCTCGTTGAAGTGGGTGGTCTCCACCACTAGCGTGTCGCCCTCCCACCGGCCGCGCGAGTCGCCAGCATATTGCCGAATCGACTCGGGAATGCTGGGTCGTCCGTCGAGCGGGATGAACCGGGTATCGTGGATGTGTTCTTGGGTGATGGCGATCCAGTCCGGTGTCTGGAAGATCTGGTAATTGTTGTTGTACGCGGTCGGGAACGACGGAACGCCGCGATACCAGATGCAGCGGTCGCCAAGATCGAGTTGGTTGTAGTGGGCGGTGGGCTGCCGACCGCCTCGCACGTCGGCCAGATGGCGAGCCTCGTCAGACTCCATCCAGCGTCGGACACCGGAGGTGACATCGGGAAGCCGACCGTTCGGAGGATCGGTGATCACCGAAGTCCGTCGGTCGGCAACCACCGCGGTGCCTCGCTCCATCCAGAAGTTGTTGTAGGACCCGGGTGCCCCGTCCACTCCGCGGTCAACGTTGCCGCCTGCCTCGGTCCGCAGCGCACCGCGCGCGGAGAGGTCGGCGTCGATACTGGCTCGGCGCTGCGCGGCGGTTGCCGCCTCTTCTTCGGTGATGTACTCCTGGGTTCCCAGGGCTTCTGGCCGCTGGAAGGGGGTCAGGGTGCCGTTGTTCCAGACGCCGCGCAAGTCCGGATCACCCCACGTGGTGCGCGGGGTCGACTGCGCGCTGGCCAGCACGGGCGCCAACAACGCGCCGAGCGCCAGGGTTGCCACCATGCCGATCGATCGCTTGAACATCACACCCTCCTGGGAGTATCTCGAAGCCTGAAGTGCCGGCATTCTAGCGCAGTTCAACAGTCGATATAATCCTGGAACACCGACCCTTGAGAGTAACGATGTCAACAAATCGAAGACAGTTCGTGAAGACCGCTAGTGCAGCGGTAACTGGGGCCGCGGCCGCGTCGACCGTGGGTCGGGCGGCGCAGTCCACTGGCCGATTCGATGACGTCGAGGCATTCGCGTTCGATGCCTACGGCACCTTATTCGACGTGTTTTCGGTGACCGCGTTGTGCGAAGAGCTGTTTCCGGGCAACGGATCAGCGCTGGCCCAGCTCTGGCGCGTCAAGCAACTGCAATACAGCCTGCTGCGCAGCCTGATGGGGCGTCACAAGGACTTCTGGGAGGTCACTAAGGACGGGCTGGTCTACGGAGCGAAGAGTCTCGGCCTCGACCTGACCACCGCACGCAGGGAGCGGCTGATGGAGGCCTACCTGACGCTCGAGGTGTTTCCTGACGTCCGGCCGGGGCTCGAGGAGTTGCGGCGCCAAGGGCTGAAGCTGGCCATTCTCTCGAACGGCGCACCGCGCATGCTGCAGGCCGCAGCCGAGAGCGCGGGTATCGACACTCTGCTCGACGACATCATCAGTGTCGAGGAGGTGAAGATCTTCAAGGTCAGTCCGCGGGTGTATCAGCTTGGACTGGAGCGCCTGGAGGTGGGCCGCGGGCAGCTCGGATTCGTTTCGTCCAATTCGTGGGACATCAACGGCGCCGCTTCGGCGGGGCTGACCACCCTTTGGATCCAGCGCTCGGCTGCCGAGCCGCCCGAAGAACTCGGCTTCTTGGCCGACGCGGTGGTGAACACCATCACCGACCTGCCCGGCCTGGTTCGCTCCTAACGCGACAGGTGCTTGTCGAAGAACGCGGCCATTTCTTCGAATGCCTCGGTCCGTTCGAGCGATTCTCGGATGTAGTGCCCGTGGGCCTGCGCTTCCCAGACGTGTAGCTCCGCTTCGATCCCGGCCCGTCGGAGCTTCCGGTGCACGCGCTCCGTATCGCTCAGTAGAAGATCACGCGTGCCACTGATACACGGTCGCTGGTGGCACGAAGGCTGCTTGGGGGCTACGCGAGCCGGTCGAGTGGTCCCGTCAGGTCGATGTAGTCGCCGCGTTGCCCGCGGACGTAGGTCAGGCCGACGTGGTCGACGCCGAGTCCCATCGCCTGGGCGACGCTGACTAGCAGCTTCTGATGAGGGAGGCCGGACACCCGGCTGACCCCTTCGGCCAGGACCTGCGCCGGTACCCGCATCTCGGCTGGCGTGTCATGTGGCCAGTAGAGATAACGCCCGGTGTTGAACGCCCACGATCCGCCGATGAGTACCGGGTTGTAGTGGCGGTAGCCGTGCCACCCGTCGCCCAGCTCAGACCCCCACACGATCAACGTGTTGTCCATCACCGAACGGCCGTCGACGTCCGGCACGTTTTCGAGGGTCGAGACCAGCCGGGCCACCTGCCGCGCGTGGTGCGCGGCATAGTCGGTCATCGCGGCGTACTTCGTCTCGTCGTCGTAGATATAGTGGGCGATGCCCTTGTGCACCTTGTCGCTGATGTGGTCGGCGCCAAACTCGGCGGTCGGCATCTCGCCCAGTGACAGCGCCACCACTCGGGTGATGTCGCACCCGAAGGCGGCGCCGATGATGTCGGTGAACGCATCGAAGCGCTGATCGTACTGCGCGAACGTCGCGGCCGGCCTGGTCGGCGCGTCGCACGACAGCGTAGCCAGCCCCTCGAGTCGGTGTCCAAGACGTTCGACCAGGTTGAAGTGCGAGTCGAGGCGGTTACGTCCACTCGTATCGAGATTCGAGGCTAGCTCCTTGTATTCGGCCTGTGCGAAGTCGAGGGTGGCGCGTCGCCGGGTACCGACCGCGTCGCCCGACGAGGCTGGTCCGAAGACACGTTCCCATGCTGCGAGCGGCGTGTTCTCGGATGGGAGACGCACGCCGTGCGGGCTGTAGGAAATCGGCCGGCCCGCTTCGAGCGCGGCATCCACAGACAGCTCCAGCGACGGCAGCCGGTCGGCGCGCGCAATATGCTCAGCGACCAGCTGATCGATCGAGGTTGACGTCGAGCGCGTGTCGCGCGCGGAGAAGTTCGCGTTGTTCCCGGTCCAGGCATGCACCCAGCCGCGGTCGTGCCGGTTCCCGCCGGCGTCCAACTCGGCGGTGGCCAACGACAGACCATCGAGCGCCAGCATTCGTTGCCGATGCTCGTAGAGCGGGGCCAGCGGCTGGCTGAATTCCTCCTGGCTCATCGACGCGAGATCGACCGACCACGGTTCGTGCTCGGCGAGTCCCTCGGGGCGCAGCCGCCACGTAGCGTAGGGCCAACCATGACAGTGGCTCACTACGATGAGTCGTCGTGGTGCCTCGCCGGTCTGCATGAAGGCCTGGAGAGCGGTCCGGGGCAGGCTGGCTCCGAGCGCGGTCAGGCCGGCCAGCTGCAGCAGGCGTCGTCGCGGGACGATCATCGGTGGTCTCCAGAAGTGTCAAGCAGTGGTCGGGTCCGGAATAGGTCGCTGCCGGCGATCGAGACCAGCAGCTCGCGGATCGAGTCGTCGTCTCGGAACTGCTCCTGCAGCGGCGCCAGACCCGGGTCGCTGGCATCGAGCTGGGTGCCGAGGGCGTAACGTGTCCAGTGCATGGCGTAGCAATCGCGCACGCGGGCGCTTTCGGCTAGCTGGTGCACAAAGTCGATGCCGTTGGTGAACGAGATCTGTTCGCCTCCGGCAAGGGTCAGTGCGCCACTGGCATCAACCGGCTGGCCGTTGTCGGCGTCTCGCCACTTCCCGATGGCGTCGTAGTGTTCGAACGCGAACCCCGGCGGATTGATCAGCCGGTGGCACGTCGTGCAGGTAGCCGAACTGGTTGCCGTGGCCGTCCGCTCGCGGTTCGTGCTCTCGGCGGTCAGCGTGTCCGGAGGAAGTGCTGACTCCGCGCCCTGGATCGGGGTGCCGAGATGCATGCAGGCGATCCGCTCGAGCACTCGCTTTCCGCGAAGGATAGGACCAGGTTGCACCGCATAGGCGCCGAGCGCTAGGACTGATGGCAGTGTCAGAATGCCAGCCCGCTCGGTGCTAGGGAACCGGGTGGGGTAGAGCGTTAGCGGCTTGGTTTGTCCGATCGAGGCCACCACGATCTCGATCTGTTTCGTGATTGGGGTGCTGTTGGCAACAGGGACTGCCGACTCTCCGTAGATCGGTTTGGTCGCGTCCGACATGTAGCCTTGGCTGTCGGTCAGCAGTGCCGTGAACGTGCCGTCGCCTTCGAAGATAGCTTGCTCGACGAACAGCTCGGTTTCGAGCTTCATTGAGTGACGGACCGGACCCATAACTGCTGGCCACTGCACGTCGTCGTCGCGCGCGATCTTCAACTCCGGCGTTAAACCGAACAGCGGTCCGAACGCCCGTCGCGCCGGCGCTACCAGCAGGACGTTTTCGGTGCCGAGCCACTGATGATGGAAGCGGACCACCGCAGACCGCGCCCTGGGGTCGTTGAGCATCCGGCGTGCGTGCCGCTTGATCTCAGTCGGATCGAACAGGGTTCCGGACTCGGCGGCGGTAAACAGTGCGTCATCGGGCATCGAGTCCCACAGAAAATAGGACAGTCGAGAAGCCAGCTCCCAGTTGGTCAGCGCAGCTGACGACGGGTCCGCCGACGGGTCGAGACGGAAGTGAAACGCCGGCGCTTGGAGGAGACCAGCCACGGTGATGGTCACGGCCTCGTCGGACGGGTACGCAGCAGCGTTCTCTAGCCAGAAGGTGTGTAGACGGCCGGCTTCCTGCTCCGTCAATGGACGACGGTAGACGCGAGGCGCGAGCCGTTCGAGGCTGTCCCAGGCGCAGGCATGTTGCTCGTCCGTCGAAAGAGCATTCCAGCCGTCACACGTCAGAAAGGTCGGTGAGAGCAGCGCAAATGCACCGAAGTGCATGCCCGCCAGGTGGAGTTCTTCCACCTGATAGGACGAGGGGCTCTGTCCCTGCACAATGCCTTCGAAGCCTTCCGATCCTGGTTCTTTGGGGAAGCGCCATGGCCACGATGGTGGCGGCGGCGGGGGAAGGAAGACGCCCTTACTCGCGGCACGTCTGGGGCTGATCCGATTTGCAAGAGGCGGACGGTCAGGCCAAGCGGTGCCGTCTTGTGGGAAACCGAGCAGGTCCGCGACCGTGTTGTTGTATTCCGTTGGAGTGAGCGCCACCGGGGGGAGACTCTCCTCAACTGGCTGTGCGGCGGTCACACCGGTTGCCGCCGTGAGGTATATGGTTGCCAGTCCGAACAACAGCAGAGGAGAACGCATTGCCGTCAAGAATCGCAGTGGCTTGTCGGCGAGTCAAGGTCTCCTGTTAGCCGGTCAGTGCTGTAGCGGTTGACCGGCGACCGCACGCCGACCAAGATTGAGAACGTCGATGCCGCGAACTATCACGACCTCGCTCGTCGCGCTGGTTATTGTCTCAGCGGGGCTGAACGTGCCCCATGCCGAAGCGCAGCGATCCGGTGGCGCCTATGCCGGCTACCTAGCTGCCACTGTCGCCGACGATGGTGGGCTGGAGGTCGTGATGAGCGAGAACGACGACCGGTTGCTGACTCCGGCGTCGGTGCTCAAGGTGATCACCGTGTCCGCGGTTCTCGATCTGCTGGGGCCCGAGTACCGGTGGTCGACTACGTTGGAGACGTCGGCTGAGGTGTCGAACGGAGTCGTCCAGGGCGATCTGGTCTTGGTACCAGGCGCCGATCCCACCTGGAACGAGGAGATCACCGGACCTGACGGACATGTCGCAGTGCGGGCGCTCATAGCCCAGATACAGTCGGGTGGCGTGCGTCGGATCCAAGGTGATCTGGTCGTCGAGACGGGTCGCTTTCCTGGGCGGCGGCATCCGACTGATCGCGACTTCTCCGACCTGCCCTATCGCTTTGGCACTCCGCCGGCTCCGCTGGCCCTGGACGATGCCACGGTCAGGATCCAGGTGGCCGCCGGTGCGGAGATTGGCGGGCCTGTGCGAGTGACGGCGCCGGTCGACCTCGACGTCATTAACTTGGCGCGGACGGTAGGGCAGGACCGGCACGGCGAGGGCACCCTCGACCTGGTGCCGCTGTGGGGCACCGATACGCTCCTGCTTCAGGGAGAGTTTCCCATCAGCGAGTCGGCGTTCCGGATCGCTGTGAGCGATCCCGCACCGGTCTCTCGAGCCGCCCGTCGCGTCGCCGAGATGCTAGCCGAAGACGGGGTCGAGTTGGCCGGGACTGTGCGGCTTGAGCCGGAATTGCGAAATACGAACCGCCGCGTGCTGGCCGAGTTTCGGTCGTCGCCTCTGTCCGAGGTTCTGGACCGGGTGCTGACCGACAGTCACAACTGGACCGCCGACATGCTCGTGCTCACGCTCGGATGGGAGGTGGCGCGGACGGGTCGGTTCGATGACGGAGTTGCGGTGATTACGGATTTTCTGGAGCGAACTGTGGGTTCAGACGCCGCCTGGTCGCTTGAGGATGGGTCAGGGTTGTCGGCGGGAAACCTCATCACTCCCCGGGCAGTCGTGACAGTGCTGGCCTACGCCCTACGCCAGCCATGGGGGGGCACCTTGTTCGAGGCGCTCGCCACGCCCGGTCAGGGCACGCTGGAGAGCTGGCCGGCGCTACCACCTCTTTCCGCCAAGACGGGTACGCTGCAACACACGGTCGGCCTGGCCGGCGTGCTTCGCCAGAACTCGACCGCCCCGGTGGTCTTCTGCTACTTCGTGAACCATCACCCAGGCCGTCCTTCTGCGGCACGCCGGGAGATCGCCGCTGCGCTCGAGCAGTGGTGACGACGCATCGAGCGCGATGACAACCGCTATCTCCGATGCGCCTTCTGCCGCAGCGTGGAGGCGCTCAACGAGGTGTCCCGTCGCCTGGCCTCGTTGGTTCGGTGAGACCGATATGCTTAGATCGTAGCCGGTATAATCCGGTTCCGTTCGGCTCCATCTGGGTGCAGGAACACGGGAACAGGGGCAGATGATCGGAATGTACGACGGTTGGCGCTGGCTGCTCGGTTGTGGCTCATGGCTACCCGTCGACGACCTGACGATGATGATGCAGCCGCCGGCGTTGACGATCTCCTATGTGGTGGAAGCGGGTGGAGCGGCGGTGGTGAACATCTCGCTCAAGTCGGTGGCCGCAGGTAGCAGCCTGTGATTGGACCGACCGAGCTTGCTATTCTCGCCGGGCTCGCCTTTCTCCTCTACGTCGCGCGCCGGCGGGGCGGTCCTTCGGCACCCGGTGCGGCGCCGGCCCGTGTGCACGTCGTAAAAGGTGGTTGGACGGGTATCGCCGTTGCCTTGGGCAGCGCCCTGCTCGCGGGGGCCGGCATTGCTGTCGGCGTGCTGTGGTTCGCGCTGCCCGAGCCGACCAGCAGCATTGTGGCTGGGGCCGCAGCTGGGCTGGCCGGTGGGCTTCTGGTGATGTCCGCGGCGGCGTTTCGTCGGGAGCTATGACAGCTTCACGATGGCTCGGCCAGGCGCAAGCACTTCATCTCTCTCATTCTTGATGTACAGCTCCAGCGAGATCGTGCCGGTCTCACGGTTCACCTCGCTCACGGTGCCTCCGGCGCGGAGGGTCTCGCCGAGGTAGCACGCGCGTCGGTTTGAGTACTCCATCTCCACCAGCGTGCCGTCGTCGCCGAGCCACTCGGTGACCACCTGGGCCAGCCAGTCGCCCTGCAGAGGACCGTCGATCACGATGCCCGGGTGCTTTTCCACCTGCGTGGTGTAGGTCTCGTCAAAGTGAATCCGGTGTGGATTCCAGATGACGGCGTTGTAGAGGAAGAGGGAGACCATCGACGGATGGTGCGAGCGCTCCTCGATGGCAGTGCCAACGGCGATGTCTATGCTGGGCATGGGTCCTACCTGAAGATGCGCTTTCTGGTTTCTTTCATCACGAGTTCACCCGCTTCGGTCTCGACCCGCATGACGTAGGTTACGAAGATGAGTGGGCCGCTTCGTCCCTGTTTCTCATAGATGTCGGTCAGGGTGCGGGTGAGGACGAGCTGGTCGCCCGGCCGGATCGGGCGGTGATAGGTGTTCTTGACGCCGCCCGCCATTACCCGCTTGAGCGGCAGTTCTGGTAGCAGCGCGTCGACGGTGAGCCCGTCTGGCCGAAGCTGGTCCAGATCCACCAGGGGCGAGTGGGCGTTAAAGAGAAACATTGGCGGGGCTTCGTCTCCCCGGCGGTACTTCTCCACCTGCTGTTCGGTGGCGATGGCGTATTTCTGGATATCGCGTCTGGAGACTTCGAGACGGACCGGGGTGTCCGAGCGGCCGACCCAGTCCTTGATCTCTGGGGTTAGCAGGTTATTCATGAGTACGAAACCTCGGCAGCGTGAGTTCGTTGCTCACGCCGTGATATTCGAGCACCACAGGGGCGCCCAGACGGAGTGGCTGCTCCGATGACGACGCGAGCGGAGCGACCATGCGCACCCCAGCCTCCAAATCGACCGTCACTAGTGTGTATGGGGTCGTGTCCTTGAATCCGCGGTGGAAGGCGTGATGGCTGACGGTCCAGCTGTGCACCGTGCCGTGTCCGGTGGCCTCAAACCACTCGGCCTCGAGTGAGTGGCAGCTAGCGCACATCGGCCGAGGGTAGTGGCGGGGGGTCTTGCAGCTGGCGCATCGTTGGAGCATGAGCCGGTGCTCTCGTAGCCCGTCCCAGTAGGGCTGGCTGTCCGCCGTCGTCTCCGGCGTGGGGAGTACGCTCGTATCTTCTGCTTCCGGACTCCTCGCTCCTTGCCGCATCACGTCACCGCCGCATAATGGCCAGTGAGCCATCGCCAAGGTCACCATAGCCCGTAACTAGGCCTATCTCGGCGTCCTCGACCTGTCGGCCCTCGGCCTCGCCTCGAAGTTGACGCACCAACTCCACCACGTGATTCAGCCCAGCCACATGCGCTTGCGAGAGCAGCCCGCCGTGCGTGTTGGTCGGCAGGTCTCCGTCGAGACCCAGGCGTCCCCCTTCCACGAAGGCGCCACCTTCGCCCTTCGGGCAATACCCGAGGTCTTCAAGTTGGCACAGTACCGTGTAGGTGAAGCAATCGTAGATCTGGGCCACGTCGATGTCGTCGGGCGTGACGCCCGCCATGGCGAACGCCCGCGGCGCTGCCTTGGCGAGTCCTAAGGTAGTTATGTCGGGCCGCTGCGTGATCGCGCTCGGTGAGTCCGGGTGCCCGACGCCCATGCCGGACAAGTAGACCGGCCGACGAGGCATGTCGCGGGCCCGTTCGGCGGCGGAGACCACTACGGCGGCGCCGCCGTCGCTCTCTAGGCAGCAGTCGAACAGCCTGAACGGGTCGGCGATCATGCGCGAGGCCTGATGATCTTCCAGGCTCATCGACTTGCGCATCAACGCGTTGGGATTGAGCGCGGCGTGGCGGCGCATAGTTACGGCCACCTCGCCAAACTGCTCACTGGTGGTGCCGTAGAGCTCCATGTGCCGTCGGGCCATCGGCGCGTAGTACTGTGCCGGGGCGTTGGCACCGACCGGTGCTTCGAATTGCGACACTACATCGAACTGTCGCATCTGGCCGACTCGGCGGTTGATCCGCGTGCCCGAGTAGCCGGCGCGGCCCAGTGGAATCAGCACGTGGGTGGCGATCCCGGTGGCGACGGCCATTGCGGCACACTGGAGCGCGGCCGCCGCACTGGCCCCTCCGAGCGGCGTGGTCGCGGAGAATAGGAAGTCCTCGCTCCCGAAGGCCGTGAGCAGATCCTCGGCAACTACCCCACCACTGGCATAGGCCACGATGCCATCGATTGCTTTTGGGGTAAGCCCCGCGTCGTCGATCGCTGCCAGTGAGGCCTCGAGCGTGAGCCGCAACGGGGTCTTGTCGGTACCCCGCAGATACCGAGTTTCGCCGATCCCGGACACCGCGGCGGCGTCGCGTAGCTGGCTCATGGTCGGTTGGTACTAGCTGAGGCGGTCGAAGACCCGCTCCACCCGCTCCATAGCCCAGTCGATCTCGTCGCGCGTGATCACGAGTGGGGGAGCGAACCGGATGACGTGCTCGTGGGTTTCCTTGCAGAGAATGCCCTCGGCCTGCAGCGCTTCGCAGTAGCGTCGTGCTCCGCCGGCTTCGGGCGTGAGCTCGACGCCGACCCAGAGCCCACGCCCGCGTACTTCGCGGATCGAGGCCCGGGGTAGGACCGACAGCCGATCGAACAGATACCGTCCCAGGGTGGCGGAGTTTTCGATGAGCCGCTCCTCGGTCAGTACGCGGAGGGCGGCGCGCGCCACAGCGCACCCGAGCGGGTTCCCGCCGAACGTCGACCCGTGGTCACCGGGATTGAAGACCTGCATCGGCGCGTCGTCGGCCAGCACCGCCGAGACCGGGTAGCAGCCGCCCGCGAGTGCCTTTCCGACGATGATCGCATCGGGACGGATGCCGTCGTGCTCGTAAGCGAACAGGCGTCCGGTACGCCCAAGGCCGCTCTGAATCTCATCTACCATCAGCAGCGCTTGGTGCTCGTCGCAAGCGTCACGCAATGCCCGGAGATAGCCGTCCGGGGGGATGAGGATGCCGGCTTCCCCCTGAATCGGTTCGATCAGTACCGCCGCTACCTTCGGCGAGAAGGCGTCGTCGAGCGCGGCTAGATCTCCGAAGGGGAGTACCCGGAAGCCCGGGGCGAATGGACCGAATCCGTTGCGATATTGTTCCTCGCTGGAGAAGCCCACGATGGTGGTGGTACGTCCGTGGAAGTTGTTTGAAAAGACGAGAATCTCGGCTTGGTTGGCCGGGACGCCCTTGATCTGGTAGGCCCATTTGCGGGCCATCTTGACGGCCGTCTCCACCGCCTCGGCGCCGGTATTCATCGGCAGGATGCGGGGGAACCCGGTCAGCGCCGACAGTTCCTCATAGAACGCGCCAAGTTGGTCGTTTCGAAACGCCCGGGACGTTAGCGTGAGCCGCGCCGCTTGCTCTGTCAGGGCGGCCACGATCCGCGGATGACAGTGCCCCTGGTTCACGGCTGAATAGGCGGCTAGGCAGTCGAGATAGCGCCGGCCTGCGACATCCCACACCCAGACGCCTTCGCCTCGGGTGAGGACCACGTCGAGCGGGTGGTAGTTGCGTGCGCCGTACTGGTCCTCGAGACCCATGAGCTGGTCGGGACCGATCGCGGTGGACGACATGTGCGAATTACCGGAACTGCTGGAGTGCCGCCGCCGGGATGTTGCACGAGATGGTGCGCTCGGAGCCGACCATCTCGAGGGTCACGGCGCTTCGGGGCGCCCAGGCGTCGTAGTCCCAGGTGACCCGCTTGGCTCGGATGTTTCGGTCAACCGGCGAGGCCACCTGGTCACCGCGCTTGAGGATCAGGTCCTGGAACTCGTTTGAAGAGCCTGACTTCGGTTCCGCGCTGATCGTGACCCGGGTGTTCCTGGCGGCGTAGAAGTTCGGCTCTGGCGCCGGCTGTCCCTGACGAACCGTGGCCCACACCTCGTAGGCGACCTGCTTGTAGGCCGAGTAGGCGTTGAGTGTGAAGTCATCGTTCTCGCACAACCCTGTGTCCCAGAAGACACACGGTGGGTCGGCGGCGTCTGTGTTCCCACACTCGATGGCATTGTAGTAGCTCTCAGGCGAGATGGGCTGAAGGCCCTTGTTCCAAGCCGGGGTTGCGCCGGTGCGTGCCGTCGCCGTGATCTGCGCGTTGGCCGGTCCCACGAGCGCGAAGGTGCCGACGGCGATCAGGCTCAGGAGCCCGATCGTGCGAACCGTCGTGTAGGACGAGAGCGGATGTGCCATCGGGCCAGAGTATACAACCGCACGTCGGTGTGGCCGTGCGGCGCCTTACGATGGGGGCGACTACCGGCGGCGCGTAGTCTTGATCAGCGTTTCCATTCGGTCGAGGTAGTCCTCGAGAGCTCGGTGGCCCGTGACGGTGAGCCGGTAGTCGGTGCGCAGAATCCAACCGGCGAACGTTTTCGCGTACTCGATGTAGCTAGCGTGGGAGAGAGGGTTTAGCGCAACCGCTCTTCAAGGTCTCGCAGCAAGCCGCCTAGCGTCTCGATTCTGGTTTCGGTGCGTCCGCTGGCTCCACCAGCGGCTCTGTTCACGACCTGCGCCGCGCTCTCGAGCTCATCGGCGAGTCCGGTATCTCGCGATCCCGTGGCCAGCGGCGCGTCGGTGCGTTCGAGCAGGGCGCCAATCGACTCGAGTTGCGCCGCCGTTAAGGCGTTCCCGCCGGCCAGCTGGTCCACATAGGCGAGCGCTACGATCGGTCGGGCCGGCCATGTGACTCGTCGCTGATCCTGGGCGTTGAAGGTCTCGGACGCCACGGCCGACGCGGCCGCGATCTCATTCGCGGTGAGGTGCTCGCTGGGTAGGAGCTCGAGGATGTCGAGCCCACGCGCGATCTCGGTGCCGTAAATGTAACCGCGATACCAGTAGGCAGACCAGAAGCCGCCCATCATCAACCGGTCCGGGTTCAGCGGTCCCCGGTCGAAGTAGGCGATCTCGAACGGGTTCGACGAGTCGGTGAAGTCGAAGACCGAGATGCCGCCCTGATACCAGGCCTGCACCATGATGTCGCGGCCTGGGACCGGCACTAGCGAGCCGTTGTGGGCGACGCAGTTCTCCGTCTCGCCCTGCGGTGCAGGCAGCTTGTAGTGGCTCCGATACTGCAGGCGGTTGTCCACGATGTCGTAGATGGCGTTGGCTCCCCAGTTGATGGGGTCCGACGCGCGGCAGCGGGCTCGGCCGCCGCCGCCCCACTCGTCGGTGAAGAGAACCTTGGAGCCGTCGTTGTTAAAGGTCGCCGAGTGCCAGTAGGAGAACCCGGGGTCTACCACTTCGTCGATTCGCACCGGGTGTTCCGGATCGGAGATATCGATCAGGATGCCGTTGCCGGAGCAGGCACCCGCTGCAAGTCCAATCTCGGGGTACGCGGTGATGTCGTGACACTGGTTGGTCATTCGCGTCCGCTGCGTACCAGGGCCATGATCACCGCCGCCCCACAGACCCGCGATCTCACCGGTGTCTGGGTCACGGAAGAGGAACGGTCGGCTGACCACACTGGCCTCGGCCGGGTTTGCCAGCGGGATCCGGATGACATCGATTCGAAAGAGTGCTGTTTGCGGCTCTTCGGTGGGGGAAGCGTCTGAGCACCCCTCTAGTTCCTCGCCTGAACGAACCGGCGCGGTGCCTGACCCGTAGACATAGATGTTGCCGCTGCCGTCCGGTTCGCCGACCAGTGTGTGGGTGTGCGATCCCCGGCAGGTCTGGACGGCGGCTAGCTGCAGAGGGCGCCGCATGTCGCTAATGTCGAAGATCCGGATGCCCCGGAACCGTTCGTCGCTCACCCGCTCGGCGACCCCTTGCAGGCCACAGTCGAGGCGGCCCCGGGTCTGTTCGACCGACATGATGAGCAGCTCCCCGATCACCGAGACGTCACCCTGTCCGCCCGGACAGACGACAGACGCCACCAGTTGCGGCGAAGCAGGCACCTCAACCCGATAGGTGCTGAAGCCGTGGTAGTTGCCTTCGAACAAGATGTCGCCCGAGAAGGCCATGTCGGTGTTCGAGAAGTCCAGCAGCCCGCGCCGCGGACGCTCGCGCGGCGCGTCGTTCTCCTCGTCGTTGTCCTGCGCTCGCTGGGCGGCTTCCGCCGGGTCATAGAACCCCTCCGGCTTCGGCTGGCTGGCGACCAGTGCCATGTTCCAGAGAGCCTGTTCGGCGTGGTCGAATCCGCCCGCGAGCTGCACCCGGGGGTCCGTCGATAGCGCGGATAGCATGTCGTCCATCCGGTCGATCTCTATGCTCTGATCGGTCTCGACGTCGGAGGTGAAGGCGAAGAGCTGCGAGTCCTGGGCCGCGCCCGCCTGGTCGAGTAGGTTGTCGACCATCGTCAGCGCTCCGCGGTGGTGCTTGATCATCAGCTGGAGAAACAGCCGATCGAACGTGGCGTCGGTAGCGGCTTCAAGCTCGGCCATCTCCTCCGGTGTGAGCATGCCGGGCATCGGCGTCCATCCGGGCTGATGGTGCGTGTCGATCGTGGGCACAGCCTGGTCGCGGTCGCGGAGCCACTCCTGCATCATCGCGATCTCGTCTTCTTGCGAGATCTCGATCCGTTGGGCGAGTTGCCGTATTTCGTTACTTTGGGTGCGGGCCCCAACCAGCGCGGTCATCTCGAGCGCCTGGGCATGATGCGGAATCATGCCCAGCACGAACTTGACGTCACCGTCGGTATAGCTGAAGCCGGCCAGGTCCGCCGCCTCGGCGGCCGTGATCTCGCGGCTCGGTTCCCCGGGGGCGCCAGGTTGGATGATGGGAGGTTGGGCGAAAGCGGTGGCGGTGACGGTGATGGCGACCGATAAACCGGGCACGATCTGTGGATGACGTCGCCAAACCGATGCGAAGATGCTCATGGCGTTCAGGACTTCGAGACAGCGTTTTCCGCTTACGTCGACGTATTGCAGCGGTGGGTGTAGGCTGACGATATGGGCGCGTTGACTGGCTGGCTGCACGAGGCGTTCCATGTGCGGGAGACCCGGGCGTACCGGGTAACCCAGTCGCTGGTCTGGATCCTCATTCTGATCTCGATCTTGCTGCTCGGCCTCGAGTCGATATTACTCGAGGATCGCCGGGCCGCTGAAGTGGTGGCTCGGGCCGACCAGTTCCTCCTTACCATCTTTGCCATCGAGATCCTTCTTCGGGTGGGAACCTTCCGTCCCCCTGCACTGGACGTTTTCAAACGGCCCCCGCTGGGGCACTTGCATGCGCATCTTGTCGGCCGTCTCAAGTTCCTGACCCAGCCACAGATGCTGATCGACCTGCTCGCCGTGCTCGCGCTGTTTCCCGAGCTCCGCGGCCTGCGTGTGCTTCGGCTACTACGGCTGCTGCGCACGTCTAGCGTGTTCCAGTATCGTAATCCGTTCGCCATCGTCTTCCAGGCGTTCGAAGAGAACCGGCTGCTTTTCACGCTTGCCTTCGTGGTGTTGGGAGTGGTGACGTTACTGGGAGGGGCCACCATCTTCCTGGTTGAGAGCCGGGTCAATCCGCAGATCGCGAGTTTTGGCGACGGTCTGTGGTGGGCGCTGGTGACGGTGACGACGGTCGGATTTGGCGACATCTCGGTGGTGACCGGGCTAGGGCGGATTGTCGGAGCTGGCCTGATGGTTGGTGGGATGTTCACGCTGGCGCTCTTCGCCGGCATCGTCGGTGCGAGCTTGGTCAACAGCATGCTCAGCATTCGTGAGGAGCAGTTCCGGATGAGCGACTACGTGAACCACATCGTCGTATGCGGATGGGACGACAGCACGCACCTTATGCTCGACGCGCTCCAGCACGAGCTCAAGCTCCAGGAAACCCGGGTCGTTCTGTTCGACTGTCACGAACGCCCGAAAGACCTGCCACCCGCGTTCCTTTGGGTGCAGGGCGACCCGACCAAGGAGAGCGAGCTGGACAAGGTCCGGCTGACCCACGCTGCCGGGGTCATCGTCACTGGCGAGCGTGACACCACTCCGCAGGCGGCCGATGCGAAGACCATCCTCATCACGTTCACTATCCGCGCTTATATGCAGAGTCACGGGGGAAGCGTCCGGCACCGACGGTCCCCGCTCTACCTGGTGGCGGAGGTGCTCGATTCGGAGAACGTTGATCACGCCAAGATGGCCGGCGCCGACGAGGTGATCGAGAGCCAGAGGATTGGCTACTCGATGATTGCCCACGCTGTTCGTTACCACGGCAGCGCCTCTGCTATGAGCCGGGTGCTCATGTACGGGGCCCACAACGTATACGTCGGTCTGGTGCCGGAGGAAGGAATCCGTGACGAAACGTTTGGTGAGCTGCTCGCCCGGATGCAGCTCTCAAAGCGTGGCGGCCTCGTGGTGGGTCTCAGGACTCCGGCTGGCCAGGAGGTCATCAACCCGTCGAAGGCGTATCGGATGGAGCCGGGCACGCAGCTCCTCTATTTAGCGGAGCTGCCGCTGCTCAAGCCGCCGGTGTAGGCCGATTAGGGCGCGAGCAGGCTCTCTCGGTCGACCCATTCCCCGCGCAGCATGACCCGGTTGATCGCCAGGGTATTCGAAATGTCCTCGAGCGGGTCGGCGTCGAGCAGGACTAGGTCGGCGCTCATTCCGGTCGCCAGCGTCCCGAAATCCGCCTCGCCGACCGGGGGCATCCGACTGGCCCCGGTAGAGGTGGCAGCGACCAGCGTTTCCATCGGTGTGAGTCCCGCCTCGACGTAGAGCTCGAGCTCGTGGTGTGTGCCCCAGCCCATCGGCACGTTCGCCGTGCCGCTATCGGTGCCCAGCGCTACCTTGATGCCCGCGTCGTGAATCGCCTTGACGAAGTTCTGCACCTGGCGGAACGCCGCCTGTCGGTCGGTGAAGTTGTCGGCCTCGATGATCCCGGCCCTGGTCTCAGCGTCGCTGAAGCGCTCAAACGCCCCCGGGTTCATCACCCGCCGAAGGTCGGCGTCCTCAAGTAGCTCCGGGAGTTCGGCGAAGTGCCAGTTGTTCTGGATGATCGAGAGCGTTGGGGTGAAGGCGCAGTCGCGCTCCAGGCAAAGGTTGACGAACTCCTGACCCGGCTCGGGGTCGTCCACCGGGGCTCCTGAACCTGGGCCGAAGGTCAGCACGGTGCTGTGCAGAAACTCGTTGAGCCCCGCTTCGAGCAGTTGGACGGCGTCAGCCTCTTCGTCGATATGGGCTACCGGGACCA
>Ga0310344_10000562_pt1 | contig 29045 bp, 19 predicted proteins | sample HC15DNA20200_MG_FD_203801 | JGI IMG/M metagenome (GOLD analysis project Ga0310344, IMG submission 203801) | Marine microbial communities from station ALOHA, North Pacific Subtropical Gyre - HC15-DNA-20-200_MG | ecosystem: Environmental > Aquatic > Marine > Oceanic | place: Pacific Ocean: North...
GGCAACTCAGCTTCGACCTGGGATCAGCCGACGGGCAGGCGGGTAGTAATGCGAGCATGCAGCACGGGCAGGGGAACGTTCTGTTTTGGGCCGGTGGTGGCGCGCGGCGTTCCTCGGACTACGACACTCCACTTGGTCCTGTTGAGAATTCGGCCTCAAGCCTGACCCACGGTCGAGCAGGGGCTGGCTATTTTGGTGATCGGGCGTTCTTTAGCGCCGGCGTGTCGTTCGACAATGGGCGGTTTGGTGTGCCGTTCGCTGGTGAGTTCCACGGTCACCATGGGCATGAGGGCGAAGAGCACCACGACGACGATCACGACGACGATCACGACGACGACCACGACGACGACCACGACGACGACCACGACGACGATCACGACGACGATCACGACGACGACCACGACGAGGAAGCTCACGAGGAGGAACTCTTCGTGGACATCAAGTCGCGGCGCAGAGTGGGGCGGGTCGACTTCGGCTTGAAGAACCTGAGCAATCGGGTCATCGAGGGCGTTCGCTTCACGTTCAACGTGATCGACTATACGCACGACGAGATCGAGATCGACGAGGGCTTAGAGCGCATCGGTACGACCTTCGAGAATCGTACCTATGTGGGACGGGTGGAATTCAATCAGCGCCAGAGTGAGCGTCTTTCCGGACGGTTCGGGATGTGGGCGCAGGCGCGTGACTTTGCCGCCACCGGATTCGAGGCCCTTGCTCCTCGCACGGACCAGGTGTCGTTTGCGGCGTTTGCGGCTGAGGAACTGGAGTTTGGTCGCGTTCGAGTGCAACTCGCGGGACGCTTTGAGCGTAACGACTTCACGGTTGGCGAGCGTGCGGGTGGACACGACGACGACCACGACGACGATCACGACGACGACCACGACGACGACCACGACGACGACCACGACGACGACCACGACGACGACCACGACGACGACCACGACGACGACCACGACGACCATGGCGACCTGGAGGCTCCAGATGCACGGCCGCGTGACTTCAATGGTGCATCGGTGTCTGCTGGGCTACAGGCGGATATCGGCAGCAACGGGTCATTTGTCGCGAACCTGACCCATTCACATCGGGCGCCGGCGCTCGAAGAGCTATATAACTTCGGTCCGCATGTGGGGAGTCTCACCTTTGAGGTCGGGAATCCCAATCTCGAGAGTGAGCAGAGCCTCGCACTCGACGTGAGCCTGCGGTACCAGACACCGCGCGCTCGTGCGAGCTTCAATACCTACGCCTATAACATCGACAACTTCGTGTTCGTCTCGCTAGACGGCGACATGGCTGACGGCCTGCTGGTCGGCGAGTTTCTCCAGGCCGACAGTCTGTTTAAAGGCTTTGATGCAGAGGCCAGCATGCGTGTCGGTGATGCGGTCTGGGCCAATGTGGGCGTCGGCGTTGTCGATGCAGCACTGACGGCGACGAACGAAGCGTTGCCACGAATCCCGCCGCTTCGCGGGACTTTCAGCGTCGACTTTACGCATCAGGGACTGACGGTCAGTCCCGAGGTAATTGTCGCGGCCAGACAGGACAACGTGTACGGCGAAGAGACGGTGACCGACGGGTATTCGGTCGTCAACCTCAATGCCTCGTATGTCTGGGCCAGGTCCCACGTTGCGCACATCGTCAGCGTGACTGGGTACAACCTGACGAACGAGCTTTATCGGAGTCACACCTCGTTCATCAAAGATCTGGCGCCAGAGATCGGACGCGGCATTAAGTTCGGTTACTCGATGCGCTTCTTCTAGAGCCCCGCTGGGGCTTCGTAAGGACCGGCCGCGCTTGGAGAGTGCTAGGGCTCTCCGGCGCGGCTACCTTTATCCAAGGCTTGGACGGCGACGGGCCAGGCCAGGGCGGCCACCAAGAGGATTGCGCCTGACGCGCGGGCACCCATCGGACTAGGGAAGGGCGAACACGAACAGGTTGTTGCCCATGCTCGGCTGAAGCTCGGGTGTCATGCGGAGGTTGATCGACGCGTTGCCGGAGGTGCCGGTGCTGACAGCGATGTACTGCTGGCCATCGGCGGCGAAGGAGATGGGATAGCCGCTCACCGGTGAGCCGAGGTTGACCTCCCAGAGGACGGCACCCGTGTCCTGGTCGAACGCACGGAACCGGCCGTTGGTGTCTCCTCCGAAAAGCAGACCGCCCCCGGTAGCGACCAATGACATCGTGGCGGCCCGTTGCTCGTAGAGCCATTCGGTGCGTCCCGTGTCGACCGCGATGGCGCGCACCGTACCCAGTTGGTCGGTGCCCGGTGTCAGGATGTGGCGGGCCGCCAGCGCGTAGGTGGAGATGCCCCCTTCCAGGGTCGACAGCAGCCGCTGACAGGCGTTCCGGAGCGGGTAGTACATCTGCCCGGTCAGCGGGCTGTAAGCGCCTGCTTCCCAGTCTTTCCCTCCCGCCCAACTGGGGCAGGACATCAGCTCCTGTCCCAGGGCCGAGAAGACCACCTCGGCGTTCACGGCCACCGCGCCGGTGGCGCCATCGATGTCGTTGATGACGTTCTGAGCGACTGTAGGAGTGGCCCAAAGGAATTCGCCCGTTTCCCGGTCCAGGGTGTAGACGACGCCGGTCTTACCCGGAATGCCGGTCATGACCTTCCGGGCCTCCCCGGGTTGGATCCGCGGGTTGATCCAGCTCACCTCGTCTGGGTCCGGCGCCACTTGGGTGTCGATCAGGAGGCGCTCAAACGGATGGTCGAGATCCCAGTGGTCGTTCAGGTGTTGGTAGTACCAAACGATCTCGCCGGTGTCGGCGTCGAGCGCGAGCGTTGAGTTGTGGTAGAGGTGCGCCAGGTCGGCGCCACCGAGCATAAATTTCGGCGCCGGTGAGGTGACCGACGTGCCGATATAGATCAGGTTCAGTTCGGGGTCGTAGCTGGGCACCATCCAGGTGCCGACATGCTTGCGATCCTCGAACGGCACGTCGCCCCAGGTCTCGTCGCCTGGTTCGCCCGGGCCGGGCACCGTGCGGCGCCGCCAGAGCTCTTCCCCGGTCACGGCGTCATGCGCGGTGATCACGCAGGCGTCCGGGGTGGCGGTTCCGCGGCAGCTCCGGCCGGAAATAACCTTGCCGTTCGCCACGATCGGGCCTGAGGTCTGCAGCGCTGGATTGACCGTGTAGTCGAGGATCTGGGTCTCCCAGGCCATCTCGCCAGTTACCGCGTCAAGCGCCATCAGGTAGTCGTCGCCCGTGGTGTCGAGAATGTATCGGCCATGAATCGCGATCGCGCGTTTAGTGGAGACCAGTCCGCCCATGTGTGCATTGAGGTCGTTCGGAAGGTTTCGCCGATGCTCCCAGAGAAGGTCGCCCGTTGCCGCGTCGAGCGCCTGGATTACGTCATTCGGGTTGGGCATGTAGAGCACGCCTTGGTAGGCGAGCGGGGTGCCTTGCTGGTTGCCGCTGTTCAGGGCTCGGGTCCACACCATCCGTAGATCGTCAACGTTGCTCCTGTCGATCTGGTCGAGTGGGCTGTACCCCCAGCCGTCGAGCGTGCGCCGCCACATCAGCCAATCTTCGGGCGCGGGCGCTTGCAGCATGGCGTCGGTTATGGGGACGAACGTGTCGTTCGACGCATCTGCCTGCGGCTGGGCCGAGGCCGTCGCACCGAGGGCGAGGACAATGACGAGCGGCGGAACGAGACGCAGGTTTGGTGAGTGCATGATGTCTACTGTGGCGGCAGGGCGAAGCTCAGGATCAGGTCGCCACCTCGACGGCCGCGAGAGCCGCCGCCTGAGGCGACGGTGATGAACTCTTCCCCATCAACCATGTAGACCGAGGGCGAGGCAAAGATGCCGGAGCCGGTGTTGAACTTCCAGAGCTCCTCGCCGGTCTTCGCGTCGTAGGCGTAGAAGTAACCAGCTTCATTGCTGCCGGCGCCGACGAAGACCACACCCCCTTTGGTGACGACGGCGCCCGCCTGGCCGTAGCCGTCGAAGATCTGCCGCCAGATGAGCTCGCCAGTGGTCGGGTCGTACGCCGAGAAGTAGCCCTTCGGACGTCGCCCACGGCCAGCGTTGTAGGGCATGTCGATGGCGTTGACATAGAGCAGGCCGGTATCGTCGCTATAGGCGATTGGACCGTAGTTGGCGCCGCCACCCATGCCGGGCGCAAAGATTTGGTTGGAGCCGAGCGGCGTGTACTGCGGAACTATGGTGTTTTCCGCGAGGTGCTCCGGATTGATGTCGGTCGGGACCACTGGCGATACCGGTTCCATCATCTCCCCGTTCGCCTTGTGGGGAATTGGCTGGGTCGGCCAGGGCTGTTCACCCTCACGGTCGGTTTCGGTCGACACCGGCATCTCGGGAATGGGGTGCACGGGCTCGCCGGTCTCGCGATTCAAGATGTAGAGCCAGCTGTTCTTGTTGGCTTGGGCCAACGCCTTGACCGATTCGCCGTCAACCACCATGTCGAAGAGCACCGGCTGCTGGCCGTTGTCGTAGTCCCAGACGTCATGGTGCACCTGCTGGTAGTACCACTCCATCTGACCGTTTTCGAGCGACAGCGCCACGATCGAATCGGTGAACAGGTTCATGCCTGCCCGCTGGGTGCTATCACCAAAGGGGTTGCCCACGGCGATGTAGAGGAGGCCCAGTTCGGGGTCGATCGACGGGGTTTCCCAGATGCCGCCGCCGTTGCGGCCTCCGCCAACCCAGGTCGAGCCGGCGATGTCCCAGCCCTGGTCATTCTCGTCCTGGGGGATGGTGTTGAAGTGCCAGAGCACCTCGCCTGTTCTGGCGTCGATAGCCAGTACGTACCCGCCCGGAATCATGCTCTCGCTCCGGGTCGCCCCGACGTACAAGACACCCTCATGGATTTGAGGGGCGCTGGTGAACCAGTAGCCCATGGAGATGGCGGTCTCCGTGTCCGGATAGCGGAGCTTCAGGATATCCAGAATGACCGACGCCTGGCCGTTCTCGCCAAAGCCTTCGATGGGATCGCCGGTCTCGGCGTCGAGTGCGAACATGAATGAGCCGGCCGCGCTGTACACCACACCATCGGCGTAGGTCACGCCACGGTGGCGGAAGATGTAACCCTCCTGACGACCGCCACCCAGCAGCTGTGTGACGTCATAGGTCCACAGCAGGTGCCCGTCCTTGGCGTTGACGGCGTACACACTTCCGCGGGAGTCGGTCACGTACATGACGCCATCGACGATCACTGGAGTGGTCTGGTTGCTGACCCCGTCGATGACCCCGTGCTGGAACAACCAGCGCGGCGTCAGCAGGTGCGCGTTCTCCGGCGTGATCTGGTCGGTTTCGGAGAAGCGGCTGCCATGGAGATCGAGGTTGTGCAGGCGCCAGTCGACGTTCTGGGCCGCCACGGGCGGCGCCACGGTGATGCTGGCGGCGAGGAGAACTAGGTAGGCGATTCGGGTCTGCGAGATCATCGGGCGTGCGTCCTCCAGGCGGCCAAGGGTAGTTGACCGCCAATCCGAACCTAAGTACGGGCTTACGGCAACGAGAACGCGACGAGCTCCTGGTTGGCGCCGGAGCCGGTCGCGATTAGCACGAACTGCTGTCCGTCGTCGGTTTCGTAGGTCATCGGCGTGGCCGTCGAGCGCTCGGTGAGCGCGCCGTGCCAAAGTTCCTCGCCGGTCACTTTGTCGAAGGCGTACAACGCGTCTTCGCCGCCCCCTGCGAAATAGAGCCCACCTGCCGTAACAAACCCTCCCGGGGCGCCTGGGGTGCCGAGCCGGTCGGGCACCTCGACGTCGGCCAGTCCCGGATGGTTCCGGATCCGGTCGCTGCCACGGCCGAAGGGCACGCGCCACGCGACCGTGCCGGCGTTCATATCGACGGCTACCAAGTATGCGTAGGGGGGGCGGTTGAGCGGTAGACCGCCTTCGAACGTCGGCCGCCGTCCGGTGACAGTGTCGTAGCCGACGTAGTCTGGGTCGTCGGTGTCAGCGAATGGGTTCCGGGTAGTTTGAGGATCGAACTTCGCCAGGGTGAAGACTGCCGGCATGTTCGAGGTTTTGACGTAGAGATAGCCGGTGTCGGGATCGTAGGCGCCGCCGCCCCAGTTGATCGCCCCCCCGCCGCCTGGACGGACGAGCGAGCCCTCCAGGCTTGGTGGGGTGTACAGCGGTCCGGTGCGCAATCCGTTCATCGCCTCACGGGCAGCCGCGGCCAGCTCCGGTGTGAGGTCGAAGAGATCGTCGCCGGTCATCCCTGCTTGGGGCAGCACGTTTGGGGGCTGGGTCGGAAACGGCTGCGTGGGCGCGGTCCGCTCACCCGGCACGTCGCTTTGAGGGACTTCCCGTTCTTCGATTGGCCAGACAGGTTCGCCGGTGAGCCGATCGAAGGTGAAGATCAGTCCTTGCTTGGTGAGCTGCGCGATCGCGTCGATGTCACGCCCCTCGACGGAAATTGACATCAACATCGGCTGAGTCGGCAGGTCGTAGTCCCAGACGCCGTGGTGGACGATCTGGAAGTGCCAGTCCCGCTCCCCGGTGTTAGCGTCGAGCGCCACGATGCTCTCGGCGAACAGGTTGTCGCCGAGACGAGAGCCGCCGTAGTAGCTGTTAGTGGGGTTCCCGACGGGCAGATAGACCCGCTCGTTCGCTTCGTCGACGGTCACGCCGGCCCAGACGTTGGTTGCGCCCGTGTAGCGCCACGACTCGTTTTCCCAGCTCTGACTACCAAACTCGCCCTCCTGGGGAATCGTGTGGAAGCTCCAGACCAACGCGCCCGTATGTGCGTTGTACGCTCGGACGTCGCCTGGTGGGGTCCGGCGATAGATTACCCGGTCGCCGACGGCGCTGCCGACGATAACCAGATCTTTGAACATCACCGGCGCGGCGTTGAACTCGAAGTGGCTCTGTTCGATCGACCAGATTAGGTCGCGACTAAGATCGACGATGCCCCCCTCGCCGAATGAGGGCACGACCTCACCGGTGGCTGCGTCCAGACAGAACAAGCGGAACCGGCTTGCAAGGAAGATGCGCAGGTCGTCGCCATCGCGCCAGACCGTAACGCCACGGTGTCGAAAGCCGCCACCGAGCGTCGGCATTCCGCCCTCGTACGCCCGAGGGTCGAAGACCCACTTTTCCTCGCCGGTTGCGGGGTCCAGCGCAGCTACCCGATTGTAGTTGGAGCTCACGAAGACGGTGCCGTCAACCATGATTGGCGTGCTCGTGAAGCTTCCTGGCGTCGTGCCGTACTCCGGCCGGGGGCGGTCCTCCGGCTGCCAGCTCCAGGCCTGACGCAACTGATCCACGTTGGCGGGTGTGATTTGATCGGCGGCCGACGCGCGTGTGTTGCCTTCGTCGGCACCGACGTGGGTCCACGAGACCTGGGCCGAGGCTGGAGCGAGACCTAGGACGCTCGACAGGAGGAATCCAGCCAGGGAACGGCGAACGAAGGACGGGCGCATGGGTAGTCCTTTCGGCAGTCGAAGAGTAGCTCGATTATAGCGGCGGACGGTGAGATCGGCGCTGATGCCGGGTTGATTGACCGCGCACTGGGGGCATGCTACCGTCGCCGCTTAGGTAAGCTGACAATCCAGTCTTCTCGAGGGAGTGCACCATGCAGAGTCCCCGTCGAGTCGTTGTCCGGGCCGTAGCGGTGGCGGGAGCATTGTCGCTCCTGATCGTTTCTGGGGCGTTCGCCCAGGCGCAGACCGACGTCACCTTTACCCGTGACATCGCTCCGATTCTCCAGCGGAGTTGCCAGCATTGCCATCGGCCGAATTCCGTTGCGCCGATGTCGCTGCTGACCTACGAAGAAGTCCGGCCGTGGGTCCGCGCGATCAAGCAGCGTACGGCGCTGCGGAATGAGCGCGGGGCGATGCCGCCGTGGTTCATCGAGAAGGACATCGGTATCCAGCACTTTAAGGATGATCCCTCGCTTAGCGACGAGGAGGTCGGCCTGATTGGCCGTTGGGCTGACGGTGGTGCCCCCCGGGGGAACCCTGCGGATCTGCCGCCGCCTCGCTTCACCGCTGCTGATGAGGACGCCTGGCGGATCGGCACGCCCGATTTGGTCCTGCGATCGCCAGAGATCCTGGTCCAGGCGACCGGAGCCGACCGTTGGGAGCCGATCGGTCTGGTGCCGACCGAACTCACCGAAGACCGGTATGTCGCGGCGGTCGAGATTCGCGAGGTCAACGACGTGCCGGCCGCCGAGGGCAGCAACACTGTTGGCGGACGGTTCGTGTTCCACCATCTCAACTGGTCGTCTCATCCTCTCGAGGACGAGGATACGGATGCATTCACATCTGACAAAACTACGGTGTGGCCCGTGCACGAGGTGGGGCGGAACGCCGACATCTTCCCAGACAACGCAGGACGGATTCTGGCCGCGGATTCGGTGCTGAATCTCGAGACGGCGCATCTGCACTCGAATGGCCGCGAGACCCGTGCCTACCTGGAGTTCGCGTTCAAACTGCATCCGGTCGACTACGAGCCGGAGGTGCGTTGGGTGCGTCGTTTTACCGGAAACGGCGTCGATATTTCAGTGAAGCCGACTATGAAGGACCAGGAACTTCACGCGTACGCTGTGCTGCAGCAGAACACGAAGATCCTGACCTTCGAGCCGCACATGCATGCCCCGGGAATCCGGATGTGTCTTGAGGCGATCTGGGGGCACAGCATCGAGACGCTGACCTGCGCCGGCTATGACCACAATTGGGTGCGCAGCTACGTGTATGCCGACGACGCTGCGCCCTTGTTGCCTGAGGGAACCATCCTTCACTTAGTTGGTTATATGGACACCACGCCGTCGAACCGAAACGTGGCCGACCCACGCAACTGGGGTGGCGGTGGACGCCGATCGGTGGCGAACATGTTCATCGATCTCGGCGAGGGCATCGCGCTCGACGACACGGAGTTCGAACGGGAGATGCTGGAGCGCCGGACCCGACTCGAACTCACGAAGAACGACTATGTCCTCGGGTGTCCCCTCTGTTTGGTTGAGTTCCCGTCGCAGATGGAGGCCGAGGGTGGTCAATAGGTCGCCGGGCGTCCAACTGCTCGTCGCGTTGTGCCTCGGGCTGTTCGTCACAGCGAGCGCCGGGGCGCAGTCGCGCTACTCCCGCGGCCAGGGCGTCTGGCCGGCGTTCGAGGGCTGGTGGCAGAACGAGAATGGCACCTACACGCTGTTCTTCGGGTACATGAACGATAACTGGGAGCAGGTATTGGACGTGCCGGTTGGTTCGCTGAACAACATCGAGCCAGGCGGGCCGGATCAGGGGCAACCCACGCATTTTCTGCCGCGGCGGAACTTGTTCCGTTTCGAGATCGTGGTGCCCGCCGACTTTGGCGACAAAGAGCTGGTTTGGACCCTGACTGCGAACGGGCAGACGAACCGGACATATGCGTCCTTGCGCACGGACTACCTTGTCGACAAACAGACGATCGCAACCGAAGTGGGGGCTAATCGCGGAGGGGTCAGTAAGGACTGGCAGTGGAACGAACCGCCGACCGTCCGTCTCGACGTGGACGAGCCACGGCGGGTAAAAGTGGGGGAGCCGCTCACTCTGACGGCCTGGGCGAGCGACGAGGATGGCATCCCTTCCTCGACGAGGGCCGGCGTCACCTTACGTCCGCAGGGCAAGCGCTCAACCAGTCGAGACCGGCACGCTGCCTACACGCCGCCTCGGCAGATCGTGCCCGGCACCTCTAACGGTCTGCGCTTCTCCTGGTATGTCTACCGCGGTGAAGGCGAGGTCGCCTTCGAGCCGGTCCAGATGAAGACGTGGCAAGATACCCGGCCCTACGCCAACTCACCCTGGTCACCGCCGTTCGAGTTGCCCGCGGTGCCCGATGACGGCAAGTGGGAGGTGACCGCCACCTTTGACGAGCCCGGCACCTATGTTCTACGGGCGCTCGCCGGTGACGGCGCGCTGTTCTCCTGGCAAGATGCGGTGATTACCGTGGACCCTTGATCCGTTCGTATACCCGGATGATCCTGCGGTCGCGGCCCATCAGGGTGAACGTGTCCCCGGGGATGTCGTAGTCCCAGCGCAGCGTTCTGGCGTCGTCCTCGAGGATCAGGTGGTCGCCTTCGCGCGTGATCGCGAAACGGCGTTGCGGAATCTCCCGCAGGCGGAGCGGCGCGTCCTCGGGAGACGGCCCGCGGCGGTCTTCCGAGCGTTCGTAGCCGTAGGTCCACCCGGTGGCATCCCAGCGGTAGGACCCGTAGCCGGCCGTCGACTCGAAGCCGTCTTGTCCAAGGCGGTGCCTGGTGGCCATCACCCATCCGTTGTGGACCATCCACATGCCCTCCATCTCTGGGGGGCGGAGTACCCGGTCGTCCACCCGCCATTCGACCAGCCGCCACGTCCCCTCGATAATTTCGCGGATCTCGGTGGAGGGGCGATCCTGTGCGGATCCGGGTGATGCGAGCAGCAATGCGGTCGCCAGCGCGGCGGTTGCGGTCTGTATGCCCCGCCCGGAGAGCTGAGCGGTCTTGGACAGAGGTCGTCTCGAAGTGAACACAGACAGATGATACGACTGCTTGAGTCCTGCGTATAATCGCGCCATGCCTCGCAGGTCAGTCGTCGATCGCCGACGATTCCTCGCCAGCAGCGCCGGTACGATGGGCGCGGCGTTCTTCTCGCGGCTGCCGCTCGATGCGATGGTTGCGGAGGGGGCTCCGCCCGTGGTTCAGGACTGGGATGTCGGGGCCGTCCGTCATCTGCTGTCCCAGGTTAGCGACACCCGGATGCTGGTGAAGGCCTCATTCAGCCGAGCGCTCTCCGAGGCGCCACGGCTCCAGGTCGGAACCACGTCGGTTGACGGCGAGATGAGCGACACGGCCGGCGAATACTGGCAGTTCGACGTCGGGAACCTGGAGCCGGACCGACGCTACGAGTTGTCGCTGTCGGAGGCGCGGGGGCGCGCGCTGTGCGAGCCCTGGCCCTTGTCGACCTTCCCGGCGCCAGGCAGCCGACCGGATCGGTTCCGGATGCTCTTCTTCACCTGTGCCGGTGGCCCTGGTGGCAGCTACGAGGGCATCGGAGAGCGGCAAGGGTTCCTGCCCACGGCCATCCGGAACCGGCTCTTGCGGCGGGCGCTGTCGTTCGCTCCTGATGCGGCGGTTGCCAATGGCGACCACATTTACTGGGATCTACACACCTGGCAGGGTGAAAACGCTGGGCAGCTGAGCGCGAGCGGACGCCGATCGAACTTCGATTTCTCGGCGTCGGTCTTCGGCCAGAGCAACGAGGCGGCGATGAAGGCGGCGGTCGCGCCGCAGCTCGTGCCCGTCTATGGTACCGATTTCCGCTCGGTGCCCGTGTTCTTTCTGCAGGACGACCACGACCATTGGGAGAACGATGCGGTCACCGATCTCATCGCCAGCTTTCCGGTACCGTGGTTTCAGTTGCAGCTGGCCCGCGCGACACAGCGGTTGTTCTATCCCGAGTTCCTGCCCGACGCGCGGCGCCCGTCGGGGCTGCCGTGGGCCGGCACGTTCGACCGTGGCGATCTCTCCGAGAGTTTTGGCACCGTCCGCTACGGCGATCTGGCCGAGGTGCTGCTTTATGACGTCCGCCGTACCATGAACTTGGGTGGGCCTAATGCGGTGTTCCTCGACGGACAGGTCGAACAATGGCTTAAGGATCGGACCGGGACCGAGGAGACCCGCCATCTGGTGCATGCGCCCTCGAACCCCTTTGGTTGGAGTGCGGGGAAGTGGGGCGAGTGGTATCCGGATATCCTCGACCCCGAGCGGGGCGAACTCACGACCGCGGTCGAGAAACCGTACTGGCAGGAAGGGTGGCTCCGCCAGCATGACCGGTTGCTCCAGGCGATAGGCAGTCAGCGCGAGCGTGCACCGCTGGTCATCAGCGGCGACTTGCACGCCGTCGGCACGGGACGCCTCCATCGCGCGGGAAGTGTCAACCTTGCCGCGCGTCCGGTGACAGCGGTGCTGAGTGGCCCGATTGGCACCTCTATTCGTGGTTTCCCGTCGGTGGTTCGTGGGATCGGGGCTACCCCGCCGGCCCATCTTGATGTGGAAGAGTCGGCAGCGCCTATCGAGGATCACGGTTTCACGCTCGTCGACTTCGAGCGGGATCGAGTGCGGATTCGGCAGTTCAAGTGGGATGTCGACCGTCAGGGTCTCGATGCGATTGACGACCTTGAGCCGTTCTACGCCACCGAGCTTCCACGACGGGGTTAGGAGGCCATTGGCCGAGGGGCGAGAATGACCGCAACGCGTCGAGAGTTCCTGAAAGTAGGTGCGGTGACTGCCGCCACGCTAGGGTCGGAGTCAGCCCGAGTGCGGAGCATGTCTGGAGAGCGGGCCATGCAGGCTAGGGTGCGGACCGTGCGGACTCCGGTTTTGGAGATCGGATACGAGGAACATGGTCCCGCCGATGGGTTTCCGATCATTCTTCTGCACGGATTTCCCTACGACGTCCGGTCATGGGACGGCGTGCCAGAACCACTGGTGGCGGAGGGGCATCGGGTACTCGTGCCCTACCTCCGCGGGTATGGCCCAACCCGATTTCTTGATCCCGATGCCCCCCGGATGGCCGAGCAGGCGGCCATCGCGCAGGATGTGGTCGACTTCGCTGATGCCCTCGGTATCGATCAGTGCGCGCTGGCTGGATTCGACTGGGGCAATCGAGCGGCGTGCATCACGTCCATCCTCTACCCGGAGCGCGTGCGTGCGCAGGTAGCGATCGGCGGCTACTCGGTCCAGAACACCGTGACGCCGGGCCGGCCAGGTCGGGCGGTGGGAGAGGCTCGGCTCTGGTATCAGTGGTATTTCAATACCGAGCGCGGTCGGGTGGGCCTCGAAAGCAATCGGCACGATATCGTCCGGTATCTTTGGGATACCTGGTCGCCCGGCTGGGAGTACACCGATGAGGCGTACGACCGCTCCGCGCCATCGTTCGACAATCCTGATTTCGTGGACATCGTCATCCATTCGTATCGGCATCGTCACGTCAACGCGCCCGGAGAGGACCGCTTTCTCGATGTCGAGCGCCGTCTGGCTGAGCGTCCACCGATCACGGTGCCGGCCATCGTGCTCCGTGGTCTCGACAGCGGGTTCGGTCGCCCGTCGTCCGATTCGAGCGGCGATCAGCGTCGTTTCCCGAATCTGGTCGCGCGGCGTCTCGTGGAGGGCGCCGGTCATGACCTTCCCGCGCACCGACCGGATGCCGTGTCGGATGCCTTGCTCGAACTACTCGCCTGACTATGTCTACACCGCTAACCATCCGCCGCATTCGTGCACGACCGGTGCTTGTGCCGTTGGCCAGACCGGTGGTGATCCGGATCTCGACCATTCACGAGTGGCCGCTGATTCTCATCGATCTCGAAACGGACCAGGGCGTCGTTGGACGGAGCTACCTTGGTCCCTACACGGCGAAGACTATGCGGTACCTGGTTCCAGCCGTGGAGGATCTAGGTGAGCTGCTGTCGGGGCGTTCCGTGGCGCCGGTGGACCTGTTTGAGGAGGCCAGGAAGTCGCTGCACTTCGTCGGCTACGAAGGAATGGCGGCCATCGCCGTCGCTGGGGTCGACATGGCCGCGTGGGATGCCGCCGCGCAGGGACGGGAACAGCCGCTCTGCAGTTTGCTCGGGGGGACGGTCGGACCAGTCCGAGCCTACAACAGCAACGGGCTCTGGCTGCTGGAGCCCAAGGCGGTGGCCGAGGAGGCGGGCGAGTTGCTGGCAGAGGGTGGGTTCTCGGCATTGAAGCTTCGGCTCGGCCGAGAGCGAGCGGCGGACGATCTCGAGACGCTGGATCGCGTCCGCGAGGCGGTCGGACCGGACGTCGAGCTGATGGTCGACTACAACCAGAGCCTTGGTTTGGAGCAGGCGATGCGCCGCTGCCGCCAGATCGACGACCGTGGGCTCTGCTGGATCGAAGAGCCGATCGTCTATGACGATCTCGACGGTTATCGGACGCTGAGGGAGCAGCTGTCGACGCCACTCCAGATCGGTGAGAACTTCTACGGTCCTAGGGCGCTGCACCGGGCAATCGCCCATCGGGCGTGCGACCTAGTAATGCCCGACTTTATGCGGATCGGCGGCGTGACCGGATGGCTTCGGGCGGCGGGCATCGCGGGCGCAGCGGGTGTGCCGATGTCGACCCACCTGTATCCGGAAGTCGGGGCCCACGTGATGCGGGTGACCGAAACTGCGCACTGGCTTGAGTGGCAGAGCTGGGCGGATCCGATTCTGAAAGAACCCTATCCGATGGTGGACGGTTCGCTGCAGATACCCGATACACCTGGTGTGGGCATGGATTGGGACGAGGATGCCGTTACCCGGTACGCCGTTTAGGGGTCTTGACTTGCGAACGAGCGCGACCGGGTCTACGCTGTGGGACAGGCAGACAGGACACGAAGGAGAAGCACCGTGATGAAGAAGTGGCTTGCCGTCGGCGCCGTCGGATTGATCGGAGTAGGGTTGGCTTCGGTGGCGGTGGCACAAGAGGCCAACCGGACCATGCCGATGCAGACGCCGGATGGACAACCTGATGTGTCCGGCATCTTCACCTTCCGCACCATCACGCCGTTCCAGCGTCCGTCGCAGTTCGCCGACCAGGAAACGCTCGACGCGGAAACGGCTGCGGCGTTCGAGGCGTCGGAGCGGACCAGGCAGAATCGCGATCTGTTCGATCCTGAGAGGGGCTCCGGAGGCTATCGGCCGCGTGCTGAGGGCGGCGTGCTCTCCTATAACGAGTTCTGGTACGAGCGCGGCATCGAGCTGACGTCGGACAAGCGGACGTCGCTCATTGTCGACCCCCCGAACGGCCGGCTACCGGAGCGGGTGCCGCAGTTCACTAATTCGGATATGCCGCAGCTGACCCGCGAGGAGCGAGTGGCCCGGGCCTATAACTCCTATGAGAATCGCAGCACGGGCGACCGCTGCATCATGGGGTTCAATGCCGGTCCGCCGATGCGGTCGAGTGCCTACAACAACAACGTGATGATCTTCCAGGCGCCCGGGTACGTGGCCATCCTGAACGAGATGGTGCACAACGCGCGCATCATTCCGATCACCGAGCCGGGAGCCGAGGAGGCCGCGAAGCCGCCCTTTGATCAGCGTAGCGGCGTGTCGCGGGCGCACTGGGACAGGGAGACGCTGGTCATTGAGACCACCCAGTACGCTGGGGGCAGTAGTGGACTGACGTCGACAAATATGCATCTGGTGGAGCGCTTGACGCGCCTGGATCCGGACACGGTGGCCTATGAATACACGGTGACCGACCCCACCGTGTACACCCAGCCCTATACGGTGATGATGCCGTTCCGCCGAACCGACGGACCGCTCTTCGAGTACGCCTGCCACGAGGGCAACATTGGCCTCCACGGAATTCTGGCCGGAGCGCGGAATCTGGAGCGCCTGGGCCGTGAGCTGAGACCGTAACCGCTAGCAGTTGTTGTTGGCCTGACCAGGCGTGGTTTGCGCCGCAGCACTGACGTTTAGGGATTGCATCGTGAACCTGAGGGCGGGGCCCGGCTAGGGCTCCGCCACGCACCCGCCTCTGGGTTGAGAGAGCACGCGCCGGCCTTTGGTTAAGATGGCGATCTTTGCCGCCACACACCGCTGGTAGAGCGAGCTCGACGTTCCAGCTTCCGCACCGCTCTGCTGGCGACCTTGGGCGCCAAGCTGTTGTTGTGTGACCTGGTCCTTGCGCAAGCCTCTGCACCAAACCCGATAGTCGCTCCGAGTAGCAGGGTCGCAACTAGCGTCACGTTCGATGGACGGCTGACGGGCTAGGGAGACCTGTCGCTTAATCGTTCCGCCTCCCACTCCGGACTGGGAGCGAGGGTTTGACTGGGCCGCCTGTTCGGTATTGAGCCCCCCGCGTGCCCGCAGTAGGATCCAAGTACATCACAGCGTCGCGGGCGGAGAGAACTGGAGAACCGACTACCTTCGGCTAGAAGACGACCCTGAGGCAACGCTAGCCGAAAAGGTTTCAGCCAATCGTCAACGTGCTGAAGCTATCGCGTACGCTGGATCGTGTCTCGATTTCGATCTCGCATATTGATGCGGCCACAATCGGGTAATTACTTCTCATTAACCAAGGAGGACGACATGAAGTTTCTAGTTAGCTGGACCAGTGCCCCCGGCGTTCGAGAGGAAGGCTACAAAGGTTTTGCTCAAATGTCTGACGCGGACCATGCTGCTGATCATGCCGGCGTGACCATCATCGGTCGATGGCACAATCTTGGCCAGGGATCTGGCCTCGCAATTTGCGAAAGCGATGATGCCGCAGCGGTGCATGCATGGGCATTCAACTGGAACAAAATCCTGGACATTGACGTCGCTCCGGTGCTCGACGATGACGAGGCCAGAGCTGTGGTGAAGGCCGGTCTAGGACTCTAGCAAACCACGCTGTCTCGAGAGTCGACGGTCCACGGTAAACGTAGTGGCGTTAGGGGGGAGGGGGTATCGGCTTCCTCCCCTCAATGCCATTGAAGAAGCGCGTTGTGTGCCAGATGAGCGCCAAAGCCTAACGCCTGGTTCTCTAATGAGACAAGCCGCACACGGTGGAGGGAACATGAGCGAACAGCTTCAACTTGTCTATGAATTGAACATCATCCCCGGTAAGGCAGAAGAAGTGCGAGAGATCGCTCGGGACATGGTTACGTTCAATGATGAAGGCGAGCCCGGTACTCTCAGGTACAACGTCTATGTGAACGAGGATGAAACGCGCGTAACCTTTTTAGAGGCCTTCCTTGATTCAGAAGCCTGCCGTTTTCATGGCGAAAGATTCGCCGGCGGACAGTTCGTTGGGAAGGTGCTTGAACGCACCGATGGTGGGCGACTGTGCGTCTTTGGTCCAGCATCAAAGAACTTCAGGGACTGGGCCGCTGAGGCAGGTTTTGAGGTCGAATACTTTGATGTCGTTGGTGGCTTTCATCATTGAGGTGAGACCGCACTCCGGTTCTTGGGGCATCCGTCCTGGTGTTGACTGGCCGTGAGTTGGGTGACAATCGGACTACTCGTCCTCGTCGCTGGCTACCTGCTCTATTCCTTGAGCCACTTCAGCACGATCCTCAACAGACGCCGGGCATTGGATGCACTGTTCGAGGACAAGTGGACCCTCTCTCGTCTACGCGCCAAGCTATATGACGAAGACGAACTTGATCTGTTTCTCAAGTTTGTCGAGAGCCGCGACTACCTATGGAAGGCCGCGTCATTTTCAGACGCGGAGATCGCGGACGCCATCGATGACTTCCGCCGCGCCGTTGAGCGAGGCTGGAGCCCTAATAAGAAGCGTGATTGGGGCGGCCGAGACTTCTCTGGTACCGGGTGATTGACCGTCCCTCACGTTCCTGGGGGCAATTGGAATTGCAACACCAGGTGGAAGGTGGTCTTCCCCTGAATACAGGAGGGGTAGGGAGCCCCACGCCGCACGACGTGAGGTGTCCCGTCACCGGTTACCGAAGATATAGCTCTCCGTTGCGCGACGGCTCGGCAAGAGCGACCGCCCCATCGGAACGTACGCGGTCACCGTTGCACCGGATCACGGAGAGGCTTGGACGCACTGGTGTATCTTGCATTGCGTTGTCGGGACTCCGCGACCTGACTAGTCAGGGATGAGCCTGGGGATGAACTTCGTCAACCCTCGGATCGAACCCACTTCGCCGGCAATCACGTTGCCAGCGGCATCAACCGTCACGCCTTCGCCCATCGCGCCGTAGCCGCCCATGCCAGAAGGCCGCTCGGACACATGTTCGGGCACGAAGTAGTGCACTTCGCCCGTTCGCGCGCTTCCCACCCGAAGGCCCTTGCGCCAGCCCGGGTTGTAGTTGTCGTCCGATTCGGAGTCGATGGCATACAGCGTGTCGTCATCGGTGATGTGCAGGCCGCTGATTCGGCTGAACTGATACCAGGTGTCGAGGTGGTTGCCTTCCTGGTCGAAGATAACAATCCGACGGTTGCCGCGGTCGGCCACGAACAGCCGGCCCTGTGAATCCATCGCGAGCGAGTGCGGCCCGCGCATTTCCCCGTCACCGAAACCCCAGGCGCCGAAGCTCTTAATGAACGTGCCGTCGGCTGAGAACTTGGAGACGCGGCTTAGCGATTCCGGACCTGCCTCATCCTCGAACTGGGCGCCGTGGCCCTCGCCAATAAAAATGCTGCCATCGGGGGCAATGACCACGTCATTTGGCTGAGAGAGGTGGGTTGGAGGTGCTCCGGCTTCGCCGTGAGTGCCGATGGTCATCAGGACCTCACCTTCAGGACTCAGCTTAACCACCACGTGGCCGCGACCGGTCGGTGTTGGCGAGGGACCGATGGCGGCCACCGTCGCGGCGTCGGCGACCCAGACGTTACCGTCGTCGTCGACCTCCATCCCGTGCGGCCACATAAAGATGCCGCCACCAATCGCCTGGACCACGTTCCCAGCGTCGTCGAGTCGGACGATCGGGTCGACGTCCGATTCGGCACATGAGTTCGCGCCGCATCGGTCGGCCGCCCAGATATGCATGCCGTCTATGTCGACGTTGAGGGCGCTGACCGAGCCCCACTCCCGTCCGTCGGGTAGGGTGCCCCAGTCGCGGCGAGTTTCATAAGGATTGGGCAGGTTGTTGATCGGGGTCACATTGGCGTGTTCGGCCGGCCCCCTAGCGCCGCGCTGAGCCCAGGCGTGGGTCGTCCCGACGGACAGTAATCCGACGGCGAGCGCGCCGCCGCAGGCGACGGATCGAAGCAGGCTGCGGTTCATGGTCATCGTCTCCTTACAGGGCGGGACCGGTTGGTCCCGCATGCGCATGCAAGCCGACACCATCACCTCTCTCTGGCCGCGTTGTCAAGGGACTGGGCCGGAGGACGCGACGCTTCCGTCGACCTGTGGTTATGGCGCACGATGGCCTAGCCGGTTGCCCCTGGGTGGTCACTGGCCGCCTTGAGCGGCCGGCTGGGGCGCTTGGCGGGACGTGCTTCTCGAAGGTGGGTTCGCCGTACCGAAACCGCTGAGATAATCATCACGTGTCGTTCATACACAGGATCTGGGGTGTCGGTACGTTTGCGATGCTCGCCGCATGCGGGGACCCTCCTACCGACCCGCAGGTCACGGCGGTACCTGTGGCGTTGCCTACGCCTCAGGCGCTGACCACCGGTCCCTCGCTCGACACGTTCCCACGTTATTCGCCTGATGGCCGGCAACTGGCTTACGTGGCTGACGAGGACGGGCTGCGGCGCCTGTGGATACTGCCGGCTAGAGGAGGGGAGCCCAGGGCCGTCACTGCCCCCACGGCCTTTATTGTCGCGCCCGAGTGGGCACCGGATGGAACGAAGTTGGCGTTTGTTTCCGACCACACCGAGCCAACCGGAGTCTGGGTCGTCGGCGTCGACGGAGAGAGATACCTGGTCTCGGGAAGTGAGCGGCCAGCCTCTGCTCCTGACTGGTCACCCACAGGTGAGGAGTTGCTCTATCAGCGTGCTCAAGGGGATGGGTTCGATCTGTGGCTCTGGAGCGAGTCTGCGGCTTCATCCCGACAGTTGACGCGCGGGGGACGGGTACGAGGCGCGGCTCGATGGTCACCGGACGGTCGCCAGGTCGTGTACGTGGGTGACTACGCCGGAACGCGAAGTTTGTTCGTGATGTCCGCCGAAGAAGGGGAGCCCACGGCGCTGACGCTCGACGAGGGCGCCGATGACGACCCGCAGTGGTCGCCCGATGGGCGCGAGATCGCGTTCGTCTCGAACCGGGCTGGGAATCCGGATCTCTGGGTGATGCCGGCATCGGGTGGGGTGCCGCGAGCTGTGACGCGAGGACCGGGTAACGACCATGATCCGGTGTGGTCGCCTGATGGCCGGTGGCTGACGTTCCTCTCCATCCAGCAGAACGTGTCGGACGTCTGGATTGTGCAGGTGGCTGGTGGCGAGCCGATCCGGGTGACCGATGATGAAGCCGGGCAGGAACATGTGCGCTGGATGCCGGATGGTGCGGGCGTCGTATTTAGCCGGTCTGACCGGCGGTCTCGGCTGTGGTGGGCATCGGCGAGTGGGGACGATGTGCGCCCGTTGACTGACGGGGACGAGCGAGTGGGACACCCGGATGTGGCGCCGGACGGGCGGCAGGTGGCCTACGTCTCTGGCGATGGGATAAACGACGACCTCTTCCTGCTGGACCTCGAGACTGATGGGACTGAGCGGCTGACAAGCTTGAGCGCTGGCGCGGCCGCACCTCGCTGGTCCCCCGACGGGCAGCGTCTCGTGTTCGAGTCGAGCCAGGGGGGGAACAGTGATCTCTGGGTCGTGGAACTAGCATCGGGAGAGCTCAGGCAGCTCACAACCGATCCCTCACGAGATTTTGAGCCGGCCTGGGCGCCGTCTGGAGATGCGCTTGCCTTTACGTCGAACCGGGCCGACCGACAGGCGGAGGTCTGGCGCTTGGCTCTGGAGACGGGGACGCCGGAGCGGGTGACGCGGCAGGGCGGGACTCGCCCGCGGTGGCATCCAGCCGGGAGTTCGCTGCTATTTCAGTCGGCAGGGGGCGAAGATGGACGGATGCGGGTCTGGGAGTTCGACCTCGCTGGTGGGGAGGCGGAAGCCCTGACCGACGGCGTTTACAGTGCGGTGGGCGAATACTCCCCTGACGGAGAGAACTTCGTTTTTCAGGACCACACCGGCGTTCACTTTCGGGTCCGTCTGCGGGCGCGCTCCGGCGGAGTGGCCCGGCCTCTCGGCGAGGGTACTAACGAAGAAACTCAGCCACGATGGGCCTCGAGCGGGCGGAGAGTGGCCTACCTCGAGGGTAGCCCTGGGACACGCGACCTAGTCGTGGTGTCGGCCGATGGTGGCGAGCGTCGTGTTGTGAGTCAGCCCGAGGCCGCCGTCTCCGAGTACGCCTGGACGCCGGACGGCAACGCGCTGGTCTTCGCTCAGATCGAGGCGCGAACCAATCTCTGGCAGGTGAATGTCTCGTCGCTGCTGCCTTCGACGGCCACGCCGTAGCGACGGCGCGGGTATACTCTGCAACCCCAGGTTGTACGGCGAGGTTCGAAAGGTTTTCAAACGCTGGACAGGAGACAACACTCATGAGCGACAGCTTGACCGGTGCGGAGTTCAAGGCGGCGCTGCGGAACAACCAGCCGAAGCTGGGACTGTTCATCAATTCGCACAGTCCTACGGTGGTGGAGCAACTGGCCCACAGCGGTTATGACTGGCTGTTGGTGGACTCGCAGCATGGCCCAATGGGCTACGAGACGCTGTCGACCATGATCTGTGGCGTGTCGAGCGGCGGCGCCAAGTCGCTGGTTCGCGTGGGCGGATACAGTGACCGCGCCGGTATTCAGCAGTCGCTCGACGTGGGCGCAGACGGTGTGTTGGTGCCCTACATCAACACAGCGGAAGAAGCCGCCCAGGCGGTGAGCTGTACGCGTTATCCGACCGCAGGCACCCGCTCGGTCTATTTTCCGCAGCGGAGCATGAACAAGGCTGGTCTGCTCGGCTACGCCGGTCCTGCCAATGACAACGTTATCTGTGCGCTGCAGGTAGAGACGGCCGACTGCATCAAGAACATCGAAGAGATCGCCGCCGTGCCGGGCGTTGACATTCTCTTCCTTGGCCAGAATGACCTCTGCATGTCGATGGGGCTCTATGAGAAATACGAGTTCCCGCACATGTACACCTCGCCCGAGCTCAAGGAGGCGACCGACGCGCTCAAGGCGGCAGCCGCCAAGAACAACGTCATCCTGGGGCTGTTTCTCTTTGGGACCGACCGGGTGGGTGAGTTTCGGGAGCAGGGCTTCAGCTTCATCAGCATCGGCAACGACCTGCACCACGTTCTGACCCAGGCGGGAGCACACGTCGAGGCGCTTGAGGGCATCATGTCGGACTGGAAGCGTCGTCCGACCGCTCTCTTTTAGTACGAGCATGGGGTTTCGGCCCCGCGGCTGCGCGGCGTGGGGGGTGATGCCGTACGCCGTTCGCTTGACGACAGGAGGGACGAGGATGAGATCGACGACGTCGGTGTTTGGCCGGCTCGTCCTCGTCCTCGTCCTGTTCTCCGGTTCCGCCGCGGCGCAGGGCACCGAGCAAGGGGAGTGGCGCAGCTACTCGGGTGACCTGTTCGGCTCGAAGTACTCTCCTCTCGACCAGATCACGGCAGACAACTTCGACCAACTCAAGGTCGCTTGGCGCTGGCAGACCGCCGACGCGACGCTGCCGCTCGTGCGTGGCACCGGCGTGGTCGAGGCCCCGTCCGACGTCGTGTTCGACGAGCTCGCGCGCCGTGAGCCTGGCCTGTGGGTGACCCGTCCCAGCATCGGTCGTTTGTCAGCCACCCCGTTGATGGCTGACGGTACGCTCTTCATGGTCACGCCGCTCTATCAGGCCGCAGCCATCGACGCTGCGACCGGCGAGACCCGCTGGGTCTTCAATCCTCGGGTCTACGAGCAGGGCAGTCCTCCGCTGCCGGCGCCGTGGAACCACCGGGGGGCAGCCTACTGGACGAACGGTGACGAGGCCAGGCTGGTCTGGGGGACCGGCGATGGGGCGCTCACGGCGGTGGACGCTGCGACGGGGCTACTCGTGGAGGGCTTTGGTAACGGGGGGCGCGCCAGCCTCGAGGCGGGGCTGCCGCGCGCGCGGGAGAATCCAAGCGGGCTGCCGCCGCCGTCGCGATCGCCGCCGCTGGTTATCGGCGATCGGGTCATTGTCGGGTCTTCGGTACACGACTACCTGTCGCGCCGCGAGAATGCGCCGGGGTTCGCTCGGGTCTACGACATGCGGACCGGACGTCACCTGTGGGACTTTCACGGCGTGCCGCAGAGCGCCGATGCGTTTGGCGCCGACACCTGGTTGAACGAAGCCTGGCGCTACTCGGGCAATAGCAACATCTGGGGCAACATCACGGCCGATTCCGAGCTCGGGTACGTCTACCTGGCCACCAGTACTCCGACGTCCGACTACTACGGGGGGCATCGACTCGGTGACAACCTGTTTGCCGAGAGTCTGGTGTGCGTTGACTTGGAGACGGGGGAGCGAATCTGGCATTTCCAGTTCGTCCATCATGGCGTGTGGGACTACGACAATCCCACTGGGCCGAATCTGGTGGACGTGGTGGTTGACGGCCGGCCCGTGCGCGCGGTCGCGCAGGTGACGAAACAGGGCTTTACATACGTCTTTGACCGGTCGACGGGTGAGCCCATCTGGCCGATCGAGGAGCGGTCGGTCCAGACGGACACCGATCTGGTTGGCGAGCTGATGGCGCCGACCCAGCCGTTTCCGACTCGACCCCTGCCCTTCGAGTACCAGGGCGCGACGCGCGACGACCTGATCGATTTCACGCCGGATGTGCGCCGGATGGCGCTCGATGCGGTCGAGAACTTTCGCCTTGGGCCGCTCTATACCCCACTGTCGCTGCGCGGAACCATCTTCAGGCCGAGCGCTGGCGGCGGAGCGAGCTGGGGGGGCGCCGCTGTCGACCCGGAGACGGGTGTGATTTACGTGCCGTCTCGAAACGCTCATTCGGTCATGCGGTTTCGGGAGCCGGTCCCGGAAGACAGGGCGACGCTGCGTTATTTGCTCAGTCGAGGTGGGTCGCCCTTTGTCGAGGCGGGCAACCCGGTGCGCACCCCTCAGATGCCAGAGGGGTTACCGCTGTGGAAGCCACCGTATTCTCGGATGACGGCGATTGACCTTAACACCGGCGATCACGTCTGGATGACGCCCACCGGCGATGGCGATCGCATTAGGAATCACCCACGGCTGCGCCATCTCGACCTCCCCCCGCTCGGTGGTGATGCAGGGCGGAACGGACCGATGCTGACGCGGACGCTCCTGATCTACACGCTGTCGGCTGGGGGCAGCGACGACGGACCACGCCTGGTGGCTTATGACAAGTCGACTGGAGCGCAGGTGGGATCGGTTGATCTGCCAGGTGGAGCGATCGGTACGCCGATGACCTATCTGCTTGATGGTCGGCAGTATGTGGCCGTCACGGTGGGAGGCGCTACACCCGCGCTAATAGGGCTTGCCTTGCCTGACGCCAGCGCAACAGCGAAGTGATGACAGCCCTCGAGGACTCGAAGAGCTGGGTCGTGCCGTAGCGTTTGCGGGGTCCAGCGGGTGGAAGGCATCTGACGGAGAGGCGTTAGGGTTGGATGCTCGTAAGGGTCGCGGCGGTTTGAATCGGGTCGCAAGGCGGTGACAATAGGGGTTTGACCGGCCCCTGGGGGCGGGTCGCGTAGAGGAGAACAATGATGTCGAGCGAGTTGAACGAACTGGTTGCGGTATTCACCACGTCGAAGGGCGAGATCAGGATTCGCCTGGCGGCCGAGGGAGCGCCGATGACAGTGGCGAATTTCGTGAATCTGGCACAGCGAGGCTATTACGACGGGCTGAAGTTTCACCGGGTCATCGACAACTTCATGGTCCAGGGCGGCGATCCCGATGGGACCGGTATGGGCGGCCCTGGCTACAATTTCGGGGATGAGTTCGGCCCCGGGCTCCGGCACGACTCGGCCGGCGTGCTCTCGATGGCGAATGCCGGGCCTGGCACCAACGGGAGCCAGTTCTTTATCACCCACGGACCGACTCCGCATCTGGACGGCAAGCACTCGGTCTTCGGCAAGGTCACCTCGGGGCAGGAGGTGGTCGATGCGATCGCGCAGAACGACGTCATGACCACGGTCAAGATTGAAGGCGATGCGTCGGCGTTGCTCGCCTCGCAGCAGGCGAATGTCGACGCCTGGAACAAGGCGCTCGGATAGGGCGTGAGTCACAGAGGAGGCGGCTGTGCGCGCAGTCAGGACTGTGTCGGCGGTGGGCGGTGGTCGGTGGGCGGCGGTCGTGCTGTGCGTGCCGCTCGTCGCCTCCTCCTGTGGTGAAACCGAGCCAGCGATGGAATACCCGGAGTCTCCGCGCGGCGACGTGGTCGATACCTACCATGGAGTGGAGGTGGCCGACCCCTATCGCTGGCTGGAGGAACTCGATGGCCCCGAGACCCGTGCATGGATCGAGGCGCAGAACGCGCTCTCGGTGCCGGCGCTCGAGGCGATTCCGGCTCGAGACGAGGTCAAGAACCGGCTGACGGCGTTGTGGGACCACGAGCGGTTCACGACGCCGTTCAAGGAAGGTGGCAAGTACTTCTACTCGCGCAACGACGGGCTCCAGAACCACTTCGTGACCTTCGTCGCCGATGCGCTCGACGCCGAGCCGCGCGTACTGCTCGACCCGAACGCGTTCAGTGAGGACGGGACCGTCTCGCTGGCCGGGCTGGTGGTGAGCCCAGAGGCGAAGCACGTAGCCTACGCGCGCAGCGATGGGGGCTCCGATTGGCGCTCCTGGTCGGTGCGGAACGTCGAGACGGGCGATGACCTTCCGGATCGGATCGACCACACGAAGTTCACCGGGGTGAGCTGGAGCCGGGACGGGGAGAGCTTCTACTACAGTCGTTACCCCATCGGCGCCGATGGCGAAGGTGACGGCGGGAGGGCGGTTCGCGTCTTCCGACACCAGCTCGGCACGTCGATGGACCAGGACGAACTCGTCTACGAGATTCCAGAACATCCGCGGCGGAATCCCTACGCGACGGTGTCCGATGATGGTCGCTATCTCGTGATCAGCGTCCAGGAGGGCTATCTCACCAACGCGGTGTACTACCGCGATCTCGAGACGCCAGACGCCCCGGTCGTGAAGCTGCTCGATGAGTGGGATGCGCTCTACACGTTCCTCGGCAACGAGGGCAGCCGGTTCTTCTTCATGACCACCCTGGATGCGCCGCGCAACCGGGTGCTCGCGGTCGACGTAGAGAATCCCGACCGGGACCAGTGGGAGGAGATTCTGCCTCAGCGTGAGGAGGCGCTGACCGGTGTGTCGCTCGTCGGCGGCCGTCTGGTCGCCTCGTATCTGAAGAACGTGCTGCCGCTCGTCGAGGTGCTCGAGCTCGACGGCACTGCGGTGAGGACCGTGGAGCTGCCCGGCGTCGGGAGCGTGTCCGGATTCGGCGGTGCGCCCGACGACGACGAGACGTTCTACGCCCTCACCAGCTACGCCCAGCCGACGACCATCTATCGCTACGACGTCGAGACGGGGGAGAGCAGCGAGTTCCGGCGGGCCGGCGTCGACATCGACCCGGAGGAGTTCGTCACCACGCAAGTGTTCTACGCCAGCAAGGACGGCACTCGGATCCCGATGTTCATCACTCACCGGCGCGATGTGGAACTGGATGGTCGGAACCCGACGTTGTTGTACGGCTACGGCGGATTCAACATCTCGATGACGCCTGCGTTCAGCCTCTCCCGGTTCGTCTGGGTCGAGCGTGGCGGCGTCCTGGCGGTGCCCAACCTCCGCGGGGGCGGCGAGTACGGGAAGGAGTGGCACCTGGCGGGGACCAAGGATCGTAAGCAGAACGTCTTCGACGACTTCATCGCGGCCGCCGAGTATCTGATCGGGGAAGGCTATACCTCGAGCGAGAAGCTGGCGATCCAGGGTGGCAGCAACGGCGGGTTGCTGGTGGCGGCGTCGCTCATCCAGCGGCCCGAGCTGTTCGGCGCGGCGTTGCCGGCGGTCGGCGTGCTGGACATGTTGCGCTATCACCTGCCAAGCGCGAACGCGCGAAACTGGAACACCGACTACGGGTTGAGCGAGGTGGAGGAAGAATTCGAGGCGCAGTACGCCTACTCCCCACTGCACAACCTGGAGGAGGGAGCCTGCTATCCACCGACGCTGGTGACCACGGCGGATCACGATGATCGCGTCGTGCCGTGGCACAGCTACAAGTTTGGGGCGGCGATGCAGTCCGCCCAGGGGTGCGACCAACCGGTGCTGGTGCGGGTCGAGACCCGCGCGGGGCATGGCGCCGGGAAGCCGACGTGGATGCAGATCGAAGACATCGCCGATCAGTGGGCCTTCGTTCTGAGGCATCTGGGTGAGGCCTGAGCGACAGCCGCTCAGGCTCGTGAAGCGCTGGCGCCCTGCCGCTCGGCTGGGTGGACCGGAAGCGCCCGGGGGAAAGCGAGTCTCTGGTTCAGTTTTGACCAGCTGTGGCATGGCCATCGACGGAAGGAACTCATTAGCACGCACGAGGTTAGACATCCGCTGTCGACCGTTGCGGAGATGACCGAGGGGCGTTACCATGAGCACCTGGAAAGAGTGTGTGTAACGGCGTGGTGACCGCCGCCGTGGAGAGACTGGTGCAGAGGAGACCGATGCGCACGTTACGGCGTGGGGCCCTGGCCGTCCTGACCGTGGGACTGGCGATGCCGGTCGCCGCGCAGGAGCCGCCGGCCGCCCATCGGGGGGTGCTGGACCGCTACTGTGTGGCCTGCCACAACGATCGCACCCTGCAGGCCGGACTGACGCTCCAGTCGGTGGACATGGAGCGCATCGGCCAGGTCGTCGACGAGGTCGAGGTGTGGGAGAAGGTGGCGCACAAGCTGCGTGGCCGTGCGATGCCGCCGCCCGGACGTCCGCGCCCGGACGATGCCCTGTATGACCGGGTCGCCGAGTCACTCGAGGCCGCCCTCGACGCGGCAGCCGCGGCGAATCCCGACCCGGGACAGCCTCCGATTCATCGTCTAAACCGCGCCGAGTACCGGAACGCCGTTCGAGACCTGCTGGCGCTCGAGATCGACGAAACCACCCTGCTTCCTCCTGACGAGTCAGGCTACGGGTTCGACAACATCGCCGACATCCTGGCGGTCTCGCCCCTCCTCTTGGACCGCTACATGGCCGCCGCGGAGAAGATCAGTCGCCTGGCGATGGGTGACGCTGACACGATCCTGCCCGCCATCGAATCGCACAGTATCCCCTACACGAAGTGGCAGAACGGTCGAATGAGCGAGGGGCTGCCGTTCGGAACGCGCGGCGGTCTGGCCGTGCGTCATCACTTTCCTGTCGACGGCGAATACGAGATCAAGCTCGTGCTGCTCCGGGCCTACGGCAACCACATTCGCGGGTTGGGCGAGCGTAACGAGATCGAGCTAAGGCTGGATCGGGAACGAGTCGCCGAGTTTGCGGTGGGAGGCGATGGGGTGCGAGCGCCGTGGGACGCCGTGTCTCGACCGACGCTCTACGAGCAGATCGCGGACGAGGGTTTGCAGATCCGGGTTGAGGTCAAGGCGGGCACCAGACTGCTAAGCGCGGCGTTCGTCGAGCAGGGCGCCGTCGCAGAGGGTGAGTTGACGCCGCAGGCGGCGGTGTCGAGTCTTGCGTTCTCACGCGACCGGAACCTGGCGATGGCGCTCGACCGTGTCGAGATTCGCGGACCGTTCGAGGGGCGGCAACCAGAGGATTCAGCCAGCCGGCGGCAGGTATTCGTCTGCCATCCGGACGCCGGCGCCGAAGAGAACGCGTGCGCACAGGAGATCCTGTCGACGCTGGCGCGTCGGGCGTTCCGACGACCGGTGAGCGACGAGGATGTGGCTCCCCTCGTGTCGCTCTTCGACGAGGGACGGCAGGATGGCGGGTTCGAGCGAGGTATCCAGTTCGCCCTGCGCGGTATCCTGATCGACCCCGAGTTCCTGTTTCGTGTCGAGCGCGACCCGCCGGGTATCGCCCCCGGGACGGCGTTCCCGCTCAGCGACCTCGAGCTGGCGTCTCGGCTCTCGTTCTTCCTGTGGAGCAGCGTGCCGGATGACGAGCTGACCGAGGTTGCGGCCCGCAGCGCCCTGCGCGATGGGGGCGCGCTCGAGGCCCAGGTGGTCCGGATGCTGGGCGATCCGAAGTCGGACGCGCTGCTCGACAACTTCTTCGGGCAGTGGCTGCTGTTGCGCAATGTCGGCAGCGCGGCTCCCGATCCTGACGCGTTTCTCGACTTCGACGAGAACCTACGCGAGGCGATGGAGCGGGAAACCGAGCTTTTCGTCCGGAGTCAAGTGCGTGACGATCAGAGCCTACTGGACCTGCTCAGAGCCGACTACACGTTCATGAACGAGCGCCTGGCGGATCACTATGGCGTTCCCAACGTCTACGGCAACCACTTCCGACGGGTGTCGACGGTGGGGACGGGACGCCAGGGGCTGCTGGGACAGGCCAGCATCTTGACCGCCACGTCCTACCCGAATCGCACGTCGCCCACCAAGCGTGGGCTCTGGGTGCTCGAGAACCTGCTGGGCGCGCCGCCGCCCCCGCCCCCGCCCGATGTGCCTGGACTTCCGGACGCCGAGCA
>Ga0310344_10000563_pt1 | contig 29003 bp, 26 predicted proteins | sample HC15DNA20200_MG_FD_203801 | JGI IMG/M metagenome (GOLD analysis project Ga0310344, IMG submission 203801) | Marine microbial communities from station ALOHA, North Pacific Subtropical Gyre - HC15-DNA-20-200_MG | ecosystem: Environmental > Aquatic > Marine > Oceanic | place: Pacific Ocean: North...
GGGTTATTCGGGCAAGCGCTGAATCATCTGGTGAGGTTGTCGCCTGAACTACAAGTACACCGGTCGTATTGATTGTGCCCCCGGCGACGTCGTCTCCTTGTTGGACTTGGACTGGGTTGGGATCGCCCGTAAGCATTGAGCAGTCGACTGCACCACTGCCGTCGATGATTCGCCCATCTGTGGCAAAACGTTCACCAGGGCGAACGACAAAATGCGTTCCTATTGTTAATTCTGAAAGAGGTATTTCAGTTCTGTCGGTTAGTCGTACAGTTGATGGAGCGAGGCCCATCAAGGCTCGAAGAGCGCCGCCGGAAGCATGTCTTGCACCTGCTTCGAGTCGTCGTCCGATGAGAACTAGAGTAATTATGACTGATGCCGTTTCGAAATAACTGTGGGCATTCTCGACTGCCAATGTGGACAGGGACCAGACCATGGCAGTTAACGAGCCTAAAGAAATTAGTACGTCCATAGAAGCGGATCTATGACGGATAGAAGCCAACGCTCTTCTGTGAATATCTCGCCCGGCCCAGAGGACTACTGGCAGTGTTGCCAAGCATGATCCCAAGCGAGATATGGTCGACGGTACACCTGGTGCCATACTGAGACAGATTGTTAAGGCCGTGAGTGGTATAGCTAATCGAAGCAGGCTATTGAGCCGGGTACTTTCGTCCCAACGCTTTCCAGTGGGTACTCCGTAGCCGGCGGCTTCTATCGCAAGCCTTAAGTCTGCTTCATTCATTTCTTGACTAGTTCGAATGGTTGCTATCCGGGTAGCGAGGCTTACTGTGACTTCTTCGACTCCTTCTAAGGTTTCGAGTGCACGGGCAACCGAGATGACACAGGCAGCACATGTCATCCCTTCAACAGGCAGCTCCACTCGGTGGGCCTCCGATAGGGCCATAGCTAAAGCGTACGGCGCTGTGGTAATCGAATAGCGTTTGCGGGTTGCTTAGTATCAAACTTCAGACGGGTTTTCTTGAGTTGGTTCTATATATATTCGCTTTGCGGTGGGCACCTCTTCTTGGATTCTTTTGTGAATATCCGCGATTGTTGCTGAGATACCAGCCGTATCAAGCGATCGTTCCAGTCCTACTTTAGTGGCGACCAAAATTTCTTCAGGTCCCAGGTGCTGTGTTTGTAGGCGGTTTATATACAACACTGATGCGGATCGCTCAATTGCATTCCTAATTGCTGTCATATCCTCATCGCTGGCTGATTCACCGATGAGAAGGCTCTTCATTTCTACCGCGAGTAGTACCGCGATTGTTCCAAGTAATATCCCGATTAGTACTGTGCCGATTCCGTCCCATCGAGGATTGTTGGTTATTTCAGCTAGCGAAACTGCCAAGAGCGCGATAAAGAGTCCAATCAATGCCCCCAGGTCTTCGAGGAGAACTACCGGGAGTTCAGCTTGCTTGGAGCGTCGAACAAAGTGGACCCAGGACGATTTTCCGCGGATCCGGTTGGATTCGGAAATGGCGGTTCGGAAAGACCAGGTCTCGAGAACGATTCCAACAGACAGAATGCCAATTGCCCAACCCAGTCCAGATATTTCGTGTGGATGGCGCAGCTTCTCAAATCCTTCCCACAGGGCGAAGACAGAGCCGAGTGTGAAAAGAATTACCGCAACGACAAAGGACCAGAAGTAGCGCTCTCGAGCGTACCCGAATGGATGTTCAGGCGTAGCGGGACGTTTTGCTCGCCGGGCACCTAAGAGTAATAGCGTTTGGTTGGTTGCGTCAGCGACTGAATGGACTGCCTCTGCCAGCATTGATGAGGAATGGGTTATAAAAAAACCGAGAAATTTGGCTATAGCGATTCCAAGGTTTGCAATTAATGCCGCAAGGACAGCGCGAGTTCCGGTTGTAGTGGCCATAATTGAAATCTGTCTGATCGTGACTTGAGACTCCCCGGAGCGTAGTGTCAATGGCAGTCCATGCGTAGGACGGTCAATATTTTGGATTTGAACTTAAGGAGTTTTGGATGGCCACTGTGTTTTCTAACCCGGAGGAGTTGTTATCTTCAGTAGGACGCCATCTTGGTCACAGCGACTGGTTGGAGATAGACCAGGATCGGATAAACCTTTTTGCAGAAGCGACGGGTGATCGCCAATGGATACACGTTGACCCTGATCGAGCTGCCTCGGGGCCGTTTGGGAAGACTATTGCGCATGGTTACTTAACGTTGTCATTGACTAATTTATTGTTGCCAGAAGTTGTGAGAGTCGAGGGCATTTCAATGGGGATTAATTACGGAACGAATAGAGTCCGTTTTCCTTCTCCGGTCCCGGTAGGTTCACGAGTCAGACTTGCTGGAGAAGTCGTTGAGGCAGAAAAGGTTTCCGGTGGTTACCAAACGGTGATCCGATTAACAATGGAGATTGAGGGCAGTGAGCGTCCAGCCTGTGTGGTGGATGCCGTTAGCCGTTTCCTTATCTGAGCAGCGTTCCCAACGACCGGTAACCTCGTCATATGGTTAAGCGTCGACGTCGGACAGTTCCGGTAGCCCCAGTGTCTGAACCACCAGTTCGGCCGGGTCTGGTAAGCCCACGGCGTAAAGTACCAGCTGAGATTAATCGGCCTCCCTATTCACAAACTGGTGATCCTGGACCTGCTAGTTCTCCCAGTATCCGTACCAAAGATGAAGTTGTTCGTATGCGCAGAGCAGGAACTGCTGCAGCAGAGATACTTGTTGAAGCGGGTAGAGCCGTTCGGCCGGGTATTACAACCGACTATATAGATGCTCTTGTACATCAAGCGACTTTAGACCGGGGCGGGTATCCGAGCCCCCTCAACTATCGTGGTTTTCCAAAGTCTGTGTGCACGTCTATAAACGAAGTGATTTGTCACGGTATACCCGACAGTCGTCAGCTTGTGGATGGAGACATCATCAATGTCGATGTGACTGTGTTCCTTGATGGAGTGCATGGCGATACTTCGGTTACTTTTCTTGTCGGGGATGTAGATGAATTGTCAAAAAACCTGGTATCTGAAACCCGGAGGGCCATGGATAATGGAATTCAAGTTGTGCATCCGGACAAGTCTGTTAATGCCATTGGGCGGGCTATTGAGAGGCATGCACATCGGCATGGCTTAGGGGTTGTAAGGGATTTCATTGGTCATGGGATCGGTACTGAGTTTCATGGGGCACTTCAGATTAAGCATTATTTTGATCCACGAGATGAGACGTTGTTGCTACCTGGTATGACGTTCACGATTGAGCCGATGCTTACTCTGGGCGAACCGCGGTGTGCCATGTGGGATGACAACTGGACTGCGGTCACAGTGGATGGAAAGCGAACGGCTCAGTTCGAGCACACCGTTCTGGTCACTGAGGAAGGAGTGGAGCGGCTGACAGTTTTGTCTGACGGTACTGCACCAGCCGAGTTATTTATCTGACTTGTGAGAAAGTGGAGCCACTGATGAGGCCTATCGCCAGGACACGTTGCCGGGGTTACTGGCATCAGCAAGTGCGACCCACGTGTTTCCCGGTTCGAGAAGTATTGGGTTACCGTCGAGAAGTATCAGGGCTGGTTGAGCCGGGTCGGACCGTTGCCATTCAGCCACGATCAAGTGTCCAGCAGTGAAAACCCAAGCGCTGCCTGTACCAACCGTTTGGGCTTCCGGGGAGCGACTGTCTGCTGGGCTTCTGCCATACTCAACGAACTGGACTATGACGTTTGTTGGGGCCACTCTGACTCCCGAAGCATCGTTATGAGGACTGCCGTTAGTCGAGCGCAACCATTTATATCCGTCCCATGAGTAGTCGGCTATTAGCTGACCGAAATCAATCGTGACACCTGTTGCAGTATTGGCGGACTCTGGGAGAGGTTGTCCTGGCCAACCGTAAGTAAAGGGCGGAGGGGAAAGGTCGAGCCGGTCGCTTTTGGCGTCCCATAACTGGTCGGTGGATGCATAGAGGTTGTGCGGAGCTCTACGTTCAACAGTTCGCCAGTAAGCGTTTAGCTCCGAGTCGTAACCAACGTCAACGATTGGTGAAACATCTATTGCTTCTAGAGTTCCCCTGTTGGCCCCTGAATACGCAAATAGTGGCCGGTCAAACCCCTCGAGAAGGATTGGATCCGAGGTACGTGCAGATCGAACTGGGCCAACTGTGCCGGGGCTAGTTGTCTGAAATAAGGCGATTAGTCGAGTCATTCCAGCCTCGACAAGTTCTTCGTAGACCACGTCAGCCTGGTTGATTCCGGTTTGTGGGCGTGCTGCCCCTGCATTGTCGATTTTGACAGCCAGTGCTGGCCTGGAGATATCTAATCCTTGGAGTCCGGTCCAGCTTTTGGACACGTTGAGTTCTTGAAGCGAGACAATCTCATTGATCTTCGCTGAGATCAAAATTTGGATCGACTTTATTTCTGCTTCTGCTTCCTTGATTGAAAATTCTGCAATTGCGATCTCATCCTCAGAATCAGTAATTCGTCCTTGGGCTAACGGTATGGCTGCGATGGCCGTGTCTCTATCCGACAGCGCAGCTTGATGCCGGGTTTTGGATTCATCCAGCAGGTCGTACAACGTGAGAGCACGGTCACCGTCAAGACGAAGGCGTGCATAAATATTGCTTAGTTCTTCTGTAGCTGAGTCTATGACGGCTTCATAAACCATTTGAGTCCTGAGATTGTTCAGGGCTTCGTCTGTAAGCTCGGCTGATTGTGTGAGAACCGTGTTGATACGTTCGTCGTTTTTTACGTATGAGTCAATTGCCATCATGTGTCGAACTGCGGTTGGTTCATCGAGTAGGAGGTAGTGTTCCAGCACTAGATCTGCGAGAAGTTCTATCCGTATCGGCAGTATTTCCAGTTCACGTGATTCGGTGGCTATCTTCGCCTCGGCCTCAGCGATGTCTTCTTCCAGTTTGTGTACAGCAGAAGCTCCTTCGGTTTTTAAAGTTACGAGGTCATCGGCATTACGTTGGATCTGTTCGATTTCGTTTTGAAGAACTTCAATCTTTGCTTGATTGTCGGTGATTTCTCCGTTTAGAGATTCAATTTTGCCGTCGTAGGGTCCAGCGGCAGCGGAAGTAATTGTCATCGTGGCGGCGAGGATGGTGCCCATAAGTGCACCGATTGCTGGCGGATAGGAGATACGCACAGTTCTGAGCGTAGAGCGCTTACCGGTCTCAGGTGTGGCACACAAACCGGATTTAAGGAGGAGCAGCTAGCGAGCTCTGTTTTTTAGCCTTTTTGGCAGGATGGACACCAGGTTGATGTGCGTTGGTCGAGTGTTCCGCGTCGGAGTATTGTTCCACAACGAGAACAGGGCTGACCTGATAGGCCATAGCATTTTAATTGGTTTTGGTGAGAGCCGCTTTCTCCAAGTGCTGTTCGATAATCGTTTAGGGTGGTTCCATGATTTGCCAGAGCTTCGGTCAGGACTTCTCGCAGCGCCTTTAGAAGTAGGCCGCATCGGTGTTGGCTTATACGACGCGTTGCTGGATGAATACAGGATCGCCAGAGTGCCTCGTCGGCATAGATGTTTCCAATTCCCGCGAGTGGACGCTGCGAAAGCAAATTTGTCTTTATTCGACGCCGGCTACATTTGAGTCGGGCATAGAAGGATTCTGCATTAAGTTCTGGATCGAAGGGTTCCGGCCCCATTTGATGCAAGGTAGGTAGAGATCGGTAGTCATTTGCTGGAACTAGGGCTATACGACCGAAGCGCCGCACGTCATAAAAGATGAATTCTCTACCACCTTTGAGTGTCCAGTGTGCCCGGCAGTATGGGTTATCGTCGAGGTTTTGTAGGACTAGGAGTCGTCCCGTCATTCCAAGATGGATGACCATCTCACTTATATCGTTTCCAGTACTGAGTTCTAGAAGCAAGTATTTTCCCCTTCGGCGGATGGCTTTGATCGTGTGATCCACTGCCTTGCGGGCATCGGTAAACTTGGCTGAAGGGTGCGAATCAGCCTTCACAATGATTGATCCGACGAGGAGGGGTTCCAGCTGTGTTCGAATGGTCTCAACCTCGGGTAGCTCAGGCATAGTAGAAGACCGTATCGACTTAGTCGATGAAGGCGAGCAAGGATCCCGTGATGTCGGTTAGGTTAGTTGCATGACAGCTGTCGCGATTGTCAATCAAAAGGGTGGGGTCGGAAAGACCACCGTGGTCCTCGGCTTAGCTTCCGCTGCCGCAGTTCGGGGTATTGAGGTTGTAGTCGTTGATTTGGATCCACAAGGGAATGCTTCGACTGGCCTTGGAGTCTTTGAGCCAACCAGGAGTATCGACCAGGTCTTAGAAGAAGAGAATGTCGGTGGCCTCAGATCGGCAGTTGAGACTTGTGGGTGGCCACATGATTGCGGTCGGAAGCCGTTGCTTGCAGCTTCCACACCGAGTCTTTCAATTCGGGAGGCGCAACTTGCTAATGATCCTTTGGGCGGACAGGACCGACTCCAGTTGGCGATTAGCGGTTCACCTTGGCAGCTAGTGATATTTGATTGTCCGCCATCTCTAGGGTTGCTTACCATCAACGCGTTATTTGCTGCAGATCGAGTCCTTTTGGTGTCTGAGCCAGGAGCCTGGGCGGCAGATGGGGTATCTCGAATGTTGCAGACTATTGATCGGATCCGACTTCGACGAGTCGATGGGAGTCCAGATTTGGCAGGAATTGCAGTTAATCGTCTTGGTAGAACACGGGATTCAAGATATTGGCATGAACAACTTATTGAAAGGTATCCAGGAGTTTGTCTGCCACCGGTGCATCTGCGTACGGCAGTCGCGGAGGCTGCTGCACAGTCTCTTCCGATACATGGGTTAGGTAGTCGGGCTGGTGCAGCAGAGGCGGCCCAGGAGTTCGATGTTCTTTTGGAACGAGTGCTTGGGGAGGAAAATTTATGAATGGTTATGACCCACAGACCCGCAGAGGAGGGTTTTGGCCTACAGAGGTCAGCCCAGTGGATGGATTGTTGGGAGCTGCTTCACCCACACTTCCAGAGGTCGATGGTGATGAAGCTGACATCCTGCAAGAGTCGGAAGCCGAAGCTAGTTCCTCTCAGCCAGATGGAACTGTGCGGCCGTTTGAGACCCCTCCAGTAGAAATGACCGATGAGAACGCCGATAGGTTGCGTCGTTTGGGATTGTTGGTGGCTATGGTCTCTTTGGTAGCAGTAATAATGGCCCGACGGCGACGTCGGAGACAGCGTTGATTTTTGACTCCCAGTTCGCTTTATTTAGAATGCTTACAGCAATGGCCTAATCCATACCCAAGAGTCGTCTAGCTGGGGCATCACTGCGTAAACGTCCGGCTGAAGCGCGGCGGCTAACCTCGTCCATCCCGTCTGGACAGCGATCGACGTATGGGCACCAAGCACAGAGTGGGCCTGTGGATGTGACAAAATTCTCGGTTTCGCAGGCGGTTTGAAGTGATGACCAAGTCTGGGCTAGGTGGCTGGTAGCCCGGTTCAGGTTGTCTTCATTGACATTTGTTGACATGACTCCTCTTGTTCTACCAAGGTAGAGAAGTCGGGCGCCTACTGGTTTTTCTCCGGTTTGGACTTTTAAAGCAGCGGCATAAAGAAGTACTTGATCGAGAGACTCGTCACGACGGTTGGTTGGTGGCAGGTTCCCTGATTTGTAGTCAGTAACGACCGTGCCTTCTTGAGTCTCATCCAAGCGGTCGACGACACCCCTGAATGGAACTCCAAGAAGGTTTGTTGAGACGTGGGTTTCGGTTGAAATTATTTCTTTTGTGGCTGGATCTTCAAGTTCCCAGAGAGCTTCAATGGCATTCCAAGCCGTCCACCGGAAGTCACGTTGGGCCGTGTTATCTAACAGGAGATTACGGAAGTCTGGATTGGCTTCGGTAGCGGGCCAAGATTTTGCGGCGAGTTCGCGAGCTCGTTCAAGTGTCCTATCTGCGGCTGGTTCGTTGCAAAGGATTTCCAGAACTCGGTGGGCAAAGGTTCCTACGAGGGCCTCTTTGCCTGGTGGATCTGGCCACTTGTCGATGTATCGGTGTTTCCAGCGCCGCGGACATTGCCGAAACATCTTGGCAGCAGATGGGGAGAATTGGCGGGGAGGGCCGCTCATCTTATTCTTTTCGAACCTTTCTGGGAATTTAGATATCGAGAACTAAAGGATCAAGTAGTGCACTATGTTTAACAAGATATTCGCGTCGTTGGCTTACGTCGGATCCCATTAGAACATCGAAAAGCTTGGCTGCTTCTGTTGCTTCTTTGCCATCTTCCATGGTGAGTCGGCGGAGGATTCGAGTCTCTCGATCAAGTGCACATTCCGCCAATTCTTCGACATTCATTTCTCCAAGTCCCTTGAATCGATTCCACCTGATCGGGTTTGTCTTGCGTTTGTTTTTGGTGAGTGTTTCCGTGATGTTGTCACGTTCTTCTTCAGAGAATGCGCGATACAGAGTGCCACCAATTCGAGAGCTATACAGGGGGGGCTGTGCTGCATAGACACGGCCTGCTTCCAATAAGGGACGCATATATTCATATATAAGTGTTAGGAGGAGGCAGCGAATATGGCTACCGTCGACGTCAGCGTCACAAAGTATGACGATACGTCCGTACCGGGCGTTATCGAGATTAAAATCCTTCCCTTGCCCAGCTCCAATGGCAGTAAAGAGCGATTGTGCTTCAGAGTTATCAAGAACCTGTTTTAAAGTAGCTTTTCCCGCATTCACGACTTTGCCGCGTAGGGGAAGAATCGCGGTGTTTTCAGCGTTGCGCCCCATTTTGGCAGGGCCTGCAGCGGAGTCGCCCTCTACGATCACAAGCTCGGAATCAGGTCCGTGAATCCGGCAATCCGCTAATTTGCCTGGCATCCCGCTTGAACCCATACTGGCCGCTTTACGGCGATTTTCGAGGACTTGCTTTGAAGCAACGCGGTTAATGACAGCCGTAGCGATTTTTTCACGTACGGCATTGATGTGAGATTTAGGTCCCGATCCTCCAAACCAGTCAGTTAGACCCGCCTTAATGATGTCGTAGACGATTTTTTCAATTGCTGGAGTGCCGAGTTCTTGTTTTGTTTGGCCGCGGAATTGAGGCTCTGGAAATTCCACCTTTATTGCTGCGACCAAACCTTCTTGCACATCTTCTTTAATGGCGCGGTGTTTGTTTTCCTTAGCTAATCTGGCTAACTTTCGGGCGTCTTTCAGAAGAACGTCGTTTACAGAGCGAGTAAGTGCTCGTTCAAAGCCAGCTACATGAGTTCCACCCTGTTCGGTGGGGATTGTATTTACGAAAGATTGAAATGAGGATTCGAAACCCTTGACCCAACGTAGTGCTGCATTAACAGCGCAGTTTCTTTCCACCTCGCGCATCTTCCCCTCGACAGGTACACGTTCGGTGAAGGTTTCTATTCCTGATAGATGGATTATTTCTGATGCACGATCACCTTCAGATCGGTCGTCCACTAGGTCAAGGAGACCCCCTCGAGAAACGTATTCGAAAGGATCTTTTTTGCTGCCCGATCGCTTGTCTAAGACTTTAATTTTCATTCCTGGTACTAGGAAACAGGAGACAGCTACACGCTTACAGATCTCGTCGAAATCGATTGATGCGTCGTTATCGAATAGTTCATGATCGGGTAAAAAACGGACACGTGTGCCAGTCTTCGAATTAGAAACGCGCTTTATTTTTCGCAGCTCGTGGCCTGGTTTGAATTTGTTCCCGTCCCATTGCCCAGCAACGCGTTCTCTAAATGCTAATTCCCAAGTATGTCCGTCCCGATCTACTTGGACGACGAGCCGTGATGCGAGAGCGTTCACTACGGAAGCTCCGACGCCGTGAAGACCTCCTGAGGCACCGTAGGCGCCGCCGCCAAACTTTCCTCCAGCATGTAGTTCTGTGAACACAACCTCAACTGCGGAAACTTTGCGTTTAGTGTGTCGGCCAATGGGGATGCCACGTCCATTGTCGGTCACTTCTACTGAGTGGTCTCTATGCAACGTCACTTCGAGTTTTGTGGCGTATCCGGCTGCTGCTTCGTCGACAGCGTTATCAATTAATTCCCATACGAGGTGCATTAGCCCCTGGCTGCCGGTGCCACCGATGTACATGCCTGGACGCTTTCGAACTGCTTCAAGACCTTCAAGGGTTTGTATGGCGTCGGCGTCGTAGCCGTTTCTAGTTGATTTGATTCCTGGTGTCTTCTTTTGACGGGTTTTTGTTGACATAATCACCACCTGGCAGGGCCAAGGTGGAGGATTTGGCGGTCAGTCTGCTTACTTGCTAAGTCGCGTCGGGTTGGTTCGATTACTAACTCCTCAGGTACAGGGTCCATTTTTTTTGGGTTATTGTCTGTAGCCATGATGCCGAGCAAGCCAAGAGATTGGCCTATGTAAGCCAAGGTTATTGGCGAGCTGTCTGAAGATTTTCCTACCCGTACGCCAAGACCACCTCGTCCTTTTGTGTCAAAGTCTGATACCGGGGTTGCTTTTGCCGTCTGCTGGCTGCCAACCGTGAACAAAAGGTCATCTTCGAGAGTTGGAGCGGCACCGATCACGGTTGATCCAGGACGAAGTTTCATCCCGGTAACACCCCCTGCGCCACGTCCCTGGACGCTGATATTGTCGAGCGAAGTACGAAGCGCTTGACCATCGCTGGCTACGATCATTGCGTCTTTGTCAGGTGATGCACAGAAGGCAGCTGCGACTTTGTCACCCGACTTGAGCGAAATCAGAGTCTTGCCGTGCTTTGTGTTCTGTACCTCCGCCAGTGTTAAACGTTTAGTCATACCTTCAGCTGTGACAAGAACGAGGTAGTTATCGCCGTTCCCGACTACCGTATGTATTGTTTCGCCACGGTTTGTCCCGAATACTTGGGAAGCGGGACTTCCGCGTGTTCGCGTAGCTGTATCGAGCAGTTCAGCGGTTTTAACGTGAAGTGCTCTACCGTCCGATGTGATTGCTGTAATCTGTCCGACCGTTCGAGTTGGCACTGAAGCGCAAAGTACGTCGTGTCGACTCGGGATGGTTTTTTTTTCGGCATTTGCAGACGTTCTCCCGATCTGTCCGGAGGTTGACAATGTAACTAGGCACTCCTCGTCTATTAGATCCTCCGCGATTTGGACGGGTTCGTGGGTTGGAAGGTCGTCGGGGTTGACAATTTCTGTCCGGCGGGGCCGATTGAAGTTGGCAGTAGCTTCGCTCAGTTCTCTTAAGACGGTTTTCCGCTGACTATCTTTGGACTCAAGCAGCTTTTTTAGGTTTGCTATTGTTTTTTTAAGCTGATCCTGTTCTTCCTCAATACGGAGGTTCTCGAGTGCAGTTAGACGTTTTAGCGGCATGTTAAGGATGTGATCCGTTTGTACGGGACTGAGTCTGAATCTTTTCGTTAAAGTCTTTTGGGCTTCCTTGGCATCTTTAGAACCGCGGATAATGGCGACCACTTCATCGATGGAGTCGAGTGCTTTTAGCAGGCCATCCACGATGTGAAGACGATCGTTTGCGTTTCTTAAGCGATATTGGGTGCGCCGAATAAGAACATTAAGTCTGTGTTCGACGTAGTGGTTGCACAATTCCCGAAAACCAAGAGTCTGTGGTTCGCCGTTGACAAGGACGACGTTGTTGATGCCGAAGGATTCCTCGAGTGGAGTAAGGCGGTATAGGTCGTTGAGAACGGCTTGTGGATTGTGACCTTTGCGAACGAGAATCTGGATTCGTAGACCGGTTGATCGATCAGTTAAATTTTTGAAATCCACGACACCAGGTATTCGGCCAGCTTCGTCCAATTCCTTTAATTTGGCGACGACTCGTTCTGGTCCGACGAGGTAGGGGAGTTCAGTAACTACTATGGCCTGGTTACCTCGACTGGCGGCTTCGACTTCGGCCCTGGCTCGAATTCGAATACTGCCACGGCCGGTTTCGTAAGCTTCATAGAGTCCATCGTCAATAACAATTCCACCGCTAGGAAAATCTGGCCCTGGGCAGCAAGCAAGGAGTTCTTCAAGCGTGGGTTTTGGACGACGTTTAGTCATCACTAGTTTGATTGCTGCGTAGAGTTCTTCGGGGTTATGGGTAGGCATGTTGGTAGCCATGCCAACTGCGATTCCTGTTGTGCCGTTGAGCAAAAGACCGGGGAGTAAGGCGGGAAGTACTTCTGGCTCTTCTGACTCTCCATCATACGTAGCTCTGAAATCCACGGTATCTTCGTCAAGCTCTCGCACCATTGCCATTGCTGCGGCGCTCAGTCGGCATTCTGTATAGCGGGGAGCTGCAGGTGGATCGTCGAGTGAACCGAAGTTCCCTTGGGGTTCAATGAAAGTTATATTTCGGGCAAAAGGCTGACCCATCCGTACCAGTGCGTCGTATATAGCTGTGTCTCCGTGAGGGTGGTAGCGTCCCATCGTGTCGCCGACGATTCGTGCGCTTTTTCGGTGAGGAGTTTCAGGGCGAATGCCCATCCGGAGCATCGAATAGAGAATGCGCCGCTGAACAGGCTTAAGACCGTCCCGCACATCGGGTATTGCTCGAGATGTAATGACAGAGAGCGAATAGGCCAGGAATGATTCGCGCATCTCTGTAGCAACCGGGACATTGAGCACCTCCCGAGCGAAGGGAGCTTCGTCCTCCAGAAGTTTTTGCTGTTGTGGCATCTTAGATTGTCCTGAGGTTCGATAGTGGTGGTTGGAGCTGTTGGTAACTGATTGAGACGACAGGTCGGCTCTTTGCTAGTGCATGTCGATTCTTCGCCCGACGGTAGTCTGGGCTGAGAGTCAGTCGGCGCATGCCTATTAGATATGGGTGTGCATTGGACTAGTTGTAAGTGGCAGAGTTGGTTCGCTGGTTAGGTTCTAGATCCCCGTTATTCAACCGTTTCTTGGTTTTTGCTGGATATAGCCGAGTCCAGTGGTGAGATTCGACTGCTGGAGAGGCGCACTTACGCTTGAAAACAATGCATTAGCTTTTGGTAGGAGCTGGGCAGCAATTTTTGGGGCAAATGTCAGGTCGCAGATCAAGAGCGCCGAGGGATCTTCTTGATGGATTATCAAAGATTCGCTCTTCGTAGAGATCAACCAGCATGGAAGCGAATCGTGGATCGTTGTCAGCAGTCTGTGCTCTAGCAAAGGCTATGCCTACTTCTTGGGCACGATTTGCAGCCTCGATGTCCAGGTCCCATTTGATCTCAAAGTTTTCAATAGCGAATCCAATAGGGCTCGTTGCAATGGCTTGTGTTCCGAAAGTGCTCAATTCTGTTATGCGGTCTCCTATATCAGGCTCCAGCCAAGGAGTCTGAGGAGAGCCACTACGTGATTGCCAGACCACATCCCAAGGGTGTCGACCCTTTGGATCCACAATTTGTGAGACTAATTGAGCTGCATCCACTATTTGTTCTTCATAGGCACAAGTTTCTGCCATCGATACAGGAATGCTGTGGGCAGAAAATAAAAGGTGAGCGCCCGCACGTCGATCGCTGGGTAGCTGGGCTAGAGCTTCGGTAAGTCGGTCAGCCGCAGTTTCGATTAGGCCAGGGTGGTCGTGGTGAGGTCGAACGCGATCAATTACGGGGGAACCTGAACCTACGGATTGTCGGGCAGCATCGAGATCCTCGCGATATTGTCGGCATGAGGGATAAGAGCTATATGGAGAGGCAATCCAGGCTAAAACTCTTTTCACTCCAGTATCACGGAGATCGGCTACCACATCGGTAAGGAAGGGGGGTGCATTACGATTTCCCCAAAATACTGGCAAATCGTGACCCCGGGTCTCAAGCTCAGCAGACACAGTGGATGACAAAGAACGCATGCGTTCGTTAATTGGGGAGACACCATCGAACTGGTTATAGCGTTCAGCCACTTCCGCTAGGCGTGATTCTGGGATCTTTCGGCCATGACTAATCCGTTCTAGGAAGGGAATGACTTGGTCCTGCGTTTCTGGCCCACCGAAGGACACCAGCAGAAGAGCATCGTATGAATTAGCTTGGGTCATGGCTCTAGAGTGCCTAGGTTTATGCCTAGTTGCTTTCGACTGAAAAGTGTGAAAGATCTTCAGCTAGATGGGCGCGTATAGCTTTAGAAGTAGTATCGCGGCTGTTGGCTCGCGTCCTAAGAAAGCCACTCCGACTAATTCCAGTCAGGAGTTGAGCTCTGTCAATGGCGCTACCAATGACGTCATTGTCGGATAATTCGTCAAGGAACCCTACATCGACTGCTTCCTCTGGGTTATACATGCGACCAAGGGCGGTTGCTTGAGTGTAATGGCGCTTTGATAAGCGATCCCGGGCCAGTTCGGTTGCAAAGAACGGTAAAGGCATTCCTATGGTCACTTCGGGAAGGCCGATTTTGAATTCGCCACCAAGTCCGATGCGCAAGTCGCATGACATAAGTACGATAGCGCCAGCTGCGATGGCATGTCCGGTGCATGCGGCAACAACCGGACGAGGGTATTGGTATAGGCGCAGAAAGAGATCCACCCCGCGTTCAAACATTCGGGCTGCGGCATCAGCTCCGGATTTGATTACCTCTAAATCGAAGCCGGCTGAGAAGCGACCAGGTCGGCCTACCAGCACGATTGCATCAGCGTTGTCTGAGAGATCGTCGAGAACAGTATGTAAGAGGTTGATAGATTCAAAGCCTAAAACGTTGGCCTTACCGTCGTCGAACTTGAGAACCGCTACATTCTCGTTATTTTCAACTGTTACAGGGGTAGCCGGAGCTTTCTTGGTTGGATTCCTGTCTGTCATACCGACAACTTACAGGTTGTGTGTCGGATGGGCTGAAGTGAGCGTTGCCATTGGCGGTAGACTTGCAACATGAGCGATGTGGCCTTAAATTTCGATGATGATTCTTCGTCATCAGTGCTAATTGTTACCCCTGCAGCTATTACGAAGATTTTAGAGGTACGTGACGAAGAAGAGGATTCTTCAACATTGGGTCTTCGTGTGTCTATTACCGGTTCGCGCGGCTCTGACTATGTTTATGATCTGGCATTTGTTGAGCTTCAGGACACCGCGGCTAGTGATGTTCGATGGGAAGTCGATGGATTGTCGATACTGATTCCTGATGTCGATCAGGATCGTCTAAATGGAGCGACCCTAGATCTGCCAGGTAACCCTGCTCAGGGCGGCCTCGTGGTTCGCAATCCGAATAGACCTAATCCACTGGGTGATCTCAATAATGTCCAGCTCGTAGGAGACGTTCCTGAGAGAGTTGGTCAGTTGATTGATGAAAGAATAAACCCTTCTTTGGCGGCGCATGGTGGTTACGCTTCCCTAGTTGGTGTCGAAGGTTCTACCGCATATGTCACCATGGGAGGCGGTTGTCAGGGTTGCGCTATGAGCGCTGCCACACTAACTGAGGGAATTCGATCTGCAATCCTTGAATCTGTGCCCGAGATTCTTGATGTGGTTGATGCAACCGACCATACTGCAGGAGAGAATCCGTTTTATAGCTGAGTCCTTACTGGTGTTTGTTCTCATTTTTGGAGTGGAATAAACGGTTTACTTGTTCTGTGATTCCTCGGGCATCGAGGCTGAATGAAGCGAGAATTTCCTCAGGCTTTCCATGGGCGTGATGGCCGATCGGTATACCCAGGACTTTTACCTGAGTATTCGGCGCGAGTTCGGACAGCGCCGTTTGGGTCGCTGTTCCGAAGCCTCCCTCAGTAAATCCGTCTTCGACGGTGACTACAAATGGGTGCTTAGCGGCATCCTGAAGCATTTCGGTGTCGATTGGCCGAATCAAACGTGGGTCCCAAATTGTCGATGAGATACCTAAAGCTGACAGCATGTCTGCAGCTTCACATACTGTTTCGAGCATTTTCCCGGCTCCGATCAGGCAAACATCATGACCTCTTCGAAGTTGTTTGGCCGAGAGTCCTGAACCAACTTCTTCCCAAGAGATGTGTGGCGCATCCGTTTTTGGCCATCGAATGGCTGCTGGGCCGGTGCATAAGCTCAAAGCATCCTCCAACATTTGTTGCAATTCTTGATATGAAGACGGAGCAAAGATTGTGATTCCAGGAATTTTTGATAGGAGCACGATATCGAGCAGGCCATGGTGAGATGGGCCATCATCTCCAGTTATGCCGGCCCGATCCAGGCAGAACAAAACTGCTTGACCGTGCAGAGCCACGTCGAGATTGACTTGATCCAAGGCTCGAGTGAGAAATGTCGAATAGATCGCCACCACGGGTCGCAGCCCGCCCATGGCCATACCGGCTGCCGATGTGACAGCATGTTGCTCAGCAATGCCGACATCGAAATAGCGATCGGGAAAACGCTCGCGGAATGGTAGAAGTCCAGTCGAATCGGGCATAGCGGCTGTGATTGCTACTAGCTCTGGTCGAGACTCGGCAGCCTTGACCAGTGCTTCTGTAAAAGCCTCTGTATAGCTACCTGGTTTAATTCCTGATGTGTCATGCATATGTTTTATTGGGTCTTGTTCTGCGGGTTTGTAACCGCGTCCCTTTTGGGTGAGGACATGCACGACTACAGGACCTTGGAAAGCTTTAGCGTTGGTTAGTGCCTCTTCGACCTCGGTTACATTGTGGCCATCAAATGGACCGAGATAATGAACCCCAAGAGTTTCGAAAAAGGCTGTTGGCTCGAGCATCTCACGGATAGCTGCCTTGGTGGCGCTGATACCGCGTTCTAGTAGTTCGCCCACCCATGGCAGGTGTTCGGCGAGTTCTTCCAAGCGGTGTTGGCGTCGCATATATGTTGGATTCGATCGAATTCGGATAAGACTTTCAGAAAGTTTTCCGACTGTCGGTGCATACGATCGACCATTGTCGTTAAGGACAATCGTTACCCCAAGTCCGCTATGACCAAGATTGTTGAGACCCTCGAATGCTAAGCCTCCTGTTAACGCTCCGTCCCCAATTACGGCGACTACTCGACGATCGCTATTTGTTAACACCTGTGCGGAAGCTAGGCCGTGAGCGTATGAGAGGACAGTAGAGGCATGAGAGTTCTCTATCCAGTCGTGATCCGACTCTGCTCGTGATGGGTAACCGGAAAGTCCTCCTGTTTGCCGAAGAGAGTCGAAGTTGTTGAGTCGGCCTGTGAGCATTTTGTGAACATAGGCTTGATGCCCTGTGTCCCAAAGAATAATGTCATGGGGGCTTTCGAACACTCGGTGAAGAGCGATTGTCAGTTCTACAGCTCCCAGATTGGATCCTAAATGGCCGCCGGATCGGTCGACGGCTTTGACGAGATGTGAGCGAATTTCGGTTGCCAACGTGCGTAATTCTTCGGGATGCAGGTCCCGAAGGTCAGATGGTTTCCGGATTGATTGGAGTGACAAGGACGTTTCTCCGCAGCCGGGGAACGTGCAACGGTAGTCGCACTCTTCTTTTTTTGAGTCTACGGGGTTTGGCCTAACTCCGTTGGCGGAGTTTGATTCATATCAGTAGAACGAGAACTCCAATGGTGCCAACTGTCGGCTAGCGCCCGGCCAAGTAATACCCCCAAGGCAACAACAAAGAGTCCTCCGACTGCATCGATCCAGTAATGGTTGCCAGTCACGACGACTGCGAACAGAGTTGCCAAAGGGTAGGTGCAAGCCACGATTCGGGTTAGCCGATTTTGTAGCACAGGCCAAAGGGCGAGTGTGCACCACATGGCCCATGCGAAGTGAAGACTTGGCATTGCAGCGTACTGATTAGAAACCTTTTGCATTGTGCCTGAATCGAAGGACCACAGGCCACCGATCTCAGCGAGGGTATCCACAAAAGGGTAGGCAATGAGACAACCGCCGAACTCGCCACAATTTGACAGGAGTCTTGGTGGCATTAGTGGGAAAAGGCTGAAGCCTATTAGTGCTAAACCGGTAGTGCATAGAAATGATGACCGCCATCTGGGATAAAGCGCGGGGAAACGAAGATATAGCCAAACGAGAGTGAAAATAGTTACTCCAAAGTGGAATGTTCCATAGAAAAGATTCCAAAATTGGATGAACAACTTCTGGTTTATAAAGCGTTCTTGGATGTCGAGCTCTATAAAGAGGCCGAGATTTTTTTCGAAGTCAATAATTGTTAATGCGTTAGTTAAAGCGGTTGTTGGATCTACTGAGGCTGAACCGAATTGGTTTCGGCTCCAGGTGTAGACAGTGTAGAACAGCAATACTAATAGAGCCTCAGCCCACCAGCGGAGGCCAGTGCCTACTCCGTTGTCGGAAAGTCGCCGAAGTCGTTCACTCATCTTGGTTTGTTCGTTCACATTCAGAGATTCGTTAGGAGGGGCATCAAGCCAGACGCTCCAGGAATTGTTTTGTATTTACTATTACTCGTGTGATAGTGGCGTTGGCTATGACATTGTCCAACTCGGTTGCTACTGCTGTGAAGGTTAGGCGGCGACCTTCCACAGCTTGTAAGGTCGCTCTAGCTCTGATGGTGGAACCGATGCCACTAGGGGCGAGGTGGTCGATTTGGACGCGCATGCCAACAGAAGTTTGATTTTCATTAAGCTGACCGGAAAGTGCATCTATAGCTGCTTCCTCGAACAAAGCCACTAGACGTGGAGTTGCCAGGACTGGAACTTCTCCAGACCGCTGGGCTACAGCAGTATCGGCATATTCAACAAGTAGGGAGGATTCCCCCTGTATTCCTGCGATCAAAGGCATCCCGGTACCATACGCATTCTCTCCTGTCAGTGGAATGATCAATTGTGGCAAACAACCTAGATTGTTGAAACACTTACTAAATAGGAAGTGCGGTAATGATGAGAGAAGATAGCTATTCGGAGCAGCTGCTTGAACCTGAAGTGATTAGTGGGGTTCTGGAAGTGGCGCTTAAAACGGGTGGAGAATTTGCTGAGATTTTTGTAGAAGATCGGCGATCAATGTCAGCGCTTTTTGATGACGGGCGTGTTGAAGAGTTGATTGGTGGGCGGAGCCTTGGTGCCGGTATCCGGGTGGTTCGGGGGGATACCAGTGGATTTGCCCATACAGCAGATTTAAGTTCTTCCGGCCTAAATCTGGCGGCAGAATCTGCATCCGCTGTGGTTCGTGATGGTGCTGGAGGAAATCGTGCAGTTGATTTAGACCGTCGACAATTTGTCAGACCTGGGGCTGTCTCTGTTCTGCCTTCTGACATACCAAAGTCGACAAAGGTTGCTTTGCTTGAGGAAGCCGATCAGGTGGCACGAACCGAACACCGAGCGATTCATCAGGTTACTGCTCGATACGCGGACAGTCGGAGACGAATTCAGGTGGCTAATTCGGATGGGCTTTTGACGGGTGATGACCAGATTCGAACTTTATTTATGGTCTCGTGTGTAGCTGAGGGGGACAGTGGTATGCAGACAGGTCGCGAGAGCATTGGGCATACAGTGGGTTTCGAATTGTTTGATGGAGTGGAGGTAGGCGATTTGGCGCGTCGTGCAGCTAGACGGGCGGTCGCCAAGTTAGATGCTGTTCCTGCTCCTAGCGGGGAAATGCCTGTAGTCGTAGGCCCTGGCGGCGGCGGCGTGCTTTTCCATGAAGCCTGTGGTCATGGACTTGAAGCGGATCTTGTCGCGAAGTCGGCGTCACGATTCGCTGGGCGGCAAGGTGAAGTTGTTGCCGCTCCAATCGTTACCCTCATTGATGATGGAACGATGGCGGGCGAATGGGGATTCTACGCCGTTGATGATGAAGGTCATCCGGGAAGTCGAAACGTACTGATCGAAGATGGTGTGTTGACTGACTACATGTGGGACAGATTGCGGGCGAAAAAGGAGGGGCGCGAGAGTTCCGGAAATGGGCGGCGTCAAAGTTACCAACATCTACCTATGGTTCGAATGACTAATACGTATCTCGAAGGTCGAGAAGCCGATCCTGATGAGATAATTGCGGATACCGCCCATGGTGTTTATGTGGCTCAACTAGGTGGTGGCCAGGTTAATACTGCTACAGGAGACTTTGTTTTTGGAATGACAGAGGCGTATCTAATCGAAAATGGTCGGGTTACCGTTCCCATTCGCGAGGGAAATTTAATTGGAAATGGTCCTCAAGCGCTTTTAGACATCGATGTGATAGCTAGTGATTTCATGATGGGATCTCCTGGTACGTGTGGCAAAGATGGGCAGGGTGTGCCAGTTGGAGATGGGACCCCCACACTCCGAGTCAAGAGCCTAACTATTGGCGGGACGGCTACTTAAAGTGGATTATCTGGAACGTGTCTCCAATGTCTTATTCAGTCTGCCTTTGTGGACGATTTCTTTTTTGAGGGAGGTTTAAGGTGCCGGAACTCCTTGACATAGCTGATCGCGTCCTTTCTTGGGGGGAGGATGGTGAAGAGGTCGAAGTAGTTATCGCATATGAACGAGAGACCGAGGTTCGAGCCTATGCAGGCGAGTTGGAAGCTTTGACCGTTGCAGAATCTCAGGGAATTGGGATTCGGGTAGTTCGAGATTTTCGGCAGGGTTTTGCTCACGCTGGGAGTCTTGATGAACCGGTGCTCTTTGAGACACTTAGGGAGGCTAGGGACAATGTAGCTTTCGCTACCCCCGACGAGTGGTGTTTTTTAGCCGACCCGGATGGTGTTGAGCCCGCACGTCTTGAGCTCTGCTCTGAAAATCTGATTTCTTATCCCACTAAATCTAAGGTCTCAGCTGCTCTTGAATTGGAACGGCTCGCATCTACAGCGGATTCTCGGATCGTGGGTGTCGAGTCTGCTGAGTACGTGGATTCCTTGGCTGAGACTGCGGTGGTGACCTCTACAGGAATTCGTTCGAGTACTCGTCAGAGCAATTGCTACCTGGCAGCGCATGTTCTAGCCGGTGCTGGAGAAGAAACCCAGACGGGGTTTGGCTATTCGGTTGCTCGGTCGCCGGATGGACTTGATGTCGATCGGGCTGCTACAGATGCAGCTGAGCGAGCCACTCGGCTTCTTGGTGCAGTGAAGCCTGGGTCTTCACGACTGACAGTGGTTTTGGACCCTTGGGTGAGCGCTCAGTTTCTGGGGATAGTGGGGTCAACGCTAAATGGGGAGAGTGTTTTGAAAGGCCGTTCGTTGTTTGCGGACAGAGTCGGCGAAATTGTGGGTACCCCGTGTTTGACAATAATGGATGACCCAACCAATCCCGCAGCGTTCACAGCCACTACTTCGGATGGTGAAGGCCTGGCAACTCGGCAGAATATTTTGCTAGAGGAGGGTCGGTTACTTGGATTTCTACACAACAGCTACACGGGACGCCGATCCGGTCAATCTTCGACTGGATCGGCTGTTCGTGGTTATATGTCAACGCCGGGGGTCGGCGCCCAAGCGCTCTCCTTTCTTCCCGGTCTACGGAGCCAAGCCGAGCTTATAGCCGAGATCGATGACGGAGTTCTTATTCAAGGTGTGAGCGGCCTTCACTCTGGTGTCAATCCGGTAAGTGGTGATTTCTCCACAGGAGCGGAAGGTATTCGGATACGTAAAGGATCCCTGGCAGAACCCGTTCGGGAGTTCACTATTGCGTCGACAATTCAAAAAATGCTATTTGATCTGCTTGAAGTTGGAAACGATCTTGAATGGTTGCCGATGAATGCGTCCGGCCTTTCGTTAGTGGTCGGTGATGTGACTATTTCTGGGGCTTGAGGAAGATCGGAGCTGATCAACTTTAAATGTCTTTATTTCATGCTCTATTGCTTGGGATTCTGCAAGGCGTTACTGAGTTCTTACCAGTCTCGTCAAGTGGGCATCTAGCGATTGTCCCGTGGTTATTTGGTTGGGACGATTTTGCTGGTGACCAAGCTCTTGAGAATGCGTTTGATGTGGCCCTACACTTGGGCACTCTTATTGGCGCAGTTGTATATCTTCGTACTGATATCCGTCAGCTGGTGAAAGCCTGTTCGGCATCTCTACTTGGCCGATCTCATGACGTGGCTGCAGCTAGGCGAGGGTGTCTCGTAGCCTTGACGGCTTTACCCACAGGTCTGATAGGCCTTACTGTGTTTTTGGCGATGGAAGATCTGGGTGATCGGATTTGGGTTGTGTGCACGTGTCTAAGTGCCTTTGGAGTCCTACTTTTCTTTGCAGACCGTCGCGATGGCGATCGAACTTTCGATTCCTTATCCGTCCGCGAAGCACTCTTATTGGGAGTTGTGCAAGGTTTAGCGTTTCAGCCAGGAGTGTCTCGTTCCGGTGTTGTGCTGACTATGGCAAGGGGGATAGGGCTGGAGCGCGTCGCAGCCGCTCGCCTGGCTTTTCTTATGAGTCTGCCCGTGATCGCTGGCGCCGGTCTTGTTTCGATGATGGATATAAGTTTGCCGAATGGTTGGTGGCCAGCCTTCCTGGTGGGAATGGCTGCATCGGCTGTCAGTGGCTGGTTTGCAGTTCACTGGATGTTGCAGTTCCTATCTCGTCGCGGGCTTCGCGGTTTGGCGGTTTACAGGATTCTGGTGGGTCTTTCCCTACTGCTACTTTTGGCCTATCGGTAGAGTGTCGAACTTTGATTTTTGCCAGTGGTATGGATATCGATGATTTAGTCGGAGCTTTTGGAATCAGAAGTCTTCGGTTTTTTTAATGTTTCTTTGCTGCTTTCAGGGGCGTCAGAGCGAGATTCTGACGTATTTAGTGAAGAAGGTTCCTTGTTGGCGGACTTAGCCTCAGCTGTGGTATCTGATGTTTGCCGAGAAGAGGATCCGTGATCGTTTTTGTAGAATCCATCTCCCTTGAATGAGATACCAACGCCTCGGAAAACTTTACTCACTTTGCCATTACATGATGCCTCGATGCAGTTGGTGAGTGGTTCGTCTGCAAAGGACTGCCGAACTTCAAACTCGTTTTCACACTTATGGCATCGATATTCGTAGGTTGGCATGGTTTCCTGACTGGGTTGATCAGTGGCTTTAGAATGGGACCTTTAGTCATACAGTTTCAGCCGGTCTACCGTCTTTGAGGTCAAAATTATTCTAACGTGAGCACTTGTTGCCTGACATCCGCCTCATTGTCGCTTTCAAGGGCGAAGATTAGGGTATGACGGAGTGGTCGCTGTTCTCAGTTTTGCTTCTCTTGGTTTCGTATTTGTTGGGCACTTTCCCAACGGCACAACTAGTTGCTGGACAAAGGGGTGTCGATCCGACAACAACAGGTTCAGGTAACCCGGGAGCGACGAATGTGTATCGAACAACGGGCTTCCGGGCCGGCCTAGTTGTTTTTGTGGGTGATGTTGGAAAAGGAGCTCTTGCGTCCGGTCTTGGTTGGGTCTTGGTATCTCGTTGGTGGGGTTTACTTTGCTGGTTCGTCTCCGTCCTTGGTCATGTTCTACCTGCTGTGAGAAGGTTTAGGGGTGGTAAGGGCGTAGCCACTGCGGCTGGGGGTGTTTGGGTTCTCTTTCCATTCGTAGCTGCTGTGAATATGGTCTTTTTCTTTCTGCTCGTTCGAGTGACTAGAACAGCTTCTTTGGGGTCGATCTTTATGGCACTAGCGACTCCATCTCTTATTGCGCTCTCTGGCTATCGAAAGGAGGAGGTTTTTCTAGCTGTGGCGATATCGGTTTTGGTTCTTGTTCGGCATCAAGGGAATATTCGTCGGCTAGTCAGTGGTTCCGAGTCGTCTTGGCGATCGACTACTCGCCGACATTCAGGTGACCAACACGATGGGTCGAATGGTTAGTCTTCCTTAACATTCAGAGACAGTGACAGAAAGTTCGCTGAGATTTGGAGTTCTAATGGTTCCACTTGATGAAGCTCAGGCTTATGTAAGAGCGCAGTGCCCTAATCCGACCGTGGCCTCGGTCCTTCTCAGTCGGTCACTTGGACATGTTTTAGCCATCGATGTGGAAGCGCCTGAGAACGTACCGCGTTTCGACAACACAGCTATGGATGGTTTTGCTGTTCGTGCTGCTGACACGACTGGTGCCCCGATTCGCTTGAGGGTGGTTGGAACGTTGTCAGCAGGAACGACCCTCGATTTGAAGATAGAGAGAGGAGAAGCGGCACGTATTATGACGGGAGCTCCCTTACCAGCAGGGGCAGACGCGATCGTTATGTTGGAGCAGACTAGCCAGCTCGCAAGATCCGCTGACGGCTCAGGTGAAGTCGAAGTTGAAGTTTCGGTACCTGTTGGCAATCATGTCCGGTTCACTGGCGAAGATCTCAAATTTGGTCAGACGGTTTTTCTCGCTGGGACTGTGATCACTCCAGGACATATTGGAGTATTAGCAAGTCTCGGTCAGACTCAGGTGAGAGTGTTCGCTCGTCCAAGAGTTGGCGTATTGTCCACAGGCGATGAGTTGGTTGCTGATTCTCGGTCGCTGAGCCCCGGTCAGATCCGTGACTCCAATAGGCCAGGATTATTGGCGTTGGTGGCTGCATCAGGATTTGATCCTGTTGATCTAGGTCTTGTCCGAGACAACGAGTCAGATATTGAAGATGCGCTTATGAAAGGAGTCGAAGACTGTGATGCCATTCTCACTTCAGGAGGTGTGAGTGTGGGGGACTTCGACTATGTCAAAATAGTACTTGATCGAATTGGAGAGATGAGGTGGATGCAGGTAGCAATTCGACCTTCCAAACCTTTGGCGTTCGGTACGATTGATGATGTACCTGTCTTCGGACTTCCGGGAAACCCGGTTTCGTCGATGGTGTCATTTGAGTTATTTGCCCGGCCAGGGCTGAGAGCTATGGCGGGTCACACCGTTCTTGATAGGAGGAGTGTCCAAGCGATTGCAGAAGGGCCTCTAGATAGGAGACCTGATGGCAAGATTCACTTTGTAAGGGTCACCGTCGAATACAGAGATGGTTGTTATTTCGTAGCTTCGGCGGGAGGTCAAGGTTCTCATCAACTCTCGGCAATGGCAGGTGCCGATGGTTTGGCGATCTTGCCGGATGGATCCGGGGTCGGGGTTGGAGATGTCGTAGCGGTTCTACTGCTTGATTGAGGGATTGTAGAAGCCCGTTGGTTCGATTGAGGCCATCGCTCTACGCTACTGGGTGTGAATCGTCCTCTTGTAGACAGATATGGCAGAGTCCATAGGGATCTTCGTATCTCTGTGACGGATCGTTGCAATTTCCGTTGTAGTTACTGTATGCCACCAGAAGGGCTGAAGTGGTTGCCGCGTGAGAACCTGCTGAGCTTTGAGGAGATTCACCGAGTTGCGCGACTCCTGGTTGAAAAGCACGGAGTCCGTTCTATTCGATTAACAGGAGGCGAACCAACACTTCGGGCAAATCTTCCCGATTTGGTTGGAATGTTGGCCCAGCTGCCAGTGGACCTTGCTCTTACGACTAACGGGTCAACACTCGGTTCGTTGGCAAAACGATTGGCTGATGTCGGATTGCGTCGCATTAATGTGTCACTTGATTCATTGCGACGTGAGCGCTTTGAAGAAATGACTCTTCGTGATGATTTGCATAAGGTAATCGACGGAATCGATGCAGCTCTTACAGCAGGTTTAAATCCAGTAAAGGTCAATGTAGTTGTGGTTCGTGGAGTTAACGACGATGAGGTATTGGATTTTGCCCGGTTTGGGAGAGAACGGGGCGTTGTGGTGCGCTTCATTGAATTTATGCCACTGGATGCTGGTGAGGCTTGGAATCCTTCGGCAGTCTTTAGTCAGGAAGAGATAGTGGCTTCGATTGATGCCATGTTTCCGCTGCTGCCAGTAGCTAGGAAGGCGGCTCCAGCAACTCGGTTTCGTTATGCCGATGGGCTTGGCGAGATTGGGGTTGTTGCTAGCGTAACTAATAAGTTTTGTGAGAGCTGCGACAGGATTCGCCTAACAGCGGATGGCCTTTTCCGTAACTGCTTATTCGCGATTGAGGAGTTCGATCTCAAGGAGTTATTACGTTCAGGTGTGGAAGATGACGACTTGTCTCAGGTATTCGAAAGTGCGGTTATAGCTAAGTGGGCCGGTCACGGCATTGGTCAGGTTGATTTTATTCGGCCAGCCCGATCGATGTCTCAGATAGGGGGTTAGGGGCAAGATGGCCGAATCCGAAATGCCTGACCTGAGTTTGACACATTTGGATTCGTTGGGTCGGGCTCGAATGGTCGATGTTGGTGACAAAGATCCCACTCGGCGTCGGGCTGTCGCTTGCTCTGTAGTGGAAATGTCAGCCGACACGGTGGCCGCTTTGGTGAACCGGAATATTAGTAAGGGCGATGTTTTTGCTGTTGCGCGTGTAGCTGGGATTCAAGCTGCTAAGAGAACTGCTGAACTCGTGCCCCTCTGTCACCCGTTGATGTTGAGTTTTGTAGCCATCGAGTTTGAAGTAGAAGAAGAGAGTGTCGTTGTCACTGCTGTTGCTGAAACCGTCGAGCGGACAGGAGTTGAGATGGAAGCCCTAACGGCATGTTCCGTTGCTTCACTGACTATCTACGACATGTGTAAAGCGATTGATCGAGGAATGGTTATTAATGGCTTAGCTCTTTTGGAAAAGGAAGGCGGACGAACTGGAACTTGGCGACGTGTTCCAGAGGAGCCATAGATCGGCTGGGTGTCGATAAATGCATAAAGCGCGCTCATCGCGCGTGTATGCGCGCCTATCGCGCGTGGAAATCCACCATTTGAAACGATCCTAGTACTAGATTAAGAATCTAATGGGATTGAGACGTATTGGGAAAGATGAGGGTCTGTGCTGATTCTCCTAGGTCTTGTAGTGCTCTGGGCTGCTGTGCTGCTACCCCCGGTAGTTCGTCGATCAAGGCGCTCAACTGTGCCGCGGCCTATTGCTGCTCTTTCGGCTTCGAACCATCTTGATGCTCAGGGACTCCGGTTGATCCGCCGAGTTACGACGACAATGCCTGCGGATCCCGGTTCGGCTCGACGTCGCAGGCGTGACGTATTTGTCGCGTTATCCGGAGTAGTGGTTTTCACTTTCCTGGGTGGTGTGGCTGTAGGTGGGCCCGTTTGGACTATTCACTTTCTTGTTGATCTTGTTTTTGTTGGGTATGCATTTCTCGTAACCAATCGGCATCAACAAGTTACTGAGCGTGACCAAACCGTGGTACCGCTTCGTTCCTCAGACTCAATGTTGAGTGCTGATGGGATCCGGATGAATGACGAAGCAGTTCTCCGCCGTCAGGCCAACTAACACGATCAAAGGTCTGTTTTGGAACGCTACGCTTTTTGGCCTGCGGGGGTGTAGCTCAGTTGGCTAGAGCGCTACGTTCGCAACGTAGAGGTCGTGGGTTCGATTCCCATCACCTCCACCGTGGAGTCTAAGGACTTAAGAATTCCAAAAAGGTTGCTTGCAAGGGGTTCGTTTTGGCGATACTTTTTGGTCGGATAAGGGTGCTGACTAATGCGCTGGATCCAATTTGAGGAGACCACTTTTCTTTGGTTCTCCTAACTCGTTGAATGTAGGTCGCACTTAGAGAAATCTTGAGTTTCGTAAGAACGATGCTTCAGAACAGTTCTCCTAGCCATTGGAGGAGCTGTATCCGGGTCTTATCCAGCTAATAATGTGAATTAAGGGTGTTGAGGGGCGGGAAGACCTGCTATTCCCTATGATCGTCTTCGATCGCCTTAGCCAAGCGTTCTGGTAGATCTGGAATCTCGGCCCGGATTTGAGCCCAGCTCGGACTGCGAGAGTCAGCACCCGGGTCTGCTAAAAAGTTTTCTCCAGCTTCTATCACAGCGCGAGCAAAAACATCGACTGCAGCTTCTTCTTCTATCCGGTCATGGGTGAATCCGTTGATGGTTGCATCATCTCCATATTGATCTACAAGATCGAGTGCTGCTTGTCTGTATGTCGCATCAAGGCTTTTGATGCCCTCGTACGTCAGGACTGTTCCTGAAGCGGCAAGTCTCGCGAAGAGTGCTCGTGCAGTGTCGATTCCCATTTTATGAAGTCCGCGGCTGGCATCATCTGGTGAGAGTTCTTGATGCTTGTGATCGTAACGTCCAGCTATATCTACCTGGCATATCTGGGCGGTGGTGTAGCGCCGGTAGACCTCTGAGAGAAGGCCAACTTCGAGTCCCCAGTCTGACGGAATTCGTAATGTTCGAACCAAGTCTGCATCCATGGCGTACTCGCCTCCGAGTGGATAACGAAAACTATCTAGGTAGTTAAGGAAGTCGCTTTGGCCGAATGCAAGTCCAAGTGCACGTACTAGTGGCGTTACAAAAAGTCGGCTGACTCTTCCGTATAGTCGTTCGCGTCCGTGGCCATTTGGTGATGCGGAAGCTCGGAAGTAGTAACCTTTACTGAAAGCGTATTCAAACGATGGGTGTGCTAACGGGTAGAGAAGACGGGCAACCATTCGACGGTCATAGGTTCGGATATCGGCGTCATGGAGAGCCACCATTTGTGCTCTTGCGGAGGCGAGAAAATAGCCTAGGCAATACCAGACATTTCGGCCTTTCCCCACCTGTCCTGGTGCTAGACCATGTGTAGCTAGTTCGTCATGAAGTGCTTTAAGGCGCGGGCCTTCTTCCCAGAGAATTCGATGGTGCTGGGGGAGATTGTTGAATAGTTGCTTTGCTCGGTCGAAATCACTTTTTTCGGCTTGGTTTAGCCCAACAATTACTTCTGTTATATAGGGGATCTGGGCAATTTCTTTAACCATGGGATAGAGCGCTGGGCCGTCCATTTCGGAGGCAAGGCACGGGATGACTAGAGCTATCGGCCGTTCTGAACTCCAAGATAGTAGTTCTGCCTCGAGCTCGTCGGTTGGTCGGCCCCCCAGGTCGTGGAGTGTCGTTATCACTCCGTTCTGGAAAAAGTCGGGCATGGTGTCAGGCTAGGGGGGTTACAGAACAACTTTCACTGTCTATAAATCCTTCATTGTCCGTACCCTTATAAGTATGTGGTTGAGACGGGGAATAAATCCACGCATTTTTTTCGCTGGCTGCTTGGCAGTTGGGTTTACATTGGTGAGTTGCTCAGAGACTGGATCGAACCAAGCCACACGTTCGGTTGTTGTGCTGAGTGCCGACGAAAATGTTGAAATTGTTTTACCCGAGGACGCTTTTAGCACGGAGATCGTTTCGACTAGCACTTCTAGTACTACCACGACCATGGTTACTAAAGCTGCCATTCCTGCAACCAGTACTCCGGCTTCAATTTCTAGCGAAGCAGTTTCACCTGAGGGGATTGAGGGCTCTCAGGGCGAGGAAGTAGTTATTGAAACAACGACTCCGGTATCGGTTGCACCCGAACGGGGCTACTCGCCGCCCGGAT
>Ga0310344_10000565_pt1 | contig 28971 bp, 26 predicted proteins | sample HC15DNA20200_MG_FD_203801 | JGI IMG/M metagenome (GOLD analysis project Ga0310344, IMG submission 203801) | Marine microbial communities from station ALOHA, North Pacific Subtropical Gyre - HC15-DNA-20-200_MG | ecosystem: Environmental > Aquatic > Marine > Oceanic | place: Pacific Ocean: North...
GAGGGTCTCTCGAGTGAGGGCAGCCTCCTTGGATCATGAAATTCTTGATGACTCTGTGGAAATGAAGTCCGTCGTAGAACTCATCATCCACCAGTCTGAGGAAGTTTCCTGTGGTCTCTGGGCAGTCTTCGGTGAAGAGTTCGATATCTATCGGTCCTGCGCTTGTCGTCATCCTAACTATGGTTTGCATGTGGTTGGCTACGGTAAGTAGTCCAATAGTCTAACGATGGAGGAATCACTCGTCGCTGGATAGATTTGCATTAATCTCCTGCAGTAAATCCCTAATCTCAACTAGGACATCATTTGATCCGGAAGGTGGTTCGGGCGACGGGGCTGAGACTAACGAGTCCCTTTGCTGGAGGACGAGGTCGCGGAACTGATCGGAATTTTTTACTCCAGTGAGGATGAATGGTGCAGCACCAGCTGTCTCAAACTGCATCCTGACAACTCCGAAGGCGTTCAGGATTGGGCCCTCGTGAATAGATACATCAGTGAGTTTGTCCAGAGGAATGTTCTGCTGTTTCTTGAACAGCCACCCCATGCGCATGTTGATTGAACGGTCAGTTAGGGCCCCACTCATGTGTTCAAACTGTTTCTTATGTACAATCCATCCAAATGGGAGCCATATCAGCATCAATGGGATACCAATTACTGTAGAGAGAAGACCTAGATTCGCCATCATCCACCAGTAAACGATAATTTTCCTATCGAATTCTACGGCCATGATATGGCCCCTGTCGGCGTATCCTGGCTCCCCTTGCATGGCTATCGGAGCGGGTTTTAGGTTATGACACCGTCAGACACTAACTAAGCTACCATAGAACCGGGTAACACCCCTTCTGGCAGTTCCAGTAGTATGACTGTTCCATCTGGGTCCAGTGAGCCGAGGACAAGGAACTGGGAGACGAACCCGGTTGGAAGCGTCTTATCGCCGAGATTTACCGCACCCACCACTGTGCGTCCAATCAGTTGCGCTCGCGAGTAGTTAGTGATCTGAGCTGAGCTCCACAACTTCCCGATTACCGGACCGAAGTCGACGTGAATCTTGTACGATGGCTTGCGCATCTCAGGGAAGTCTTCGACTTCAAGGATGACTCCGGTTCTGAGGTCCATCTCGAAGTATGCCGCCGCTCCGACATACTCCTTCTTGTCGAGTTTTTCGGGATGATATGGTTCACTGGGGTCGATAACGTGCTCGCTCATTCACTCACCCGTGATATCAGACCTCACAATCAGCGGCCTCAGGTCGACCCCTGCCTCCGCGAAGGCCTGAGCACCTCCTTCTTCTCGATCTAGAATAGTGATGCATGCGGCCACCTGACAGCCCATCTCGGTCAGTCTTTCCGCCGCTTTGAGCGCGGAGCCACCCGTGGTTGTAACATCCTCAAGCAACACAACCCTATCGCCTTCAGATAGACTAGAGCCTTCTATCCCAGGAGGGTTTCCGGTCTTCCTGCCACCGCGCCCCTTCGGCTCCTTGCGAACCATGAAACCGCGGAGCTTCGAGCCCTTGCCGGCCTTGGCTATAGCTATGCCAGTGAGTGGAATAGCACCTAGTTCAAGGCCGCCTACCGCGTCAACTCCACCAATCTGTTCAACCTCATGATGTATCAGTACGCCGAGCAGATGGGCGCAGTCCGGATCCATCATCACCGGCTTCATGTCAAAGAAGTGTGGACTAATACGGCCACTGGCCAGAGTAAATGGGTCATCGGGTGAATGAAGGTAGGCTAATTCACGGACACGTTCCACTAGTCGTGCCCTCGCCTCGTCAGCACCCGTCGTTGCCATCGGCCTATCCGGCTTGGCGGGGGTCGGATGAAGGTTCGCCCTGAGAGGATGATTCTACGGGCACATTGCAGTGAATGTTCTTGGACGGCCAACGCCGGTGTGAGGATGTTCCGCAGCGGAGCTTGCAGTGATTAGGATGGAAAAGGGGCATCTCGCGGTCTACGACCAGGCTCGCATGGATAGTGAGCGTGATGGCTATCAGAAGAGGCTAGATTTTCAGGCTGACGAGGTCTACCGGTTGGCTGGGATCGCTAGGTCTCAGGGCCTAGACTTCTCTGACGAAGTTGAGATTCCGCGTACCAGAGATCTCGCTAGCAGAACGGAAAAATTACTCGAGGATTACTTGGATGGCATGAAAATAGAAGATGATTTGCGCGATCTTCTGGAGAAGTATGACAGAGAGACTGCTGCCATTGAGATAGCCTTGGGCGTCTCAAAGAGGATGCATGCTAGGACTGGTGACATCACCAGAGCAATCGATTCGGGCCTCAGAGTCGGGCTGGCTGTTCTGACTGAGGCCGTTTTGGTGGCTCCTCTGGAGGGGATTGGTGGGGTCCGGATAATGAACAATGCCGATGGTTCCGAGTTCTTGTCAATCGACTATGCTGGGCCAATCAGAGCAGCAGGGGGGACTGCCCAAGCCCTTGGGGTCCTGATTGGGGATATGATTCGTCGAGAGCTTGGAGTCGGCAGATATGTTCCCACTACGCCTGAGGTCGAGCGGGTGAAGGAAGAATTCGGGCTGTACCGTGTAGGGCTACAATACAAGCCTCCTCCGGAAGAAATAGAGGTAATCGTACGCGCATGCCCAGTGATGGTTAACGGAGAGGAGACCGAGTCTCAGGAATGTGCTGGATACAAGGAAGTCAGGAACATTGTGAACAAGAACAACACACCTCGCACTAGAATCAGAGGAGGAGTGATGCTCGTCATCGGAGAGGGTCTTTGTCTCAAGGCACCTAAGATCCTCAAACACACAGAGAGATTGGAAATTCCCGGATGGGAGTTCATTGCCCAGTTCGCGGGAAAGGGCAAGAGTGCCTCGGATGGAGATGAGAAGGTCAAACGTAGAGTGATTTCGAAAGTCGATCGATACATGGACGATGTCATTGCGGGCCGTCCTGTATTCGGTGAGCCCGGAGAGCCAGGTGGGTTCAGGCTCAGGTATGGCAGAAGTCGAGCAACGGGTCTGGCTGCAGCAGGCTTCAACCCCGTTTCAATGGAAGCACACGGTGGATTTATTTCTGTGGGCACACAACTGAAAACGGAAAGGCCCGGTAAAGCCTGTGCAGCCACTCCGTGCATCGATTTGGATGGTCCAACGGTTTTGCTCCAAGACGGTTCCTACCGACGGATATCTACAATCGAAGAGTGGAGATCGTGCTCTGCCGAAGTGATTTCAATATGGGATTCAGGAGAGGTTTTGTCGGGCTTTGGCGAGTTCCTTGAGAATAACAAGGATCTCGTACCATCAGGATACAATAGAGACTGGTGGGCGGCCGACCTTGCCGATGCGCTGGACCATCCAGAAAAGGTCGACGCTTTCTCTTCAATACTAGATGTAGACAGGGGCTCTATGCCTCCCGGAATACCATTCAATGGGGCCATTGAGCGTGGTGGAGAAAGTAATCTTGAGCGTAGCCTAAGGAAGCGCGAATGGCAACTCTACTTGCGTGATATGGAGTTGACTTGGGAGCAAGCGTGTCATGTCATCAAGGAATACGGGGCTGCTGTACCTCCACCGTGGAACTTCTGGTGGTCAGACATGCCGATGTCCTTCGCACCAAAACTAATCGAGGTGTTGTGCCAATCCGAATTCAAGGATGGGTGTTTGAGACTGTGTGGTGCAGCGGCCAGTTGGTCGCCCAACTCGCACTTCGAGGACATCGGGCTCCCTGCACCCTCAACGGGAGAATGGCCGGGTTGGACCATGGTGCACGACCACGGGGTAGTCAAGTCATCACTGATGACTCTGGGTGTGGAACATCATCACGACGCTGACGACATTGTCATTCCTTCTGCTTGGGAAGGGTTGCTGGACGGTCTAGGCCTAGAATTGGCAGGCGATGCTGTTAGAGTAGTTGTCGATGCAGGATCGCACATCGACGACAGAGTTTCAAGAATCAGAGAGGCGACTGATACCATCGCCAAAGAAAACGAGAGGGCGGAGAAAATCGAGTCGTTCCGGGCCGTCGAGAGGATGCGGGCCGAGACTGCAGCCAGGCAGAGGGGTCTGGGAATCTCGGAAACCGATGCCGAGGGTAGGGCTGCAGCGGCTGCCATAGAGGACTCTGGGCCTGATGACCCGTCTTTGCTCAGGGCTGCATACGCTCTGCTCGATGACCATGAAGTCGAGAGGTCGCTGTGGCTGGTCAGAAAATTGTCTAACCTGAGGTGGGAGGATTCTGTTCCGTGCAGGGTCGGCTCTAGAATGGGACGTCCAGAGAAAGCCGGGGTTCGTGAGATGAAACCAATGGTTCATGCTCTATATCCGATAGGTGAAAGTGGTGGCCCTCAGCGACTGCTTGGTCAGGCCGCGGCCAAGGTTTCAATCCGAGTGGAGATGGGGCCTCGAATATGCAACAAATGCGGCAAGGACTCCCCCCATCTAAGATGCCATCATAGATTATCCGAGGAAGTGGAGGAGTGCGGCGGCAAGACCATGATCAGGAAGAGGAGGGGTGATCAAAACAGAAGGAGGATGGGACAGAGGACTAGTGTTCCTCTGGGCAAGATTGTTGAGACAAAGAGGAGAGCCTTGGGGTTAAACAGAATACCTGACAGAATCAAGGCCGTCAAGGGACTTATCTCTATTGCACAGACACCAGAACCTATCGAAAAAGGCATACTGCGGGCTAGGCATAAGGTGTCTGTGTTCCGAGATGGAACATCTCGCTACGATATGAGTGATGTCCCACTGACTCACTTCAAACCCAACGAGATAGGAACTCCATGGCGGCGTCTGGCAGAACTCGGCTACTCGCACGATGTCTTCGGAGAACCTTTGGGTTCAGACGAGCAAATGCTAGAGTTACTCCCCCAGGATTTTGTCGCATCTAGATCGGCCAGACAACATCTTCTGTCGACGTGCCAATTCGTGGACGATTTGCTGATCAGATTCTACAAGATGGAGCCTTTCTACGAAGCTACTGAAGAGTTGGACCTTGTTGGTCATCTCGGAATTGGGTTGGCACCTCACACCTCAGGCGGCGTGCTTTGCAGGATAATCGGCTGGACCGATGCTTCGGCTGGATATGCGCATCCGCTCTTCCATGCTGCCAAGAGAAGGAATTGTGATGGTGATGAGGATAGTCTAATGATGCTATTAGATGGGCTGCTGAATTTCTCCAAGGCAATTCTTCCCTCGGGCAGAGGCGGTAGGATGGATGCCCCTCTTGTTCTGAGCACTAGAATCGATGCGAGTGAAATCGACAAGGAGGCTCTGAACGTAGATTGTGGGTGGTCGTATAGCAAGGCATTCTACGAAGGCACGAAATCACAACCCCATCCTTCTGAATTGGAGAATATTGTCGACTTGGTGGATGGAAGAGTTGGCGCGGTTGGTGAGGTCCGTGGCTATGGATGGACACACGACTCGGGAGAGTTGGATGCAGGGCCACAGAACTCCTCTTACAAAACGCTCGAGACGATGGAAGACAAGATGCTCGCGCAACTGGCGATAGGTCGGCAGTTGCGATCTGTAAGCGCCGCCAGAGTGGCCTCGCAGGTCATCGAATCTCACTTCTTACCTGACCTGCGTGGCAACCTGATGGCATTCACCAGACAGAAAGTTAGGTGCGTGAAGTGCGCGCACTCGTATCGCAGGATGCCTTTGGCGGGCAAGTGCATACAGACCACCAGTAGTTCTGGCATAGGACTGGGCACATCACAGGAAGGAGGGACGTTGTGTGGAGGAAATGTGGTTCTGACCGTATCCGAGGGCGCGGTTCGAAAATACATCAAGATCACAAGCGAAGTAATGGAGACCTATGGCGTAGATGATTACACCAAGCAGAGGGTCGGTTGGATGACAGATAGCGTCGATTCTCTGTTCAATGACGACAAGGTGACTGTGATGACTCTTGAGGACTTCATCTAGAATTTGATTCCAAGAATTTTCAAAACTTTACTCATCCATTTGAGTTTCTCCAACTTAGCACTCTCATCAGTGATGCCTGACCACCGCCCTACGACATCCGTTCGGGTCCCAAGCATCGAAATCGATTCTACTGGGACGCCGATGGAGCGGACGATACAGGCTGCCCTATCTCCATCAGTGAAACCACCGGGGTTACTCATCCCATCAACGGAAGAATTCGTCTGATGAGTTAGGATTAGTGGAGAGGGGGTCGCGGCTTCTGAAGCGTATTCCAGCAATGATGACCAATCGGCAATATTGTCACCGTGAGCATGTAAGAAAATCGGCTTACCGCGCTCCACTGCCTCGTGAATACCGTCTCCCCCGTCAGCATCGCTGACAACACAAACCAATCTCGACCAGGCCCTCTCTGCAGTAGATGATGGGAGCATCGAAAAGACTCCAGCAGCCCCATCTGCAGCAACCAGCAAGGAAGGCTGTTGCAGAACAGTCTCAATCTCTTGTGGTTCAACTGCAGCTCCTAGAATTGCTACTTCTGTTTCTCGCAGAACCAGTCTGCGATATACGGTGGCAACATTGGCTGCACGCTGGGGGCGCTCCCAAGACCTGATGTCATAGGATTCGGTGCGTTCAAGCATTTCTTGAGCGCTGGAGATATCTTCGTTCAAATCCCAGCCAAAGTGCTCTCTGATATCGGATTGGATGGTAACCAAGTCAGGGTCCACAGGATGTAGTTCGGTTGGCTTGTCCATGTGCCCTGCTCCAGTAGAAGGACATGGTGAGTGTTGAATAACCCTCGCGAGTATCTGCTTTCATGCCCATGCCACTGGCCCTACCTTCGATAGAGGACGAGAGGATACTGGCTCGCTATCCATTCATGCCTCAGGGCAGGGAGCACATGCGGCAGATGCTGGAGGCCAACGGCATCACCATTGAGGACTTGATTGGGGCGCCTTGGCTAGAGGATATTAGGACTCAAGGCAGGCTTAGGCTCCTTGACAGCGTGATGCACAAGGACGGGGCAGATACAGCGACTACCGTCGATCTCTCGACCGAGATGGGTCGGATGACTGAGGTAATGTCCTTCCTTCACGCAATGCTCGTAGTTTGTGCTTCTTTCAACGAGAGGTTGCTAGCTCGTTGGGTCGAGGGTGAAGCTAGTCGGGCTGACAGTCTATTTGGAAATGATTTGAGTAATTTCGAGTTAATAGCCTCGTCATACATATCTGACATACGCACTGAACCCAAGCAGAGCAACCAGGAAGCTGTCTACTGGATTCCAATGGTCGATTTCATTGAGTTGTGTCCAAGAATATCTGGAGCCTACTGGCACCTGCCCAATCGCCCCGTTGAAGACGGTTGGGTACGAATGGACCCCGCCGTTGGAGAGAGCAGTAGAGAGCGTACTGCGAGGCTTTTGAAGGAGCGGGTTAGAGAAAATCTGACCGATGCTTGTCTAGAGCGGATGAGCCGGATGAGCGAGGAGTTTGCCGCTTTGTTCTCGGATCCAGTAGAGAGGATTACCTCACTACTCTCAGAGCGCGTCGAAGCAGAGATGCCCATGTCGGCTGCCGTTAGAGAGGACTGGCCACCGTGCTTTGAGTCCGCAGTTTCTGAACTTAATCAGGGTGTAAACGTAAACCATGTCGGCAGGGTGTTCCTCGCCGCCTTCTCAAAATCAATAGGACTCAGTCAGGAACAGACTTGTTCCTTCTTCGCCAACGCTCCTGACTACAATGCGGAAACCACAGGATACCAGGTCAACCAGATTTACGAGCGAGACTACACTCCTCATGGTTGTGCAGCGCTCAAGACCTCGGCTCGCTGTCCGGTTCAGCCCGGAGACGACCGGCTTTGTGACCAGGAATGGTTGACTCACCCTCTGAAGTACATACGAGCCAAGCAGAGAAGTCGTTTCCGTGGGGGTTCGCAAGGCAGCCAAGAGTCTGAAGTTGACGAGAGTGAGGTCGAGACGGCCAATTCTTGATATGGGCAGCACCGTATCGCGGTTCAAATCGGATGAATAGGCCATGGTGAGAACTCTCGTACTGACTGTAGACAGGGATAACGACCTTGGGGTCAAGGCAGGCATCAGGGGCCCTGTTGTAGGCCGAAAAGCGACTCTTTCTGCAGCCCTAAGACTGGGCATAGCAGATCCAGAGGAGTCCGATACAAATGCGATTCTAGGTGCGCTTCACCATCATGATCGCCTGATCGAGGGTGCTCAAGGGAATGATGAGATTGAGATTGCCTTGTTGACTGGTGATGTTAGGGTGGGCCCGCGCAGTGACCGAGCGATTGCAATGCAACTGGACGAGGTGATTCAAGAGTTTCAGCCTGATTCCGCGGTTCTAGTAACAGATGGGGCAGACGACGAGGCTTCGCTTCCTATCATCACCTCGAGAGTCAGAGTTGATCACGTGGAGAAGGTCATTGTTAGGCAGTCAAAGGGCATAGAAAGCACATACTACTACATCGCCAAAGCAATTGATGATCCTCGCTGGAGAGCGCGTTTACTAGTTCCGGTAGCAGTATTCCTGATGATTTTCGGCTTGGGTCTGATTCTGCCAAACGGAGCGGCTCTAATCGGCGCCATGCCTCTAGTCGTTGGTATCTGGCTTCTAGCCAAGGGCCTGGGTTGGGAGAGACAGTTTGATCGTCTGATGATTGATATGAGAGAGAGTGCTACTGGAGGTATCTGGTCCTCGTTGTTGTGGGGCCTGTCCATTGTCTCGGTTCTGTTGTCTGTATTGACAGCTTACCAAGTGTTCTCGTCGAGTAGTTCAGAAATAGCAGACTATGTGGCAGGGTTAGGATCCGATTTTGATGTAGATGCGGTGAATCGCGACATCGCAGTTTGGGCGATAGCAATCAATGAAGCCCTTACTTGGATAGTCGTAGCGGCGTTCTCGTTCATGCTCTCACTTGGTGTTCTGCGCTGGAAGGAGGGTTCGTTCACTGGACGAAGCGTCCTGCTATTGGGTCTGGGTGCAGTTGTGTACACCTTTGCAAAGGCCGCTCTAGTCGTCATTCTAGTGGAGATGGGAGGCTCTGACTTCAGCCTCGACTACCAAAGCGTTAGTGATACTTGGGGGATGCCGGTATTCACCATCATCCTGTATTACCTACTCAGAACCGCGGTGATGTCTGTTACTGAAGACGAAGGTTTGGCTGGAGAAGAAAGGTTCTGGGGTGTTTGAGTCAAGTCTCAAAAGTTGATTCGGTCATGCATGCAGGACATGTCACATTGATTGGTCTGATTTCTGGAATCGCTAGTGCGGCCTTGCAGTGAGGACAAGTAATCGCTTGCGTGGCGCCCTTTTGCTTGTCCATTCCTGATTGGCTGGGGTCGTATCTGAAACGAAACTTGTGAGATTCGTCTAGGAACTCGGGGCCACCTTCATTTTCCTTCTTGGGCCGACTGAATATCGACCTCCTCTTTGGAGCATCAGAGGCAGGTTCCTCAGTGGCTGGGAAATGTTGGGTGGGGGTTCCTCCCTCAAATGCCTCAATCTCAGCCTGGATTTCATCCACACTCATCCCTAACTCTCTGGATGCTTTGTCAATGGCCAAACTTCTCTCGTATTCAGATAGGCCAACAAAGTGCTGCAGAATGGCTGCGGGAATTCTAGGCATCTTTCTCGCTCGTCGCAGCGCAGTCGTCCCTTTGAATACCGCCGTCACTCGTTTAACCAGCAGTATGGCTAAGAGCAATCGATTTCGATTCGGTACTGATGTTCCCAGAGTGCATCGACTGTAGAGGGACCAAGGGATTGTGTGGAATATCTCCCTGTCCTCTGCTGGCTGAGGTCAGATCCAAACTCCCCACGGTCGAGTCTAGCAGTGTCAGCGAAGTAGTCGGGCCGAGTCCTCCATCAATGTTCGTGGGCAGGTACGGTTACCCTGATGTCAGAGCTGGTCCGAGTGCAACATGGGGCGTGGACGAGGATGAAACTAAGCAACTCACCAGTGGAGATCCTGCTGATTTGTTCGGAAAATCCCTAGAAGAGGTTGCTGCTAGACACGCCAATCTAATCACTGGCGGTAGGATAACGAAAGTCCGTAGCGCTCGGTCTCCAGACCAGATGCTGGAGACTACACAAGAGATTGCTATGGCTGGGAGAAGTGTGGATATTGAGCTGGACTTTGTTCGCCCTATAGCTGTTGGTTGTAGTCCAACCTTCGATAGTATGAGTACCCCTCTAGGTCCTTCAGGAGAAGTACTTCGAGCAGAGGTTGTGGGTCATGCAAGCATTCCTAGAAAGGTCGATTCAATCGCCAATGAGGAAGATCTGTTGGCTAACGATGCCATAGAGGAGTTGACTGAAGCATCCATTGGGGAGGCTCAGATTTCTCGTCTTCTCTCGGGTGGTTTGCTAGGTAAGGCCGACAATAGGAAACTAGTTCCCACTAGATGGGGCATCACTGCTACTGATGATATGCTCAGCAAGCAGTTGTGGGATAAGGTCAGGCACTATCCTTCTCTGGACAAAGTGCAGGTCTACGAGGCCAACTACCTAGACAACCAGTTTCATGTCGTCCTAACTCCTGGTTTGTGGGCCTTCCATATGCTGGAGGCTTGGACCAGAGGTAGTGTCTGGACTGGTACGGGCAAGGTTCTGGGGGACTGGGAGGATATTGAGCCGCGCAAGGAGTATGCTAACCGAATTACAGGGGCCTACTATTCTGCTAGACTCGGTGTGCTGGAACATATGAATTCTGTCGGCCGTTCGGGGGCCTGCTTGGTATGGAGGGACATAGGTCCAGGATACTGGGCACCGGTCGGAGTCTGGTTGATTCGCGAGACGGTTCGCGAGGCCATGCGGATCCCTCCCAAAGAGTTCGACACACTGGAGCAAGCGATACAATATGTGGCTCCCAGAATTTCTGCACCCGATGATCTGCGAAACTCTTGGTTCGTAAAGCGGGGACGACAGATGAGGCTGGATACTTTCGCTATCTAACGAGTATTTTCTAGAAAGCCGCCGACAATCTCGCTTTCTGCCTTTACCAACTGCTCTGCTACGGTAGACTTGGACAGCCCCAGTTTGGAGGCCAACCCTCTGATTGAGATCTTCTTCGGAACCTCGTACCATCCGTTCCTATGTGCCACCTTGATTATCCTGTGCTGCTGCAGGGTTGGGCCCTTCTGGACTAGTCCTTCTGAGGACTTAGCAGATGTAATCCTCTCAACAGGAACGGCCTCTCGAATTGCTCTGAGGAAGTTCACCATCGAAGATTGTCGCCCAGCGACCTGAATTACCAATCCGTTGGATGTTAAGTTGGTTCCAGCAAGGAGAGTTAGGTCGCGAGATTCAAAGAATTGTCCCACTATTTCTTTATCCAATTCTAGTGAAATTAGATGGTGAGTGAGGTACTCTGTAGTCCACTCTTCCAATATCTCCACAACCGTGATCCCCCCAATTCTAAATCCCGGAGGAGGACACATCCCGTTAGTGGTAATGCATTCACACATAATCCGCAGACGGCCATCTATCTGGTCGAGAACTCCTCGGTAGTCCCAACTGACTGCCTGCAGCGCTGTTTGGATTCTCTGATCGTGCTCGATTGATGGAATGGAGCACTCGACCCTCACCGCCCTCATCTTGACCCTCCTAGACTTGAGGCCTCATGTGGGGTTAAGAAAATGATTCATTGTTGTTCGACATATTCAGTTCCTGCGACTTCGCGCTCTTTCCTCATTTTCCACTATTGCCTGGGCTACCTCAGGAGAGTAGCCTAAGTCGGATAGATCCCTAACTTGCTGCTCGGTGCTTTCGACGGCGGGAGATACTTCTCTCATGGTCTCTTCTACGGACCAAGTTTGATCCTCAACGCGGATTTTAGCGCGGTCTTGCCTAGCTGACATCATCAACCCAGCAATCAATAGTACTGCAACGCTACCAAGCATGAGCATCATGAAGGCATTGCTTCGTAGAGTGTACAATATTCGGCCTGTGACTCGGTCGTCCTCAAGAGAATCCATACAACCATCTCCGTCGATATCAGAGCCTGCGGTTGAGTCCCAGTTGCTGAGGCCCATTGGGCAGCTGTCTGATGAGTCTGGTACACCATCTCCATCATCATCCCAGTCCTCAGTAGAATCATCACAGCCATCTCTATCGAAATCTGAAAAGACGTTGACACTCAATGGGCATTGGTCAAACTCGTCATAGATACCATCACCGTCGTCGTCGGGGTCGTTTGAATCGATGCATCCATCCGAGTCGAAATCTTCCTCTGGAGAGGATAACCAAGTAGAGGATTGGTCTCCTTCGCAGTTATCGTAGGCGGTCTCAATGCCATCGTTGTCTAGATCGTTGTCCTCAAGATAGTCGTCACAGCCATCTCCATCGCCATCGACTAGCGCCTCTGCGATTACTGAGCTTCTAATACAAGAGTCGTCCCAGTCATAGTGGCCGTCATCATCATCATCTAAGTCCTCGTATTCGTCGTGACATCCATCAGAGTCCCAGTCGTTGAGAAGAGTAGAAGTCCACCCTAGCATTCCTGCGGGACAGTTGTCCTCTGAATCGAGAATGCCGTCGTTGTCTCTGTCATAATCCTCAGTAGCGTCGTGGCAGCCATCAGAATCGTAATCGCTAGCAGGCTCTGATATCCACACAGACATCCCCATTGGACACAAATCATCGCGGTCCAGAATCTGGTCGTTGTCGTCATCAATATCTTCTTGGTTGTGGCAGCCATCTTCGTCGTGATCGAAAACAAGACTGTTCCACCATGACATTCCAGAAGGACAATCGTCTACAGCATCCAGATAAGGGTCGTTGTCATCGTTGTCGTCTTCATCGGCATCACGACAACCGTCGCCATCGTTGTCCTCAGAGAAGGACGACCAATATTGAGCACCATTGGGACATAGGTCTAGGTGGTTCTCTACTCCATCTCCGTCCGTATCTGGGTCTTCATGGATATCATCACACCCATCTCCATCGAGATCGATGTGTTCCCCTAAGTAACCTGTTGGGCAAGAGTCGTCAACATCGAGGTAGTCGTCGTTGTCATCGTTTAGATCTTCTGTGGAGTCTCTACAGCCGTCGTTATCGTGATCTGTCTGTATATCAGAAGTCCATCCCGAATCTCCGAATTGGCAATCGTCCTCTAAATCTAGGATTCCATCACCATCGTCGTCATTCCAGTCGCCTTGGTTTACCAAATCAACTTGGAACGCCTTGCTTGCAGTGGCTTCCGCCTTACTCGAAGAAGTTACGAAAACTGTCAGTTCGAAACTCTGATCCTCGTTCGTCTGCTGTAGGCTGGGTGCGCGGATGAACAAATCAAGGTCTGTGCTTGAGCCTTGCACTAAGGTGGTGGTGCTCTGGTATGACTGAGAGAATCCTACTTCCACGTGCCAGAATTCTGGTGCATCAGAGTATCCAGCGACAACGATGTCGCTTCCGCCAGGGATAGTTAGTCCTCTTAGCAGCATTCCAACATCAGCTGCCTGACCCGGTTGAAGTGTGATTTCATCATCCATCCCGGGATCTAATTCTATGGCCATATTGTAGACATTCTCGGACCACATGCAGACATCCCACTTATCGTCTGAAGTCGATTCTTGAGAACAATCAGGAGTGGTCCAAATGATGTCTCTGTTAGGCCAGTCGAAGTTCACAATTGGCTGGGAGCTGCTGTCTAGTCCGGAACCAAATACTCCCATCAGATTGTCATTACTTGTGGCAATGATTCTGGTATTGATGACTCCATATGCTTGATCTAGAGTTCTACCTAGGGGCAATTCACCATCGACTAGGTTAGGGGACAGGATTCTGGTCCATCTCAACTCAACGCTGCTAGTATCTTGATTGGTTTGTGGAGCAGATTCGAACCAAGTTATGTGAATAGAACCATCATTATCGAAGTCTACTCTTGGGTTGGACCCCCATGTCATGTCTGAATCAACTACTGCTGAATCTGAAACTACGGCTACTTCATTCATGTCCAAGCCGTCCGGCTCACCATCTAGTGTTCCAGCTCTGTCTAGGTCAATCTGCATGTAATGTAGTTGAGATGGGCCGACCTTGCTCGGAATTGTGGAGCGGCCGTCAACCCAGACAACGTGGATGTTGCCTTGATCATCTACGTTGACATCAGGGCTTGAACTCCAACCGTGTCCGTTAGTCAATCTGGTGTCATTTACTAGTACGAAGTGGCCGACAGTTCCCCATCCGATTCCATCTTGCCAGACATAATCGAGGGAGGGGCCGATGTCCTCGACATATTGGCCCGAGTCGGGGTCGATAGAGGTCGCTGAGTCACCCGGATGCCAAGTCGAGCGGGGGTTGTTTAGTAGGGAGTACGGATTCAGTACGGTTAGGAATGTCTCTGTTGATCCAGTAGCCGTAGTTAGTGCGATGATTGATTGTACAAGCGCTTGCATTTCCTGAGTGAAATTGGCCAGTGGGATCGATACATCGTCAATCCATGCGGCATCGGCACCGACACTTGTACTACCATCTTTCACATAGGTCCACTTGAGTGTGTGCTGACCTAGTGAAATAGGGGTGGAAAAGTTTCCACTCTGGGAGCCCGACCATTGACCGATTTGTACTCCATCGATATAGAATCTGAGGAAGTCGTAGTTCGACTCGGATGAGATATTGTAAGCAAAACTAACTGTTCCGTTGGCCATAACTCCTGTGAACTCAAGGTTCGTGCTCTCCCCATCTGAGATGTCTCCTGATCTAGCAGAATAAGTGCCGGAGATTGGGGTCGAAGGTGGATTGGTGGCAGAGACATAGGTGTAATCGGCGGAAACTGATGTCCCGCCGTCTCCATACGAGTCATTCAGGTAAATCGTGTAGTTGCCCGCGCCGGTGAAGCTCACTAGAACGCCGTTGTAGTGATTGTATACTGAACTGCTGTTGAACGAAGCCACCGTGCCATCGGGAAGTAATACATCCATGCTGAATTCGGAAGCCCAGCCGTCCACAGACACAGTGAGTTCTACTGTCTCTCCTGCCGGATGCGTGTAGTTACATGACAACGAGTGGAAGGATGGATTCCCAGTAGTGCCGCCGATATCACAGAGATTTGCTTGTGAGTATTCGATGCCATCATTGGCAGCCTCTACATACCACATATCGGATGATCCTGATGCTCCCCAACCGTTAGTCAGATGGCCTGACTCAAAGTCCCCTTCAAAGTTAGCCATATTATCGGTTGGATAGAGGAACATATCGCCACCAGCATCGGTGGTATTGATGGCGGAGTCGTCACATGTTCTGTCGTGGATTCCTGTCGTATTGCTCGCACACTGGGCGAGATCCATCATGTGCGAACGCACATGGGTGTCGTTGGCCCATATCGTACTGGCTCCGTATGACGTAGTTCCAGCCACTGGTATTGGAATGATGCCAGCACTTACGCACGCGTCATGGGCCTCGCTGATGCTTTGGTAGTCGTCAGCATCTTGGGCCTCTGCGCCATTACCCGAGCCTCCGTAAGGGCCCTCGTCCGATACAGGTATGATTAGCTTGGTAGCGTTGGGGTTCCATTGATGGTCGACAGCAGTAGCTGGGTTGCCTGGTGTTATGCCCGAGTTGTCTCGCCATGACAAGCACGCCCAAGTTGAGCCCGGGCCCCACATCTCGCTATGGTAGCCCCAGTCTGAAGGGATTGTCAATGAAGAATTGTTGTACATCACAGCGCCAAGCGTACGGATTCCCCCGGTCGTATCAGTTGAGTTCTGACCAAGATAGTTTGACCTTGGTCCTTCGGTTCCGTTTCCACCGGCGAGGTATCCGTCCTCGCAATTCTTGTGACTCGCGGCGTGAGACATTGTGCCACTTAGCGCGTATAGGGTCTCGAGCACTGTGATACTAGCAGACTCAAGCATTGGTTTGACTCCTTGGAAGTATTCGCCACTGGTGAGGTTGCCTCCGTAGAATACCGCACACATGTCCTCCCACTCTGCGGTCATCGAACCGGAGGTGTCCAATAGGCCAACATACTCGACGAGGCTGCCTCTGGTATCCTCCCAGACTACAATTACGGTGTTGTTGGTTCCGATTGAAACTGCAGGGTTGCCTTTGTAGCCCAACGCTGGAGTGACGATTGAGTTATTGATTTGGACGTCGAAATTTCCTGATGAGTCGTATGTCAGCATAGTGTAGTAAATCAGGGGTGTCCCAAAGTATAGTCCCTGTGGGTCATAGGTATCGACCCAGACCACGTGTGCTCCGTCATATGAGTCGATTGCGATGTCTGGGTCATTGCGAACACCTGAGCCATCAGCAACAGTGTAGTTTGCCAGAGTCATGTTGGCAATATTGCCCGCATCGCCATCGAGATCGTCCTGTGATGGGTCGAGTAGGACGTAGAGAATCTCGATATCAGTAATCGCCCATACAATGTGGGCCCTTCTGTCCGAATCTACAACTAGAGATGGGCTTGAAATTGCAGTAGAGTTATTTGCTCCTACTAGAGTATTGGAAATCAAAACGGTGTCGATTCCGTTGGTTGAAATTAGTGCATATTGTAACATTGGTTGAGAACCGTTCTCAATCCATACTAAGTGGACTCTGCTCAAATCATCCATTACACCTGTGATTTCTACTGGATTAGAGGTATTTAGGTTAGACATTATTGTCTGAGTTGCTGAGTTATTGAGTGTGTTATTCGCAGTTTCATGACGTGTCTCCGAGGGTTCGAGGAAAGAGACGTCGGTAGTCAATGATGGAGCGAAAAGAGATGCAACCATGATAGATGTCAATAACAGAGTAAGTTGTTTCTTTCTTGGGTTTAGATTTCTATCATTCCTAATTGTGGGGGTGTATCTATCTCGGGCGTGCTCTCGAACCATGCCAAGGCAGGGGTCAACCAGCAGATAGTAGGGTCACCGGACATGTCCGAAAGAAGTGTGTTTCCGCGTTTGCACTGAATATTGGCTAGCCGTTCCTAAGTGCCTGAATCCGGTCCTCGTGAATCCTCTCCCACGAGAAATGGCCGTCCCTGGTTGGGCTGCGACCGAAGTGGCCTCCTGAGGCTGTTGCTCGGTAGATTGGTCGCTTGAGTTCAAGGTCCCTAATCATCGCTGCTGGCCTCCAGTCGAATGTGTTCTGTACTCTTCTAGAGAGTTCTAGGTCAGAGATTGTACCTGTTCCGAAGGTGTTGAGCAGTAATCCAACAGGACGGGGCACCCCTATTGCATATGAGACTTGGACCTCGCAGCGATCAGCTAGACCTGCAGCGACAATGTGCTTTGCTACCCATCTGGCATAGTATGCCGCGGTGCGATCAACCTTCGACGGATCCTTGCCGCTGAAGGCACCCCCTCCATGCATTCCTCCTCCATATGTGTCTACGATGATCTTGCGACCGGTTAGGCCAGCATCGGAGTAGGGCCCGCCGGGGTCAGGGAACGGACCGGCTCCGTTGACTATCAGTTTCGCGGGGTCGAACCCCTTGAGCCATCTATCTGGGATTGCATGCTTGACTATCTGCTCCCAGACCGTGTCTCTGATATATTCTCTCTGGGCTTCATCATTGAGGGAAAATCCTCCCGCGTCCTTGGCGTGCTGCACTGCGATTACGATTGTGTCGATGGCCTCAGGATAACGCCCTCCATCACCGTTCTCAATACGGTCACCATCCAACCTAACTGAGACCTGACTTTTACCGTCGGGACGTATCCAAGGTATCTCGTCAGTATCTTGAATCATGTCAAGTCTACGGGTTAGTCTTTGAGATAGGGCGGCTGCGATGGGAAAATAGCGCCCCCTTAGTTCGTCGGTGTCCTCCGTTTCATTGCAGGCGAAACCGAACATAATGCCTTGATCGCCGGCTCCCTGAGAATCTATGTCTCCATCGACACCCTGACTGATGTACTGAGATTGGGTCGTGATGAAGGTGTGAACCTCACAAAGGTCAGTGGAAGATGCGTCCATACCGATGGTATGGTCATCGTAACCTATTGACGCGGCGGTGTCTCGTGCTACGGCCTCGTAATCAGGCGCCTCGCCGTTCAAAGTGACCTCGCCGGCTAGAACGATTGCAGCCTTGCCTTCAACTCCTTTCACCAGCGTCTCCACTGCGACTCTTGCATTGGGATCAATGCTCAGACAGGCATCGAGAATCGCGTCCGAGATTGCATCACAGAGTTTGTCGGGATGTCCCGATGCCACGGATTCCGCCGTAGTAATTGGAGGAATCGAGTCGGTCATGCTTTGGCGAGAGGGTTCCTATTCAAGAAGGCGGCGACCGGAGCAGCGAAAACTGATGTGTTGATCTCGATTCATGGGCGGGATTGAGGCTGAGGTCGTATGGTTCGGCAGTGAGCAGAGGGCTCGTAGCCTATTGGCGGCTATCTCGCCCGATGATCCGGACTCCTTTGAAGCCGAAATTTCGGGAGAAGGCGATTCTGCCGAACTGAAGATTACGGTGTCCGGTGAAAAGTTAGAGACTGTTCGCTCGACAGTCGATGATTTGCTGGCCTGCCTTGCTGCAGCGGAGTCGAGTCTGGACGTTAGCGAGTCTTAGTGAGCTCCTTGGCAGCGGCCCTGCCTGTATCCACGGCAGCGTCACTCAGGAAATAGTCGGAAACAACATGAGTTCCTGCGAGCCCAATTCCAGCACTAATGTGCATGGACGCCTCTACGCGCTGTTCATGTGAGCACGGGTGCAGCATCACTGAGTCAGTCGAGCGTCTAACTGAGGTCATGTTCCTCCATCCCGAGCATCGAGAGTCGAGTAGTTCCTTAATCCGAGCAAGTGCGTTAGGCCCGTCGCCTGATAGATTGACTGCATGGAGAACGGTGCAAGAAGCAGGGTCTGCCCCTTCCGGGATGCGATCAGGTGAGGTCATGTCCACCGCAATGACTCCCGATTCCTCATCAAACAGACCAGAGTATGGCCTCATCGGCCTTCCTTCGAGGGCAACGTCCAGTGCTGCCACTCTGTGCTCGGTGCATGCTTTGAGAGGGGAATTGTCCAGGCCTGCCGTATCCAGAAGTGAGGCGCTAATACTAGGGGGGGTCGCAAGTATGACTGCGTCGCACTCGACATCCTTACCTGAAATTCTGACTGAGGATATGTTGCCCGAGTCCAAAATTAGTGATTCGGCGGTATTGCCGATATCAAAAGCCACGCCGACCTGATTAGCAGCGGCAATCATCCTACCCACTAGGCTAGACCATCCTCCGCGTGGAATCACAAACTGTGGACTTTTGATGTTCAATTTTTTGTTTGACATTGTGGCTAGTGTTTCCAGTGCGCGCTTCTTGTCGCATCCAATCGAATTGAAGTTTCGTTCATCCCATCTCTGGCCCAGAACTCTGGGTGCCCGCAGTTTCCTGAGCAGTTGATTCATCGCGCCCTTGCGTCGAAGTAAATGTAGGCCCGGGTCAAGCAGCCAACTTGACTTCTCTCTCATCCTAACACGGCCGCCTAGGATGTTTCGCTGCTCTACCAGCATCACTTCGTGGCCGTCGGCCGCCAATTGGACGGACGCGGCCAGACCTGCGACTCCGCCCCCGACGACAATGCTACGCATCGAATTCGCGAGGCGGTGTGGTCAAATGACGTTTCGGACCCTTGAAGGAGGGGTTTCGACACGTAGTGGTGTGAGCGAGTTGCCGCATGACCGTTCCTCAATGCTTTGGTCCGAGGCTGGACCTTCGGCTATACTCACCGAATCCATGGATAGATGGGTCGGCTCTATGCTGGCCGATGAGCACGGTGGAGGAGGAGGTCCTGAGACACTAGTAGAGGCAGAATTGATAGTAAAATCATCTGGAATATTGTGTGGTAATTATGCAGCAGACCGGTTACTTGAATTGCATTTTCCTGATTGCTCTGTTAGGTGGTTTCTCGGGGAAGGGCAAGAGGTGATTCCGGGTGTTTGTGTAGCAGTAGTTCGGGGCCCCGCTAGCAGCCTGCTGCGGCTCGAGAGGATACTTCTCAATCTCATCGGTAGATTGTCGGGGATTGCGACCAATGCCTCGCAATGGTGTTTGGCTGCGGGCTCTTTGGGGGTCGCTGCCACTCGCAAGTCGGCTTGGGGTCTTCTCGACAAATGGGCCGTTCACATTGGTGGAGGTCTTACACATAGGCTAGATCGCGGCGATGCCTTGATGCTCAAAGAGAACGACATCGCTGCAATGTCTGAAGATGGTGAGAATTCGCCTGATGCTATCTCCAGGATAGTCTCTGGTCTGCCTTCCGAGAGTGATTCATTCACCACCGTTGAAGTCAGGAATGGCGATGAGGCGATGGCTGCGGCTAAAGCATGGGGTCAAAGAGAAGGGAGACTGGTTCTTATGCTCGATAACATGGGTCCGTCTGTGGCTGGAGAAGTGGTTAGCTTACTGGTCGACGAGGGCCTGAGGGAGAACTGTGTTTTGGAAGGCTCTGGCGGAGTTACAATTGAATCTCTGTCTAAATGGGCAGAAAGCGGAATCGATGTGGTGTCATCCAGTCGTCTGAATCTTGGTGTTTCTCCACTAGATTTGTCGATGCTGGTCAGGGGGCGTTAGATTGGGTGATATTCCAGACAGTCATCCTCGAAAAGCGTCTCTGGTTGCTAGACAGGGGCTAGTTGATGCAGCCGCTGAAGGACTGCTGGCAGAATCTGCGATGATTGCACACGGGAGAGGAGAGGCGTTCGACTATCTCCTTGGGGAGAAGACCTCTAAATCGGCGCGACTGGCGATTAGAGAAGCGGCGGCTAGACTCATGGCCGCCAATAATCCGGTCATCTCGGTTAACGGCAACACGGTTGTCCTAGCCGGCCATGACCTGATTCGGGTCGCTGCAGTCGTTGGCTGTCCCATCGAAGTCAATCTGTACTATAGAACTCCAGAGAGAGTTGAGGGGTTGCTGAAAAGGCTCAAACAGCAAGCCGAGGAAGTTGTGAGCGGCCCTGTGCCGGATGGTTGGGAAGGCGACTGGTCGTCGGCGGTATCCTCGGTCGCATTGCTAGGGAGTTCTCCAGATGATACTATTTCAGGTCTAGATGGTCCCAGATCAGTGTGCTGTCGTGAAGGGATAGGTGGGGCCGATACAGTGCTGGTTCCTCTTGAGGATGGAGATAGGTGTGAGGCTCTCATTAAACTAGGCAAGGAGGTTCTGGTTGTCGACTTAAATCCACTATCCCGAACCGCCATGAGTGCAACGGTAACAGTAGTTGATGAAGTAGCGAGGATGGCATCGATTCTATTGATTGAGGTTGTTGAAGGTGATGCCAAACCGACTGAGTGGGACAATGCGGCAGCTCTCAACGATGCTTTGGCCGTAATGGCTCGGGCCTCAGTGTAATCAGGAGTAGTGCTCTTTCAGAAGAGTCTTGAAGCGCTCTGAGATTGCTGTGCCGACCTCAGTCGTGCTAGCATTTCCTCCCAAATCGTATGTAGTTGGGCCTCCCTCAGAAAGATGCGTTGCTAAGGCGGCCTCGAGAATCTCGCCGCAGATTGTGGCGTCCTCATCGTCGTGTCGCACCCCTAGGTTTTCCAGCATCAGTTGGACAGAAGAGATTGCAGCAATTGGATTGACCTTGTCTTGGCCGGCGTACTTCGGGGCCGAGCCATGAACGGGTTCGAACAGCATGTGGTTATCGCCGATGTTGGCGCTGGCCGCCATACCTAGGCCCCCCTGCAAAACTGAGGCGAGGTCGGTTGCGATGTCCCCGAACATGTTGGGCAGCACTACCACATCGAAATCTTCTGGATCCCTGACCAACCACATGGTGAAAGCGTCGATGAACGCGTGGTTTGCATTGGTTTCTGGGTACTCCTCAGAGATTTCATCAAAGATTTGCCTGAATAGCCTACATCCGCGCAATACGTTGCTCTTGTCAACGCAGGTCATGTTCTGCCGGGTTCCTGACTTCCTCTCTCTACGAGCAGCGAGTTCAAAACCAAACCTGATTACTCTCTCAGAACCGTTGCGCGAAATCGGCCTTGGATCCCACGCGACTTCGCCCTCAAGCCCGGGGAATTCTTCGATAGTTATTGGCTCATCCTTAGCGCCAACTGCCGCTTGCGCCGAGCGTCTCAATAGGCTGTGGTATAGGCCCTCAGTGTTCTCTCTAATTAGTACCATATCAACCAAATCAGACTCCCATATATCGGAGAAGATTCCGTGTACCTTGTGTTGAACACCGTGGTAGAGTTTGACTGGTCTGACATTGGCATAGAGATCGAGACCGGACCTCAGTCCCAGAATACATTGTGCACCGGCATTGTCTCCGTTAGGCAATTTCGCGTCGGGCCATCCTATCGCTCCCAAAAGAATTGCATCGGAGTTGTCTCTGCATTGCTCAAACGAGCCTTCGGGCCACTCCATCCCCGTTTCGAGATAGTATTGCCCGCCGCACGGGATCTCAGTCACATCGAAGGATAGTGGGCTATTTGCCTCTAGGGCCTCAACTATGCGCATCGCCTCTGAGATTACTTCACGCCCCGTGCCATCGCCGGGGAGGACAGTCAGACGGTATCGGCTCACGGTCCCGGCACCTGCTTTTCATTCATCAATCCAACCCTCGGATTCTCTGCTGTTTCTAGGCGATACTTGATAGACGGTCAATACGAACCGGTATTACATGGAACGTCAGCCTGAGGATGGAAGCGGGAGCCCACGAATAGACGTCAGGTCTCTACCTGAATCTGTTGCGAGGCTCTGGGAGACCATGTTGAGGCTGGATCCATCTTGGGACCTTTCCAAATGGTTAGACAAGAGGGCGACGGAAGAGTTGGAATTGGTAGAGAGTCATCTAGGAAGAGAAAGGCTACGATTGGAACAGAGACTGCATCGAATTGAGACCCTAGTCAAGAGGTTGCGGCGTCAGCGAGAGGTGGTCGAGCGTTCGACATGGATGGACCCTCACCAGAAGAATCTCTTCGATGTCTACGAGAAGGATGCAGAACAGGAAGGTTTGCAGGAATCTCAGTCAGAGGGAGAAGCAGCTGTTGACTTTGGCTCTCTCGATGCTGATGATGATCCGTTCCTAGCCATAGTCTCAGAACATATTCTGGGGCTCATTGAAGAGTCGATTGAGCGCGGGGAAGAACAACTTCATTTTGACCGATTCGTGGCTGAATTGGAGGGTTTCGGAATCAGGACGGACGAAATTGATGAAGCGGTAACATGGCTACTGCATCGACGAGTAATCATCGAATTGGGAGAGGATTCTTTCGGATTGAATAGTTAAGGCGCTGGCAACTCGATTCAACAACCAACCGTGCCCTTCAAAGAAGGGCAACGAGTCGGGCAAACGTAGTACCATGTCAAGTGTCGCTTCGGGTTGGTACGCACGTCTGGATCATGTTTGTCCGAATCGTGTCGAGCAACTTGAAAGGTGGCTTGATTCATGGGAGGAGGCGGTCATTCACAAACTGCCAATTGCTGCCACTATGCCAGGCTCATGGCCAACTCTTCCAGCCGGTCTGATATCAGATCCTGGGGCTGTCTTAGAACACCTTTTGGCCCGACACGAGGCGGTCAGTGATGGTCGCTCTCCTAGAGGCGCCTACTCTACCCCTGATAGATTGGTTCGTGCAGTGTTGGCTGACGAGTTAAGAGGTCACTCAAAGAGCAATAAGGAACCTCCAGCAACCCTGTCTCTCGCAGCAATGCCGCCGGGATTCAGGGCCTACGCTGAGAAGCTCAATCAGTCTGCTCTCAGCGGCTCCGAGGATGCTTCTGAGGGGGCTATTCAGGCGGGCGAGATTACTCGCACTGGGATTCCTATTCCCTTCTCTGACCCAGCGGTGGCCGGCGGAGTTGTTCCGGGTTGTTTATTCAAAATTCACGTCTCAAGATGCGAGGATCTATCGCCCGAGCAAGCCCGAGAGGACACTCTTAGGCTGCTCCGCGGGCTGCAGATGGCTGACTCTTCGCAAATCGCAGTGACCTGTGCTCGCAGACGAATTTTGCTAGTGCTCGCGCGCTCCGGCCTAGTGGATCTACAGGGAGACGGTGGATTCGAGCGCATAGGCCGAAAAGAAGCCGAGGAGATTCTAGAGGGCAGCGTCAAGCATGTAGATGCTCTAAGGGAGGACTGGCCCTGGCAAGAGGATTCTCGTCTGCTAGTCAGCAGGCCGCCGTGGCTTCGCATAAAGGACCGTTTCAGAGGTCACCCTGAAGGGAGCGAATTGAGAAAGAAATTGTCAAAATCGTTGCGCAACACAAGCGAGGCCGATGGTAGAAAGAGATTCTCTGCCTTGAGAGGCAATGTGAATCTGTACAGGCTATACATTGAGCGAGCAATTCAGCTCGTCATGGAGGGAGGTAAGGTCCGCATGATTGTCCCAAACACTGTCCTAAGGGAGAAAAGCAGTGTGGCTCTTCGTAAGATGATTGTAGAGCAGAACCAATGGCTATCCTCGTGGTCCTTCCCTGAGTCTCAAAGAATCTTCCCAGGGACATCACAAGGTGTTTCGGTGATCGGCATAGAGGTAGGTGGTAAGACCGAGATGATGACAAGTTTCGGGCCGTTGCGAGCCGATGACATCTCTACTAAGTCCGGGTTGGACAATAGTTCACCATTCATCGAGATGGAGCGTGGGCCATGGTCGGTCTGGACCGATATGACTTGGGCTGTTCCCCGAATGCCGCGCGATGAGTTCTCTAGAAGAGCAGTGCTCAAGGCAATTGGTGATCTTGCAGATCAGCCACGGCTAGGGGAGGAGGGCAACTGGCTGAATCCAAGCGATGAGCCAATTCGAGTAAGGGTCGGCGAGGTTGACCAATCGAAGTGGTCCTCAGACATTGAGGGCTGGGGCGGAGATAGTGACGGGGTCCCCTTCATCAGAGGTAGTCACTTCCTACTTGAAGAAGGTAAGATCAGTATCCGCCACCCGGCTTATGATGCTAGTATCGAAGATGGTGCAGTAGAGAGGGGGCACGCCCTATGGACGGGCGCAATCGAAGCCAAAGGGGTGTCACGAGTGGCTTGTCAAGCCATTGTGAACGCCGAGAAGGAGCGTCGGCTTCGCTGGGCTGTTGTCCCGCCTGACTGCGTGCTGGGCAACTCAGTCAACTACCTCGAGCTGCCTGAGGTTGTTCTTGACGGCTTGGCTGAAGAACACGGGGGAGTGGATCAAGGCCTACTATCTCTAGCCGAGCAACTCAATTCAGATGCCCTAGACCTCTGGTCAAGAGCATGGGCTGCGAACAATAATGTCAATAATTACGAGATTGAGAGGTTGCCTCTGCCTCCTCCATCCACAGACGGTACTCTGAATTACGAATTGAGGCAGTAAACTCTCTACTTCAGGGCATTTCTAGGAAAAACAATTCCATTTATCAGCGAAATCGCAACATTTGACCAAACAGTCTATTATCCGAAGGCTCGGTAAGCGGAGCGTTCCATCGCGCAAGCTTTGGCATAAGAGGCAGAAGTAATGGGAATCAACCCGAAGATTGGCATCACCGGACTGCCTCGTTCAGGTAAGTCAGCCGTACTGGACAAGGTAGTCAGTATGCTGGCCGAGGAGCGCGGTTCGCATACTGATTCCAGTGTCATTGGCGGAATGAGGAGTGAAGCGATTATCGAGGACGGTGAGCGGGTTGGTTACGCCTGCATCGACATCTCTACCGGCGAGAGTGGGGTGATGGCTCACCGCGAAATAGATTCGAGAACAAGAATTCTCGGATATGGCATTGATCCGACTGAAATAGATAGAGTAGGGGTTCCTGCAATCCGCAACGCGGTTGGTAACTGTGAGGTGCTAGTGATTGATGAGGTCGGCAAGTTCACCGTGGAGAGTGAGGGTTTCGTTGATGCTGTTAGGGAGGCTCTGGATTACGATATGCCCACTCTACTAACTCTGCACAAGAAGAGTCGGCACCCGCTTCTGCAGGACATTCGAAGACGCGATGACGGTCGTATCCTCGAAGTGACTCCTGTCAACCGGGCCCTACTTCCCTACAAGGTACTCAAGTTGATTCGCGAGAAGCCTTGAATCTGCGGTCAAGTTATTCGTAGAATGCCGTTGGGCACCCATGGATTCCCCGGCTGGTCGAACTCGCAGGGTTCTGATAGGGTTCGCAGTACCATTGTACTTGCTCACTGCTCTGTCACTTGCAGAGGGCAGGATATCGTTGCTCTCAAACGAATCGCCCGTGGATTCCTCGTTCGCACCCGTCTTCGCCTTACTTGCAATTCTCACCACGTTACTCCAAGCATACATCGGCTGGCTAGGAGATAGGCCTCACGGGTCTTCAAGGCTGGATTCTATCATCAGCCGAGAAGAAGAGGGAGTGATGTTAGAGCGGCTGAGTCAAGAACAGCAAGAGGCGGATGTCTCCAGCATGGGATCGGCTTGGGCAGAGATGGAGAAAGAACATCTTGAGAAATCACTGGGTGAGGAAGAGTGAGTATCGAAACCTTCACTCCCTGAATGTAGTACCGAGGCACGAGAAACATGAGCGAAGTACCAGATGACCTGTATTACACCGAGTCTCACGAGTGGATTAGAATTGAAGGCAACAGCGCCATAGTAGGCATCACAGACTACGCCCAAGATGCGCTTACAGATGTGGTCTGGGTGGAGTTGGCGGAGGTTGGTGCCAAGATGGGCGCCATGGAGCCCTGTGCCAGCGTCGAATCGGTCAAATCGGTCAGCGAGATCTATGCGCCGGTCGCTGGAGAAATTATCGAGTCGAACGAGTCGCTTGAGGACGCACCTGAGATAATCAATCAGGATCCTTATGGAGAAGGTTGGATTTTCACACTAATCATGGACGACTCCTCTCAGGTCGAAGGTCTACTCGACGCGGAAACATACTCTGGCCTGATTGGAGACTAAAGATGTCCAATTCACCACTACACATCTATGTTGATGGTTCTAGTGGCAGATCAGGAGAAGATATCGCAACCTCTGATACACCAGCAGGATGGGGGTTCTGCGTTGTTGAGGGCGACAGTGGAGTCGGGCGAGGTAGTGGTGATGTCGTTGATGAGCGTTCTGGCCGGGTAATAACTGACCCTTCGCAGCCCGACTACCTAGGTGCAGAAGTTGGCTCAAATAATACCGCAGAACTGACAGCAATAGCTCATGCCGCAAGATGGGTTTTGACCCACCCAGAAGGAGGAGGAGTAGTAATCAGAGGAGACTCGCAATATGCTCTCAATATCGCTTCAGGTGAGTGGAGGGCAAAGGCCAACCAGGACTTGGCTGAGTCGGTGAAGGGATTGTGGCAGGAAGCCGATTCTATTCGGGGGCTTAGGGCCGAGCACGTGCGAGCACACCGGGGACACCGGTGGAACGAGAGAGCGGATCATCTCGCTTTCAGGGCAATGCAAGGGGAGTCGGCGCTGCCGTTGCAGTTCTGGAAGCCAGGTCAGCGCTGATTATTTTGTGTCTGATAGGGCACCTACGCTCAGATAGACGTAGAATCCGTTGAGTAGAGCCAGTAAGCCTACTAGTGTCAGAATCAGGCCGGTTGGTTTGGGCAAGGCATCCTCGACAACATTGCCAGCAAGCCATGCTGCGGCGATGATAGCAAAGCCTGCTGTTATCACACTCCTCGAAGACCCTTCGGGGTTCTGCCACAGATCCATCCAAGGAACCAGTCCCTTACGCTTGAAAGTCAACCTGTACCAAGCAATGTACAGTAGAGTTAGCCCAGTCAACCCGATCAATCCTAGAGTGAACGACTCAGCACCCCACGGGCCTGCAGGAGCCATCTTGAGAGTCAGAGTGTCGAGCAGTAGGATACTACCAATGGCTGCGTGTACCCTCCATTCGGGGACGGGGTGGGTCGCCATGCTACCACGAAGAGGTGTCTGCGCTTGAAATCCGCGCAGCGATGGTGTCATGAGTGACTTCTCTTAGCGGGGTTTGTGGAGTACTCAATCAGTATCGATGATGTCTTCGCCGCTGCCGGTAGACTGGATGGTATCGTGAAGAGAACTCCGGTTGTATCAGCCGAAGAAATCGATAAGATTGCGGGCAAACAGGTTTTGATGAAGTGCGAGAACCTACAGCATATCGGGGCCTTCAAGTTCAGAGGTGCGACGAATGCCGTGATAATGCTCGGTGATGATGCTGAGAATGGTGTCTGCACCCATAGTAGCGGTAATCACGCACAGGCTCTGTCAATGGCGGCAAAGAACCGTGGTGTCGATGCTTACATCGTTATGCCAAAAACCGCTCCTCGAGTTAAGGTACTGGGTGTCCAAAACCAAGGAGCTGAGATTACATTCTGCGAACCTACTCTTGCTGCAAGAGAATCCACTGCTGGAGAAATTATGGATAGGACTGGAGCGTCTCTGGTGCACCCCTATGACAATCCAGATGTGATAGCAGGTCAGGGAACTGCTGCTCTCGAGTTCTTCCAGCAGGCCGGTCATCTAGATGCCATTGTTTCTCCTGTTGGAGGGGGGGGCCTAATGTCTGGAACCAGTATTACCACCAGAGCAATGAATCAGGATACCCGAATCTTTGGTGCTGAGCCTGAAGGAGCTGACGATGCCGCGAGATCCCTCGAAGCGGGAGAATTCCTGCCTCAAACCGGGCCGGATACAATCTGTGATGGGCTTCTGACCAGCATGGGAGAACATACCTGGCCAATCATCAGGGACCATCTGGAAACCATCATCAGAGTTAGTGATGAGCAGGTCATAGGGGCGATGCGTCTGATTATGGATAATCTGGGAATGGTCGTGGAGCCAAGTGGGGCTGCCTCACTGGCGGCAGTTCTCACTCCTGAGTTTCAATCCCTAGAAGGAATAGACAAGGTTGGTGTGATTCTCTCAGGTGGGAATGTCGATTCGCTTCCGTTCTAGAGGATGAATATCAGTAGAATATGCAAGAAATCCAATGCAAATACGAAGGTCGCGATTCCATCAATTATCGCAATAATTCTCTGCTTGGAAGTTGCATGTTTCAGCCAATCCAAAGGTCCCTTATCCTGATTTAGAAAGAAAATCATGTTCAAAGCAACCAGAATAAGGAAGGCGCAAGCACCGATTATCGTGATCGTGAGGATGGATCCGGCCTCGGCCATGATTGGCCTTTGATTGATTGTGTCAAGAAATTATTCCCTGCACAAAGGGTAGCGAATGAGTCACATTGAAGTTTGCGAGCCCTATCCAGATTCATGACACAATGGGAGTA
>Ga0310344_10000566_pt1 | contig 28876 bp, 17 predicted proteins | sample HC15DNA20200_MG_FD_203801 | JGI IMG/M metagenome (GOLD analysis project Ga0310344, IMG submission 203801) | Marine microbial communities from station ALOHA, North Pacific Subtropical Gyre - HC15-DNA-20-200_MG | ecosystem: Environmental > Aquatic > Marine > Oceanic | place: Pacific Ocean: North...
GAAGATTGCGAGTGGGGACTTAAGACTGCAAGCCTTCGGTGTAACGGAGCCGACGACAGGTACCGACACTACCCAAATGAAGACGATGGCCGTACGCCGAGGCAATCACTATGTTGTAAACGGTCAAAAAGTCTGGATTTCCCGTGTTGAGCACTCTGACTTAATGCTGTTAGTGGTTCGCACAACTCCAGTCGAGGAGGTGCAAAAAAAGACTGAAGGGTTGTCGATACTCTTGGTTGACCTTCGAGACGCGATTGGGAATGGGATGACTGTGAATCCTATTCGCGCCATGATTAATCATGCGACCACCGAGGTGTTCTTCGATAATCTCGAAGTGCCTGTCGAGAATCGGGTTGGTGAAGAGGGGAAGGGGTTTCGGTATCTTCTGGATGGGTTGAATGCCGAGCGGATTTTGATAGCCGCAGAGTGTGTTGGTGACGGCCGATGGTTTATTGAGCGGGCCTGTCGCTATGCTAAAGATCGGGTTGTGTTTGGACGACCGATTGGTCAAAACCAGGGTATTCAGTTTCCGATTGCTAGGGCCCATGTGAACGTTGAGGCAGCTGACCTGATGCGAATCCGTGCTGCTGATTTGTTTGATGACGGTCAGCCATGTGGCGCTGAAGCCAATATGGCCAAGCTTCTAGCGGCTGATGCTTCCTGGGAGGCTGCGAATGTCACCATGCAGACCTACGGTGGGTTCGGATTTGCCGAAGAATTCGACGTTGAGCGTAAGTTCCGCGAGACGCGCTTGTATCAGACTGCGCCGATTTCGACCAACCTAATTCTGGCCTTCATCGGTCAGCATGTGCTGGGGCTTCCTCGGTCATTCTGATGCTACCGTTAGAGGGAGTAACAGTGTTGTCGCTGGAGCAAGCGGTGGCAGCGCCGTTTGCGACTAGGCAATTGGCGGACTTGGGGGCTAGGGTCATAAAGATCGAGCGGCCTGGGGTGGGAGATTTTGCTCGTAGCTATGACGCGACAGTAAAGGGCGAATCCTCACATTTTGTTTGGTTGAATCGGTCCAAGGAGTCGCTAACGCTTGATGTCAAACATCCAGAAGCCGGCGAGGTCCTCGACCGGCTGATCGAGCGGGCTGATGTGTTTGTGCAAAACCTTGCTCCTGGTGCAGCTGACCGTCTTGGGCTGTCGGCGACCTCATTGCGGGATGCCCATCCTGGTCTGATCGTTTGTGAGATCTCCGGCTATGGTTCGAGCGGAGCTTATAGGGATAGGAAAGCCTACGACCTGCTGGTGCAAGCTGAGGCTGGGCTTCTCTCAATCACCGGTACCGCTGACGAATCGGTCAAGGTGGGGATTTCGGTTGCTGATATCGCTGCTGGGATGTACGCCTATTCCGGTATATTGACTGCTCTGCTCATGCGTCACCGTACCAAACAGGGGACTGTAGTAGAGGTTTCGATGCTTGAGGCGCTTGGAGAGTGGATGTCCTACCCTTTCTACTACGGGGTTTACGGGGGTACAGCTCCTCAGCGATCGGGTGCTAAGCATGCGGTTATCGCACCGTATGGTCCCTTCGCTGGAGGTGATGGGAATGTCGTCTATCTTGGAATACAGAATGAGCGTGAATGGGGCACGTTCTGCGAAGATGTATTACGCCGTCCTGAGATGGCCGAGGACCCTCGGTATGTGTCCAATGCGCTACGTGTAGAGCACCGCTCAACACTCGATACAGAGATCGAACATATTTTTGGAGAGCTGACAACGGACGAGATCCTGAATCGGCTGCAGTCGGCGAACGTCGCATGTGCTCAGTTGCGCACAGTGCACCAGTTTGCTGCGCATCCTCAGCTGGAGGCGCGTAACCGCTGGAGTCAGGTTCAGACACCGTCAGGCCCGATTAGGGCCTTGCTACCCCCTGCGACAATCGACGGATTTAGACCTGTGATGGGGCCGGTGCCAGGTCTTGGATCGGACACCGACGCTATCCTTGCGGAGTTGGGTTTTGAAGGGAGTATTGTCGAAGCTTGGCATGATGCGGGAGTTGTCTGACCACTGAGGTTGGCAAGTTAAGACAGGTCACAGTGTCGTGAGCGATGGCAAGGTTCGGACTTGTACCCGGGCAGCGGGGCATTTGCCGAAGGAGAAGCGATGTCAGTTAAGGCAGGATGGACAGGCCGAGTCTATGAAGACTTTGAGGTCGGTGATATTTACGAGCATCCGCTTGGCCGGACAGTGTTGGCAGCCGATAACACTTGGGCCACGCTACTCTCAATGAACACGAATCCTATCCACTTCGATCATGCATTTGCTGAGAATACACCGTATGGCAGGCCATTGGTCGATTCCACGTTCACGCTCGCGGTCGTTACAGGGCAATCCGTTATCGATCTTTCGCAGAACGTGATGGCCAACCTCGGGTGGGATGAGGTTCGGTTGCCTAACCCGGTATTTGATGGTGACACGATCTATTCGCGAAGCGAGGTGCTATCAAAACGGGATTCCAAGTCACGGCCTACCGTTGGTATTGTGACGGTGAAATCCACTGGATTTAATCAGGAAGGCAGGGTTGTGATTCATTTTAAGCGGACATTTATGGTTTATAAGAGGGGCCATGTGCCGCCAAGGTTTCGGCCACCATTGCTGAAGGACTAGCTGTTGGCAATCGGGTAGCCTTCAAGGAGCCGTCTTGAGTATTTGCAGGTCAATTATCAGTCGGTTGCTCCCAGTGACCAGGGAGTCTGTGTGGGCCAGTGTGATGCTGGTCTTGTTGTCGGCTGCAGGGTGCGGCGACCCACTACCTAGAGTTGAGGGTGACTTTGCCTTTGTGGGTGTCGATGTTTTGCCCATGACAGAGCCTGGAAATCCCGTAGTCCTTGAAAATCAGACTGTGGTCGTGACCAATCGACGGGTGGCTTCGATCAACCCTGCTGACGAGGTCAGCGTCGGTGAGAGCGTAGTGATTGTAAATGCAGAAGGGCAGTATTTGATGCCTGGCTTGGCCGACATGCATGGCCACCTGCCGAGTTCTCGATTGATGCCAGTTGATAGGAAGAATTTACTATTCCTTTACGTGGCAAACGGAGTGACGACTCTACGTGTCATGCAGGGTAGCCAGTCTCACTTTCGGTTACGGGACCAGATTGCGCGTGGAGAGACCCTCGGGCCAAGACTTTTCCTGGGAAGCCCCGCGATGACAGGGGCGTCAGTCAGAACGTCGGAACAGGGTGAGCAGTTGGTGCGGGAGTATCACCAGAACGGCTACGAACAGGTCAAAATTCATGAAGGCCTCACCCCAGAGGTGTTTGATGCGGTGGCTTCCACCGCGCGAGAGGTTGGTATTCCGTTCGGTGGGCATGTTCCAGACCAGGTGGGGTTATTCGATGCCCTAGTGGGTGGACAGATGTCGATAGACCACTTGGACAACTATGTGGAGGCGCTGGTGCCTGACGAAGACCGGGTTGGGACGCTTGGCTTTCGGAGGATCGGGGACTCGTTGGATGTCATCAACGAAGAACGGCTGCCGTCGTTAGTTGAGGCGACAAGGATGGCTGGGGCCTGGATTGTGCCCACAATGGCATTTTGGGAAACGGTGGTCTGGGGAGTGAACTCTTCTTCAGAGCTGCGAGCTATGCATCAGGAACTCCGTTACATACCACCTGAGATAGTTGGGGAATGGACTCGGGTTGTCGATGAGCTGCAGGCGGCGGCCGACCCGGATACGAATCGCCGAGTGACTGAGTTGCGTCGGACTGTTCTGAAGGCGTTGTATGAGGGGGGGGTTCCCATTCTGCTTGGGACCGATTCACCGGAAACCTTCGACGTGCCAGGTTTTTCGATACATCACGAAATGGCACTCTTGGTAGAGCTTGGGATGACGCCGTATCATGTGCTGGAAGCGGGGACACGTCGAGTGGCTGAATATTTTGACTCAGTCGACGACTTTGGGTCGGTTGCTGTCGGGCAGAGGGCTGATTTTCTATTGCTCACTGCTGACCCAATTGCTGATGTCGCAAATGTCGGTGAACGGGCTGGAGTGATGGTGAATGGTCGCTGGATTTCAGAATCGCAAATTCAAGCACGGTTGGCCGGAATCGCTCGGTTTTATGGGAATTGATCCGATGCCCGGTAGCAGCTCGGGCGAGCTGGGTGAAGAAGTCTTGTGAACATGCACACCCCGTCGCTGTTAACCCTGTTTGGCCAATTTGTGTCTAACGCCCATGTTCCGGCCCTGGCTCGTGAGGCGGCGCTGAATGCTGTACTCGACACTATTGGAGTTATGTTGGCTGGTTCGCGTGAGCCTGCCGCGCGATTGGTTCGCCAGGTTGCAAAGGCTGAGGGAGGTGCTCCACGGTGTGGGATCTTGGGTAGTGTCGAACGCACGGGAGCCGGATGGGCGGCGTTGGCCAACGGCACGGCCGCTCATGCTTTGGATTTCGATGACATGTGCTTTGTGTCGATGGCGCATCCGAGTGCGCCACTTGTTGCCGCAGGGCTAGCGGCGGCAGAACTAGCTAGTGGTAGCGGTAGCCGGTTCCTCGATGCTTTCTGTGTGGGGTTCGAAGTCGAGGCAGTTTTAGGACGCCTGATGAACCCGTCGCATTATGAGAGAGGGTGGCACGCGACTTCTACCATCGGGACTATCGGTGCCGCTGCCACAGCTTCTCGTCTGTTGGGGCAGAAGGCTGAGAGTGCTGCGCGGACCATGGCCATTGCCGCGTCTGAGGCCTGTGGGATTAAGGAGAGCTTTGGGACAATGGTGAAGCCTTTGCAGGCTGGGCTGGCTGGGCGTAATGGTGTGCTTGCCGTCCAGTTAGCCGAAGCGGGGTTTACAGCGACCGATCTAGCCATCGAGGGGAGTCAGGGTTTGTTGGTTGCCATGCAAGCCAGCTGTCACGATTCGAAGGATGAAATGACTCGGCTAGGGCGGAGTTGGGAGATCGTAGATGGTGGTATCACTGTTAAGCTCTATCCGTCATGTGCAGCGACCCACCCGGCGATCGACACCCTGCTGGATCTGCGAAAAAAATACGGCTTCACAGCTGCTGACATCGACCAGGTGAAAATTGGGGTCGATAGCGTGACCCCGACAGTGTTGATTCACGACCGGCCTGAAACAGGCTTGCAGGGTAAGTTCAGTATGCATTTCTGCGCTGCTTCGGCAGTGGCGCATGGACGGATCGATCTACAAACCTTCGAGCCAGGTGGGTTGTCTGACTTGGTCACTCGACAATTGCTACCCCGTGTCACGATGTATGTCGACCCTCTGCTTGGTGCCGATCAGCCGCCTCTAACCGAGGCGAAGGTAGCGGTTCATTTGCGCGATGGAAGCTTCTATGAGTGGAGGGTTAGGGGCGCCAGAGGCTACCCAAGTCATCCGCCGTCGACTCAGGAACTTGACCAGAAATTCCAGACGTGCGCTGAGCGGGCGGTTTCCGCATCGGTGGCTACCGAGGCTCTAGCATGGCTGCGCGAACTCGAATATCAACCGTTGGTTGGATCGTTGGCAGATTTGCTTAACCAATCTGTCTCTACATCTATTCCTTCGTAGAGATTAAAGTGCTGGCTGATGATTGGCCTCGGCCACTAAGAGTCAAGAAGCTCGATGTTTCGGTGAAGAACCATGTCAGACATATCAGCAACCCAGGCTCCAAAGCTAAAAAACACACGTCACATTCGTCGGTCGTTGTTGTTCGTTCCAGCCGCGCGACCAGACCGGTTTGAGAAAGCTCTCGCTACTGGGGCTGATTCCGTGTGTCTGGATCTCGAAGATGGAGTGGCGCTTTCGCAGAAGGACGAAGCCCGTTCTAATGCAATGAGGGTGTTAGCAGGTCGATCTATGGACAGAGCCGAGGTAGTCCTTCGGATCAACGAATCGGGATCTGACCTCGGTAAGCACGACCTCGAAGCGTTGCTTGCGGCCGGAGTTAAACCGGATGCGCTGATGCTTCCGAAGGTTGGTGGTCCAGCTGCTGTTCAGGCTCTTGAGAACCACCTATCGCAGGATTTGGCAGGTATTCCATTGATCGTCCAAATCGAAACAGCCCAGGGGCTTGCTGCGGTCGAGGCTATTGCTGTCGCCTCGCCCAACATCGCAGTGCTTTTTTTTGGGGCTGTCGATCTGTCTGCCGAGTTGGGGTGTGCGATTGAATGGGACGCGTTGCTCTATGCACGGTCCCGAGTTGTAACCGCAGCGGCCTTAGTTGGAATGGATGTCTTGGATACCCCGTTCATGGATGTGTCGGCCCTGTCTCAACTCCGGGATGAAGCCCGCGCGGTTCAAAGACTAGGTTTTACTGGCAAGGCGGCGATCCACCCATCGCAGGTGACCGTTATCCAGGCGGCGTTCTCACCTACTTCGGGTGCGGTGGAATGGGCGAAGCAGATCATTGCTGCTTATGAGGCCAATGATGGTGGAGTCTTGTTGGTAGATGGGAAGCTCATTGAAAAGCCCGTTATAGCGTCAGCTAGGCGCATTCTCGCTTCGGTTAACGCAATTGACCATACTGACAGCTAGGGTTATTGCTTCACGAACCTTTTCCTAAGATTGAGGTCTTAGGGGTTTGGTTTCGCGTCTGAAGCTGGCGGATACTATCCTGGCAGATAGGGATTCAACGTTATTCCTATGGTGTTACCTCTCCAGGTGCTACTTCTGCCACACCCGTCATCGGATCTTTGCTAGTACTGCGTGCTGTGTGTTGAATTCGATGTCTGTCGGCTTGGCAGGAAGCGGGAGCTTGACTGTCACTTCGCTCTTATCGATCCAGATTCTGTGGGTAACTGGAGGATGTTTGTCAAACGTGAACCGAAGAGGGACTGGCATTTTAAAGCCGTCGGAAACCTCTTCCTGTGTGACGGTCCCGTGGAGCATGAATGGCGAAGGGCTGTCGACCACCGGGCTGACATCGAGTTGTGCACGATAGGTCGGTACTTCAACACCGTAGACCCACTGGTCGAAGAACCAGTCCATGGGCTGGCCGAAAGCCTCCTCGACTGCCGCCTCGAATGACTGTGTAGACATGACACCTCGGGTATGTTGCCTAGCATAGCTTCGCATCAGCTGCCTGAATCGACCATCGTCTCCGGTCTCTAGATCGAGCAGCATTGATCGAAGCATGTGCAGTATGTAGGCGCCTTTTTCGTAGATGAGAATTCGGTAGTCGAATGGTGTCTCCGTAGAGTTGATTCTGTATCCGAGAACAAGTGCGCCAGTATCGTGTCCATCGCTGCGGCGCAATTCTTCCGGTCGATAACCGTAATGGCGGAGCCCCAAGCCCTGACCAACCTGCCCTTCCCCAAGAATGTCGAGCCTCCATGCGTTCAGCATTTCTTCGAATTGTTGAGGGCGGTTCAGTCCGTAAAGTGTGTAGAGGGCAGCAGCATAGTTGGCAAAACCTTCAGATAACCATTGGTCACGGTAGCTCTTCCAGTCAATAGCAGCGCCCCACCACTGATGAGCCACCTCGTGAGCACGAAATAGCTCGGCTTCGCCGGTATGGAGCTCGCCGAATGTCTGATAGGACAGGAACAGTAGTCCTGGGAACGCCTGGCCGCTCTGCGTCGCGGTTTCTGTGACGAGTAGTGACGGGTAAGGGAACGATCCGAAATATTCAGTGAAGAGCTTGATCGAATCTGTGAGGTCAGTAACCGTTTTCTCTCGATTGCCAGGAGCAAATCCAATATGGCCATCATTGGCGTAGATTGTCAGTGCGGGTTTTACGTCACGGGCGACTTCGGTTACGTCGAACCGGCCATAGTTGAAAGCCATGCTGCGAACCGGTTCTGTGGTTGCCCAGTGCATGATACGGGTGCCGTCCTGCACCCGTTCATCGATAAGCGTTCCACCACTCGCTATTTGGTATCGGTCTGGAAACCGAAATGTCGTATCGATTTGGCTAACGCGAGCATCCGGGTGTTGGGGGCGCCAGAACAGAGTATCTCTGAGTAGAAACTCGCGTGTTTGGCGAAGTCGTTGAACGAGCTTTCCTTCGTAGGCCAATCCGATGATGAAGGATTCTCCAGGAGTTATCGTCCTTGGGAGCGTGATTGTGACCCAAGGCTCGAATAGATCTTCCCCGAGAAACCGATCGTGCCGTTCCTGTACATAATGGAGTTGCTCACCAGTTAACCCAGCTGGTTCACCTTGGTCAGCAACGGGATTTCTAGGTTGGAATGAGGCCTGAAGCGCCGTGTCAAAGGGTTTGTTTGCTTGGTCAGCTATCCAGGTGACATCGGTCACTTCGAGCACCGGGCTGATCTGTAGACGCAACGACCGCGTCGGCTCAAGTGGGTCGATAAGTAGCGCTGCGGTAGCTTTGGCATCTCCGCTGTTGTCGAGGGCGAGATCGAGTCGAGTGTGTGGTACCAGTGCGCGAGGTCTCCACCCTTCTTGCTCAGGTTCATGCGGACGGACTGAGAGTCCCAGTTGACTGCCGGTGGCGTCATTGTCGAGCGACTCGGGATCGATGGAAAATCCTTTGAGTGTGCTGTCAGAGTGATTGGGTTCGAATTCCTCTATACTGTTAAAACGCATCCAAGAATCGGCTATCTGCTGTCGGTGGTCATACTGGTACAGTTCCACTTCTTCGGGCTGCCCAGGGTTGACAGTGACCGCCAACCAGCCATGGTCGTTGCTGTCGACCTCGAGCAGCAGGTAGCTGCGATTTGAGGGGAGGTCGTCGGTCGTTTGGCGGATTAGGTCGTCGAGCACCCAGCTGTCTGGATTGTCTCGTTGGCGCTCGAGTCGCTCTTGACGACGATCTTCTAGGAGTTGGTTGGCTCTTTCACTACCCCGCCTGTTGGGTTCTGGTGCTGGGGTTACGAGTTCCAACAATTGGGCAATGGTGTTACCTGAGGTTTTTAGGACAAGGCGGTCGAATGTTTCCTTTACATAGTGGTTGTCTGAAAGCTTCCTGAGCTGATGATGTTCGACGGCGTCTGGAGGGTAGGCGTAGATTACCCCGTCTCCGAGGAAGACTGCTGTCGAGGTGACCCCACCGATTTCAGGCGCTACGTACAAATGTCCTTCGGTCAGCTCAAGGGCAAATCGGTCGACTCTCAGGTGTTTATTCCGAATTTGTCCAGCGGGCGCGACCCTCGCCTCGCGTAGCGCTACGTATAGGGCTGGAGGGCCGAGGGTGTTGGTGTCATTGCGCTGTAACCCCGAACCGTCTAAGGTGCTCGTAAAGAGTCCGGCCAACAGGACCCAACTGGCACTGCGAGCGGATATTGGGAACGCTGGCTTCACTCTGGCAGCTTATCACCTCGTGCAGGAGTTCTTCGCGGAAACTGGAGTTTGAGGCTTTCGCACTTGGCTCGTGAATATGTTGGTTTGTGTCAGACAAGGGCTCTGCAAAGAGTGAGAGGTAGATAATAGCGAGGCTGGTTCTGGAAGGATCGCGCGGTCGTGGAGTTGGGGAGCACAGCTAACCGTATACTTGGGGAGAGAGCTCTCGGCGACGGAATTGAATGGACGGTAGCTATGGTCTCGAGAATGGGCAGTCAGGTCAGAGTGATAAGCGGATTGGTACTATTGGTGATGGCCCTTACAGGGTGCGGATCGAGTTCGGGTAACGACCGGGCCCCATCATTCTGGAATCAACTATTTTTTAACTACACCGACCTCGCTTTTGGTAGTGGTGCCGTAGTTGCTGATGGAGATATCGTCACGATCAGTTATGTGGCATGGCTGCATGACGATGACGAGAACGATGATAAAGGGCAGCAGATCGACTCGAATGCGGGAGTAGAATTCATCGTTTCGGCTGGTCAGGTGATCCAGGGATTTGATCAGGGAGTTGTCGGGATGAAAGTGGGAGGTGAACGGAGACTGGTAGTACCAGCTCATCTCACCACGGCTGGGTTCGAGGGATACGGTAATCCGCCAAGTGGATCGGACCTTGTAATTGAGGTTAAGCTGCTAAGCATTCGGACGCTGACTACGGACAGTGCACCCTACTCCGTCACCGACATTAGGGTGGGTGACGGCGCGGAGGCTAAGACTGGAGATACCCTCATTATCGATTACGGGGGTTGGCTATACGATGCAGGCAAGTCTGATGGCAGAGGTGTCCAGTTTGGGGATGCGGCTCGCCTGAGCTTTACCCTCGGTTCCGGGGAGGTCATACGGGGTTTTGACGAAGGGCTTGTGGGTATGAAAGAGGGTGGCGAACGGAGGTTAATCCTACCACCTGAATTCGCCTACGGTGAGAACCAGGTGGGCATCATTCCAGCAAATGCCACCTTGGTGTTCTATGTCACTCTCTTTACTGTCCAATGAGCCTGCATTAGCCTCGTGGATGCCTAGATCGGCTCCGGCCACTGCGATATTCATCAGCTACCCTGCAGTGACCTAGTGACGGGCTCCAAAGTGTCTCGTGACATTTGTTGTGGAAGGGCACGCGGGCATGTCTGAATTCGAGTTTTGCTTTGAGCCTAAGACTCCAACCTTTTCTCCATGATTTGGTGGTATAAGTGCTTCACGCGTGAGGCCACTCGGTAAATACGGTGCCTTCGGATGGTGCCGAGGAGTTCCGGATCATGTCGAAATATTTCTGGACCAGATGGGGCGGAGCGTTTTGGCGGGGACTGCATTTTGCCGCCGCTGCGGTCGTGACGGCGGTCGTCGGACTGACCGTGCTGTCGATTGGAATAGTTGAGGCGGCCCAAGCGCCGGTGGCGGACGGAGGGTTTACGGCGGAGCAGGTGATCGCCGGATGGTCGGTATATACCCGCCAGTGTGGGGAATGCCATGGAGAGCGGCTGGACGGGATGGAAGCGCCGCCGCTCCGCGGGGTGGACTTCCTGAACGGCTGGGCTGGGCGGACCACCGATGAGTTGTATGCCTATGTGCGGGACGAGATGCCGCCCGGCGTTGGAGGGTCGCTCACCAATCAGGTCTACTTGAACTTGGTGGCCTACATTCTGGATGCGAATGGAGCGCGGCCGGGGGAAGTGCCGCTGACGCCTGACGCGGCGGTCATGATCGGCGATGCGGCGGATGTGGTCGAGGCGCGGCGCGCGGCGCGGGACGGGGAACGGCCGCGGCGGCGGCCCTCGCGGTTCGTGAACCGCGAGGTAGAACAGCGTCTGACACCGGTTACCGACGCGCTCTTACAAAACCCGCCGCCGGGCGACTGGCTGAGTTGGCGGCGGACCCGCGATGGGCAGGGTTACAGTCCCTTGGACCAGGTAACCCGTGACAACGTGGCCGACCTGCAGCTGGCCTGGGTGCTCGCTATCCGGGAAGGGAGCCATCAGACGACGCCGTTGGTGCACGACGGGGTGATGTTCCTGGCGAGTCCCGGGAACGTGGTTCAGGCGATTGATGCGGCTACCGGCGATCTGATTTGGGAATACCGATCACCATTGCCAGAAGATGCGCCACAACGGGGCGCGACCCGCACACTGGCGCTTTACGGCGACAAGGTCTACCTTGCGACTCACGATGCGGCGCTGGTTGCGCTGGACGCGTGGACTGGCACCGAGGTGTGGCGTACCGTGAAGGCAGACTATACGCAGGGCTTTACGCAGCGCGGTGGCCCGGTCATTGCGAACGGTGTGGTTGTCAGCGGCATCAACGGGTGCCAACGCTACAAGGAGCAGACGTGCTTTATTGCCGGGCACAACCCGGACACTGGCGCAGAGTTGTGGCGCACGTCGACGATCGCGCTTCCGGGCGATCCGAACAACGCCTCATGGGGTGACACTCCACCGTATCTCCGCGCGGGCGGCGACATGTGGATCCCGGGCAGTTATGACGCCGGTCTCGATCTCTTCTATATCGGGACGGCGCAGGCAAAGCCCTGGGTAGCTGCGAGTCGTGGGATGACGACCGGACAGGATGCGCTCTATACCAACTCGACGCTGGCGTTGAATCCGCAGACAGGGCAGGTGGAATGGTACTTCCAGCATGTGCCGGGCGAAACACTGGACCTCGACATTGTCTATGAGCGTGTCTTGGTCGACGCAGACGACGCGCAGTGGCTGTTCACGATCGGGAAGGACGGAATCCTGTGGAAACTTGACCGACGGACTGGGGCATTTGTCGACCTGCGGGAGACGGTCTACCAGGACGTCTTCGAGTCAATCGACCGAACCACCGGACGGGTGTCATACCGACAGGACATCCGTGATGCCGACATCGGCGATCGCGTGCCCGCCTGTCCCAGTCTGCTCGGTGGACACAACTGGCAGGCGTCGGCGTATCACCCCGGCATTGGTGCGCTCGTGATTCCGCTTCACCAGGCCTGTATGTATCTGACCGGCCGTGAGGTCGACTTTGTCGACGGTGGTGGTGGCACCGCGGGTCGGTCGGAGTTGCGCGAGATGCCGGGCACAAATGGAAACGTAGGGAAACTCGCCGCCTACGACGTCCGGACAATGGACGAACTGTGGAGTCACGAGCAACGAGCCGCCTTTCTGACATCGACGCTCACCACGGCCGGTGGCCTCGTCTTTGCGGGCGATGCTGACCGCTACTACCGCGCATTCGATATTCGGACGGGCGACGTTCTGTGGGAAACCCGGCTCGGCGCTGCGGCGCACGGTTATCCCGTCACCTATGAGGCCGGTGGTCGCCAGTTTCTTGCCGTGCCCGCCGCACTCGCTGGCGTTTTCCGAGGCCTCACCGCGCAGCTTACCCCTGACATTTACCAGCCGGAGGGTGGGAACGCGATCTATGTCTTCGGTCTACCGGAGTGACGTGGTGGGAGGTTCGTGAGACCGGATCGCAACTACCGTTCTAACGGGGTTGGGTTGCCAGTCGTCTCTTGACGTCGAGGGGCACCCGGGTTCCGTAGTGGGTCACACCACTTAGTCTCGAGAAGTAGGAGTAAGCCACCGCCGAGACCGCCTCGATCATGGCGCTGCCGTTGCCGCCGTAGTTCGACATCACAGCGACAATGTAAGGCCGATCCGGTAGGTTGACCAGCCCCCAGACCGTAGCCACACCGACGATGCCACCAGGCTTAAAAGCGATTGGTACACTCCTGGGTATTGGAGCCCTGATGGGGCCGCCTTTGTAGAGTTCCAAGATGTCCCGGACTCGTTTGCAGGACGCTTGGCTTAGTGGCAGGTCGCATGTGGCAATTTTTTCCATGATCAGCGCAGCGTCCCGTGGTGTGGACAGATTCTCATTTCCCAGAACGGACTCTTCAGGACGGATCATCTTCCGCTGGAGTCTAGTGCGCCGCGCTCCGAGCGAGGTTGATAGCTCGTTTATCTCTTCCATCCCGAGTTCATCGATAAGTACGTTTGTAGCGGTGTTGTCCGAGTAGACGATCATGTAAATGGCGTAGTCTTCCAGTGACAGGGATGATCCACCGTCCGTCAGGATTTGCAGCACCCCGCTGCCTTCGGTCCGGACGGCATCAGTTAGATCGACTCGCTTTGCTAGGAGGCCGGGGTCCGCGTCGGCCCGACGAAACAGTTCAAGTAGGATGGGAATCTTGATAGCACTTGCTTGCGGAAAGGCCAGACCATCTGAAATTGCGAAGCGAGTCCGGTCCGTCAGGTCCATGATGTGAAGTCCTGCCACGCCGTTGAAGTCCTCTACGAGAGCTTCGAGATCTCGCTGGAATTTGTCGCGGAGCTGCTGCCTGTGGGCCTCTTGGGCCCAGCCGGTGGACAGTCCACTGACTAGCAGCAATATCAGAGGGATGAGTGGGTGCCATGGTCGATTCATCAAACACTCTCCAGGTGTTGCTTGAAGGCGGATTTCCGAACGTCCACATTGACCTCGCTGGGATCGAGTGGGTCTGGGAAGTTTCCCAAGTTCGTCTGGAAGGCGATAGTAGACAGGAACTTCCTCTGCCGACGGCGGAAAGCAGGGTGTGGTGGGCCGCGGTTGGTGTATGTAGAGGCCAACCACGGCCATGGGGTTAGTGTTGCTTGTTCTGTCTCATTCTCCAGCGCTCATGAATGCAGTGAACTGTGACATGGGAGCCGGGCGTCCGTGGATCCCCACGATGGTGTCTACATCGAGATCCAGTCGCTCCAAGTTACGGTGAAACGAGCGGGCGCTGGCGTTGGGAGTTTGCGCTCCAGGGAAATAGAGGTCGGCCTGCACGACAATTTTTTCATTCGGAAGATACGCAATCAACATGCCGGCGGCATGGGCGAGGCCCTGGACATTATGGAGTTCAACAGACCGCGTTTGATCGGCTAGAACGTATTTTTCGTTGAGGGTCTCGAAGATGTAACCCTCCGACCATTCCTCTGGAGGATGGAGCGAAAACCGGTCTGGTTCCAAGGTCCACGGCCCTGCGCGGAGGACCTCCTGGTAATAGGGTTTGTTGCTGTCATGGGTGATCACGGTTGCACCTTCGTGGACGAATGCACGAAGTCCACCGAGGTGGTCCCAGTGATGATGGGTCGTTACGATGAATCGAATGGGCTTATTCGGGATGCGCCTGTAGATCTCGTCGATCACTGCCAATGACCGTTCTTCATTCAACGGGGCCTCGATAACAGCCACATGGTCTCCGAACTCAATGGCCACGCTATGGTGGGAGCCTCCTCCAATTAACCACACCCCGCTAGCCACTTCCTGTGACTCGACTCGGACTGGCGGAATGCTTGCATTCATCACGTTATTTGGCACCGTGATTGTCACGGTCACGTTGGCTTGGAGGTCAGACACAGTTTCGAGCCCAAAGGCATGGTCTCCGCCGCTGACGTCGGCCTCATGTGCGCCGTCGTCATAGTCTTGGTGTTGATGAAAACGAGGGATTTGGACACCACCGACTTCCCGGTAATTCGTGTAAACATTTTCATAGTACATGTCGCCGACGACCGGATTAGGGATCCATGTCTGCACGCGCTCGAGCAGGCCGTCTGGGTTAATCGTACCGTTAACACGATATTTACCGAACGCGATGAAGGAGATAACTGTCGACCGGCCTCCGTACTCGTTGCGAGTGACCATGGACGGGTTGGCTCCTGGCGCCATAGCGCCCTTGATGAATCCCCAGGGGGTTAGGAGAATTTCAAGTCCACGCAATTCGGCTGCGGCCGGTTGCGGGAGTGGTTGCCCCTGTGCGTCGAGGGTCCAGGCGTGGTTGCCGCTGACGAAATTGGTGAGCTGACGTGTGCCTCCTGCCCGAACGTACTCTTCCCTTGATGCCATTCCTTCGAAATCAATGGTCATCGTGTAACTGGTCAGGTCGACCCGTGGCCAATCCCGATCGGGTGAAACGTTCTGTCCGACTCGGCCCTGCCAGCCCGTGCCGGAGTACTGAATCGATGTTAGGTTTTCCATGCCCATCGCGGTTGCGGTGGACTGCAAAACGCCTTGTACGTTCTGTGCGGCAGCTGGCCCTGAGATAAGGGCCGACAGGCTCAGTGAGAGCCAAAATCGTGTGGTCATGGTTTTGTCCTCCGGGTTACCGACGATTATGTCTCAGTCGAGCGGGAAGTCAACAGTCACGTGTCTGGCTTTACCTTGGAATGGGGGTGGTCAGTCCAGACGTGATCCGTCTGAGTTCTGAGGAACTTCGGTACAAGATCCAGTAATATTCTCCGTTTAATGACGGAAACCGGTGGCTAACTTCGCAAAACTTCCAACATTGAAGCCACTTTGACTGGTTGTGTTGTTGGCCGACGATGCGTGGAGCGCTGATATCCACGCCCGGGGGAGATAATGGTTCGAAGGAGCGCATCGAGAACCCTGTTTATTGTGACGTTGCTGTTTGCAGGTTGGCTCACTCCCTCTGCGGGTCTGGTCCCGCAGCCTGGGACAATCCAGACCATGCTTCCGGACACACCACGGGTGTTGACCAGTCAAGCTGGTCGCATACGGATTGTGCCTATCAAAGGCCTTGTGTATCCATGGGCCCTCGCCTTCCTGCCGACTGGCGATATGTTGGTTACAGAGCAGGGACGCAATACACTGCGGCGCATTGATGGCGACCTTCTCGATCCGATACCGATCACTGGCCTTCCGCTCGGTATCCAGAGTCAGCGTCGAGACACTGCCGGTGTAGATGTGGCGGTTCACCCTCGCTTTTCAGAAAATAGCCTTGTGTATGTTGCGTTTTGGAAGCCTAAGCCAGGCGCGGAGAATCTTCGGACTGCCGCCATTGTCCGCGGACGGCTGGACGGCCACCAATTGACGGATGTCCAGGAGATCTTCGAGTCAGTCTCTTGGACTGATGGACCCTCGGCTGCGCGGATTATCTTCGCACCAGGCGGTAAGCTCTATCTGGCCATTGGGGCTCCTGGGTTCAAGGTCAACCTCGGGGAGACAGCCTGGGCACAAGAGCCAGGGCAGCACGGCGGAAAGATCCTTCGACTTAACGACGACGGTACTGTGCCCGTCGACAATCCTTTTGTAGGTCGGCCGGGTTACCGGCCTGAGATTTTTGCCCTCGGCATCCGGAATGCTATCGGCATGGCGTTTCACCCCAAGACGGGCGAGTTGTGGGAGACGGAAAATGGTCCCCAGGGTGGAGACGAGATCAATATCATCCGGCGAGGCTTGAACTACGGCTGGCCACTCATCAGCTATGGTCGGGCTTACTCAAATGACCTGGACGGGTCGAGATCAGGATTACCGCCGCCGACCATTCAGCCACCAACTTCTGCGCCGGGGATGGAAGAACCTTTTACCTACTACAAACCATCCATCGCCATTTCTGGCATGACGTTCTATACAGGAGACCAGTTTCCTGAGTGGAAGGGTGACCTGCTGGCCGGGGGGCTTGCGGGCAGGCAGCTTTCTCGAATTGTCTTTAATGCGCAGGGGTTAGAGAGTCGGCGAGAAACGTTGCTCTCTGAACTCCGTCAGCGAATTCGGGATGTCAAGCAGGGACCAGACGGTTTTCTATACCTGACCACCGACATGCAAGATGGAGCCGTAATCAGGATTGAGCCAGCTCTTTAGTTGGTTCTGTCTCGTTTTCATTCCGTGGCATCTAGCTTGCGAGTGGCCATGATCGTCACGGGCGAACTCCAGGTGCAGAGGTCTTTATCCGCGATCGTGTTTTAATTCTACCAACCAGGTGGAAATGTCAGACGATCGTTTGGTTCACGGGGATGGATGCTGAACTGGGGGCTAAGTGTGAGAGTTGAGGGGGAAGACCGATGTCCGTGCGTTCTCTGAGCGAATCTTTAATTGAACGTTACACTCGAGGTTTACTCCAGTGGCGGTGGCCTGTGCTGCTCACGGCCGTTGCTTTAGTGATCACGGCAGCCTCGGGTGCCACACGGCTCAAGTTCATCGATGAATATCGTGTTTTTTTTGGTCCAGATAATCCGCAACTGTTGGCGTTCGATGCGGTTGAGAACACTTACACAAAGAACGACAATCTCTTTTTTGTGATTGAGCCGCCGAGCGACCACGGTGATGCCTTCACTGCAGAGACGCTGTCGATTGTTGAATATCTTACCGAAGAGTCGTGGCGTATCCCGTTCGCGATTCGCGTCGACTCTGTATCGAATTTCCAATATAGCTGGGCTGAAGCTGACGACCTTATTGTTGAGAACTTGGTTGTTGGTGCCATGGAGAAGACTCCGGCTGAATTGAGGGCGATTCGAAATGTCTCGCTCGATGAACCGATGCTTCGCAACAGGCTCGTGCCACCAGACACAGGCGTCATCGGCCTAAATGTCACATTGCAATTGCCACGCCTCGAGTTGGACGAGACGGCCAGGGCTGCGGCTCGTGGTCGAGAGCTAGCAGCCGAAATTGAAGAGAGCCACCCTGGCTACCGTGTCCGGTTGACCGGCATGGCCATGCTCAATAACGCCTTCCAGGAATCAGCGATACGGGATATGAGGACGTTGGTTCCGCTCATGTATGGCGTGATCACTCTCGCTCTCGTACTGCTGCTACGGTCGTTTACGGGGACAATTTCGACGCTAACATTGGTCGGAATGTCGGTGGTGGGGGCACTTGGCCTTGCAGGATGGGTTGGACTTGCATTGACACCACCGTCGACGGCATCAATCACAATGATCATGACACTGGCTGTGGCGGACAGCATTCATATTTTGGTCACGATGCTCAAGGAGATGAGGGGAGGGTTAGGCAAGTTTGACGCCATCGTTGAAAGCCTTCGGGTCAATGCGCAGCCGGTGTTTTTGACCAGCTTGACGACGATGATCGGTTTTCTCAGTATGAACTTTAGCGAGGTTCCTCCACTGAACGATTTAGGCAACATCAGTGCTACGGGCGTTTGCTTGGCTTGGATGCTTTCCATGACACTGCTGCCGGTGCTGGTGGCAATCCTGCCAGTGAGGGTTCGGCTTCGTTCCGTCCAGCATGTGTCGCGGATGGATCGGCTGGCTGATCTGGTAATAGCCCGCCGTCGCCCGTTGTTTTGGGGAGCAGGCGTTGTGGCATTGGTTCTAATTTCTTTGGTTCCGCTGAACTCGCTGAATGATCAATTCGTAAACTACTTCGATGAGAGCATGGCATTTCGCCAGGATTCAGATTTTGCAACGGAGCGGTTGAGCGGGCTCTATCAGATTGACTTCTCTCTATCGTCTGGGGAAAGTGGAGGCATTAGCGAGCCGAGTTATCTAGAAACGGTCGATCGCTTTGCCCAGTGGTATCGCGAACAATCAGGGGTGGTGCATGTCGCACCGATTAGTGACACGTTTAGACGGCTTAACAAGAATATGCATGGAGATGATCCTGATTACTACACACTACCACCAGAACGTGACTTGGCTGCGCAGTATTTATTGCTATACGAGATGTCCCTCCCCTACGGGCTTGATCTTAATAACCAGATCAACGTAGACAAGTCAGCTACCCGCTTTTCGGTAACGTTAGAGAACATAACGTCGCAGGAGTTGATTAGCCTTGTCGAAGCAGGAGAGGCATGGTTAGGTGAGAATGCCCCAGCATCTATGGCTGCGCGCGGAGTGGGCCCAAGCGTGATGTTTTCGTACATCTCAGCACGAAATATCCGGAGCATGCTGACCGGGACCTTGGTGGCTGTCGGGCTCATCGGTGTCACGATGATGTTGATGTTAAGGAGCCTCCGCTATGGAACCGTCAGCTTTGTTCCAAACCTGCTACCGGCATTGATGGCGTTTGGGCTTTGGGGATTGCTTGTTGGTGAGATCAACCTTGGTCTGTCGATCGTGAGCGGCATGTGTCTGGGTATCATCGTCGATGATACTGTTCACTTCCTCAGCAAGTATTTGCGAGCGCGTCGTGAGCAGTACCTCGACGCCGAGAGTGCCGTACGCTACGCTTTTTCGACGGTTGGAGCTGCGTTGGTAGTCACTTCGGTCGTATTAGCAGCAGGTTTCATGATTTTGTCGCAGTCTTCGTTTGGCTTCAATGGGGGGATGGGGAAGCTGTCAACGATCATCATTGTGCTGGCACTTGCTGCTGATTTGCTCTTGTTGCCACCTCTGCTGATGTTTTTGGATCGCAACCACAAGATTCGCGCCTCGTAGCACTAAAGGTGCGAAGGAGGACATCCGTGTCTCTGAATACAGCGTTATTGTCTGTTGCTGGCCATCCTGTCGAAAATGGCCGGTGCCTAAGTCGTGGTGTCATTAGTGTCGCTCTGGTGATTGCTATGGCACTGGCTGCGTCCACGTGGGCTTTTGCGGACCAACGTGGTGACGAGATAGCCAGGGAGGCAGACCGACGAGATGCCGGTTGGAACGACATGATCGCTGAGCTGGAAATGGTGTTGCGTAATCGCCAGGGTGAGGAGAGTACTCGGGCGCTCCGTAGTCGTTTGTTGGAGGTCGACGCCGATGGCGACAAACTCATGATTATTTTTGACCGTCCTCGTGATGTACGAGGAACCGCATTCCTTACCTACACGCACCGTTCGGGCCCGGATGACCAATGGTTGTTTCTTCCCGCGTTGAAGCGGGTGAAGCGGATTTCGTCGAACAATAAGTCAGGGCCCTTCATGGGAAGCGAGTTTGCCTATGAGGATCTTGCGTCGCAGGAAATCGAAAAATACACCTATGAGTACAGGCGTGACGAGATACTCGACGGACGTCCGACCTTTGTTGTCGAGCGCGTTCCCGTAGATTCTAGCTCCGGATACACGAAACATGTGGCTTGGTATGACCAGGAGGAGTACCGGCTGGCGAAGATCGAGTTCTATGACCGAAAGGACGAATTGCTCAAGACTTTAATCTATCGGTCGTATCAGCAATATCTCGAGCAGTACTGGAGGCCAGATGAGATGTACATGGAAAACCATCAGACCGGTAAGAGTACCGTGCTGCGCTGGAGTGAATATGAGTTTCAGACGGGATTGACCGCGCGAGATTTTGATCAAAACAGCTTAAGGCGCGTTCGATAGCTGTGACGGATTGTGGGAGGTCCCACTTCGCAAAATTTATGGTCACCATAGTCCTTACGGTGGTTGCGTGGGGACTGTGCGAGAATCCGGCCCACGGGCAGCAGATAACAGGGCAGGTGTCTATGGAAGGACGACTGTTTACTCAGGACGCTCTTCGAGACAACCTTTATCCGGCCAATGTGTCGATTGCCATCGAACCTGAATTTTACCAAGAATTAAATGATGGACGACAGTCCCTAACAGTGGTTCCTTTCTTCCGGTGGGACGAGCATGACAGTGAACGCACGCACTGGGATGTGCGTGAGCTTGACTGGGAGTATTTTGCTCGGGATTGGGAACTGCGTGCCGGGGTGAGGAAGGTGTTTTGGGGTGTTACCGAGTCTAATCACCTCGTCGACGTCATTAATCAAACGGATCTGGTCGAGGATCTTGATACCGAGGCGAAACTTGGACAACCGATGGTTAACCTCGCCATCATCCAGCCTTGGGGCACACTGGACTTGTATGCCTTGATTGGTTTTCGGCAACGGCGATTCTTTGGTGCAGACGGACGGCCTGGAATCCCGTTTCCTTTCAATTCAGATGGCGCGAAAATTGACGGTGGCAAATTTGGGTGGGCAATGCGATGGGCCCATACGGCCGGTCCAATGGATATTGGTGTGTCACAGTTTCACGGGACTGCCCGTGATCCACGCTTTTTCATTGGGGATCAACCAATTGTTATTGCTGACTTCATTCGGTCTCCGTTTCCCTCCATCGATACTCAGGACCCTGTGATCGTGCCTGGCTACGAAGTGATCGACCAGCTTGGTGTCGATGCTCAGTTAACGATGAACGGCTGGCTTTTGAAGTTCGAGGGTATCAATCGGTGGGGACAGGGGTCGAGGTTCGCTGCCATGACCGGCGGCCTGGAGTACACGCTAGGCAATCTTCGGTCAAGCGGACTCGACCTTGGGCTGCTGGTGGAGTATTCCTATGATGATCGTGGCATTGAGGCGCTGACGCCGCTTGAGGATGATGTCTTTCTGGGAGGGCGGCTTGCCTTTAACGATGTGCAGACCACAGAAGTTCTTGCTGGTACGGTTCTTGATCGCACTAGTAAGGCTAGTTTCCTGTTGGTTGAGGCAAGTCGGAGGTTGGGGGAACGGTCGACTCTGGATGTGCGGATTCGGAGCTTTGTCGGAGTGCCGCCAGACGATGTGTTTCTTTATGGGATCAGAAACGATGACTATTTGCAGGCCTCTTGGACGTTGTACTTCTGATCGATCAGAGTGGTCTGTTCCCTCAGATGAATTCGTCGAGGTAATTGGGCAAGAGCTAGTAGGTTTTCTAATCGAGGCTCGAGTCATCTGGAAACGATGGTGCTTTGGGGCAACCCCTTAGAATGGGCAGGTTCTTTGAAGGAGGGTCTGTCGGTGTTGCTTTTTAGGGAGGCTAATCGGCTTATGGAAGCTAGGTATCTCAGTAATCTCTATCCTGTTGCCCGGCAGGCTCTGTGGGTATTGGCCTTTGTGAATTTGGCTTGGCACCCGTTACACGCGCAGGATGACTGGCCCGCCTGGGGACAGGATGCTGGCAACCAGCGCCATTCTTCACTGACGCAGATTAACACCACAAACGTCTCGACTCTGGTGTCAGCTTGGCGCTATGAGATGACGAAGGCCGGTGTGCCCTCGCGCCAGAGCCAGTCGACTCCACTGATGGTCGACGGTGTTCTCTATCTATCGTTTCCGTACTATCGGGTGGTAGCTCTTGAGCCAGAGACTGGTGATCTAATCTGGGACTACACTGCCCCAGGGGACTGGAATTCACCGGAGCATCAGCTGCACTGGACCGGTGGGTCGATGCGGGGTTTGGCCTACTGGGAAGGGAACGACGGTACGCCTCCGCAGATCGTATTCGGCACCGAGGAAGGCGAGCTAATTTCGCTCGACTCCAAGACCGGTATTCCCAATGCCCGGTTTGGCAACGACGGGTATGTTGACCTCAAGACCGAAGACGTGATGAACGGGTTTCCGGATATGCACTACGGGATCTCGTCCGGCGTGGCTGTCTACAAGCACCTCGTTTTCACCGGGGTGCATAACGCTGACGAAACGGGGTCGAAGGGGCCAGCGGGTGACGTGCGGGCGTGGGATCTCAGGACCGGGGAGCACGTTTGGACCTTCCATACCGTACCCCACGCGGGTGAGATTGGTAATGAGACTTGGCTCAATGACTCCTGGCGCAACGTGAGCGGTGCGAACACTTGGACCTTCTTCACAGTCGACGACGAGCGCGGCATTCTTTACATGCCCTTAGGCTCAGCACTCAACGACTTTTATGGCATGGACAGGCCCGGCGATAACCTCTTCTCCGACTCGATTGTGGCGGTTGATGCGATGACAGGGGAGCTGATGTGGTTCTTCCAAGCTGTGCATCACGACCTGTGGGACCTGGACATGCCGGTGCCCCCGATCCTGTTCGATGTAGAACGTGACGGCGAGATGATCCCGGCCGTTGGGGTGATGACCAAGTACCCGGTCCTCTTCATCTTTAACCGGGTGACTGGCGAGCCGATCTACGAGATTGAAGAGCGTCCGGTGCCCCGCGGCGATATGCAGGGCGAGTACTATTCACCGACGCAGCCGTTTCCAGTCAAACCGCCACCCTTTGGGCGAATCAGCTTCACGATGGATGATATCGCGACGGTTACGCCCGAACACACGGCGGCCTGCCGTGAACGGCTGATGCAGTATGACGGCGGGCGCAACCGTGGTCCCTTCACGCCTCCATCTGAGGAGGGCGCGCTGGTTTTTCCGTCGACTGGTGGCGGGACGGAGTTTACTGGCGGGACCTTCGATCCAGATCTGGGGTACTACATCATCAATTACGCGGATACTGGTCATATCAGCACGCTTCGACGGGTAGAGGAAGATCCCGACCGAAGAGGTTATGTGGGACCACCCGAGTCGCGAAGACGCTACTGGCACATAGTCGATCGCCTGACCGTCAACGGGTGGCCCTGCTGGCAGCCGCCTTGGTCTCAGCTGGTCGCCGTTGACGTAAACACGGGCGAGATTGCCTGGAAGATCCCCTTCGGCACGGTCGAAGGGGCACCTCCTGGGCTGCTGACCGGTGCTCCCAATTCCCAAAAGGGCGGGCCGACTTCGACCGCTGCGGGTCTCTTGTTTATAGGCGGCGCTTCCGATCGACTGTTCCGCGCATATGAGACGAAGACTGGGCAGGAGCTGTGGAGTGTTGAGACCGAGCAGCTGATAAGCGGCGCAAACCCGATCACTTATATGGGAAATGATGGCAAGCAGTATGTGGTCGTGGCCGCGGGTACAACACTGCTGGCCTATACGTTGCCGTAACGTGGTTTGAGGCCTGGGCATGGCCCTCTGGCGGTTTCCTACTGAATTTTAGTTGGCACTCTTTTGTCGAAGGCCCAGAAACTCTGCTCTGGGTGGGATTCGGCTCGACCGTTTCACGATTTGGCAAAGTTATGTGAGTTCACTTGCCAAGATCATCGTTTTTTGCACTGTGTAAATGTTCCGCTTTGTATTCTCGGCTCCGAGCGGAGGAGCGAAGCGGCATCGGTTGGACAATCAGTTTCTGATGGCTCAGGTGCCCGGCTTTTTGATGTTCCCCGTGTCGCAGAGATAGCCGAAATTTTTTCAAAACATTGAGTTTGAACGGCGGGCGGGTTGCGGACATGTGACTAAAAAACCGAGAGCAATGAATCCCGTTCAGGTCGACTCAGCGTTTGAAGGAAGGATGTGGAGCGCTGGTGCATGGGTTGTCTGTTTCGTGTCCGTCTCGTGGTTGGCTGTCGGGTTCTTGGTTGGAGCTCAAATTGATGATGAAGAATATTGGCACAGTATTGTAAGTACGCTCATCGCTGCGCAGGGATTTCAGCGTGGGGAGTTAGATCTGTGGACGTCTCAGTTGGGGCTCGGTATGCCACAGCCCTTCGGCCAGAGTCTGTTTATGCATCCACTGACTCCGCTTCTAGGGTTCATGCCAGTGGTTCTGTGGGTCAAAAGTTTTTACCTGATTCATCTGGTTGTGGCAGCTGGGGGGATGTGGTTATTGCTGCGCCGGGTAGGGGCTTCCAAGTTCGCCGCAGCAATCGGGGTCTCGACTTACATACTCGCTTCGCCAGCCCAGAACTACGCACTGAGGGATTTCTGGCCTTCACTTTGGTCGGTCTATACGCTGGTTCCGACGCTGCTTTTCTCTGTTTTGGTGTTGTGCCAAGCCTCTAGTCCCCGGTCTCGGTTGTTAGGGACTCTGGGGGTGGGTCTTACTGCTGGTCTCATCGGTGCCGTCGGGCATTGGGGCAACTTGGTTGTCTTTGTTCCCTCGTATCTGTCGTTCTTGGCGCTGCAGGCCAAGCAGCTGAAACGAAATTGGCTCTGGTGGGTCTTGGCGGCTACCACCGCGCTCGTTATTGCTTCCCCCATCTTGGCGAATCTGATCGGGGAATTGCGCTTATCACCTAGCATCTTAGAACGTGGCATCAACGTAGATACCCTCAACACCAATAGTTTGTGGGATGTGTTTCTACGGCCTTTTGGCCCTCCGTCTGATGACTGGGTCCAGACGACGCTGAATCGGGGCGTTCGAATTCTCTTTTTCGGTGGACCGGCGGCTTTGCTGGCCGTGTTTTATGTTGTGGTGCTTCGGACACGGGTTGATCTGTGTGTGGGTTGGTTGGTGGCGCTTTTGCTACTCACTGTTCCAGGGTTGTTGGTCACCGACTTTGTCTCGGCGGTCTGGCAATTCCGAGACGCTCTCATTTTGTTTGCTGTGCCCTGTGCAGTACTGGCGCTTGACTGGGTAGCGTTGCGGTCGGTCTTATGGCGGTGGGTGGCGATAGTTGTGGCGGCCATTCAACTGGTCGTACTTGTGACTGCAGCATGGCCGTTTATTGCACTAAACCTTGATGCGCGCAAAGATCCGGTGACGGGAATTTTTGTCGGGGATCGTTCGATTTCATCCTGGTTGCGTGACTATGTTGGGTCATCCGGTGGCCGAGTGTACTACTCGGCTGGTGTAGATCGGCTGCTCTGGAACCAAGAGCTTTCCCGTGACGGCCTGTGGCGGAACTCGATGTTTTACAGGAATGTTCCGGTGGTCAACGCATCCTTCAAGTTCACCGCGATGGAACCGGTTGCATCGGGAGGGTCTATCCTCGGGTTGCCCGAGGTAACGTCTGGCGATTTGACGCTTCTTGATTTGGCTGGTGTGAGGTGGGTTTTGGCACGGGCTGATGAAGTCGTGTCTTCGGTGTTGATCAAGCGGGCTGAACGTATGTCTTCGGGTGGGGTCAGGTTGTTTCTCTATGAGTATCCACCTGCACGTGGTGCTGTATTTGTTAATTCGGCAGTTCAGGAAGTTGCGCTTCCGCCAATACCCGGTTGCACTCATGTGCAACTGTTTTGCTGGGACTTCTCGCGTCTGGCGCCATTCATATCCCAGACTAGGGCACATGTAAGTCGAGAGAACGGCAGAGTAATGATAACGTTCGATCCCGCTGACCGTCAGCGCATGTTACTAGTCGGAGAGATGTTTCGGCCCGGGTGGCGTGCGGTAGAGGCCGGACTAACCGTGGAGCCAGTTTTTGGTGCTCTCGTTGGCGTCGCAGTTCCAGCCGGTAGTAGCCAAGTGACCCTCCGCTTCATGCCGTTGCTTCGATTCGTACTCACTTTTGCAAGCTGGGCCACAATGCTGCTGGCTACCGGAGCATTATTAATGGTTTTGATTTGGGTGAGGGATGACCCTTGCTGATGGCTGCCTCTGAGTGGTCCAAAAGGCCAGACCAGCATTGAGACTTCGGCCCGATCCGGCCTATTCTGGTCATGACATAACGAATTTTCATTTGCTAGAGAAGGACGTTCAACCTATCAGGCTCTACAGGGCTATCAGCCGTGTTGAGCCCTATGTCGACTAGCGGTAGGGCTTATACAAGCTACTGAGAGTGGCTCAGGGCAGGGAAGTTGGTACCGGTCATTCTCAAGGGTTGCTTATTCATCGTGAGGAGCTAACAGAGAGCGGTGCTTGGCTGGCCGAATGAGGCCTTCAATGCTGGTCTATACCAGAGGAAGATTGATAGTGTGACAATGTGTTGGAGAATTAGTTGGTGCCGACTGGAAGTGCAGTCGACCCTTATTTGGTAGGTTTTCGACAGTTGACGAATTTGCTGCAATGAAGGTGTTGTTTGTCCTGCAGTGTCCAGGATACCTACGCTATTTCGACTCTGTGCTTGAGGCGTTGTGTCAGCGGGGCCACGAAGTCGCCGTGGCTTTCGACCTACCAAACAAGCAGGCGGAATGGCTTGCGGCGCTGGACACCATCGACGGGAAGGTGGAGGTTCTCGATCCAGTGCCGGCTCGCCAGGACGTCTGGAAACCGGTGGCTCGTGGCGTTCGGGCAACTATTGACTATGCTCGTTACCTTCACCCGCGCTTCAAGAATGCTTCGTATCTGAGGGATCGGATGCGAGTCGTGCTCCCCTGGTTGACCCGGGGACTTGGCTATTGGACCACTGTTAGCGTAGAACGTACAGGCCGCCTTATTCGCTTACTACAGGCCTGTGAATTGGCGGTTCCCAGCAGCCGTATCCTTGAGGCCTATTTGCGCCGCGTTAACCCTACTGTCTTGGTGGTGTCACCACTGGTGACTGACCAGTGTCCCCAAGTAGATCTACTGAAGGCGGCGCAGAGAGTTGGTCTGCAGAGTGCCTTGTGTGTGGCGTCTTGGGATCACCTCACAACGAAGGGGTTGATGCGGATCAAGCCGGGCTTGGTGACAGTGTGGAATCGCGCTCAACGCCAGGAGGCGATCGATTTTCATGGGGTTCAGGAGCACGACATTGTGGTCACGGGTGCCCAGTGTTTCGATCGATGGTTTGAACGGACACCTGGGCGGTCTCGAGATGAATTCTGTCGCATGACTGGGCTTGATCCTGTCAACAAGTTTGTCGTGTTTGCTGGGTCGACGGCGTCCATCTCATCCCCAGAGGCTGAGGTGCGGTTTGTTAGGGATTGGATCGAAGCCGTGCGGAGTGGCCCCTTATCACTGCGAGATATTGGCCTTCTGATCAGACCTCACCCATATAATTCGGTGCAATGGGCTACGGCCGACCTCACCTCCTACCACAACGTCGTTGTCTATCCACAACACGGAGCCGATCGAGTTGGAGAAGGTGACCGTGCTGACTACTTCGATACGCTGCATCACGCGGCGGGAATTGTCGGAATTAACACATCGGCTATGGTTGAGGCAGGGATACAAGACCGCCCAGTGTTCACTATTATTGATTCCTCGTTCGACGACACACAGACTGGGACATTACACTTCCGATATTTACTCCCAGAGAATGGCGGGCATCTGATCCGGGCTACTAGTCTCGACGAACATGCCCAACAACTCGCAGTGACGATTGAAGGGGAGCATGCCCTGTCGGCCCATCAGTTTATCCAAACCTTTGTCCGTCCAAATGGGAGGAGCAGGGCGGCTACTCCGAGACTCGCTGATGCTCTGGAGCAACTGTCATTTGTTAAACCGGTTCCGGAGGAACCGTTGCTTTGGCACCTGCTTGTCGTGCGTGTTGGATTGTGGCTGATAGCGGCGCTAGTGGCGATAGCGAACGTGAGTAGAATACGGAAGCGGTATCGGAAAGCTCGAAGCCGCTATTCCATGGCTATTTGGCGCTTCTACAAGGCGAGGCGCAAGCATTACCGGAAGTGGCGTGAACGGAAGACTCGCATCGCGAAGAAGGCTCGCCGTTCACGTTCGGGTGGAGCAGCTTCATGAACATAAGTAGAGGAGACAGCCAATTGCGAGGGATGACACCACCGAGCCCGTCTTCCCCAGTTGACCCACCTTCAAGTCCACCACGAAAACGTTCATTACCGGCTCACGGGATCCAGTCAGGACCTTTGTGTCTGACCTAGACATTTAGGCTTCGGTGGTATCTATCGGTACAGATGTCAGAAACTTGACAATCCGGAAACTTGCTAGAATTTTGCATCCTGTGGTGCCCGTGAGGGGCTGTTCTGGCTGTATCGCACATTTCAGTTCCCGGTCACGATCGATTTTGAAAATGGAAGGTAATGTACCGAGGAACTCTGGTCATGTGGGCGTGATGGGTATATAAGGGTGTTGCTCTGGGTGAACAAAATAGAAGTTCCACCTATCGGTGGCGACTGGAGGCTGTCATGGATAGGGGCAGTCGCCTTGGTGTGGCCAATACCGTTGAGTTCTCTCGCAGGCGAGTTGTAATTTCAGGGGGTAGGTAGATGAGGCGACGACTGCATGAGTTGTTCGGTGTAGCAATGGCGCTCATAACGGTCACAGTACTTCTGCAGCTTACTACAGGAGCCGTGAAGGGGCAGGCTTCCCGTGCTACGGGGTGGGGGCATCCAAACTTAGAGGGTATCTGGCTCGATGTCTACTCCACCCCTTTAGAACGGGCGGTCGAGCTAGGTAAACGAGAGCTTGCTACAGCCGAAGAGCGAGCTTCACGGGATCAGGTGCAACTTGATCGACCTTCGGTGCTTCCGAGTGGAGCCTACAATACCGTCTACACGTCGGCAAAGCCGGCTGGTCCACGCACGTCACTTGTTGTCGATCCTCCGAAT
>Ga0310344_10000567_pt1 | contig 28851 bp, 22 predicted proteins | sample HC15DNA20200_MG_FD_203801 | JGI IMG/M metagenome (GOLD analysis project Ga0310344, IMG submission 203801) | Marine microbial communities from station ALOHA, North Pacific Subtropical Gyre - HC15-DNA-20-200_MG | ecosystem: Environmental > Aquatic > Marine > Oceanic | place: Pacific Ocean: North...
TCAACACAGGTCGATTTCATATACCAGAGTAATAAAACCATAAAAACAAGCGGTTTTTCCACCGTCATCAGCATAACACCATCAGCCTAAGCGATCAGGTGCACCCAAAAGGTATCAAACAGGGGTTATTTTTTCAATGATAAAATCACTGTTCTGAAGCTATTAGGTCCGGTTGTGGAAATAACATAAGTCATTTCTGTAAAATAGCTTGTGATGATTGTTCGGATTATTACTCCTAGTGTTCAGGTGTATATGTTAGGCGTCAAGCATGGATTTCCCATCTGTTGTAAAAAGATGAAACGGGACCATGGTGATGCTGTAACCTGTTTTGTAGATTCGATTAACAAATATTAAGTCACGCATTTTGTAACCCAAGACGCCTTGACATTCACTCAGGGGAGAACAGAATGTGGTTCGAATGGTCGGCATCCGTATTCTGTTGTTTCGATGCCAACACAGTTAAAGCCGCCCGAGTCTTGTCAGATGTCAAATATGCCTCCGGATCCGCGTTCTGAGTTGGGCAAAGGTATGGCTATGGCTCACCGCATCATGGGTTTTTGCTTTGAGCTGATCCTGCCCATTGGTGCGGGGGTATGGCTCGATCGATATCTCGGTTTTAACGGACCGTGTGTGGTTGCGGGATTGCTGCTGGGTTTGGCAATCAGCGGATGGCATTTCTCACAATGGATCAAGGAGTTGGATGCAGAGGGTAAAAAGTGAAAGCGTGCCTTCCGTGAATGAACACGAGGTGAGTTCCGATACACAGCGCGAGCAACGGGCTATTAAGGAGCCGAGTTTTGCGTACCATCTGGTGGTACTTATAGGAGTGACATTCGGTTGCTGGCTGCTGGTTGCTTGCGGTGCCTGGCTGATGGTCCGGCCCTGGGTTGTGCTGGGGAGTGGTGTGGCTGCGCTACTGTGTTTGTTCCCCGGTGTGTTGGTGCTGTTCGTCGCGCATCAACTGGCGATCGATGAGGCCCATAAAACGTTGATGCTGACAGTCGGCGGCTCTTTCCTTCGGCTAGTTTTTGTGCTGGGTGGTGGTTTGGCTCTTTACAACAGTTTTTCAGAGCTTACAATCTGGACGTTAGTAGTATGGCTGGTGCCATTTTATGTAATTACTCTTTTAGTTGAATCGCGGCTTTTGTTAGCTGCACTGACTTGCAATAAAGATTGATGGGCGCGACGTGGGCGATATTTTCCACCACTCTGTGGACAATACAAGTTTTGAATTTCCCCGGGGGTTGCATATAGAACTCCCAGAGTTTCTTGGTCTGCAATTGACCAAGTTCATGGTGCTGCAGCTGATAGCAGCCGTTCTCATGCTTTGGGTGTTTATCTGGATGGCCAGGCAGGCGCGCAACCAGCATCTACCCCGAGGACGCTTCTACAACCTCTTGGAAACGCTGCTTGTGTTCGTGCGTGAGGAAGTGGTTTATTCCACTATGGGACGTCGGGATGGTGAACGCTTCCTGCCCTTTTTGTGGACTCTTTTCATGTATGTGCTTTTCTGCAACCTGCTTGGCATGGTGCCGTTTGGGGGATCACCCACGGGACACCTGAGCGTAACCGGTCCTTTGGCGCTATGCACTTTTGGCCTGGGACTGGGTTGCGGTATGCAGAAGTTAGGCGTGGCCGGTTTCTGGAAGGCGCAGGTCCCGCATATGGATGTTCCAGTGGTTCTTAAAATAGTGCTGGTGCCGCTCATTTTCGTTTTGGAGGTGTTGGGGCTTTTTATCAAACATGGTGTGCTGGCATTCCGTCTTTTTGTCAACATTTTTGCCGGTCATACGGTCTTGTTTGTCATTCTGAGTTTCATTCCGCTGGCCGCTGGGGCGGGGGCAATGTATTACCTGGTCACGCCATTGACTTTGTGTGCCGTGGTTGGTTTGAGTTTTCTGGAACTGTTTATCGCGTTTCTGCAGGCGTACGTTGTAACCTTTTTGTCGACTTTGTTTATCAGTATGGCGCTGCATCCGCACTGATTGTCCGCGGTAGCGAAGTATCTGACATCAGATTTGAGACATTTTAACTGAGTGAACGAAATAGTCGCCTTCGGGCTGATTCAGGAAGGAGTTAGAGACAATGAGTAAGGCTGTACAGGTAGGTATGTTGGCGTTGATGGTGCTGTTGGTTTCCGGTACGCCGGTGATGGCACAGGATGGTGATGCTACAGAGGTGGGCTTCGGAGCAAAGGGTTTGAAAGGTATTGGCGCCGGTATTTGTGTGCTCGGTGTCGGTCTCGGTATCGGCCGGCTTGCTGCAGCGGCGGTCGAAAGTATGGCTCGCCAGCCGGAAGTTGCTGGTAATATCAGCACAACCGTTCTTATTACCGCAGCCATGATCGAAGGGGCTACATTTTTTGGCATTCTGGTTTGTATGCTCTGATAGGAGAGAGTGGTTAGCAAGACTGATGGTGATGCCCAACTTACCTGGGCATGCAAGGTTTAATGCCAGGACATCCTGAGGTTAACTGTTGAGGTCATTCGGCGAGAGAGGTTTCTATGCTCCGTGCAACGAGGGTTTTACAGCAGGCGATGAGGCTTGCACTGGTGGTGGCGGTAGCCGGGTCGGCGTCAATGGTTCTTGCGGCTGAGGGCGCCACTTCGCAGCCGATCAGCTGGAAAACCGATCTTGGGATGTTTTCGATCGTGGTTTTCATTGCCGTACTTTCCATCCTCTGGAAGTTTGCCTGGGGCCCTCTGTCGGCGGCACTCGATGGCCGCGAACAGCGTCTTCTGGATGCCCATGAGGGTGCCCAAAAAGCACGTGATGAGGCGGAACAGCTGCTGGAAGAACATCGCAACAAACTGGACCTGGTACAGGATGAGGTCCGTGAAATTCTCGAGGAGGCCCGCCGGGATGCTCAGCACACCAGCCAGGAGATTCAGAACCGTGCCGAGCAGGACGCGGAAGAGACCCGTGAGCGTGCCTTGCGTGATGTGGAGCGTGCACGGGATCAGGCGCTACAGGATATTACCGCACAGGCATCGCGCATGGTGATCGAGACCTCCAGTCGCGTGATACAGTCTTCGCTGAATGAGCAGGATCATCAAAGATTAATTGAGGAAAGTCTGGCCGAATTCAGTGCCAGCAAGCCGTGAGTCGACACCTTTTGACAGAGTGATTGAGCTTAAGAGACCCTGATGGACAACAGCCAACCGCAGACAACTTCGACGGATGCTTCGACGGTCGATTCCGAACATCGGCATCTGGCATCGGTTTATGGTCAGGCCCTTCTGGCAGCTGCTGACAAAAAGCAGATGCGCGAGCAGGCGCTCGAGGAACTGGGCCAGTTGGTGGGTGAAGTGCTGGCAAAAGACCTTATGTTTGCCGAGTTTCTGCGCTCAGGTATTGTCAGCCGTGAAGCCAGGGCTGCGATGCTGCGCAAAGTGCTGGCTGATCGTATGAGTGAAGTGGCGGTTGATTTTCTGCTGGTTCTCAATCAGCATGACCGCCTCGACTTGCTTCAGTCAATTGTGGTGTTGTGCCGTGAGATGGATGACCAGCAGCGTGGTCGCATAGCGGTAGAGGTGACCTCGGCCATTGCTCTGAATGAGCAGATGACAACCCGGATTCGTGAGCAACTGCATCAGGCGTTGTCGAAGGAGCCGGTATTGGTGGCACGTGTTGACCCGAAATTGATTGGTGGGTTGATCGTGCGTGTAGGAGATACTGTTTATGATGGTTCGGTAGCTACCCGACTGGGACAGCTGCAGGAACAAATCCGAAAAAGGAGCATCCATGAAATTCAAAGCCGACGAGATCACCTCGGTGATCCAGCAGGAAATTGAACAGTACCGCTCCCAACTGGAAGTCAGTGAAGTTGGGCGAGTACTGGAAGTCGGCGACGGCATTGCGCGCGTGTATGGTTTATCGGGTGCAATGGCCGGCGAGATGGTGGAGTTTTCCAACGGTGTAAGAGGGATGGTTTTCAACCTCGAGGAAAACTCGGTAGGTATTATTATTCTGGGTAATCACCTCGGTATTGCCGAAGGCGATTCGGTGCGTACGACCGGTGATCTGTTGCAGGTTCCCGTGGGTGATGCACTGCTGGGTCGCGTGGTCGATCCGCTGGGAAATCCCCTCGATGGTGCCGGGCCGATTGTAACCCAGGATAGTCGTCCGGTTGAGACTCCAGCGCCGGGGGTCGCCGAACGGCAGCCGGTGGATGTTCCCTTGCAAACCGGAGTCAAGGCGATCGATGCGATGACACCGGTCGGTCGAGGACAGCGTGAACTGATTATCGGGGATCGCAAGACCGGAAAAACCGCGATTGCGGTGGATGCTATCATCAATCAGAAGGGCCAGGGAGTTGTCTGTGTCTATGTCGCGGTTGGCCAGAAGGCTTCAACTGTGGCCAATGTGGTAGAGGCTCTTCGCAGTGAAGGGGCCATGGACTATACCACCGTCGTACTGGCTTCTTCAGAAGATCCGGCTCCTCTGCAGTACATTGCTCCGTATGCCGGCTGTGCCATGGCCGAATACTATATGTACCAGCACGGTCAGGATACGCTGTGTGTTTATGACGATCTTTCAAAGCAGGCCCAGGCCTACCGGCAGTTGTCTTTGTTGATGCGTCGTCCTCCGGGACGTGAGGCTTACCCCGGTGATATCTTTTACTGTCACTCAAGGCTTCTGGAGCGTTCGGTCAAGGTGGCCGAAGACTGGGTTATTGTACCTGAGGGTACGGATCCTGCTACGGTGACGCGAGAGCAGGCAGCCGATGGTAATTTGTATCGCGGTCCGCTTGACCGGGAAAGGGCCGAAGAGGAAGAATTGTCAAAACATGCAGGCCACACGCTGGCTAAAATACCCAGCAGTGGTGGATCACTGACAGCACTTCCAATCATTGAAACACTTGAAGGCGAAGTGTCCGCCTATATCCCCACAAACGTTATTTCTATTACGGATGGCCAGATATACCTTGTTCCGGACTTATTCTTTTCCGGAATTCGACCTGCTGTCGATGTTGGAATCAGCGTTTCGCGTGTGGGTGGTAAAGCACAGAACTCGGCAATGAAGAAGGTATCGGGAGGCCTTCGGCTGGACCTTGCAGCTTTCCGTGAATTAGAAGCGTTCGCCCAGCTCGGAACCGAATTGGATCGAGCAACCCAGGCGCAACTCGACCGGGGTTACCGTATGGTGGAACTGCTCAAGCAACCGCAATATCAGCCCATGCATGTTGCCGATCAGGTCATGAGTATCTTTGCTGGTACGCGCGGTCATCTCGATTCGATTCCTGCTTCTCAGGTAGCGCAGTGGGAGACGGAATTTCTCCGTTTCATGCGTGAGCAGAAGAATGAAATACGTGAACGGCTTGTGGAGTCACAGAAACTGGACGACGAACTGGAGCAGCAGCTGAAGAGTGCTATTGAAGAATTCCAGGTGCAGTTTGAAGATGCTCGGCGTGCAGAGAGTACGGCTGCAGCAGGTTAGATACATTTTTGGTTGGCTATTGGTAGTTGAGTTTGGATTATGGCTAAAACTCGTGCATTGGTAAAACGGCGCAAAGCGATTCGCAATATTCGCAAGATTACGCGCACGATGGAACTGATTGCTACAGCGCGATTCAAACGTGCAATGGACCGGGCGGTTCAGGCAGAATCGTATACCCATCGAATCAGTGATCTGGTACGAGATGTTTCCTCAGCGGGAGTCGAATACGATCACCCCCTGCTGGAAGTTCATGAGCCGGCCGAGCGGGCAAAGTTACTGGTTCTCACCGCTAATCGTGGACTTTGCGGCGGTTACAACGCCAACGTTTTGCGTGTTTCGACACAGCAATGGCAGCAGTGGCAGGAAACGTTTTCAGAAACTTCGCTGGAAGTATCGGGCAAACGTGGCATCGGGGCTTTTCGATATCGAGGCATCACAGCGGACCAGAGTTATGTTGAGTTCGAAGATCGACCTCGTTTTGACGAAGTCGAGGCAATTGCAGAAAGATATATGGCCGACTACGCAGCTGGGAAGCTGGATAGGCTCGACGTGGTTTACACGCGTTTTATTTCCACCGCCCGCCAGGAGGCCGTAGTTGAGACCCTGTTGCCTCTGAGTCCGGTGGAACCAGAAGAGTCATCTGAAGAAGATGCAGACGACGTGAAACAAGGGGCTCGTGAAGTCCAGTACGAGTTGCTACCCAGTCCGGCGGGGATTCTGGAAGAAATTTTACCGATGGCTTTTAAGGTTCGTTTATTTAAATGTTTTTTAGATGCGGCTGTAAGTGAGCAGGTAGCGCGGATGATTGCGATGAAAGGTGCAACGGAAAATTCGGATAACATTATTCGAGAAATTTCCATGCTTTACAATCGTGCCCGCCAGGCTGAAATCACCAAACAGATTGCGGAAATTGTGGGAGGGGCGGAACTGCTGAACTAGCAGGGAGCGGGCAGTTAAGAGTTTTCGTTGGAGTAACCGGGACTTTTCACCGGAGTTGGAAAGTTCCAGAACACACGATCCATTGGATTCAAGGAATTGTGACATTATGGCGACGGCAGCAGAAACGAACGTTGGTACTGTAACTCAGGTCATTGGTTCAACTTTCGATGCGGAATTTGATGAGGCATCTCTGCCCGCTATTTATAATGCTCTGAGAATCGAAGAAGAAAATCAGGGTGTGAAAATTGAAGTAACCGGAGAGGTTCAGCAGCACCTCGGGGGTGGCCGGGTACGCTGTGTCGCGCTCGGAACGACTGATGGCATGATGCGGGGAATGAAAGCAGTCGATACCGGACAGCCGATTTCCGTTCCGGTTGGTACCGAGACGCTTGGTCGGGTCTTTAACGTACTGGGTGATGAAATTGATGGTCGCGGGGATGTAGCAGCCAAAGAACACTGGCCCATTCATCGGGACGCACCTGATTTTCAGGAATTGAGTACCAAAACAGAATTGTTCGAAACGGGTATTAAGGTTGTTGACCTGCTGACACCTTTTGTTCGTGGTGGAAAAGCGGGACTGTTTGGTGGGGCCGGATTGGGAAAAACCGTCATTCTGACCGAGTTGATCGCCCGAATTGCTAGTGAGCATGGTGGTTATTCGGTGTTTGCCGGTGTGGGAGAGCGTACTCGAGAGGGTAACGATCTCTGGTTGGAAATGCAGGAAACCAAGATCGGAAATACCGGTCGCAGCGTCATTGAACAAACGTGTATGGTTTTCGGTCAGATGAATGAGCCACCGGGTGCCCGTCTTCGTGTTGCGTTGAGTGCGCTGACAATGGCCGAGTGGTTCCGTGACAGCACCGGATCCGATGTGCTTTTGTTTGTTGACAATATTTTCCGTTTCTCTCAGGCAGGCAGTGAAGTGTCCGCACTACTCGGTCGAATGCCAAGTGCTGTGGGCTATCAGCCGACACTGGCAACCGAGATGGGTGAACTTCAGGAACGGATTGCATCGACGCAGAAAGGTGCGATCACTAGCGTACAGGCTGTATACGTACCCGCGGATGATCCTACAGATCCTGCACCGGCAACCGCTTTCGGGCAGCTGGATGCCTTTGTCTATCTGGAACGATCTATTTCAGAAAAGGGCATCTATCCGGCTATTGATCCCCTGGCTTCATCGAGTCGTATTCTGGATCCGCAGTTCGTGGGCGAACATCACTATGAGGTTGCCCGTCGGGTTCAGCAGGTGCTGCAACGTTACCGTGAATTGCAGGATATTATTGCTATTCTCGGTGTTGACGAACTGAGCGAAGAAGACAAGCAGGTTGTGCATCGTGCACGCCGCATTGAACGATTTCTTTCTCAGCCTTTCCTCGTAGCGGAGCCTTTTACCGGTAAGCCCGGAAACATTACACCGTTGTCAGAAACGATTCGAAGTTTTGAAGAACTCTGTGATGGTAAATGGGATCATCTTCCCGAATCCGCTTTTATGTATGTAGGGGCTATCGAAGAAGCCGAGCAACAAGCCAAGAAGATGGAAGAGGAGGCCGGTGGTTAGGACAAGGAAGATCGCCGTGATCCAGCGAATTGCCCCTGGGCCAGACAACGAAAGCCGGAATCGTTTTTATGAGTACGTCATCTAAATCTCTGCAATGTGTGGTGGTGACACCAGAAGAAGAGGTCTTTTCTGAGACCTGTGATTTTGTGGTTGTTCCACTTTATGATGGCGAAGCTGGAATCTATCCCGACCGCGCTCCATTGATTGCCCGTTTGGGTTACGGAGAGTTGCGTATAAGTGTTGCTGGTGAACTCAGGCGTTACTATATCGACGGTGGCTTTCTTCAGGTGCAAGATAACGTCGTTTCAATTTTGACAGCGCGCATCTTCAGTGGTTCAGAAATTGATTCCGAACAGGTCCGTACACAGCTCGAGGACTACCTTTCACAGCTGAAAGATTCCACGGACAGTGAGGAAGCAAAAGAACGGTTACAGTTACAGCTGCGTGGTCAGTTGACGGTTGCATCTCGCAGCGGAAACTGAAACGACGCCGATTGCTTTCCTGAGAACAGGTTCACTGACTGAGAAGATGCTTTCCGGCGAGGTGTTTAACCCCCTGGGCCATGAGCTGCTCATTTATCCGATGGGTGTGTTGGTTTCGGAGTAATCGGGTCGTTCCACTGGGATTTCATTTGCGAGAGCTACGACATAAAGGAAAAAGAAATGAACGCTAAAGATGTGATACGGAACAATCTTGGGTTATCTGATGTTGTGCTTCAGGGATTGCTTGCTGACTTGTCTGATTCAGATCTTCTGGTACGCCCGGTAACATCGGCTAATCATATCGCGTGGCAGTTGGGCCATTTGATCGTATCGGAGAACAATCTGATCAATGCAGTCTGCCCAGGATCGATGCCAGAACTTCCACCGGGTTTTTCAGAAGCCCATGCTTCGGATGACTCAGATGAAGGATACCTTACCAAACAGGAGTACCTGGACCTGTTCGATGTTCAGCGTCGGGCAACGATTCAGGCACTCGAATCGGTTGATGAATCGGACCTGGATAAGGAATCACCCGAAAATTTGCGAGAAAAGTTTCCAACGGTTGGAAGTATCTTTGCACTTCAGGCTAGTCATGTATTGATGCACAGTGGTCAGTGGAGTGTGGTGCGTCGTAAGCTGGAAAAGCCGGTACTTTTTTGAATATTCCAACGGAATCTATTGAAATCTGAAACGGCATCTCGAAAGGCTTGAGCAGACGCTGTCAGAATCAGCTGGTGCTGCGATACGAGGCTGTTTGTCCGTATATTCAAGTGGTATGCCCGGTGCCGGATATTCGTTTTTCGGAAGCCAGGATCTTAATGCATGAAACCGATTTCAGTTGCGATGATTTGAGGTTTCGGCAGGCGCGTGAACGGTTGATCGAGCAGTTAATGCAGGAGATCAATTCCGATTCTCAGTTTGCTTCCTATGACCGAAGACAGGTCTTGGACGTTATGAAAAACGTTTCGAGGCATGTTTTTCTGGAACCAGAAATCCGGCATCTTTCCTATTGTAATCAAGCCCTCGATATAGGGATGGGACAGACCATTTCCCAACCGTACATCGTGGCAGTCATGACAATGGTTCTTGGGGCCATTCGTGGAAAAAAAGTATTGGAAATCGGAACCGGATGTGGCTACCAGAGTGCGGTTCTTGCTGAATCAGGGGCGCGGGTCTTTTCGGTTGAGATTATTCCGGAAATGGCAAATCGTGCGCAGTCTGCGTTACAGCAATCCGGTTTCCATGACGTGAAAATTCGAATCGGGAATGGTTTTCACGGATGGAGCGAAGAGGCCCCTTTTGATGCGATTGTGGTAACCGCAGCACCCGATCAGGTTCCTGGTTCACTGCTGGACCAGTTGTCCGTCGGCGGTAGAATGGTAGTACCGGTTGGGCCAGCGCATGGCATTCAGTATCTGGAGTGTATCAAAAGGCTTCGGGACAGCTTTCAACAGGAGCGTTTGCTTGCAGTCCGCTTTGTACCGATGACGGGTCAGGTTCGGTAATCCATCAAAGGTTAGATCGAGTTTCAGTCAGACAGGTTCCGGATAGCCGAGTGTCTCATGAAAACTTTTTCGTGCTCGAATATAGAGGTCTTTTTCAATCGGTTCAAAGTGTTCAATGCGATAGGGACCGGTATCTGAAAGAATATCAAGGCCTCTGCCAGCAAGGGCAGAAAGCGCCTGACTTCCGCCAAACAGTTTCGGAGCGAGAAAGATATGGGCTTCATCAATTTGTCGGTGGTCAAAAAAACTGCCCAGTATTTCCGCACCGCCCTCGACCAGGATGTTCGTCATACGACGTTTTCCGAGTTCTGTAAGTAATGCCATGATACTGGGCCGTGCTGAAACTTCGCGACCGAGTTCTTTATCAGGAGCAGGTTTTTCGGTATCAAGAATCAGACACTCACAGTTTCGGTCACGAAGTACAGCGAGTTTTTCCGCAGGTGCAGCGCTGGTGGTTGCGATGAGCAGTGCGTGTTCATCTGCCGAACGGACCAGTTGACTGGTTTCCGATATCTGAGCCGTACTGTCCAGGACTATTCGGGTTGCCGGTCGTATTGCAGTAGGGCGTGCCGTGAGCAGGGGATCGTCATTTTGTACCGTTGCAGATCCAACAATAATAGCATCGACCCGGGATCGGATCTGGTGAGCTTTGTTGCGTGAGGCTTCACCGCTGATCCATTTTGAATGACGCTGAGTAGTAGCGATTTTTCCGTCTAGTGTCATCGCCCATTTTGCGTGCACGTAGGGAATACTACGCTTCAAGAGTTTCAGGTATGGAGTATTCAGTGCGTATGCGGCATTCTGGATAGAAGCACTGTGTGCGGCACCTGTAAGGACCTCAATTCCGGAACGTCGAAGGAGTTCCAGGCCTTGCCCATGAACGGATTCGAAGGGATCCTGCATGGCCACAACCACTCTTTTGACTTCGGAATCGATGATCATTTGAGTGCAGGGTGGGGTTTTACCGTGATGGCAGCAAGGTTCCAGGCTGACGTACAGCGTACTGTTTTTAGCCTTGGAACCTGCCCGTCGCAGCGCGTGGACTTCAGCATGAGGGCCTCCGTATTTTTCATGCCATCCGGAACTGACGGGCCGGTTGTCCAGAGTGATGATCGCTCCGACTAACGGGTTCGGTTCTACCAGGCCACGACCTCGTTCGGCTAGTTCAATGGCCCGTTGTAAGTAATAGGCATCTATTTGAGCGAGGTTGTTCACATGACCGTCAGTCATCGCCGGGAACCCAGAGTTTTGGCTTTTCAGTGGCGGTTTGTTCTTGTTCGGGAAGCCAGAGTTTATCGTTCTGTTCACCGCCAGGCATGAGAATACTATCCGATTCCGGTTTTTGAATGAGTTCTCCTGACTGGTCCAGTAACCCGAATCGCTGGAGAATTTGTGCAAGTGCCTGTTGAACTGAGGGATCCTGTCCGTGTTTTTCAACAATGTGGTTGAGTAATTTTTCCGTGTTGCTTTGGTTCTCAGGAACATAAAACTGGATAGGAAGTTCGTTGAGATCCCAGAAGGCGCACAGATCTCTTTGATATTTCTTGTCGAACTCACGTCCGCGTTGAGTGTATTTAATGGCAGCATCGGTATCGAACACGGAATGGGCCGAATTGGAAAGTGCGGCACATACCATACCCAGGTCAACGCGTGTTTCCAGCGTCGGCCTGTTCAGCATTTCATCCCCAAGACGCAACAAAGGAGGAAGGAGCCGGAAACGGTCGCATTCCTGGAATGCGATCAGTAACTGATCATCCGACAGGGTACTGATAGACAAGCGGCCGAAGTCTGATAGGGGTAGCGTTTCGGGATCCAGGGTTTCATTTTCTAAGACAGTCTGGGCCGGGAGACCAAGACGTTTTCTGACTACCTGAAGGGGGGCAGAAGTGGTTTCCCACAGGAATTCCTGTTCCAGGACAAGGAGCATGGCTCCCAGGGAAGCTTTATAAGTCTGTTTGCGTGCTGCTTCGGCAGGAGTCAAACCGTCGAGTTGTTCCAGGGCCACTTGAGACCAGGTTTGTGTAAGCCAGACAAAACGTTCCTTGTTGGTCAGCCTTCGAAATTCATGACGAGGAGTTTTATCTGGTATCTGCCATCGTACGGAAATAGGGTGAGGTCTACCGGACCCGTGGGTAATCGTTTCGGTTTCTGTTGGTTCTAACGGATCAACGCCGGACTCCTTTTCGATCCAATTTTGGGTTTCATCACGATGCTCATTGCAGGGAAGTTGTATGATGAATCGAGCGGGTAGTTCGGTAGTCTGATTATAGAGAAGCACTTCACCCAAAGATCGCGCGAGTTCTTCCGGAGTACAGTCCTCCTGCCATTCACCGATCGGTCGATCGAGAACAGAAAACATGGCTTCTGGATGTTCCGTTACGGATTCGGGTTGTTGGGGGTCCGGTGCGGGTATGTCCAGAGCATGGAATCGATCATGAGCTTCCAGTTTAGGAATGATCTCTGTCGGATTATCAATAGCATAGGTAAGTCGTACTGCATCCAGCTCCTCACCCCAGGGAAAACGATTTTCCAGAGACTGGGCGAGCGCTTCAAACCGGGAGGCGTTGTTAAAGTCAGTTTCCATTGCGATATATTTTCGCAAGGCGCGGACAGCACGATCGTTGTCGATGGTCCAGGTGTAACAAAGCCCCAGATTACGCCATACATCTTTCTGGTTTTTGAGTGGTCCGGAAAGCGTGTCCAGCTCTTCAGCAGCACGGTGCCACGCACCTTGCTGTGCCAGGGTGATAGCGGTCTGATAACGATCGTTGTGTTTTTCCGGTACCGGTTCTTCGCTGTAGATCAGGAACCGTTCCTTGAGGAGGGGAGGAACGGAAAGAGAACTTCGAAAATTTTGCAGGTATTGAGCGATCGGTTCTGATGACGGATCGAGTTGGGCAGCCAGTTCGAGATGCTTTCCGGCAGCTGGAATCTGTGATCGTTCTGTGAGTAAAGAGGCTGTCGCCATCAGCAAGCGCGCAATTTCCTGTGGGGAATGTTCGGATCCAACACGCACTGCGTCCTGCACTTTTACCAGTCCGGGCATTGGACCTTCGGCGCTGAGCTCATCCAACGCTCTTAACGATAGTCCGGAAGGGTGTTCCGGATGATGTTTGAGAAGGGTGTCAATACAATCAGTGGCCTTGTCGCGTTCCTCAGACTGCAGAAGTAATCTTGCCTGGGTTGTGAGAACCCACGGGTTACTCGATTCTGATTGTTTCAGGGAATCGATCGCTTTCAGTGCGGCGATGGTCTGTTCGTTTTCGATCATTCCTTCGATGCGCTGCATCTCGGTTCTGACCGTGTGACAACACCATTTTAACTTTTTTCCGCTGCCACAAGGGCAGGGAGAATAAACGTCATGGTCCATTCCGTTTTTGTGCTCCTTAAGTCACAACTTCGTCAGCGCAAATCGTCTCGCTCATGCTACCATAAATTACTCAAAGGTGCTTTCTATGCGACTTACCGTCTGTAAATAATGATGATATCCAGGGAAAGGAACGAGCGAAAATGCCACAGGTACAACGGGTTCAGATTCGGGCGGCTGCAATGCTGTGGGATCAGGACTGTTTGCTGCTTCAGGCGCCTGTAGATCATCCGGTAAGGTGGGCGGTTCCTGGAGGTCACGTTGAAACGGGTGAAACGACTGTAACGTGTTTGAAACGTGAATTTATAGAAGAAATGGATCTACGTATCGATCCTCAGAAACTCATGTATGTACACGAACATTTTTATTGTGATGAAGGGATTTCCACTCAGGAGTACGGTTTCTACTGGAGTTGTACTTCCCCTCATCCCTCCTCTGATTTACGGGATAGGACTGCCCGTCCCGTGGAAACGCATATGTTGTTTCGTTGGGTTCCCAGGAATGAGATGGATCAGTGGACAATCCTTCCGGAATTTTTAAGTAAAGCTCTGTTGGAGACTTCACTCGAGCTACGTTTCTTCAGCTCTCAGACTATATAAGGGCACCCAATGGGGTATTTCCATTTGTTCCGCACGACAGTCTGTTTCATAACATTAACGAACAGACAGTACAGATTCAAAATCTCGCAGCCGGTAGTCGATCTTCACGTAATCAAGCAGGCTGTTCAATGCTCGTAGAGCAACTCCCATGCCATCTGGACCGCTAAACCCGCCGAACTGCCCACCCTTCTTGAGGTGAGGTTCCAGGTCAAGAAAAACACCGGGAACACCCATTCTTTTGAGTTTCTTTTCCAGCGCGGGGAGATAGTCTCGGAAATCTCTCAGAATGGCCTCGTGCCCGCTGTCTCCAATATCGGCCGGTACAAAGTCGGTCAGGGCATCCTCGTTTACCGGGGCCGTTGCTTTGTTTTTCTGCGGATGCTGTTTCAAAGAAGGATTCGTACGATAATCCTTGATATGGATCCATCCGATTCCGTTCCGCATGGCACGGTATTCTTCGAAAACCTCTTCTGTTGTCATACCCTGGGCTGACAGGTTTGCTCCATCGAAGATCAACATGAGATTAGGATGTTTGATCTTTTTATACATTTTAGCAAGTAGTTTTCCGGTTTGACCAACGAGATTGGCCTCGACTTCAAGACCGAAAATGACATCCGATTTTCCGCAAGCTTCTGCGATGGCTCCAACGCGATCGATTGCTTCGGTCAGATAGTCTTCCGGGGGTGCTGTTTGAGGATGATAAAAACTGAATCCGCGTAACAGCTTGGTATCAAAAGCATGGGCCATCTCGATTGCCCGGGCGACGTCTTCGGTAAGATATTTCTTAGGTGCGATATATGGATTTTTTGTTCCATCATTGACATCCTTCAGTTTGATCTTCCCAATGGGTGACCCAATGGTAGCGACATTCAGTCCATAATCCTGATTCAATCGAGTCAGGGAGCGTACTTCTCTTTTGTTCAGTTGCATTACGTTCTTGATACCATTACCCAGGTCAACGAAACGCAAGCTGTAGTAATCGAGTCCAAGGGCAGCAAATACAGAGACCTGTTCGATTCCTAATTTGGTTACAGCTGCTTCGTCTCCAAATCCGCTGATTAGAACGGAAGGTGTCTTGCTCATTGATGGGGTCCTTCACAAAAAGTCATAGTTGATTAAGGTTGCGGAGATGTGGTATGGCGGGACGGACGGATTTCTGATTTGCGGGCGTGAGATGGCTATCCAGAGAATACAGCTGGCGAGTTGGGGATGGTGTACACACTCGACCTATCTTTTCGTCAGAAGGTAAAGAAATCAATAGGTCTGTACCTGGTAAGAGCAAATATCCATCGGGTTAGGTTACTGAAAAAGAGCGTTTAATCGCGAAGGTCAACCCATATCCAATCGCTTGTTCTTCAAACTATTCGGTGGAAGTTTTTACTACGGGATTGGACAAGGTACCAATTCCGGTGATTTGAATGGTTACCTGATCACCATCCTCTAGCGTGAATTCGTCGGGAGGTACGATTCCGGTGCCTGTCATGAGAAGTACGCCATTTGGGAAGGAGTTTTCTCGAGTCAGCCATTCGATTAATTCAGGAAACGTCCGGTGAAGCTGACTCAGGGAAGCGGTTCCTTCAAATGAGACTTCCTGTTTTCGGTGGATAGTCAAAGTGATATGAGTGTTTTCCTGGCTTGGCATTCCGGAGCAAAGAGTGATGACCGGTCCTAGGGCACAGCTCTGGTTGTAGAGTTTAGCCTGCGGAAGGTAGAGTGGATTCGTTCCTTCGATATCCCGTGCACTCATGTCGTTTCCGACAGTAAATCCGACAAGATTTCCTGAAGGAGCAAGGACCAGTGTTAATTCCGGTTCTGGAACACTCCAATTCGAATCACAACGTACTCGAACAGGTTTTAATGGGTCGACGACCCTCTGGGCAGTTGCTTTAAAGAAGATTTCGGGGCGATCGGCAGTGTATACGAGATCGTAAAAGACGGCCGCTCCTTCTGATTCTTCCCGTCGAGCCTGCTGGCTGCGTTGGTAAGTGACACCTGCCGCCCAGACTTCCTGACTGTCAATCGGGGCCAGGAACGCGACTTCCGAGAGCGCCTGTTGATGTTCTGAACGCGATGACAATTCCTCTGCCAGCTGTTCGGGGTGGGCGGAAGCCAAAATATCTGACAGCGTTGCTATTTCAGGATGATCGGTCAGATTGAACAGACGGATGGACTCGTTCTGGACATGTCCAATCCCAGTGGTTCCATCAGGTAGAGAGACTTTAGCGAGCTGCATGTGGAATTCCTTGACCATGGCGTGAAACGTTATTCTTTTATGGTGACAAGGATAGTCGATGATGCGTGCGCGAACAATGAGATCTGATCTTCAAAGTAAAGGGGTGCTGAAGTATCCGGTTCAAGATCGTTCCCGGCAGATATTGCTTGGAATGGTGGTGGTCTGAGGAGTAATCTGCGGGTTCAAGAGAGGTTTGAAACGTGTCGGAGTATGTGACGAATCCACGACATAGCCAGCTGCTGCCGAGATGGATCTTTTTGCGATTGCTTGGGATCGTCTATTTGGCGGCATTTGGGTCATTGTGGTTTCAGGTGGACGGGTTGATCGGATCTCAGGGAATTGTTCCGGTGGATACGTTTTTTCAACAGATTCGTTTCCGTTCTCCGTCGATGAGTTTCTGGAACTTTCCGACCCTGAGCTGGCTGAGTAGCAGTGACCAAATGCTCCATGGACAATGCATTGCAGGATTACTGTTTTCCCTTTCTTTAATTCTGGGACGTCTACCGCTTCTGTCGGTGATCGTTCTTTGGGGGCTCTACTTATCCTTGTCGACAACAGGGAATGTTTTTTTTGAGTTTCAGTGGGACACACTGTTGCTCGAAGCAGGGCTTCTATCAGTTTTGGTTGCACCACACGGATTGCGTGATGGGTTTCCACTACGTGGACAGCAGGGCATGCTGGTTTCCTGGGAGATACCGAAGTGGCTGTTCCGGTGGTTACTGTTTCGACTCATCTTCCTGGCCGGTGTGGTCAAGTTGACAAGTGGGGACCCCTCCTGGCGATATTTGTCCGCACTGGAGTATCACTTTCAGACACAACCGTTACCGGTGTGGACCAGTTGGTATGCCCATCAGTTGCCCCTCTGGATACATCATTTGGGTGTGTTACTGGTTTTCATCGTGGAGTTGTTGCTTCCCTGGTTCATTTTTGGATCTCGTAAAATGCGAAAGATCGCGTTTGTAGGTATCAACCTTTTTCAGATAATGATTGCAGTTACGGGTAATTACGGTTTCTTTAATTTTCTCACATCGAGCATAACGATTTGGCTTCTCGATGACGGTAGCTTTGGTGGCCGTTGGTCTGAACGTGTCCACAAGCAAGCCATCTCTCATCCCACCTTTTGGCAGAAGTGGATTCGAACCAGCGTTCTTATCTGGGTCGTACTGGTTGTAGTGGTGTCCGGGGAGCAAATTCATCAGACTTTGTTTGCCTCAGTAAGGGATCCTGGCACTGTCCGTGGCGCTATTCGGTATGTCTACAATCACGTGAAGCCTTTTCGGAGTATTAATCGATATGGCCTTTTTGCCGTGATGACGACCCGTCGAGATGAAATAGTGATCGAAGGGTCGATAGACGGTCATGTGTGGAAAGAATACGAATTCTTCTGGAAGCCCGGCGTGTCGGATCGGCGTCCCGCATTTACCGGTCTGCATATGCCTCGTCTGGATTGGAGGATGTGGTTTGCCGCCTTGAGAAGCGAGCCGCCTTCCTGGTATTTCCGATTGGTACATCGCCTTTTAGAAGGATCATCACCCGTTGACCAGATGCTTTATGCGAATCCCTTTTCTGATCAAGTTCCCCGTTTCATCCGTGGGTTCCGTTACGAGTATCGATTTGCCAGGTCAGGGACGTCGGATTGGTGGCGGCGAGACAAACAACGTTCTTATGGACCGGTAATGCAGCTGGATCAGCTGGGGAATTTACGGGAAGCAAAACTTCCTTACTGTAATGAGTAGTACGAAAATCGAGCGGCTACCAGCCGTTTCGGATCAGGCTCGTTTCTGATTGGCGGTTGGAGTGAATAGGAAAAAAACATGGAAAACCGGAAACGATATAGTCAGATACAAAGAGGGCTTGGTAGTCTGTTTGAGCCAGGTCAGGTTAGACGTTCATGGTACTGCCAGTAAACGGTGGCAAGGATGGAATGATGCAAGCCCGTAATGCCCGTATTGGGTTGATTCTGTTTCTCTTTTATTGTGGGTTGTACGCGGGGTTTGTACTGACCAACACCTTTGCGGTTGAGGTCATGGAAAAAAGTCCCTTTGCCGGGTTAAACCTCGCTCTTCTCGGTGGTTTTGGACTGATCGTTGCGGCCCTTCTTCTGGCGTTACTATATGGATGGCTGTGCCGGTCAGAAGCATCTCCGGACAGCGAACAGGAGACGCAACCATGATTTACGAACCATCTTTTGTTGCGGTAGTGGCCTTCTTCCTTTTCGTTGGGTTTACTCTCGGCTTGAGCTTTTACCTGGGGAAAAGTGCAAAATCGTCACAGGGTTATTTTGCAGCACATGGTGAAATTCCGTGGTTTGTTAATGGAATTGCTTTTGCAGGAGATTATCTGTCCGCGGCATCATTTCTGGGCATTTGTGGAATGATTGCCTTTTACGGGTATGACGGTTTTCTGTATTCGATCGGTTACCTTGCCGGATGGATTGTGGCTTTGTTTGTGGTTGCAGAGCCGATGAAACGACTTGGAAAGTTTACCTTTGCCGATGCGTTGGATGCCCGATTTCAATCTCGTGGAATCAAATTGGCAGCTGGAATCAGCACGTTGTCCGTAAGTGTGTTTTATCTGATTCCTCAAATGGTCGGTGCCGGTGTATTGATTCAGCCCTTGCTGGGATTTCCTCATTATGCAGGGGTGTTAATTGTGGGGGCGACGGTGATTCTTATCGTCGTGCTGGCAGGAATGGTATCAACCACTTATGTTCAGTTTCTCAAGGGCTCTCTTCTGGTGATTTTCAGCGCGGTCCTTACGGTCATGATCCTTGCACGTGGATTTGAAGTACGTCAGGGAGGGATAGACGGACATGTTTTTCGTGTACTGTCAGGACTTCAAAAAGGGCAGCTCGAGTCATCGATTCAGCGACAGACGGGTTATGAGAAGGTTGTGATAATACCCCCTTCTGGAGTCTGGGAAGATCTTCCCTATACGCGTCTCAGTGATCCTGAAACAGGAATTATTTCGGTCTGGCGGATCGAAGAATCCGGAGATGGTCAGATAACCTTGCGAGAAACGCAAACAGTGAGGCGAGCGACAGATGGTTCTATCTGGGTCAATGGGGAAAAGAAAGGGGAAAAGAAGGGAGAGGCTGAACTGCACCCGGTGGGTCATGTCAGTCGACTTCCAGAAGGAAAAACACGAACCGGTCCACTTGGTCCGTTTGAATTTTTTCGCGTTTTCCAGGAAAGTGAAGTGGTTCTGTGGAAAACAGAAGAGACGGTAATCCAGCAGAAAGAAGGGACCACTACGATCCATTATCCTGTGCCAACATCAGGAAGTGATTTGTTACGGCCGGGAGTTCATCCTCGTTTTCAGGGTATTCACAGTGACCAGTGGGTTGACAAGCTAAACTTCCTATCCCTAATGCTGGCGCTGTTTTGTGGTACTGCATCTCTTCCCCATATTCTCATTCGTTACTACACGGTGCCCGATGAGGCCAGTGCACGCAAGAGTACGATTGTTGGAATAGCGAGCATTGGTTTCTTTTATATCCTCACGCTGTATCTGGGACTTGGAGCCATGACCAGTGGTGCGCTGGATGTAACCAACAGCAATATGGCGGCTCCGTTACTTGCTCAAAGCATGCATCAGTGGCTTTTCGCGATCATTTCTGCGATCGCGTTTACGACGGTACTGGGTACGGTAAGTGGGCTCATTCTTGCTTCCAGTGGTGCCGTGACATATGACCTGTGTACGCACTGGATGGGAATCAGCATGTCCGATACGCAACAGGTTCGAGTTGCAAAATTGGCATCGGTTGTCGTGGGCGGAATTGCGATCGTTCTGGGTATTCTGTTTGCCGAGATGAATGTCAGTTATCTGGTGGGATGGGCTTTCAGTGTGGCGGCTTCTGCGAATCTTCCCTCTCTGATCTTGTTGCTCTTCTGGAAAGGTGTAACACGCCAGGGAGTGATCGCGGCGGTCGTAGTTGGTATGACCTCATCCCTTGCGTGGATACTGCTTAGTGGAGACACGTTCGCTAAAGTTTATGGCTTGCCTTCAGATTGGGGAGTGGTTCCCTTCAGTCAGCCGGGAATTGTGACCATCCCACTTGGGTTTGCTACTTTATTTGTGGTTTCCAAAATAACGGGTGCCCAGCGGACCGAAGCTTCATCTAGCTGAGCGGTAACTCCGAATACAATCAGGAACGGATTCGGTAATCGTGTGTGATAAATTTTATGAGCGTGAGAAAATTCGATTCCTTCGTTTACGCGGGTGAACAACGGGATCGCTGTTCATGTGTCAAGAGAGGAGATTAATGGTGAATGGAAGTGAAGCCGTTGCGGAAATTCTCAAACGTGAAGGCGTTGAAGAAGTGTATTGTTTTCCTTTCACGCCTATTCTCGATTCATTGGCGGCTTCTGGTATACGTCCAATTGTCGCACGCCAGGAACGTGTGGCCGAAAATATGGCAGATGGATATTCAAGGACGAGCTTTGGCGATCGAATTGGTGTTGTGACTGTGCAGCAAAGTGCGGGTGCAGAAAATGCCTTTGCTGGTATGGCTCACGCCTATACGGATTCCAGTCCTTTGTTGTTTCTGCCCGGTCATCCCGGGCGTGACTTTGTGGGAGTGTCTCCTACTTTTGACGCCGTTGAAAATTACCAGAGAGTTACGAAGTGGTCAGATCGTATACCCTCGACCAATGCGCTGTCCCAGCGGATGCGACGGGCATTCACGCTATTGAAATCAGGCAGGCCACGTCCTGTCATGTTGGAAATTCCGGTTGATGTTGCAAAAGAAGAGCTTGCCGAGTCATTGAGTTATCAGCCGGTGTCTCGAATTCGAACATCCGCTGACCCGGAAGCAGTGTCGAGTGCAGTGAAATTGTTGCTTGAGGCAAAACGGCCCATGTTGTGGGCAGGGCAAGGTGTGCTTTACGCAAAGGCAAGTGACGAGTTAACTGCTTTGGCCGAATTGATCGGTGCGCCGGTCATGACGACCCTGTTGGGAAAAAGTGCATTCAATGAAACCCACCCTTTGTCGCTGGGGACCGGATCTTATAGTACGACGGATATGGTTCGTGATTACCTGGGTCGTTGTGATTTGATCCTGGCTGTTGGGGCGAGTCTGACAGACACCATTTTTGCACCTGATATCCCCTCGGGAAAACAGATAATCCATGTAACGGTCGATGCCTCTGATCTACATAAAGATGTGTATGCCGATGTTCCCGTTCAGGGAGACGCTAAACTGGTTCTTCAGCAAATGCTGGAAGAGGCAGAGGCGCATCTCGGTGGGGCGAAGCGTGATCAACGGGCTGAGGTCGAAGCCCATGTGGCGTCTATCCGAGAACCATGGAAAGCGCGCTGGACTCCGAAGTTAAATTCCGAAGAGACTCCTATTAATCCCTACCGAGTGATTGGTGAATTTGTTCGTGCTACTGACGCCGCTGAAACCATTGTCACCCATGACTCTGGTAATCCCCGTGACCAGATTGTTCCGCTTTATGAAAGCGTGACACCACGTGGGTATCTGGGATGGGGCCACTCGACACAGTTGGGTTTTTCACTCGGTCTTGCCATGGGAGCGAAACGTGCAGCGCCGGAAAAACTGGTTGTGAATTTTCTGGGTGATGCTGCCTTTGGCATGGTGGGAATGGATGTGGAGACTGCTGTGCGTGAAGAGATTCCGATTCTGACGATGCTATTGAACAATTCAGCGATGGGCAACTATGAGAAAAATATACCGGAAGCCTGTGAAAAATATGGAACGAAGTTTCTCAGTGGCAACTACAGTGAGGTTGCAAGAGGGTTGGGAGCTTATGCAGAACGTATCGAGCAGCCTTCTGAGGTGGCAGCCGCGATTCAGCGGGGAATCCAGCAAACTCGGGAGGGCAAACCGGCCCTGCTGGAGTTCATCACACGAGAAGAACCGGACATGGCCATTGGGTAAAGGTTGTGCTTGATAAAATCAAGCCTCCACGATTGCACACATCGGTCATTCATTTGTGAACAGAAATATCCTTGGTCAGATTGCGCGCTAGGGCCCCATCCCACTGTACAGGCTACCCTGGATAGAGCAGGATCCTGTTATCGCTAGCTACAGGTCTGGTCGGTTATCTCAAATCTCAGGAAGGGGCTTGTGCCCTGAATCGCACCTTCTTTTGAAAGAGTTGTGAACGTTGTGCGATGTTCACACGTATGCAGAAGAAAGTGAGGCGATGAGGGTAGTTTGCGATTTTCTGATCCAGCAAGGGGAATGAGATCGTAAATTAGAAGTCTGGCTTGAATCGAAATGTGAATGACCGCAATATCCAAAAGACAGGGAGTTCGACAAAGATGAGAAGAATGTATATTTGGTTCGTCGTCATGTGTAGTCCTTCTGTACTGCTTGCAGACAATAAGGAAGACACTCTGCTTCAGGTAGCTGGCCTAGGCACGGTGAACGTGCGTCCGGATTTGGCGCATGTAACCCTGGGGGTGGTAACCCAGGCGGTGGAAGCCTCCAGTACCGTTGAACAGAACAGCCTCTTGATGCAGCAGTTAATGAGCGCGCTTAAGAAACTGGGTGTTAACGAACGAGATATGCAAAGTGTTCGACTCAATCTTGCTCCAAGATACCGACGACAACGCAATCCCCGTGAAGAGGATCCGCAAATAATCGGGTATCAAATGACACATACCCTAAAGATTACGGTTCGCAAGCTTCCTCTATTGGGTAAAGTTATGGATCAGGCGGTGAAATCGGGTGCTAATCAGATTACGAGCGTATCCTTTGGTGTTAGTGATTCAGAAAAACGAGTGGATGAAGCGCGTCGAAGAGCCATTGCTGATGCGCGTCGAAAGGCGGCGCTCTATGCCGAATCAGCTGATCTGAAATTGGGGAGAATGGTGTCGATGAGTGAGCCGATACGGGGGCCTGTTCGCGGACAGGAAAGCACGCTGCGTATGCGGGCATTTAGTGCAGATGCGTCGATACCGATCGCATCGGGCGAACAACAGTTCAGCGCAACGATCCATGTTACATACAACCTGAAGCCCTGATCAGAGCCGCTTGCCTCACATCGTTCTTTGCGAAGGTAACAGATGTGAGGGTTCCCTTTGGGGGTAGACCATAATCAAGGGGGCCGAGAAACGTTCGCTACCAAAGTTGTGGAAATGTGGGGTCACAACCGTCCTATTGCAGCCCTTGTGATGGGCCGTAAATAGGTGTAGGAGGTCTCTTTTTTAGATCGTAACTTCTTCTCGTCCGGCGATCACACCTCTGAGATGCATAATCGATATAATCCAGATAATTGTTATTAAGAGATAACTATACACAAAGGCCCCTATAGTTGTCGGACATCAGAACAGCAAAGTCCTGTACTACGCAGTGGTCCAGGGCGTTGTCTGGAAATGGGATACGGGTCCGGATGGGGACCTTTTTGCCTTGAAAATCGATTTGCATGCCATTACAGAGCTGATGCTAAAGCAATAAATGGCAACAAGGGCATATCGAAACCAGTAGTTGTCCTGAAATCATGCTGAGATTCTGAACTTCGGCTGCCTACGGCTCAAATCGTTTTAATAATCTGCTTCGCATGTATGGTGATAGGTGTCGCAGAAACCCCATGTATTGACCAGATTATGCAGTCAATACAATGCAACGAATCACTATAAAACAAAAAATTTTTAAAAATGTGCGGAACTTTCTTACGACTTGCGCGTTTTATTGGTTAGACGCGTACTTTAGATGTAATGCACAGTAACGAACGAATACCGATGTTGTGCCGAGCAGGAAGTCTGGGTGCCATAAGTTGTATAATCCAAATTAAAGGAATTGGAAGAAGGGAAAAAATAGAAAAAATTAATAAAATGAGGGTTTTTACTTTGTTATGAAAAGAATTCAAGTTTAGTATGGCTAGCTAGTATGGATGGTTCTGTAGGGTTTTATGGATTTTATTTTTTGAATTTTGAGGTTTTCACACACACTCACCAGTATGAGTTCCACATCCAAGTAAGGGAGAGTCTCCATGGGCGCTTTGTTCCGCCGTCGTAATCGCAAGTCCGGAAAACAGCAAAATCAAGAAGGTCAGAATAACCTGCCTTTGAGACTGGAACTTCTGGAAGATCGTATTCTTCTATCAACTGTCGTTTTGCACGATATCCTCGACGCCAATGATAACGTAACGGCTACCCAGTTGTGGGTAACCGGTGATTCAGATGGCGACAATTTGGAACTCCGTATCAAGGCAGACGATACCTCGAAAATTGAAGTACTTGAGAATGGAAACATTCTGGCTGAAGAAAGCCTGTCTGATTTCGGCGATATTATTGTCAGTGGTGGCGGTGGTAACGACGTGATCACCATCAATGACAGTAATGCTACTGATGCTGACGGAAATGCGATTTTGGTAGGTGCTGGCCGTAGCATTACACTGGCTGGTGGAGCGGGTAAAGATAATATCACGGGTGGTGGAACAGCCGAGTTGATCAAGGGATCAGCTGGCAACGATACCATTGATGGTGGTGGTGGAGACGACGATATCCGTGGTGGAGACGGTATCGATGTGCTCAACGGCGGTGACGGCAATGATGTCATAATCGGTGAAGCGGGAGACGACAACGCCGATGGTGGCGCTGGCAACGATAATGTATCCGGCGGCGAAGGCAATGATGCAGTGTCCGGTGGTGACGGTGACGATGTAGTCGACGGTGGTGTTGGTGATGATAACGTATCTGGAAACGGAGGCGCAGACGCACTGACCGGTGGCGACGGCAATGACCAACTCAACGGTGGTGATGGTGACGACAACCTCGATGGTGGGCTGGGTGATGACGTCAGTTCCGGAGGTAGTGGAAATGACACCTATGTCTATGCTGATTCAGCAGACGCTCAAAGTGAGACGATTTCTGAAGCCGCTGACGAAGGTAGCGATACCATTTCTTTTGCCGGCTTGACTTCAGGTGTGACAGTTGATTTGGGATCCGACTCGATCGCCAGCTACGCAAATGTTGATGTCTCAACGGGTGCCGGCGAGGCCGCAAATATTGAAAACGTGGTCGGTAGCTCATCGGCCGACACGATTACAGCTGGCAGCGCAGGTGCCAATGTCAATGGTGGTGCCGGCGATGATCAGATCACCGGTGGTGCTGGTGACGACACCCTGCATGGTGGTGATGGCATTGATGTGATCGAAGGTGGCGATGGCGCAGATAACCTGGATGGTGGTTACGGCGATGACGAAGTCTCCGGAGGAGCAGGAGATGACATACTGGCCGGTGGTGATGGCCTTGATATCATCAGTGGTGGTGATGGTAATGATGTCATCGATGGTGGTTTTGGTGATGATGAAATTACCGGTGACGCTGGTAACGATACGCTCAATGGTGGAGATGGATTCGACCAGTTGTTTGGAAATGATGGCGACGATGCCCTTAACGGTGGGATGGGCGACGACAGCCTGGAAGGTGGAGCTGGAACCAATGCACTGGACGGTGGTGAAGATTTTGACAGTGTAGTGGAAGAAGGTGATCAGGATTACAAGCTTGCAGACGATGCACTGGTGACATCTGCGGGTACACAGAATCTCGCTAGTATTGAATATGCCGTGCTGACAGCAGGCAGTGGTAACAACAATATTGATGCTAGTGGTTGGATCGATAACGAAGGCCAGACCGATGCAGACGGCAATTCGATTGAAGTTGTTCACAACGCGTTCTCCGGTTCGGTGACGGTCTATGGTGGTGACGGTAATGACACGATCACCGGCGGATCCGGCATGGATGAGATCGATGGCGAAGATGGCGATGACGTCATCGTCGGTGGTGCTGGCGACGACATGCTGAACGGGTCAGGCGGAGCCGACAACATTGATGGTGGTGAAGGTGACGACAACATTGATGGTGGTGACGGAGATGATTATGTAGCCGGTGGTGTCGGCAACGACTCAGTTTACGGTGGTTATGATAATGACCAGGTACTGGGTAACGAAGGCGACGATGAAGTGTCCGGTGACGATGGCGACGACGTAGCCTACGGTGGTGCCGGCAACGATACCCTCTACGGTTATGAAGGTGCAGACACCCTCGACGGTGGCGATGGAAATGACAGTGTCGAAGGCGGTGCCGGTAATGATAAGGTGTCCGGCGGTGCTGGTAACGACGAACTGCTCGGTGAGGATGGCAATGACACCATTCAGGGTGAAGCCGGTGACGACCTCATGCGTGATGGAGGCGGTGACGATTACCTCAAGGGCGGTGATGGCAACGATACTTATTACCTGACACCCGGCGGTTTTGATGAGGATGGAAATGAAGTCACTTCAAGTGATAAGATCATGGATACGATCTATTCAGAAACAGGATCAGGTGACGCAGCTGACCGGATCGACCTGTCAGAATCCGAATCCGGTGTAACACTTGATCTCGGTGCGAGCGGTTACCAGACAATTGACGAAGCGGGTAATCAGATTCGAGTCGTCTATGGTGATTTTGAACAGATCATCGGTTCGTTCTACGATGACGTTCTGACCGGTACGGTTGCAAACGATCACTTCGAAGGAAGTGACGGAAACGACGTGCTCAACGGTGGTGGTGGTAATGACAACCTCCTGGGTCAGTTCGGTAACGATACTATCAGTGGTGGCGATGGTGATGACACGCTAGTCGGAGATGATGGTGATGACAGTATCTCTGGTGGAGCGGGTAATGATCACCTGTCCGAGAATGCTAACGCCAGCTTCACGCTGACCAATACCAGTCTTACGGGTCTTGGAAATGACGTGCTGGTTGTTGAAGAAGACGGATCGCCGATTGAATCAGCCAGTCTGGTTGACGGCGATGCCGGTCACACGATTGATGCCAGTGGTTACACCGGTGATGCAACTCTGATCGGTAACGGTGGTAACGATGTGATTAAAGGTGGATCAGGCAACGACTCGATCGACGGTGGTGAAGGTTACGATAATCTTTACGGTAATGCCGGAAATGATGTAATCGTAGCCGGTACAAGTCCTGCTACGACCGGTGCTGGTCACAACGATACCATGCATGGTGGAGCCGGTGACGATCGCTATGTCTTCCACGATGCACCTGGAACGAATGAAAAGGATTACATTGATGAGAAGGCTGACGAAGGTCATGATATTCTCGACTTCAGCAATCTGACGCAGAGGACGGGTGTCAACCTGAGTGCAGCGCTTAACACGCGTATGGCCTGGAACAACTCACTGGGTAGAGGCGTATATCCCTTTGAAGTCGGACAATCAGCTAACGTTGAAGGTGCCTATGGCGGATCCGCCAATGATACCCTTGACGGCAACGCTGCGGACAATACCTTCTCAGGTGGAGCCGGTAACGACGCTATTAAGGGACTCGGTGGTACTGACACGATCATTTCAACCTTTTCTGGAAACGCAACCCTTTCGAACTCTAATCTGTCGGCTAACGGCAGTGATTCCCTGAATTCGATTGAACTTGCCCACTTGACCGGTTCGGATGACGCCAACACGATTACGGCATCCTCCTTCTCAGGATCGACCACGGTAATTGCCGGTGGTGGAGACGACAACGTTTCGACCGGTGGTAGCGATGATGTGATTGATCTGGGTGATGGAAATAATACGGCCAACGCTGGAGGTGGTAACAATGTGGTTACGAGCGGTGCCGGTAATGACAACGTAACGACCGGAAGTGGTACCGATGTGATTACCACAGGTGATGGCGATGATGTCGTCAGTGCTGGTGGTGGTGACGATAGCATTAATGTTGGCTCCGGAAGTGATGCTGCCAACGGTGGTGACGGAAATGACCACTATGTCCTGTCAATCGGTGGTGCCGATTCGGTTACAGAAGTTGGTGTGGGTACCGATCACCTGGATTACTCCAGTGATACTGCGGGTATCACTCTGGACCTTACCAGTGACCTGGGAGCTCAGGTAGCTCGAGTTGACGACACCGGTGAAACCGATGCAGATGGCAATGCGATTGAAGTTTCGCATACGGTTACGCTTACCGGTGACTTCGAAAATATCTCGACCGGCTCTGGTGATGACAACATTACCGGAAGTGGTGTGGATAACACACTCGCAACTGGCAGTGGTAACGATGTTGTCAGTGGTGGCGACGGTACAGACTCCTGGACCTTCGCCGGTGGTGCCGGAGATGACGTGCTGCGACTCGATGGTGATGCTGTCGCCGGAACCCTTTCTGGAACAGCAACTATTGACGGTGTCGTGACAGTCAGTACCGCTTCTACGGTTGAAAACATCGTACTCGATGGTGGATCCGGTAATGATAGTGTCTTTGCCACTGCCATGACGCAGGCAAAAATGGATGCCGCAGGGGCAACCAGCCTGACCCTCAATGGCGGCGACGGTGACGATGTCGTCAAGTCCGGTCAAGTCGCGGGTACCGTGGTCAATGGTGGTGCTGGTAACGATAACCTCGTTGGCAAGAAGGAAGCTGAGATCTTCAACGGTGGAGAAGGTGATGATATCATCAGTGGTAAAGGTGGACTCGATGAACTGAATGGTGACGCTGGCAACGATGTTCTGAGAATCGGAATTGCTGGAATACCTAGAGCTGAAAACGCCGCAGTTGCCCGTGGTGGCGAAGGCAATGACAGCATCTTCGGTTTCAACGGGAATGATACCCTCTACGGTGACGGCGGCGACGACGTTATTCGCGCACGACCTGGTGACGACAAGGTCTATGGTGGCGACGGCGACGACGTTCTCGATGGTGGTAGTCACAACGATACTCTGTACGGAGAAGGTGGTAATGACCTGATCCAGG
>Ga0310344_10000569_pt1 | contig 28835 bp, 35 predicted proteins | sample HC15DNA20200_MG_FD_203801 | JGI IMG/M metagenome (GOLD analysis project Ga0310344, IMG submission 203801) | Marine microbial communities from station ALOHA, North Pacific Subtropical Gyre - HC15-DNA-20-200_MG | ecosystem: Environmental > Aquatic > Marine > Oceanic | place: Pacific Ocean: North...
ATTCTTAACCTCTTCCATTCAAAATAACAACTTCTCTCCTCCTCCTCTAACTCTTTCTCTTTATAATCCTCAAACTAATTCCTTTCAATCTTCAACTCCTCAACCTTTAACTCCTCAACCAATTCAACCTCAACCTCAACCAATTCAAACTCAACCAACTACTCCTCCTCTTCAACAACCTACCACATCTCAACCAACTCAACCCACTCAACAAATTCCCACTTCACCACCTCACCCTTCCCTCTAACTCTTTCCTAAACTTCTGGGGCCTCGCGGCCCCATTTTTTTCTTGTGGACCGGCACGTCTGTCCGGCATCGTAGAGCTCGGGGTGCTGACCGGCATCTTACAGAGTAGTTTACTTGAAGATATTCTCGAGGAATACCGGGAGAGTGACCCGCGTCCTATCTTTTCCTCTCTCTCAACATCCTTTTAAAATTATCTCTGGTTGTCACTCAATAATTTTTTAAATCCTTCTTTCTTTTAATTTAACCAATCCGGAGGTGCAACATGTGTCCATCATATAATCCAGACGAAGACTGGGAAGAACTCGAGGGCGAAGAAGCTCAGTGCTCTAACTGTTATCATGAAGAAGACTTTCCTCATGAGACTTTAGTGCTCAACAAACATACACAGCAGACTTATTGTCTATACTGTCATAGATAAAGAGAGAGAGAAAACTGGGAGAGCCTTCGGGCTCTTCCTTTTTTAATAGTAACCACCATCATCCATCAACCATAAAGGAGAACTCTATGTTCCGTGAAACATCCGCTAAAGACCTTGAAGATAAAATCATCATACTTGAAGCTAAACTTGATTTAATCTTAGCTAAACTTGATCCAAATCCTGAAGAGCTCTTATCAACATCTGAAATTAACATGATGAAATCTTGGAAAGCTCAAGCAATCTCTATGGACGAAGAAAGATCTAATGAAGCTGATAACACACCTACAGGATCTTAACCAATCTCTATTAAAATACCCTCACTGTCGCTCGGGTATTTTTTAAATCCTTATCTTCTCTAATCATAAATTATCTTGCAGTGGCTGTATTAATCCACGAAATGCAGATACCTGATGTACACACATCTTAGGAGAAGTAAAGCCACAGTCTACAGTGAGCATCGTGTAGACATGCCTGAGTAAGCATCATAAAACTGCTCATCTTTATTTTAACCTCTAGCATAGAAAGGTACTATTCATGCAGAATTTTGAAGCACGTAATTATCGTATAGATAATGTAGAATTAAATTGGGCTAAATTAGCCAGACCTGTCAACCCATTCGGCACAGAGCAATGGGAACTTCAGATAGCTACAAAAGATAAAGCTATCGCAGAAAACTGGGCTGCTAATCATTTCACAGTTAAAAATGATAAAGTAGATCCTGAAAAATTCACAGTTTCTCTAAAGCGAAAAGCTGTTAAAGCAGATGGATCAGCCAATGGTCCTGTTAAAGTTGTAGACGCTCAAGCACAGCCTTTTGCAGATGTCTCTACAATCGGCAATGGTTCTACTGGAAACGTTGTTGTATACCAATACGCTTATGAAACAGCTGGTCGTAGTGGTATCGCTAGTTCTCTTACAGCAGTTCAGATTCTTAGTCTTAAAGAATACTCTGGTGCTGTAATGTTTGAACCAGTAGCTGTAGACACACCAGCAGAATCTGGAACCGCAGAACAGATGCCGTTCTAGCACTGATGGACATTGAGGCTAGGAAATCTTCGGATCTCCTAGTCTCCTTTAAAATAATCCTACCGACATCCGGAGGTTCTATGAAAGATCTAAAAGCACGTTGTACTAATACTAAACAGGTAATTCTCACTGATCCGATGGATGAAGATGAGATTATTGGGTTAATCGCTTTAGCGAGCTCACTTGGCATTGAAGTAACTGTAAGTCAATCTGCTAAAATACTATTATTCAAATGTGACACTCTTACTGAAGTGTTCGACATTCTATCAGAGTTTGGTCTGATGGAATACATCGGTAGTCTCCGAGAAATTATTGAATGGACTATTATTCGTGGAGACTCAAGCAATCCTGCTAAAATAATTAAATTTAAACCAAAAGAAAGATAAGCTATGAAATATTTAATCATACTATTATCAGCTGGTGCTCTTGCTAGCTGCTCATTTATGCCACCACCTCTAAATGATCCCCATATTTCTACCTTTGGTAAGAAGTGTAATGAAGAAGTATGGAGTTACGTTTGGATTACTAAGAGAGGCGAGAATCTTACAGCATCTGAAGAGAACTGTAAAATTCCGATTAAACAATGAATGATAATAATAAACCTGTTGAAGGTCTGAAAGGTAAATTCGTTTCAGAACCTAAAGACTTTAGTGTTCCTTTAATGACTGAAGAATTCAAAAAGAATTATGCAGCAGATCTTAAAGAACAAATCATTAGAAAAGCTAAAGTTAATCGTGAGTGGGCAAAAGACCACTTAGAAATTATTATGTAGAAAGGACTGCTTATGTCAGTTTATAGATTACCTCGAAATCGTAAAAATGATTATCGTACACCTAGTTATCGTTTCACAGTAGCTAGTAAAGATGATCCAAGTCTAGTTGCTCTTAGAGAAGGTATTACTTTAAGAAATGCTCAAGTAAGAAAACGTGCTAGAACTTGGCAGAAAATTAATGAATATGATAAACTATACACTGTCAGACTTATGGGACGTGGACCACGAAGATGGCATACTAAATATCAACCAACCACTGCAAGATACTTAAAAGGTTCATTCGGTATTCCTCAGCATCAAAAGTTATTACATGGTAATGCTGATTCTAATTTAAACCATAAGTTTGCTGAAGAGTTTGATGTTTATGTACATAGATCTACAGAAATGGAAGATGCTCTTCAAACTGAAATAGAAACTGGTCAAAGTCCTGGAGTTCAAAGACAAATTGAAAATCTTAAGCATGAAATTTGGAATCTTGAATTCAAAGCCAGAAATACTCTTAGAGATTCCAGAGTCAAAGTATGACTATAGAACAGCTTGATAAAGTCATTAACATACTAAAAGATGCAAAGTCTGCTATCTTATATATTAATGATCCAGCAGTTGAGAGAACTTGTTATACTTGTGCAGATAAAGTTATTCGATTAGAAAATCTTAATGATGCACAATCTCTTGATGAAGTTGAAATCTTTATTAATGATTCTATTGATGAATTAAATTGGCTTAGGAATGAATTACATGCATAACGATAATATTAGTCCTTTATGGGAAATTGCCGGTATAGCAGCAGGTTTCTTTATTATATTACGTGCTATAATGTACTGGTGGTCTTATAAATAATAACTAAAATCCTGAGCATGATTTAAAACTGCTCATTCCTTTTAACAACTTATAGGTAAAGAAAATGTTTGAAGCATTTGTATTAGTATGCTATATGGGTAATGTAAACTACTGCAAACCCGTAAAAGATACTCGTGGACCATATGAAGAAATTCAAATGTGTCACAGTCGTCTTGAAGAAATGAAAGATGATCTAATAAATATATTCCCTGAAACCAAGCTCTTACCACATACAGGCTATTGTGGAAAAGCTAAAGAAGAAAGGATAGCCTTATGAAGGATGATGATTACTACAAAGAATACTTTAATTTCTTAGATGAACTTCGAGAAAGTGGAGTAACAAATATGTTTGGTGCAGTTCCATATTTAATGGATGAATTCGTATTAGATAAAGATGAAGCACTTAATATTCTTAGTAAATGGATGGAGAGTTATCAATGAGTTTATCTACACTTTATAAAGACATCGTTAAAGAAATCGAAGCCTCTACTGAAACAGAACTTGATGATATGGGACATGCAATTTATGATATGATCCAAGATAGAAAAGATTATGTTAGAAATACTCTTTATGAAACTATTATAAATCATCATAAATGTACTGAAACTGTTGAAGATCTAGAAATTATCATTAAAGGTAATAGTAGATATGAAAACCTTGATGATATGCTTGAAGCTCTATTTTGTGATAATCTTAAATCTGCTTTTGGTATAAACTAATGACTCATATATTATTCACAGTTATCCTTGTTTCTGCTATAGCATACTATATGAAACTAGATAAAAATTCTTATCTACTTGCTATGGTTACTATCATCCCTTTAATGATTGCTTATAAATTATATCTAGGAGAGTTATAATGGAATTAAAATTTAAATTGTTACTATCTGAAAAAGAAAGAGATCTTATAATCGATCTTATTGAACATCGAGTATTCTTAATTAATTCTAGACTTGATGAAGAAAAGAAATCTGTCGATTGTAAAGAACTTGATATGCTTCGTAAAATAGGAGATCGTTTAACATGATACATAAAAATCTATTTGATCATAATAAATTTGGTGATTCTATTAATTACAACGTATTAGTATGTAATCAACAATATTCTGAAAAGAAAATTGCAATCAAAGTAGAAGAAATTGAATCAATTGAAGAATGGAATACTAATTCTTTATGTATATACATGCGATCAGGTACCAGACTTTATGTTAAAGGCAAACTATCAGATATATTTAAGGATATAAAGAAATGATTAAATTATTCCACTTCGACGTTTCTGAAAGATCTTCTGTTGATAACCGAGTTCGAGCATTTGCTAAAGCTACAGCTCTTGATCTCGGATTAATTACTAAAGAAGAAATTAAAACTAAACAAAAAATAAATGGAACTCACTGGGTTCCGTTAGGTTCTTTCAAAAATAAGAAAGATGCTTATGACTATATTCAAGTTCTTCGTGATGAACAGAAAGCGAATAGAGTATGAAAGCAATACTTATAAATCCTATTGACGAAACCATTAAAGAAGTATTTTATGAAGGAAATAAACAATATTCAAGATTACATTGGATGCAAGATACTATAAATTGTAATACAATTGATGGTGTACGTTTAGATGAATGGGGCCAATATATGTATATTGATGATGAAGGAATGCTTTCAAATATGAATTACTTCTTTAGATATACTAATAATGATTATTATGTAGAACCTATATTAATAGCAGGAAAAGCTTTAGCTGTAGGAACCAATGAAGAAGGTGACGATATAGAACCTGAAATAACTATTGGTGAATTAAGATCTAGAATACAATTTCTAGGTAGAAAGGCGTTGCATTAATGACTAGAAAACACTTCAAGGCTTTAGCACAATTTGCAGGTTCTAATAATTTAGATGATGATCTAATTGTAGAACTCGCTGATGTATGTAAAAGTTTTAATAGAAGATTCGATCGCAATAGATTCTTTGACGCAGTTATTGCTCAAAGAACTCAATTAGATCGAGAAAAGTTAAGATGAGTTTAAAGGCGCAAGTAAGTAACTTTGCCTTTAATATGCAATGAGAGTCAAGGCCTCCTACTTGGTAGCGACAAGTAAAAAATGCGACTCCTAGCTCACTCGGCCTGGTGAGATTGCAAAAATAAGCCTAGAGTATATTGTCAGAATTCTGACAGTACTCTAGGCTTTTTTAAAGTTCTTACCGGCATCCTTTTTTAGAAAACCCACATCCGAAATCATTCGTTTGCGGCCGATAGCTCTACAATTTTCTTTTGCAGTTCTTCTTCAGACAACTCAGAAGCATCTAACGACAAATTAGTCTGGTCGATTCGCTGTAACTTTGGCTGCTCATATTCAGCAAGTGCTATTGCTAAACGCTCAATTGTTTCTTGATCTTCTACTTGTATAGCTTTTGCTAACTGAATCTTAAGAATCTCAACAGCTGATGGCATTTCAGTTATAACTTCATCTCGAATCTTTTTAAACTCAGAGGCTGATAGTTTCATAGCTTCTCGAAGTGCTTTATTTTGTCGACGTTTCTCTGCGCCGCGTGCCTGCATCTCTCGAGCTGTATTAGAATCAATAACTGGTCGAAGTTGTGCAAGTGAATTAGGGTGCTTACCGCAATTTTCATAACCCATAATAACCTCCTTAATATCTTTTAGGAGACATTTAAACTTTAAGTAAAATACCCTCGCTGTCGCTCGGGTATTTTTTAAACCAATTTATTTAGGACAAAACAATGCTAATAAAACCTATAAACCCTATAGCACGAACTTTAGAAGATCCAAAGTATCGTCCTAAAACCATACCTAGTAAAAAGGTATACAACAGAAAGAAAGAAAATGACAGATTACGGAAGAATAATAAAAGAATGCGAAAAGGATATGAAAAATCCTGAATTCGTTAAAAGATATAACGCCTTATTTATGAAAGGAAATAAAATGGCAAAAGTAACAGCATCAACAATCTTACATGAAGCAGCTGAGCTTAAAGAAAAGAAGCAAGCTGATTATCAAGGAGACATGTGGACAGAAGAAGATTACTTTCCATATGGTAATAAGTCATACATGCATATGATTCATACTAAATATTTACGTATGAGAAGTCTTGCAGAAAATGAAGACAAAGAAATTAACTTTGAATCATTAGAAGATACACTTGTAGATATGGCAGTTTATTGCGCAATGTTTGCTGCGTATTTAGAAAATAAGAAATTAGAAAAACCTGTAATGAGGTCTGGATAATGACCAGATATGAAAGCAAATACTTACGTATAGCAGATGAGATCTTAATGCATGGTGATTATAGAGAAACTAGAAATGGCTGGGTAAAATCTATATTTACTCAGACTTTACATTTTGATATGAGTGATGATCGATTTCCTGTTCTTACTACACGTAAAATGAATATTAACAGCGTACTTGGTGAATATGCAGCAATTATTAGAGAACCTAATAATATAAAAGATTTTCAGAAATGGGGGTGTAATTATTGGAATGAGTTCGGAGATAGTAATACTGGTGATTTACGTATTGATTACGGTAATAGTTGGGTTGACTATAATGGTGTCAATCAAATCGAAAGATTAATATATAATATTAATGAGAACCCACATAGTCGAAGACTAATAGTAGATGCATGGAATCCTGAAAATATATCTACATCTAGTTTACCCTGCTGCCATTTTATGTATCAATTTTATGTAGATAATTCTCATTTAGATTTAACAGTCTATCAAAGATCTGGTGACTGGATGATTGGTGTTCCTAGCGATATGATATTTGCAGCAACTTTCTTAGCAAATATTGCAAGTATTACTAACTTAAAACCAAGAAGAATTAATTTAATTGTAGGTGACTGCCATATTTATGAAGAACATTTTAGTAAAGTAACTGAACAAATGAGTAGAGCTATAACAACACCACCATTATATAGTTTACTACGCCAATATAAATTTGCAGATTTTGAACCTACAGATTTAAATATATTAGACTATAAACATAAGGAGTTTATAAAGTATGACCTTAAAAAGTGAATGGTTGTCAGACATAAATGATATGCACTATAAATTTGGTGCAACAGAGTGGGTAGATAACATGCACCGCTCAAAGAATTATAAATTATTAAAAGATTTTCTTGCATTCAGATTAGATTTTCTTGAAGAAGAATTCGAAGAAACTCAAGCAGCTTTCTTTAAGAATGATTCTAAAGAAGTTGTTGATGGATTAATTGATCTTATTGTTATTGCAATTGGTACACTAGATTTATTTAAATGTGATGCTGATGTAGTATGGGATAAGATACATCATTCTAATATGGCTAAGAAACCTGGAGCAAATAAATCCAGACAAAATCCATTTGGTTTACCGGATATGGTGAAACCAAAAGATTGGGTAGCACCTAAAATAACTAAAGAAGATTGTGGTATACTACCTGACATTCTAAATCCTGAAGATAGAGATAAAAGAGATTTAGAAAATGAATTTAAAAATAATATAGCTAACCTACAATATGAGGAATAGATATGAGTAAAAACGATTTACAAGAAACTAATGTAGCTAAAGAAAAGACATTAACAATTGATGACATTAGAGCAACAATTATTGGTGATCAAAATAAATTAATACTGCTAAATGTATTTGATAATTTAGTTAATGAAAACAAAAACTTAAGAATAGAATTAGAAAAATCTAAAGAAATAAAATCATTTGAAGAATAGAATCTAACGATTCGGAAAGGAATAATATGAGACTCACGTTTGATATAGAAACGGACGGTCTTGATGCAACTAAGATATGGTGTTTAGTTATACAAGACTTAGACACCAAACGCATCATGAGATATACAGATAACTCTAAATCCTATGACGGTGACATCAAAATGGGATTAACATTATTGCAACACGCAAAATTACTAATAGCACATAATGGAATAGGGTTTGATGCATTAATAATAAAGAAACTTTATGATATTGATTTGTATAATGGAGATAGATTCTTTGATACATGGATAGCATCTCAAGTATTAAATTACAGACGACCACATAAACATGGGTTAGCTGGATGGGGTGAATATTTTAAATACCATAAAGGTAACTACGATGATTGGACAAAGTTCACTGATAAAATGATGGAGTATTGTGTTAGAGATGTTAAACTAAATACCATAATATACAATCATCTTATAGTAGAACTAAAAGATTTAGCAGAAAAGAATCCATTAATACGTAAAGGTTTAAAGAATGAGATGGCAACTGCTAAGTTCGATGCATACTGTAGGTACTATGGATGGTCATTCAATAAAGATAAAGCCTTGAATTTATTAGATAAAATCAAATCTCGAATGAATGAAATAGAAAAAGTTGTTGAGCCTAAACTTCCAGCAGTTACTCGGTTAATTGATAAGCAACCTAAGACACCTAAGTTTACTAAGAAAGGTTATTACACTGCAGCTACTGCACGTATGCTAAGTGAGTATCTAAAAGTAGATGTTAAACCAGAGAACACTAAAGTCTGGCCAGCAGGTAGAGAGTTTCAAAGAAAGATAACAAAGCCTGCAAACCTAGGTAACTTAGAACAAGTTAAAGAATATCTTTATACAATCGGATGGGAACCTGATGATTGGAAGATGGAAAGAATGGGCAGAGAGTTCATTAAGAAAACACCTAAGCTAACTAAAACTTCTTTAGATAAATTAGGTTGGGATGGATCTGCTATACATCATTGGACAACACTCAGATCTAGACGCGGTGTAGTAGAAGGTTGGATAGAAAACCTACAGTTTGGTAGAAGATTACATGGTAAACTCTGGGTAGTGGGTACACCTACATTCAGATGTCGTCATGAAGTTATCGCTAATCTACCTGCAGTAACTGCTGAACTTGGTAAAGAACTTCGTGAATTACTAGTAGCAGAACCAGGAAGAAAGATAGTAGGTGCTGACTCTAGCGGTAATCAATTCAGATCTCTTGCACATTATGCTAAAGATAATAACCTCACCAATCAGATTATGAGTGGAGATATACATCAGTATAATGCAGACATCATTGATACTGATAGACGTACTGCAAAAACCTGGATCTATGCATTTCTATTTGGTGCTGGTGCTACTAAACTTGGTAAAGTATTAACAGGTGTTGGTAATATCAAGAGAGGTAAAGAATCTATTGAAGCATACGGTAATGCGATTCCTGGATTGAAAGCATTAAAAGATAAATTAGTTTCTATATGGAATAGAACAGATGCACAAAGTAGTGTTGAAGGTTATGTTCCTGGTCTTGATGGTCGTAAAGTATATACACCTCAGGATTATCAGACACTTAATTATCTATTACAAAGCTGTGAAGCTATCACAACTAAAGCAGCAGTAGCTTATCAAATGAATAAGATTAAAGAAGAAAAGCTGGATGCTGAACCTAGACTTTATTATCATGATGAAGTAGCTTGGTCTGCAGCAGATAAAGATGCTAACCGAGTATTAGAAATTCTAATAGAATCATTTGCTGAAGGTCCTAAAGAAGTGGGTGTAGATATTATGGCAGGTGATGGAACTATCGGTTCTAATTATGCGGAGGTGCACTAATGATTGTAGATATTAGAGTAACTCAAGATTTTATTTATCAATGTGATGCGCGTGCTACTAAATATAATCCAAGAGGTAGAACATACGAACAGCTAAGACTTGATATTGAATGTGAAATCTTTGAATGGTGGATGATTAATAAAGGAACTTGGAAACACCATAGTTCATGGGAAGTTGATGGTATCGATCAGATCTGGGGTAATATAGATGTTAAGTTTATTAAATCCTGGTACAATATACCATGTAATAAAATGATTTACTTACTTAAACAAAGAGAAATAACTAATGCATTTCTTTTCTGCGAGTGGCATAAGAGACCTCAACGTGTATTAAAACCTGGAGATAAAGTACAGGTTAATACTCTTGGTATCTTAGAATACTGGGAATTAATAGATCTAATTAAACCCTCTAAGTTTAACGGATTTTATGCAGATATTCGTAAGCATTTAAATCTAACACCCAACACTAGTAAGTTTGAAGTAGGCAATACAACATACGATCATAGAAGAAAGGAACAAAATGAAAACTAAATTTATGTTTGTAGATACAGATTCTATATTCTTTAAGATAGCTTATAAATCTAAGAATCAATCTGAGTTAAGAAAGAATTACAATAGCTTCTGTAATAAAATGAAGATGGAAGTATCAGATAAAATGGTTAATCCTTTTACTGATGAACTCCAAGTTCTATATGCAGTTAAAGGTACTGGAAATTTTAGAAAAGACTTGAGCCCTGATTATAAATCCCAGCGCCCCGAGTTAGATAAAGAAGTAAAAGATAAATTAAATTACTTACATAAGTATGCTGTATCTAAAGGCGCTATCCAAGCTGATGGCATGGAAGCTGATGATCTTGTTGCTATCTGGGCACATGAAGCGCTCGATAGAAAAGAAGAGTATGTAATCTGTGGTATTGATAAAGATCTATTACAGATACCAGGTCATCACTATAACTATGGTAAAGATACTTGGAAACTTATTAATGAAGAAGAAGCATTACATAATTTATATCTTCAATGTTTAACTGGTGATGCAACAGATAATATCCCAGGTCTTAAAGGTATTGGACCTAAGAAAGCTGAAAAGATATTAGCTGGCGTGCCATTAAGTAGACAATGGAATAAGATTAAAGCTACTTGGAAAGAGCATGGACAAACTATAAAACAGTTAGAACTTAGTCATAAGCTATTAAGAATGCTAACAACATGGATAGAATATGAAGATATTAAAACATACATTCAAGATCAAACCTCTGTCAGCAAATCAGATGACGTACAGGAACAAAGCAATAAAGCAGATCAAGTACATACAGTATCAAAATGAATTGAGAGCTCAACTTCTAGGGGTCGCATGGCCCTTTGAAGATTCAGATCTCCTGGAGTTTGAGATTATTGCGGGTGTATCTAATAAGATGGCAGATCTAGATAATGTAGTGAAGCCTGTGTTAGATACATACCAATATATCTTTGAAAAGTTTAATGACAATAAAGTTTATCACATAACATTAGATAAACATATAACAAATAAGGGTAAAGAATATCTCTATGTTAAAGTAGAAAAGTGGATAGACTCTTTACCATTAACAATAGTAAACGATAAAGAGTTATTAGAAAGGACAATTAATTATGAGTTACAAGCAGACAGCGTGTCCAAAGTGTGATTCATCAGATGCATTTACAATTTATGAAGACGGTGCATACTGTTTTTCATGTCAATATTCAACTAAGAAAGTAAATAATATGAATGACTTAGAACCTGTTGCTAAACCTAATAGCAGCATAACACTCGATGAAATCCATGAGTTAAATAGTTTTGCAATTACTTCTCGTGGTATAAGTAAACAAGTAATAGATCACTTCGGAATTAAGATGGCTGTAAATCCTGACGGTTCCGGTGGTTCACATTTCTATCCTTACACTAGCGAAGGTAAAGTGATTGCATTTAAAGAACGTAAGTTACCTAAAAGTTTTATAGCACATGGTAGCTTCACTAATATAGAATTGTTTGGTCAAGCAGTTAGTACCGGTGGTAAGACACTTGTAATAACTGAAGGCGAACTAGATGCATGTGCTGTAGCACAATGTTTCTTAGATAAATATAATAGAATCTTTCCTGTCGTATCGATTCCAAGTGCATCAGGTTGTAAGGTTGTACTTGAGCAGAGAGAATGGATTAGAAAGTTTGAATCCGTAATATTATTCTTTGATAAAGATGAAGCTGGTCAAGCAGCAGTACAGAAAGTTGCTAAGATAATTGGTGCTGGTAAAGTTAAAGTAGCTAAGCTATTAGAAAAAGATCCCTGTGATCAGCTACTAAAGCATGGCTCTAAGAGTTTATTACAAAGCTACTGGGATGCAGAAACCTGGTCACCCGCTGGTTTAGTAATGGGTGAATCAATATGGGAACAGTTTCAACAGCGACAAAGAACTAAGTCAAGACCTTATCCTAAATGTTTAGATGGATTAAATCAAAAGCTAAAGGGTATAAGACATGGTGAGATTACTTTGTTTACTAGTGGCACTGGCTCAGGTAAATCTACTATCGTTAAAGAAGTTGTATTAGATCTATTAAAAGATAAAGAAAATAAAGTAGGTTTAATATCTCTTGAAGAAAGTGTAGGTGATACAGCTGAGAAGTTTATTGAGATGGCACTGCAACAAAGGCTAGACCATTCAGAAGGTATGATGCTATCACAGGCTGAACTAAGACATGGCTTTGATACTGTATTTAAAGATGAGCGTTTAGTTTTGCTAGACCACCAAGGTTCTGTTGGAGATTCAACATTAACAGATAAGATAGAGTACATGTGTTTAATGGGTTGTAAGTATTTAATCCTAGACCACATAACAATCGCAGTTTCTGAAGGAGCTGAAGGTTTATCTGGTAATGAAGCAGTCGATAAAGTAATGAGTGACTTACTTAAGATTGTAAAGAAACATAACATATGGTTGTGTTTAATATCACACTTAAGGAAAGCTCCTGGAGGTGGTGCTTCTTTTGAAGAAGGTAAGCTAGCATCTATTGATGATATAAAAGGTAGTGGTTCTATCAAACAAATATCATTTGACATAGTAGCATTTGCTAGAAACCTAATCGCTGATAATGAAACTGAACGTAATACTATTAAGTTTAGAGTACTGAAGTCTAGGTTTACTGGGCTAACAGGTGCAGCAGGTTCAGCGGTATATAGTAATAAGACGGGGAGACTAACAGCTACTGAAAGTATTTTTACGGAGATCTAATGGATAAACAACAAAGATACGATGAGTTATATTTAGATATAGCTCAGAGAATTAGTGAGATGTCTCACGATACTGACCATAAAGTTGGAACAGTAATCGTTAAAGATAATAATATACTTGCCTTTGGATTCAATGGTATGCCAGCTGGTATGTCTAATGAATGCAAGCATCCTAATGGTAGCACGCTACCTGAAGTTATACATGCAGAAGCTAATGCAATATGTAAGCTAGCTAAAAGTACAGGGAGTTCGGAAGGTGCTACATTATATAGTACTCTTTCACCCTGTGTAGAATGCGCTAAACTCATAATGCAAAGTGGAATAAACAGAATTCTTTTTAGAGAAACGTATAAAGATGAAGCAGGTATATTGTTACTACTTAATAATAATAAAGAAGTGAAAGGAGTAAAATGGAGGAGCAGCTTAACTACTTAAAGCATAAGATAACTAAAGCGAAAGCTCATATTGCTTGTAGTCTTTTAAAAGAAACATCTTTAGAAGATCTTAAAGCATACCTAGTATTCTCAATGGATACTATACAACAACACTTTGCTCGTAATAGTATGAGAGGAAACAAATCATACCAAGGTGAAGCGAATCTTACGCACTTAAGCGTAGCGATTGGTACTCATATCTTAACAGAAATAAAATATTCTAATGAGGAGGACGCACCTTGGGATTGGTTTAGACTTCGAGTTATGATGGGGGATTTATTCTTAGAACCTTTCTATCAGACACATCAAATTAATATAGGTAAGACTAGGGATAATACATTTATTCCTGTAGAATCTTTAGACCGTAGTCTTAAGAGAAGTCGTGCACATTATATTGTAGTACCTGAGAAGTGGGATCTACTTGTGCCAGAAGGAAGTGAGAATTTATTAAGAGGTACTGTCTTTGAAAAGCCGGAACCAATTAATTCTTTAATGCAACCGACTGAGAGACCTGTAATAAAAGGATGGACACATGAAAGAAGTAAAGAGTTTAAACCCTACCTAGCTAACGGCTTTATTAAAAGCATGAATGTGTTACAACAAACCGAATGGAAAATCAATACCAAAGTTAGAGATGTTTTACTTCGTAACCGAAAGAAAATATTAAATCAGTATAAAGATTTTCCTAAGAAATATAAATCAAAGATAATAGAATTTGATTTAACACTAGCACGATCTGAATTGATAGGTGACCAACCATTTTATCAGTATGTAGAAGCAGATTACAGGGGTAGAGTATACTACACTACACCGTTCTTAAACTTCCAGGGTAATGATTTAGCCAGAGGCCAAATGCTTTTTGCTAAAGGTAAACCAATGACAGACGCAGGATTAAGAAGACTTAAGATTCATATAGCTTGCTGCTATAATGAAACTTATAGTAAAGATAATCTTCCTGGATGGTTAACAACTAACTACCTTCCTTACTTAAAGGATGAAGAGTTAGATGATATATCTGTAGATAAGATGACGTTAGAAGATCGTGAAGCATGGACCGATAATAATATAGAGAAGCTATTAGTTATAGCTGATAGAGAAGTGATCGATCCTAATGCAGAAAAACCTATTAGTTTATTAGCGAGTGTCTTAGAAATTAAAGATGCTTTAGATAAAGAAGAATATATTACTTACCTTCCTATTCCAATTGATGGTTCTAATAATGGATGGCAACATCTATGCGCAATGTCTAAGGACAAAGAAGCTGGAGAGTTAGTTGGGATTGTACCACAGGATATACAAAAAGATTTTTATGTACAGTGTGCTAAAGATTTAATCAAGAGAGTTCCTGATTGGTTTGAAGAAAGACAGATGCCTATGAAACATATACGTAAAGGTATAGCTAAACGCGGTTCCATGACTCGTGCGTACAGCGCAGGAGCACAGAAGATCGCAGAGAATATGTATCTTGACTGTCATGTAGAAGGGTATCTTAGGAAGTATAATATAACCGAAGAGGACTGTGAATTACTTGCTAAGCATTTAATCAAAGCAATAGATGAAGTTTGTGCAGGTCCATTACAAACTATGAAGTTCTTACAAAAGATAGCAGAAGCTGAGATAGCCTCTGAATATTCTAAGAATATCAAACAGAAATCTATAAGATGGACAACACCTTCTGGGTTTCCAGTTATCTATGAAGCATTCGTTGAGAATGAATTCAAAGAGAAAGCTATCATCAGCTGTAGTGAAAGGGAAGTTAAACCTATTCTAACTAAAGAAGATGGAAGCAAAGAGGAAACAGATACAATAAGAATACAACACGTCGGTAAAGAACCAACAGACAAACCAAAGATAAGATCTTTTATGTCTGGGATCTCACCTAACTTCGTGCACTCTATGGATGCTGCACATATGGCTAAGGTTATAGCTAAGTGGGAGGGGGATTTTGGTGCAGTACACGATTCATTTAGTGTACATGCCTGTGATGTAGATGAATTATTAGAACTTATTAAAGAAGAGTTCATAACAATGTATAGTTACTCTAACTTCTTTGAAGTCATTGAGAGAATGCTAGTAACGAACCCGGATAATTTTAACCACAACCAACCTAAGCTAGGCAGCTTAGACATTAGAGAGGTAAAGAACAGTGACTACTTCTTCGCGTAAGAACGATAAAGGAATACTTCCAGTACGATTAGGCTTGGAACCTGATAACAAAACCGCATTAAGCGAACTAGGAATGGACCCAGCTCTTGCTGATACCATGACTAGCGAACAATTAGATAAGTTAATAATTGAAAATGAATATACCGAAGGAATTGAATGGTATAAAAGTCAAGACCTAGAGAAAGAAGGTTATAAAAACATGGGTAACTGGAAACAGTTTGCTCTTAATAGAATTAAAAAGATGTAAATAAAAAACCCCTAAGAGTATCATAAGATATTCTTAGGGGTCTTTTTTTATTAGCTTGTAGAGAAATCGATATTATTTGACCAGCTTGGACCTAGCGCTCCTCTAACTTCTCTCTTACCTTCTCTAACATTTTTCTTAGAAGCTGCTACACTTTCATCAATTTTAATATGACGGTTGATTGTTTCTAATAGCTTAGCTATCTGCGGACCTGATAATTTTCCAGTACTATTTAACTGTGCTATAATATCTTGAGCTACATCTTTTTTATTCTTAGCTAATAGACTTGCTTCTGATTCACCAGTAATTGCAGCAAGATTATAAGCATCCATACGACCCATTTTAATTGCACCAAGTTCTTGTTGTATATCAATTGCCGTATCAAATGCTACCCTACCTAAACGCTTGTTCCAATCTTTTAAAGTTTCTTTACCTCTTCTATAAGTTTTCCCTCTAAAAGTAGCTTCAGTTGCATCTCGATTCCATTTCAATCTTATATTTTTCTTAAGGAATCTAACTAAATTCTTATAAGGGTGGATCGGACCATACTTATTTTGATACTGATCACCTGTAAATAATTCATAGAACTTTGCAAAGTCTTGCTGCATATCATATACTTTATTATCTTTACTAAGTTCTTCTATTTTCTTTTTACGTAAACCATAATACCAATTAAAGATTTTATCTGCAACATTCTCATTAATAATACTGTCTCGATGAATTTGATTTGCTATTTGTTTAACTGCTTTTAGACTTCCTGTATCTCCTATAAAAGCATCATAAACTTGAAAAACAAATGGTCGACCTACAATTTCTTCTTTACCATCTTTTATTCTTTTCATCTTTGCACCATTATTAAGTGCAGCTTTTTGAATCTGATCCCAGTAGTTTGTAGTTTTAAATTCAGCGTTTCCGTATTTATCTCTGCCTGTAAACTTAACATTATTAAAGACGCCCTGAGTTATATCAGGATCATATCCTTGTATCATAGCAGCTAAAATTCTACTTACTGTCCAGCCACCGATCTCATCTTCACCTTCAGTCCACCTTCTTATTGCCTGAGCCGAGGCTTCTCCTTTATAACTCCAGTCTTTTATAAGTCCAGATTTAGGTAAAGCATCTTGATCTCCTTCTTGTTTAGTAATTTTATATTGCATATCTTTATCTGGAGTAAACTCCATTCCAGCAGAGCGTACTGTTATTCCTGTAGGTTGATCCCATTCAATCATCTCATTTAAGAGTACTGATTGCCAAGCAATACTTTTTATAGTATCCATTGTATCAATTGTATGACCATCCATATTTGCATAGATAGAATCAACCATTAAGTTATGCAAGAAATCTACGACAGAAGGTAGACCTAACTTATTATTTGCAGCAGCTTCCCTAATCTTTGGATTTAAATCAACTGTCTTTTGAACATGCTTCTTTAATAGCATTTTATTTTGGCCATATCCCATAGTCATAGGAGATTTCTTTAAGAAATTTGTTCTATCTTTAAGAGCTTCTGTTAATATAAAACCTAAAGCATCTGCTGAATTACTACCAACCTTTCCTCGCCAAGCATCGCTCTGATTTAATCTACCGAACTCATCTATCATAGTATTAGCCATAGCATCTCTTAGATCTATGTATTCATCTGATGACATTCTTTCAGCAAGTGGGATGGAAGTTATCATATCACCACGTTTAGTCATATTTAAACTACCAAACTGTGCACCCATTGTTAAAGTTCCATGTGTCTGACCATCCATTTCCCATGACTGAGTGTCTACAAACTGCTGACCATTCTTTTTAGCATCTGTATACTTTGCTAAAGCCATTAAGTAATCACCTTGTTTTATACCTTCATGTTCATACTTAGCTAAGTAAGCTCTCAATGGTTCGCTTATAGTATTCCCTTTAAACTGTTGTATTAATGCACTTCTAATTTGACGGCCTTGTCCACTTGTTGCATTTTTAATTTGACTTAAGTAAGAACCAATTACTTTCTTATCAATTGATTGGTTGAATCTTATTAACTCATTTCCCCATGCTACATACTGATTCCATAATCCTTCGTTAGGATTTTCTCTGGCCTGTACTTCTTCTTCTGCAAAGCGTCGTAGTCTTTCTTCAGTAGGCATACGACGACCTCTATCTCTTTTCCAACTATAAGTATTTGATATTTTCGGATCTTCAAACAGACGAGCATACATTCCTTCTTGCCAAGCTTCTTCTAATAAACTATTAGTACCAGGTTTCCAGATAAATTTGTTTTGTCCGCTAACCACGTTCCTAATCATTGAATGTGATTGAGGATTATAAAGAGTTTGTTGTGCATGCATTCTGCCAGTTAATAACTGCAGTGCATAAGTTAAATACTTAAGTCCTCCTCCATCATATCTTAGCATAGCCTCTGCAATATTTACAGACTTCTCTCTTTCAAGTCTAAAGATTGTTCTAGGTTGATAGTTATCTGCAACCTTTTGTGCTACATTTATTTCTTCTTGAGATACTGCTTTAGGATCAGCAGTTCGTCGTCTTTTAAGATCATCTACTCTTTCATGTAAAGCATTCTTTTCACTTTGTAAATCATCAAATTTACTTCTACCGATATTAAATATATCTGCATAATAATTTCTTTCATTATTAGGTTCTACATACTGATCATACCTAGCTTCATTAGGATCCTGTTGAATTCCACCACCATGTGCTAAGGCATATGCATAAAGACCTGCACTTAATGTTGATCTATTAACATCATTATCCATACCAACAAGATTTTGATTAGCCATTGCATTGAAAGCCATCGTCGTATCACCAATCTCTTTAGACATCCAGGTTGTCATTCTCCTGGTAATCATCCCACCTTCACCAGCAATTACACCACCGTTAGTTGAAAATTTCTGAGGCTTAACTTCTGTTGCATCAAATAAACCTGTAAACAATCGATACATATCTTCATAGAGACTAGCTCCCTTAGGAGTAATAACATATTCTACTGTTAACTTATCTGTACCTCCTGCCTTAGGTCTTCTTAGTAAACCATTTATTGGATCAGCTTCTGCTGAGTTAGCTTTGTAATATAACTCTTTAGCTCTTGAACCTAAATGAATAAAGACTTCTTTATTTATATCTTTTATATCATCCATATAAGCATCAGGATCTGTTTGTCCTGTAGTTAATGCTTTAAATCTCATGTATTCTCTATAAATATCTTTGCCAACCTGTTCAAGGCCATCACTCTTTCTAACTACATATTCTTTTACTTGCTGTTCTGCCTTAGGATCATTCTCCCTAGGTCTAGGAACTTTAGTATCAGCATCTTCATCAATTATTATATCTGCTACTTGCTGATCTAGATCTGTTGCAAACATAGAAGTAACAAAAGATTGTTCAGCATTCAATACCATAATGTTAGAGAGCTCAGGATCAACAGCTATCTGTCCTTTTGTATCTAAGTAACCTGCTCCTAGAATATCTAATACAATATTAGTTAAGTTAGTATTTAAAGTATTATCACTCTTACGTATAGGAGCTGTTGCAGATTCAACTTCTTCCGTACCAAATATAAAACTCTCTCTTACTCCTGGGGTTGGAGTTCCTATTCCAGAGGGCTTTGCGGCTTGTGCTACTTTCCAATTCCCACCTATAGTAGGATCGAAGAGAGCTGCACGCTGAGCTTGGTTTACCTGTATGTTCATGTTCTGTGCTGTTCGTGCAGCAGTTGTTCCCCACCTAGATAATGCATCAATAAAAAGTTTACCTGCTCGGCCAGTAGCTCTCATCTCTAAAGCAGATTCTTCAAGAACTTTACGTGTTAAAGCAGGTCTCTTTATTTTTAAACCAGCTGATTCATACTTTCCTAATAATCGATTATCTATTTTTAGTTGTTGTAACTTCTCATCTTGCGCAGCCTGGTCATCACCTATTCTTGCAGCAAAAACAGGTTCACTTAATCTTGCAGCTAATTCTTCTGGTGATAAGTTGGCAGTTGCATCTACTTGTTCAGCAACAGGAACCTCCTCTAAACCAGTAGTCGGAGCAGTACCTAAGTCAGGAAAAGCTGCAGCCACTTGCTCAGCGGCTTTCATTCCTTCAAGCTCACCTTCTAATTGTTGTTGTACGTTCGCACCCTTTGCTCTAAGTCGATCCTCCTCAGTTCTTGCTAGAAGATCTTCATGAGTTCTCATTCCGATATTCTTTGCTAAGCTTGCTATTCTTTTTCGTTCTTGTAATACAGCAGAGGGTGTTGTGCTTACCCCTACCGCTCCTGGTATATTAGTTTGTACCATTTATGTTCTCCTTAACTTTCAAATACATCTGCAATTTTTTGTGAAGCCCATCTATTAGTCTGGTTAAAAGGACCAGTTAATGGTCCTGTCTTAAATAATTTATAAAGACCTGGCTGTATACTACTGTCTGTAATAGCTCCTTCAACTAATTGTGTAGCACCTGTCGCTGCTCTTGTTAAGTTAGATATAGCAGCAGCTTCTCCAGATATTCCATGAAAAACTTCTTCTACTATATTACTAGAAGATGTTTCATAGATAGGAAAGAAAAAGTTTAAAGGTCTCTCACCTACGCCTAGCATACCTGATGCACCTAAACCTCTCTGTAGTTTTTCCATATGATCTAAGTAAGGACTGGACTTTCCATACTTTAATAAATCTTTTAAATGTTGTGCAGCAAATCCTAATGCAATCATCATTGTCATAACAGCAAAAGCATTATACTTCATTGCTGGTGTACCACGTCTAACGTAATCACCCCACAGTCTAGGAATATGATTTGCTGTAAAGGTTGCAATGAAACCTTGGAACTGTGTGAACATTGCTAAGTGTGGATTCTGATAGAACAACGGTCTGTTCGCAGTACCAGGTAATGCAACAGCTTCATTAATAAAATTGAATTCAGCATTAGCAAATATTCTTTCAAGCCTCTCATTATTTCTTCTCATATTAAGAATATATTCTTCTCTTGTTTGATCAGCTGGTTTTGTAATAGGTAAACTATCTATCTCTAAAAGTTCTTCTATATTAATTCCTAAGTTTCTTAGATGCTCTTCTGATTCTTGTACTTCATTATCATATACCGCACCACTATTTCTTTGTTCTCTTATAATACCTAAGTGATGCATAATAAAATCAGCAGCTTGCGCACCCCTTAAGTTACGATTAAGATCTGTCCATTGCTGTAAGAATATTATTCTAAAATATTTATCTAGAAAATATCTTGAAGCAAATGTATTTTCTGTAGCACCTGTAGTTTGCGCTGCACCTGTATCCCAAGTAAAATAACCTAATCTTTTTAAACGTGCTTGTGCTTTTTCTTTAGCAAGCTGTCCTTCAACTGATGTTGCAAACTTAAAGTTGGGTGTTGCGGTTGTCATTGTTTTCCAGATACCATTTCCAAATTCTACAGCAGTATCTTTTATAACATTATTTATTTGTTCAGGACTAAGCGCTCTTACAATCATCATGTACTCTACAAAAGAAGAGATCGTAGCCATCGGTAAACCTGCAAGGGTTGTCCATACTAATAGATTCTTTTGTAAGTTAGCGACTTCAGGACTTGCTATCTTCTTATAGTTACCTGATTCACCATCAAGATAATCTTGTATGAAAGCAGCATGAGCATTTCCTTCTTCTCTAGTTATCTCACCGCTTTCTATTGCCTGCTCTATACCTTCATTAAGAATTTCATTGTTATCCCCTAGAAATCTTTGATAAGTAATATATCTTGCAGCAGACTTAGCAGCATTAGAAATATTTATAAACAAATCCTGTTCCATCCACTTACTTAAGACAGGATCGTCTGCCATATTTAATCTTCTTTCTCTATGTGCAGAAGGAATATGAACTCCTCTCCCAACTTCAAATAAAGAATCTTCATCTACAAGTTCATCATTATCTAGGATAGCTTGTGTTAATTTCTTAGCATCATCTCTAGTATATCCTTTGTCCATCAGATCTCTTATAAATCCTTCCCGATCTTTTTCAATCTTAACTTTATCTATCGATCTATATCTTCCAATGTAGTTTTGAATAAAACCAACACCAAACTCTTTGCCTGTATCACTCTCTCTATTTGGTGTACCATCAGCATTAAAGTAATGAAGTCTTGCATTTTTTTTATCTTTAAATAATCTGTTACCAAATGTGTTAAGGCGTTTTGTTATATTAATATAGAAGTCTCTATTATTTCTTATCACTTCAGGGAATTTATATTCACCAGTACTAGGATCTCTAGCATCAAAATCTACTTCATCAATAGGAGTTTCTTTAATTATTTGAAAGAAATCATAGATATGCTTAGAGATTTGTAGTTGATTAATTGTTTTGTATCCCAATGCTTTTGCTACAGAAGCTGCACTAAAACTTGCCATATCAGGATTGCCATCAGGTAAAACTCCAACTTGAACTTCGCCTAATTGATTTTTAAAGAATGCTAATGTATTGTGCTTAAAGTTTTCAAGAGCTTCCCCTGAAAATACAGGGTGTAAGAAAGCACCAAGTCCTGCTGAATACTTTCTAACGCTAGGTGCTTTAAGATTGGACTCTCTAAAGAATTGGACCGGAGCTCCCTTCCATAATATAGGGAAAGCTCTAGCAGCATCTTTAATCTTTTGCCAAACATCTCTAGCCTTAAGTTGTTTCCTACCTAACTGTTTCTTCTCATCAAAGCTAGTTACTTCTTGTAGTTCTCTAATCCTTGCTTCAGTATTCTGTCTTACTTCATCTGAAATCCGAGGATCTGCTAATTGTAATTGAAGAGTTTCTAGCTCAGCTCTAGCTGTAGCTTCTCTATGCTGTGCATCTTTTTTAAGATCAGTAAAATTACTTTGGATTGTTGGAGCAGGTCCATGTGCATAATGCTGTTTTATATCACCAACCTTTACACCTTCTGGTAGAGTATCACCTTCTTCCCAGTAAGTATGTAGATGTGCATCCTGTTCTTTTTGCATTCTACTTTCTTCAGACTTTCTCCAATCTTCAGCTGGAGATTTTCTAACTTGAACATCTGTCCATGCTCCTACATCATAAGCTGTTCCAGGTACTGAGAATGCAGAACCTAAAGTTCCACCTGCTATGAAAGCATTAACCATTCTATTGTGAAGTTCTACTGTATCAAATGGCCGGTCACTACCTAATGTCGCTGCCATGTATTGAGTAAGTTCCTGTCCTACTTCTGTTGAGGATTCTATACCAAATCCAACACCAGCTCTAGCAGCAAAAGCCCTTAAGATATTTCCATACTTCAATTGTTCCTTAGCAACATTAGCTGCGTTACCTACTAGCTTAGCAGCTTCCATTCTTGTCATCCTAGCTACAGCACTTCTTGCTTCAGCAATTGTCATACCCGCCGCTACATTTACCGGTTTATTTTTAAATGCTTCAGCCATTGCTTCACGATACCTAGGACTTAGCAACGTACCTGTCATCTTACCCATTAATAAATGAATACCTAAACGATCAAGGACTGCCATTGTAACACCACTAGCTACTGCTAAGGTTGCACTTTTATTATCGCCTTCCATATCATTCCAGGTCATACCAGTATACATCGAGACAGGTGCCATCATACTTGCGCCAGCTAATCTAGCCATACCTACACCGGTTGCCGAAGCTAATGCAGCTCCTCCAGTCATTGGAGATAACAAAGCGCCTGCTGCTGTAACTCCCATGTAAGGAAGTGAGACAGCTAGCATATTTCCAGCATACTCAAAGAATCCCCCGACACCATCTACATCCCATTCATTATCAATCACCTTACCATAAGGATCTAGAACAGGTTTAAGTATATTTAATTTTAACTCAGGCTTAGTTGCAAGGTATTCTCTTTGTCTTTTAATACCTGCTTCTCCTAGATTTTCTAACCAATTAAATCCAGTCTTCTCACCGATTAATTCAGCAGCTCCATATAAACTTTCTATAACACCGGTCCATCCTACATCAAAAGAATCAGACCAAGGATGAAGTGATTTGTTATCAATCGTTCTATCCGCATGCCTTTGCTGCACACGATAGTTAGAATACTTGGCAGCTTGTGATAGCCTCCAAGCATAAGCACCTTCTGATTCTCCAGGTTGTCTTGGAGCTTTTAACTTAGCAAGTTCAGTTTCATTTAAAGCTGCCTTTGCAAACTCGGTATCATACCACTGTTCAGATTTAATTGAATCATTTAAAGCAATAGCAGATTTTTCATAATCATTTAAAGATTGCTCAGAGATATTTCTTTGAGATCTCTTTGCCATACCATATTGATACTTATCAATCTCTTCTTCAGAACTATACCTGCTTAACTTATTAATACCATAACGGCTAAGTGTTTCTGTAAAGTCTCTACCATACTCATCAGTTAATCTAACAAGCTGTCGACCATGAACATCTAACTTAGGAGAACCATCTGGATTTGTAAGATACTTTACATTATTATATCCAAATTGACTTGCAAGACTTTGGATTTGTTTGTATGCTTCTAATCCTCCAGGAGTTCCAGGTTTAAAGTAACCTGATTCCATAAGTCTATTAATTTCTGGAGCGCTTAAACCTTCTATCCTAAGTAACTTACCTTCTTCATTTACTAATGTATCTCCATCAATAAATGTATGACCACCACTTCCTGTTATAGGTTTAGGTACTTCAAGAGTAGGTATATCTATCCTAGGAAGATTACTAAAGTTTGCCATATTAAACTCCTATGGTTGTAGTGATGTACCAATATCTGCAATCTCATTTTCTATTATTGATTCAGCAAATAAACCGAACGGTGTGTATGCAGCATTCTTTTTTTCTTTAGCCATCTTCATAAATACTTCTCTCCAAGTTTTCTTTTTCTTAGGATCATCTTGAAAATCTTCGTGAGCTTCCTCCTTCCATTGCGCAGCAATCTCTGCCCAGAATATATCAGATTTAGCAGCAGTATATACTGATTCAATTCTCTGTTGGATTCTTACTAGATCTTCATTAGTCATAGTTCTTTCTTTACCATCGACTGTAGCTTTTACAGGAGAAGGTAGTGGACGCATCTTACCATCTTTATCTTTGTACATCATATTCTCAAGACGAAGTTTGATAGTTGCATCTTCTAAGAAAGGAATAAGAGAGCTATGTAATACTGCATCTTCGTCATCTTCTAAAAGTTTCTGATTAGCAGCAATCAATGCAGCATAAGCATCATCTAATGGCTGAAGAAATTTACCAGGTGGGATGTCTCTATCAAATAACCATTGAGCAGTCTCACCAGCTATTGCATCAGGTATAATACCTGGAGTACTTCCTCGACCACTACGGTATACAGTCTTCTTATTATCTTTAGATCCTGTAGTATGCTTATCTCTTGCTGTATAAATACCAGTTAAAACTTTATTAACTTGTCCTATTGTTTCAAGAGATACATCAATCACATTCTCATCTGACCAACCAGACCCAACCCTTAACTCAGGCTTAAGACCATTAATATCAAAAGACCAGTAAGTAATATCATCACCTGCAGTATTCTTTACCTTAAATTCATAGGCCATCATTTGTCCTAGCTCTTTATGGTATTGCATTTCTTTTTTACCTGTAGATCTAGGAGATGCCCCTATTCGTATAAGTTTAGAAGGATCTTTTGTTTTCTTAAATTCAGCGAGAGAATCTTTCGTATACAAATGAGAGTTAGCCAGTATCCATTTATCCATCTGAGCATTCTTCGCATCAACTCTCTTAAGATATTGCTTAGCAACAAAACCAATACTACCATCATGATTATAACCTAAAGCTCTTGAAGCTAAATAAACTGCGATCGCTCTACCTATTTCTCCACCATCTATGAGATCTCCGAATAGGAAATCAAACATTTGTCTGGTCTTAGATACTTCAGGATCATTATCATCTTTGTTTTCTTTTTCATCTAAAACTTTCTGACCCTGCTCTGAGTCTAGCTTAGCTTTTATTTCAGCTTCAGTTGTATTGTCAATTTTACTACCAAGTTTTGCTAATTTATTTTGAGATTCTGTTTGTACTTCAGCTGCTTTAGCATCAATACTTTTTTGTATCTCAGCTATCCTTCCTTTAATTGCTTCTTTATATTCTTCAGGAAGACTAGGATCATTAAGTCTTGCTTTCAATTCATCAATCGTAGCTTGCTCATCTGCAATTAAATTACGAATCTCAGCATCTTTAATCCACTGAGGCTCTCCTCCAAACTGTGGAGCAACATCTTTATAAGTATCAAGTATCTTGTGTCCAGATTTCGCAGCATCTAATTTCTCTTTTGCTTTCTTTACATATGCTTGCTTCGCTTCAAAGTCAGGATCATTTGGGTTAGATAGCATAGCTGTATTCACAGCATCTTTATATTCTGCCTCTAGCTCTGCTATATTTCCTAGCTCAAGGTTTTCTCCTATTGTATAAGGATTAGCTTCTAGCATTGTCGGAACAAATCCGCTAGGTCGATAGTCTTCTCTACCATCTCCAACTGTAATCTCTTCTCCTGGCATTACAGGTATTTCTCCAGTATCATGTTCACCAAAATTATAATCTGTAGGAGGAGGAGGTATGTTATAGGCAGGAGAACCTGCTATTTCATCTTGAGCCATTTGATCATATGCACTTGTAAATGTAGGATCACCTATAGGATTATCACCAGGATGTTTACCAGCATAAGGAATATTTATAGTATCTAATAAATCACTATGAGGAGGTATTGCTCCTTGTCCAGAACCAATTGATCCATATAGATTTTCTATAAGGTCTTCAGACTTAGGTACATTCTGCATTACATTAGGATCTATTCCTGCTCCTCCTAGATCATGTGTATCTAAATGATAATTTGTAGATGGATTAAAGCTATCAACATTCTGAAGAATCTTTTTATCTAACTCTTTCTGAAATCCACGATCTACTCTGCTAGGAATTGGTACACTTGGAACTGATGCACTTGAAGTACTAGGAACATCAGGATAAGAATAAGGATATTTATATGTTATACCAGCTTCATAATCCCAAGGATTAAATACACTTGGTTCTACAACATCTTCTATCTCTTGCACATCTCCTGGTACTAATGCAGCAGGAGGAATAATCTTTTCAGGTTCTGTATATACATCTGGAACAGGTCGCATAGCTGTAGGCGCATAACCTAAGTCATCACCATCTCCTCCACCTGCACCTGATCTATACACAAGATTCTCTGCTCCAGGAATTACATATCGATTTAAGTATGCTTCAAGTTCATCATCCTGTAAGTCAGCAAGATAACGTGGAACTTCTTGTCCCATAAATGCATGGACTACTCCACCATCTTGCATTCCTCTTTTCTTTAACTCTTTATCATAATTAAATTTAGCTACAGTATTTTCTTTACCGCGGTGATTAGGAAAGAGCCAATTAAAAGGATTGAAAGGACTGGGATTAACTTCTGGTATTTCAACCTTTGGTTTATTTAATTCTTTCCATTGAGCTTGAGATGCTTCTATAGCTTGCTGTAAACTTGGATCTATTTCATTACTTGGTTTAGGAATAGGAAGATCTGGCATTGCTGATTGAGGTGTTATAAAATTTTGAAAGTCCACTACTCTTGTAGGAGATGTCTTATACCAATCAGTTTCACTATGAACTTTATCAGGAGCATGCTTAAAGAAATTATATTGTGCTTGCTGTCTAGCCTTAGCCCAGTCTCCAGCTTTAACAGCCTTCATTGTTTCTAGCATTGCAGCTTGATTAGGCTGCCCCATTTGAAATGCCATATTAGCTAAACCAAATTGTTGTTTATCAGATAATTTTCTCCAAGTATCTGTCCCTACATTTCTTTGAGCTGCTGCAAGAGCTATAGCAAAATCCTCTTCAAACTGTCTGTTAGCTGCAGCTTCATCTGCGAATGGACCTTGCACTCCTCCTTGACCATACTTTTCAAAAGTGTATTCGTCTATTGGTAGTAAATGCCCGATGCCAGAAGTAGGTTCCCATTCTTCTTTACGATAAGGTTTTTTAGTAGGAGAATATACATCAAGTCTTACTCCACCTTCTCTGCTTTTTAATAAGTCTTTCCATTCTTTTAATAGCTTACCTTCACTAGCATACACAGGAGGTGCCTGATCAGGACTCATATTACCATCTTGAATCTCTCTACCTATATCATTCATCTGTTTAATCTGTGGTCCAAATAAATCAGTAGCTTCTTTGTTAACAACGAATTCTCCAGGAGTAAGCCAAGCCGGTACAGTATCAGATCCCTTTGGATCGCCTGGATGATTCTCAGCTAATCCTCCAACAGCTTCATACTGAGGAATACCAGAGTTCATAGGAGGAACCTCTAAGTTATTACCATCAGTTTCAATTTCCAAAGATCTCATGTTTCCATACCGATCCTTTTGAGTAGTTTTATATTTCATACTAAACTCCTAGTTCTTGTATTCAATCGTCTCTTTCTTTTCTATCTTAACAGACTTGTTATTTGAGAGTGGACCAGTCATTCCACCATGTTCTTTGTGCTGTACGTTACCACCTTTATTAAAAGGAATGCTATCATCTTTTGAAATTTCGTCCCATACTAGATCTTCTGGTTCTATACCAAACATACTATCTTCTAAAAAGTCTTCGTAGTCAGGACCTCTATAGCCATCCCAAGCACCAGCGCCATGTCCTATAGGAAAAGTATACATACCTTCACCAGCATACTGCGGGGACAGAGGACCAACTCCTCCACCTTTATTAAACAAACCAAACATCTTAGCACCGAATAAAGCGGGGAGAGCCCAAGGTGCAGCGGCTGCCATCATACCTGGAGCTAATCCTGCAGCAGCAGGAGCAGCAGCACCAGTAGCTGTTAGTCCACCCATATAACTAGCTGGCGCAGCACCTGTACTTGCTAGCTGAGCTGCTAATTTAGGTGCAGCACTACCAG
>Ga0310344_10000570_pt1 | contig 28786 bp, 13 predicted proteins | sample HC15DNA20200_MG_FD_203801 | JGI IMG/M metagenome (GOLD analysis project Ga0310344, IMG submission 203801) | Marine microbial communities from station ALOHA, North Pacific Subtropical Gyre - HC15-DNA-20-200_MG | ecosystem: Environmental > Aquatic > Marine > Oceanic | place: Pacific Ocean: North...
CCAATCAATTACTACATCATTTACTCTTCCAACACAACCTGTTGCTTTATATGCAGCTATATATTTTTCTCTACATTTTTCATCTGGAGAATTACAAGTAGGTTCTGCAGGTGGTGGGGGTTTTTCTGGACCACCATCAGCATCGCCAGCAAGAGAGCGACGACCGCCAATTGGAGCACGTTTTGCAGCATCAAGATGTGTTCCACCACCAGTAGCAATACCAGCTGCTTCTGCTGCAGCTATACTAGCTCTATCAGACGCGGTTATATTAGTTTTTTTTGCTCCAAGTGGAGGAGCATTATGTTGTCCTTCTCTAAAGCCCTCATTTATATTTTTGGTCATAGACCAGTAAGCATATCCGTGACATGCAAATATTAATACAAATAATCCAATCCAAAATACTTGTGATGAAAATATATCTGATGAATTCATAATATATAATACTTCTAGAAAAAGTATTTCAAGAAGTATTCGCTAAATAAATTTATAATAAAGACCCATTTTGTATTTTTTTAAAACTTTGAGCAGCTTTGATTCTATTATTATCAATATCTTCAATATAATCCCCCATATTTCCAAAGAATTCAGCGACAAATTCACGATCAACGCCCTGCCAATCTTTTTGATTTGGAAATGTATACCTGTTCGGATTTCCGCGACTTGCTACCGTTCCTATGTTATTTTGCCTCACTCTCCCCCAACCATATTGTGGAGTTGGAGTAATTACTTTAATTCTTGATCCAACTGGACACCATTGTGCATTACATGGTTTTCCAGCTCGTAGACGACGCGCAGCTAACTCTGCATCAAATTTTGCACGTCTTTCAGCATCAAATTTTGGATTTTGAGGAACATTTGCTCCAGATCCAGCCTTTGAATCATAAAAAACGCCTCCTGCGCCTGTTATAGTTAATGTAAGATTATTAGCACCTTTGCATTCTCCCATAAATATTGTAAATGGATATCTTTTGAATTTTTCTCCATCTAAAGTCCCCGTTTTAGAAAGTTTTCCATGAAGACCTCCATTATCAATAATAACCTTTCCTTCTATTATTAAATAAGAAGCATCATCAGATTCCAAATTAAAAGTTAAAGTTCCTGATTCTTTTGGGATCATAGAACCAGTAATCATTAAACTATGAACTGGTTGTAGAGAATTTGGAATAATATTTATTTTTGGAGTTTTTTCTGTTTTTACCAAACTGGCTGTTTTGAAAAAAGTAAAATCATCACCCCAAGATCCCGCTTCTGGACCTCCATCACAATGTGGTCCAAAATATCCCTTATAAATATATTTCATAACCATATCATCTTTTGCGGGAGTGGGTCTTGTTTTACATTGATGATTTACCCACCAACCACGTTCTTGTGGGGGAGCTGTTCCCCACCCTACACCATGAGACGTTTTATATTTATCAGACATTCCTTGACACGTATTTCCAAAACTGTCGCCTTGTGCTTTATCCATTTCTCCTCCCAATACTGGTCTGGTAGCACAATTATGTTTAATCCACCAAGCTCTTTGTGGAGGTCCTGCGGTTCCCCATGTATAACCATGATTTGTTCCATATTTATCTGATAAAGATTGACAATCGGCGCCAAAATCTTCTTTCGCTTGTTGTTCCATGTCATTGCCCGCTAATGTAGCCTTTTCATGTCCTCCTAGATTTGTCCATCTTGCATTTTTTATTTTACAAAGAGCTGGTTCATACCAAGGATCCGAAGCATAAAACTTAGCTGCTCCAGATGCTCTATTTTCATGAATTTTTACTGTTTTTGAATGAGTAATCGCTCCAGAGTATTCCACCTTCATTTCATCGCCCTGAACGGTAATAGTTACATTTGTTTCTTGATTTAATGGTAATTCCATAGGTGGATCATAACCAAAATTACCAGTTCCTATAGATCCAGAACGAATATGAAGTCTAGTTGTATTTGAAAAGAACCAAAGACCAGGAAGTCTACAATCATCGCACATATCTTTACCGCCAATAGTATTATGAATAATATTTCTCCATCCAGCGGCTTTTCCCGTTGGTGTAATTGTAATTTCAAATTTATAATCTGGGTCAATCGCCAAGGTTTTAATTAATGATGCTTTTGTTGGGGTAATTTCTCCCTCAATTATCGATTCCGCTGGTTTACTTTTTTTATTTGCTCCCTTTAATAATCTTCCTAGAGCACCCTCACCCAATGCTTTTGCCTCTATTGCTGCTTTCGCTTCTAAAGCCTTTTTTCTTCTTTCAGCATCTCGCGCAGCTCTTGCCTTTCTTTCTTCAATATCTTTTTCACGCGCCTCATCTCTTTTTTTAGCTTCTTCAATACGCGCATCTAAATCCATTTGTTCACCATCAAAAAGATTTAATTCAGATTTTAAAACTCTTTCCGTGGCACAAACCGTATTTTGTGGCTTTATTGAAAATCCTTTGGGACATACCACGGCATCACACGTTTTTTCAATTGTAACATATTCATCTAATTTTGCTTCTTCATTTAATTCTTTCTTTGCAACCAATTTTGAACATACACCATCTTTTACTGTGTAACCCTCATTACATACTAAACATTTGTCTCTTCTTTGATGCTTACAATTTGCTATATCTGTTGTAACTGGGCGACACCAACCCTTTTTATACCCATAACCTTTTTCACATTCAGTGCATGTTCCCTCTTCATCAACGGTATACGGTTTAATACATTTAGTACAATTTGTATCTGTTTGTTTTTCACAACGAGGAATAGGAACAGCTAAGCATAATTTTTTATTATATGATAATTTATATCCAGGTAAACATTTTTTGCAAACTAATTTATCTTGTTCGGCACAATTCAGAAATTCTGTGGGAATACACGCATTTTTTGCTGCCGTTAATTTATAACCCTTATCACAATAACCGCATAAAATACCATCCCTTTTATAACAATTTGGAATAGGAATTATACCACAAGAATGTCTATCATCCGCCAATTTATATCCTTCCATACAAGCTTTGCATGTTTTTTCTGAATCAACGCCTCCATGTTTTTTACCAGAACCATCATGCAAACCTTCTTTTAATTTTGTCATAGAACATGAAATAAATAATAATATTACTACTGATGATATTAATAAAAGATAATTCATATATATAATAGCGCAAAAAGTTTTTTGAAAAAATACAAAAAATTTTTAACAAATTGAATATAATTGATTTTTACCGAAACCTGAGCCACAATTTGCCTTAAATGTTTGTCTTGATAACTCCCTAAATCCGTCCTGTTGTTTGGCTTCTTCTGCTTGTTGTTTCGCCTTTGCGGCAGCAAAACTTGCAAAATCTGCACCAACTAGTTTTTTTTTTGGTTCCATTGCCTGTTTTCTCAATTGTTCTTCATCCTCTTTTTCTTTTTCGGCTTCTGCTGCTGCTTCTTCGGCTGTCATTTTTTTGGGTGCTGGTTCTTCCCGCGTTTTACAATTTGCTATTGGAAGAAGAGCACACGCTCTTCTATCTTCTGACATATGATAACCTATTTTACATTCTTTACAAATCACACCATTTTGATCTGAACAATTATCTATTTCAATTAAATTACATTTCCTTTTATCTTCTGATAATTCATAACCAAAATTACATACATCACAGTGTATTTCTGTTTGTTTTGCACAATTTTTTATAGGAATTGCATCACATTTTTCTTTATTTGGAGAAGGTGTCCAACCTGAAGTTTTATCACCACATTCATAACAATGAGCGCCCCATTCTCTTTGTTTTGTACAATGTTTTATATCTGCCATTGGAATACGATCGCATTTTCTACCATCTTTTGATACTTCCCACCCTTCATTGCAATTTAAACAAAATTCATGTTCTTGAACTTTACAATTTGGAATTGGAATTAAATCACATTGAGTATTCTTATTTGCTAATTTATATCCTCTATTACAATTTATACAATATTTCCCCCAATTTCTTTGTTTTGAACAATTCGGAATTTCTACAATAGGCATCAATTCACAATTATCTTTTCCACACGATAATTTATAACCATTCTCACCATCACACTCCAAACAATTTCTACCCCATCCTAAATGTCTTATACAATTTGGAATTTCTTCGCGTGGAATTTTTGTACAACATGTGGTTAAATTACAACCTGTTTCTCCACATTGTTGTGTTGTATTTCTATTATTTCCAGGAGGACACGTGAATGAAGCACACGTTGCTGGAGGGGGCGGGGGACGTGCTACACCACACGTAAGACAACGACCACCATCACCTCGTGTACTTGTTGCAGAATACCCTTGTCCGCATCTTACACAGCAATTTTCCCAACGATTACCAACACGTACAACATCCCGTTCGGTACAAGCTTGAGCCTGCCCTTCTCTAAATGCTTCCTTTTTTTTTGCTGACATAACCAAAATAACTACTATAGATGCAATTCCTAAAAGAATATAATTTGTTTTCATAATACTATATAATATTTATATTATATTATGATATATTTGAAAATAAACGACTTTTCCCGAAACCACCCAAGGTTCTAAATTCTTCATATCTTTCTCTGCAATTTTCTATTGGAAGGAGATCGCATTTTCTACGATCTTCACCTAACCGATAACCTTGTTTGCACTCAACACATATACTTTTGTTTTGACTTGCGCAATCTTTTATTGGAACTATATCACACGATTTCCAATTATCTGATCTTTCATAACCAAATTTACATTTATTACATCTTATTCCTTCCTGATCCTTACAATTTGAAATAGGTCTTGGAATACATTTTTCTTTATTTTTTGAAACCATGTATCCGGATTGATCTGAACCACATTCATAACAATAAGCACCCCAATCTCGTTGATTTGTACAAAAGGGGATATCTTTCTTCGGAATCTTTTCACACGTTCTTCCTGTGGGCCCTATTCTATAAGATTCTTCACATTCAAGGCAAACTTCACGTTCTTGTTTTTTACAAAAAGGAATTGGGATTAAATCACATCTTGTTTTGTCACTTGACATTTTATATCCTACTTCACACGTTATACAACTTTTTCCCCAATCGCGTTGTTTTTTGCAATCTTTAATAGGAACCATTGGAATTTTTTTACAATCTGGTGCAACTTGTTTAAAACAATCTGGTGGTGGTGGAGATGGAACCGTTTTTGATCCACACGTTGGTTGTGGTGTTGGTGGGGGCGGTTCTTTACGAGGAGCATTTTTTGGAACAGTTGAAAGTTCCCAACCTTGTGGATCACATTTTGCACAATTTCTTCCCCAACTTAATTGTGAAATACAATTCGGAATTGTTTCTTTTGGAATTTTTGAGCAACATTGAGTTTGAGTACAGTTATTATTAGCGCATAGTTGTTGTCCATTATTTATAAATCCGCACGGACAAGAAAAACTTGAACATCTTCTTGGTGGTGGAGGAGGCGGAGCAATTCCGCAACTTAGACATCTACCACCATCACCTATCGTACTAAGAGCTGTGTATCTAGGACTTTTACATCTTACACAGCAATTTCTCCATACACCATTTACACGAACAACATCTCGTGTAACGCAAGAACCTGGCGCACTACTACCTGCTGCTGGTGGTGGCGGAGGCGGTGGTGGTGGTCGTGGGCGTGGTGGGCGGTATTGACGCGAGAGAGCACCCAATGTCGCGGTGTCCATCCATTGCCACCCTGCCCATCCACCACCAGTGGTCCTGTTGCTTCTTCGAAAACGAATATTACCTCTACCATCACAACAACCTTCACCATAATGTATATCCATTACGTGATTCCCTGCAGAAACATTCGCCGTAAATTGTAGCCTTGAATTTTGGGGTTGCCCTCCACCCCACTGATCTGCATTATATGTTACAACGCGTCTTCCATCAAGCTCAACAAATCCTCCATTTCCAGCATCAACCCCTACTTGGACATTCCATTGTCTACCTTGTGGTTCTGTGAAATTAATTCTTATATGACGGGAAATATTACGATTGACACCCGCCGGACAAACAGAGGCATTATTAAAATTCCGTAAACTTGTAACATTTCTTTGGCAATAACCACGACCTGGTCTTGCCCTCGTCATAAAATTTTTCCAAACCCCAACGTTGGCAGCTGGTCGTGTACCACCAGCAACCGATTTATAATTTATTGTTTGACCCTCTCTAAATCCCTCCTTAAATCCTCCAAATGCTTCCCTTATCTGATCTTCTTTTTTTACAAATATACATCCAAAAATTATTAATATTATTAAAATAAAGAAAAGACAATTTTCTTTCATATATAATACTTTTAGATTAGAAAAAATATTATATTATCCTGCTTTTTGAATTGGTTTATTTGGACCCTTTAAATAACTATCATCATTAAATCCGCGATAAGGTGCTGTCTCTGGGTTTTCAAAAGAATTTGCTCCTTTTAAATCTTTTTGAGCTGATCCAGATGTAATTTTTCCAGCATCACTACTTATAACCTGTGGTGAAGATTTTATCTGAGCTAATTTGGTATCTTTTCCCTTACCCTGTTGTCTAAAATGAATCTTTCTACGATCATCAATGGCAATACCAACATCAATTGGTTTAGGTTGAGCATTTCCTTTATATGATTTACCCAACAATCCTGGAATTGCTTGACTCCAACCCAAAAATTCTGAAGGTAAGAAAGAACGTTGTTTTTTCTTCTTTTCTTTTTGTTTTCTAGCTTCTACTAAAAGTTCTTGAACATCTTTATTTAATAATCGTAAACTATCTGTGAATGGTTTGTTCATATTTGTATGTTCGTGATAACCATAACTTATTGTTTCTGGTTTATTTGCTTCTTCTTGTGCTTCCTTTGTATCTTTTTTCGCTTCAAATGCTGCATTCCATTCTTCTACTGTGGGAACTTTAAATTTCGGTGGTTCATCGCAGGTAGGTCCACGATATCCTCCTCCACACACACACATTCCGCCAACACAACGCCCATGAGTATTATTACACGGAGGATCACAAATAGCGCCGCTATTAAAAGCTTTGCACTGGTCTTTTAATGATTCTGAAGAATTATTTCCAGATGACTGTTCTTCGCCTAAATTCATTGGTTTTCCCTCTGCTGTTACAACTGCACCTGTTGATGAAGTTCCTGCTGGACATACCAATCCCGATGTTGCATCTTTACCACCCTCTTTACATTGGGGATTTGTTGAGTTCTTTGTGCAAACCACGCATTCGTTAGAACCTTCCTTACTATATGTTCCCGCTGGACATTTATGACATCCTTCCGTTTTAATCAATTCTATTGCTGCTTGAGACGGTGGTTTTGAATAACATATTGGATGATAATCTTTTAAGGGTTCTCCTGCAGAATTAGGCCAAGAATTCCACCTTACTGTGGCTGGACCATCACCTCCCGCTCTATCAGTCCAAGAACAACCAGCTGGTGACTTTGCTTCTAAAACTTTATCCCAAGGATAATTATCCTTTTCTCCCTTTCCTATTCCTAACGAAAGAACCGCTCTTTCACACTCTTCTTTTGTTTTTATTTGAGTTTGGGGAGGACATAACGAAGACTTTGGATGCATAAGATATTGTAAACCTCCTGAACATTGTTCACCCGAACTTCCTGATCCTAATTCTCCCGAAGTTACAAATATATTTGTTGCTTCTTTAAAACACTCTCTATAATCATTTTCTATTCTTATCCATTGAGAATTCATATGTGTCTTCAAATATAATGTTCCTTGGGAATCTGTCTTTGTTTCCTTAATTGGATCAGCAAACCATTTTCCATTCTTTGGTTGTTTGGGCCTTACTCTTAAACTGTGAGAACCCTTTATTTTTGAAACATCCTTATTGAATATATTAAAAGAACCTCCATTTGTTTGTACAGATGCTGTACCATTATCGTGCGTATTACCCCAAGCTGTTATTTTAAAGGGAACACCATGAAAATCTTTTGGACAAGAAACTTCTGGAGATAAACGCGGACCGCCCTCAAACTTTACACTTCCTTGTCCAGTATTTGCCCAAATCTTCTTGCCTGGAACAAAACCTTCTATTCGGTTTCTAAAACCTTCTTTTGGAGATATTGATAAATTTGAAGCTGCGGTTTCACAAGGGAAACCTGATTTATCTCTAAATGAACGACCTGCTATACCCGTAGCACTCCAATGTGTCTTATTACTTGTAAATTCATTCCAAGGATTGGAGGGATCTGCTTTACACGACATTAAAAAGCCTGATGTTTTGCAACCATCTGTATCTTCTGTATTTTGTGCATCTACTGTTAATTTACCCATATTTTCCTCATTCGAAACAAAATTTACCGTTTTTATTGCTTTTCTATCCTCAACATCTCCATAAATCTTCAAGTCTTTACCCTTATATTTGACTGAGTTTAACTTTCCTCCTACATTTAAATTACATGTTACCGAATTCTTACCTAACGGTGCTGAATTTTTATTTGTCCATCTTACATTCTTTACCGTTGCTTTTGCTGCATTATACCAGTTACTACAAGCATAGAATTTTGCCTTTCCATATGGACGATCTTTGCTTCTTGCTATTGTAGTTTGGTATGTAACTGCTCCACTATATTTAACCGTCATAAATCCTTCATTCAATTCTATAACTACTGTTGTTTCTTTATTCAATGGCAATTCCATAGGTGGATCAATTCCCAAATTTCCACCATCAGCACCTCCAGAACGAATATGTAATCTTGTTGTGTTGTGGTAAAACCAACAACCAGGCATTCTATCGCCTATACCACAACAATCTCTATCTGATGTTGTAACATGGAAAATCTCTGACCAATTAGGTATTTTTCCGGTAGGGGTAATTGTAAATTCTAAACGATAATTTCTTCCAGCATTTATTATACGGAGCATATTATTTTTCTTTATCGTTAATGGAGTTTCTCCCACTATCATCACACTATTGCGATCTGATGTAGATTTAAAAACTGGAGGAGCTGGGGGGGGTGCCACCACCCTAAAACGCTGATTAAGCCCACCATGACAGCCCCATTGAATAAGTGAACCAGGTAGTTTATTCTTTGCTGGAACACTTTTTGCTCCGCTATGAATATCCAAACATTTGCCACTGTCAGTATAAAAAGTACCATTTGTTTTATTGTAGAAATGACGAGCACCATTATCTTGATTGCATTTTCCCATAATAACTTGGGCCGCGTTTGCCTTAGATGCACCCTGGATTACAGCACAAGCACCAGGAATTCTATTTGTTAAATTCATTGAATCAGGATCATAAGACCACATTTTATCATCGCCCCTTTGACAATAAGATAAAACAACACGTCCGCCATCACCTTCCTGAGCTTCCTCTCCCTTAGGTTCTACACCTAAACACAATCCAGAGTTGAGATCTTTAAGCATTTGATCTTTGAATTTTGTAGTTTGTCCAGCGGCATCTGTCATTGTCATCTTATATGTTGCCCAACCAATATTATCACTTTCTGTCCAATTTGTTATATCTTCATTATACCACAGACGATAATCTCCTGGCATAAATGTTTGTGGAGCATTTAATTCCCAAGTCATCGTTTTGCTATCTCTTCCAACACCATCCATCCTATACCAGTGCGCCTGCGTTTTACTGTTATGATGTGTTTTCTTATATCCTTTAACATTTACATTGGGAAGAATTTCTCGTTTATTACTATCTGTAATAATAAGAGCAACATAATCTTTTCCACAACCAAAATTACTATTTCCTCCTGCACGAGCGCAACTTATTCGCCCAGCCTTGTGTTCAAAAACTATTTTTGTTACAAACATCGTTTTCTTTACGGTAAAAACAGCGCTTCTTTCTTTCGCCGGTCCTATTGTAATATTATCAAAAACACACGTTTTATCATCACAAACACCAAGTGATGGAGCGGAAGCTTGGTAAGGTGCTTGACATTTGTATTTGGCATCTTGATTTGCTTTTTTACGGTATTCAACAGTTCCCCAGAATTTTCCATTATTAATATAGTGATCACCGCTTATCTTATCCCCAACCTTTCTTAAACATTCCCATTTGTTTGGACCATGTGTTTTTTTTATCATAAAAGTTGCGGCATCATCCTTACACACCGAAGCAACGCCACTTGTATGAACCTTATCGACAAACACGCCCGGTTGAGTAGCAGCGCCATCACAGGTAATTTGTAATCCTTTGGATCCACCACTATTTCCCGTTCTTTTTTTTGGATAGCTAGTCCCAGGACCATAATAAACATCATAATCTCCCGCAAGTTCGTGTGCTTTTACTGTTCCGCGATCAGGCACACACTCATTATTTTTACAGCTAGTACCAGCAGTACAATTCTGATTATGGCCGCCCTTTCCACATATACATCTTCTCTTCTCATTTCGCTGTTGTGAATTTGAAGGGCACGTTTGATAACAAGCTCCCGTCGTTGGATTCCACCAACCTTTTCCAAATGGTACTTCGCCGCAGTCCGTACCACGCTTTGGTCCACTGGACGCGGCAGAAGAACTTGAAGTTCCCTTTGTACAAATTGGATGCAAATCAAAACGTGGCTTACCCGCAGAACTAGTCCAACCATTCCAATGTGATAAAGATCCTCTTGATGTACTACCCATTACTGCGTCGGTCCAGGTGCACCCTCGTGGAATATTACCATGATTTCCTCTCCACCAAGGATCATATTTTAAACCTAATTCCCGTATTGCTTTTTGACATTCAGCTTCTGTTTTAATATCTGTATTTGTTGCGCAATTTGTATTTTTTGGTCGTCTTTCATATTTTGAACTTGAAGTCGGCGCTGGCGTCGCCGCACCCGCCATGTAAATTGTTGGGTTGTTACTCATACTACAATTTCTCCCGCGCGTTAATCTGTGAGATCCGGTCAGTGACGTAATAGTTGCGCCGGTGGAAGGAGCAAACTTGAATTTGTCACCTTTGCTGTGCTGCTGGCCGTTGGGGCAGTTTCGCCCACTCCCGGACACCCCGTACGCGTACTGGCCGTTAATGTATAAGTTACTGCCGATGCCCCCGTCCAAGAGCACACAACAATTGGCGTGCCTAAAACTTTCCAAGACTGGAAGTCCGCCGTTTGCATTGTAATACGCGCGGAACGCGCTTTCATTCGCTTTCATGTCATCCCAGGACATCTTCTTCCATTCTGACGATTTAAAAGAAGTATACCCGGCTATACCAAATCGCCTACCGCTGCTACTGCTGCTACTGCTGCTACTGGCGGGTGGCGGTGATGATGAGGTCGCATTTCCACAGATGGCTTGGTAACTTTGGTGGATGTAGCTTGGTCGTTGTTTATTAAAATATACGTAGTTGTTGGTATTTCCGGTATGTACACTGCATCCTTGAGGAAGATGACCCCATGAATGTTGCTGTGGATGCGCGGTTGTGCCGCGGTAGCCGAGGTTTCCATCTACGATGTCGACGCGATTCTCGTCGGCGCGGGACGAAGTCATCAGACCAGCTCCAGATTTAAAATAATTTTTCTCGTCCCTCAATTTAAGGGCCGCTCTGCCACACTCTGCTGGTGTTTTAATTCGTTCTGAATCGGCGCATGCCGCCGTGCGCGCTGCCAGCCGAACGTTGACCATCGTGCTGCTGCTACTGGCGGGCGGCGTTCCCTCCGCATCCTTACAAATGGGGGGGTAGTTGTTGGAGAGCCCGTACCTCGGATTGCGGTTCCAATTGGTTACGGAGTTGTTGAAATAGACGTGGTTGTTGTAGTGGGTGAAGCAGCCTTCCGGGTGGGTGCCGCTCCAGTTACCCGAATGCGAATACCGACGACCAAGCCGCTGCGCCGCCGTCTGACATTCTTGTACGGTGGTTATTCGACCACCTACTGGACATTGCTGGCCGGGCGCGGCGCGATCGGCGTTGTTGCTCAGGCTCATGAGCCTAAATCCCTCCTTCATTGATCCTGTAAAAGCCTCTGTATTACATTTGAAATAGGTTTCACCTGGTGTGCTTCCTGTTATTCTAGGGCGACGCGCTCCTGGTGCATCATTATCTGCATAAAGATAGCAACGTTTACCAGTTTCATAATAATCCGCTTGAGGGCACTTAGGATCATTTTCACAAAGATTCTTACAATCATCCTTATCTTTCGCAGTTACAGGCCATTTGTTAGAATTCCAATGGAGATAATTCTTCTTTTTGTCTTTATGTTCAGTACATTTCCGTCCCCCACCTTTTCCACCAGCTTCTCGCCTTAATGTGGTTGTATGGCTACATACATATGGTCTTTTTTCATTTGCAGCCGCATCATTCCATACACCGCTTTCATATTGTTCACAAAAATGTTCATTTTCAGCAGCATTATTGGGTTCTTTTTGGTTCCAATTAGAATAACCCTTTTTCTGAAGTGTTTCTCCATCAGGCCATTTCCAATCGCCTTCTTTATCTTTATCGGAACAACCAATCCATTTAGGATATTGCATTAAACCTTTAACAAAATCGTTTTCTTCTTTGCTACTAATAACAGCAAGTGTAGTTTTTCTCCCAGGATCAGCATCTTTACATTTATTATAAGCCGACCACCAATCCAATTCATCTCCTTCAGCACGATAACAACGTTTTCTTCCCTCGGGTTCTATTTTAAAACCATCGGCACAACTAAATGGAGAGCTTGGTTTATTAAATTGCCTTTGATACTCGTCGTATGTTAATGATAAAATACTTAATAACTTAAATTTGGTGGTCTTTGAAAACCAATTTTGTCTCTCATCGCTCCATTGATACAAATGATTATCGGTTCCAACGCCCATTAATTTATCATTCCATTCACAAATAGAACGAAGTCCTTCAGTTGGCTGACCAACACGTTTCCAAGAACCTTTCAACTTTCCTTGTTGATCTAATGAAGCTCCAACCAACATCTCTATTCTTCCCTTTTTATCCACAATATAAAGTTGATTTCTATATTCCTTAATGCTTTTTACGTTAGGTTTTGCTCCACACCAAACCCAAACGGGTTTTTTTCCATTTCCGCGCTTAAAAGGTTCAACATTTTTTCCGTCAGCCTTTCCAGTCCATCTAAATATTGACTGTTGATTGGCACAAAAAAGTTTATTTTTCCATACTCCAATACATTGCATCCATTCCATTGGTAAATTTGTTGCTAATTTCCAAAGTCCTCCACGTACCCCCATTTTATCCCATGCATAAAGTCTATGATCATATCTTCCAACGCCCAATAAAGTATTATTCCAATATGCTAAATCAGTGACGCAACAACTTTTCCCTCTTAATTGCGTCCATTCTTTTTTAGGATTATTAAATCGGAATAATTTATAATCTTCATTGATTCCAATTAAAGTATCTTCATAACCACTTAAAAGTCCTCCACTTGATTGTGGTGCTGCCGATATTTGTCCTTCTTGAATTCTTTTTTTTGAAAAACAGTAACATATAATAAAAGCAATTACTATCGCTAAAAGTATAAAATTTAACTTCATATATATATATTTTATATAAATAAAGTTTTGATAAACTAAATTAATGAGATTTTTCAATACCAGTATCAGCTTTTTGGTCGTAACTTTCTGTATTATATGGTCTTGGTTTTCCAGTATTAACATCACCTTTTTCCAATGGTTTTTTCATAGTATCTCCAGCCTGTGCTCCCTCAGGTAATTCATATTTTTGAGTTCTTGGAAATTCAGGTTTTGTAAATACAGGATATCCTTTATATTTAACGGGTGGTTCTTGTTCTTTCTCATCAGCTACAGGATCACACGATTTCTCTTTTTTAGGATTTGCTATGATATGTTTTACGCTAGTTTCTTTTGCAGAATTCTTTATATGATCACCTAAAATTAAATTAACATCAACATTAGATTTTTTATTTAACTTTTGCCAGTTAAATAAATCCATACTTAATTTCCCCATATCTAATTTATCTACAGCAACAATATTTTGTCCTTGTAATTTTGCGCGTTTTGTTTGAAATTTTAATTTTGTGATTGTTTCTTCAAGTTCTTTTATCTTATCTAATAATTCAGGACCTAATTCTATTTTGGTATCTTTTGGCGTTTGAATAGGTGGTTTCATTTTTCCAGGATAACGTGGTCCTCCAGCCGGTCCACTTCCTCCGGCAGTTGGATCATCTTTCGATATTTTTTCTGGATCATTTTGGTTTGCTTCTTCAACAGCAGTTAAAACATTTTCTGGGCTGTTTTCTTCTTGAGGTAAATCAGGTCTATCTTCCACGCCCTCACGACTACTTTTACATAAATAATAAATTAAAATAACACCAAATAAAATTAATAATATAGTGTTTTGCTTCATATATATTAATATTGATAAAATATTAATATTACTAAAATCAACGAATATAAGTATAATCATTAAATGCACCCCACATTGTATTAGTTGGTTTTGTATATCTACCTGGAGGATATTGAGAAAATTCTTCTAATATTTTGTCTGAATCATCATCTTCTTGCTTTAACAGAATTTTTTTCTTAATAACTTTTTTGGTATTTCTCGGCATTTGTAATGTTATATTAACAGGTTTTCTTTCGCCTTCCGCTTTAAATCCCAATTCTCTATTTTTATCAGATAATTTATCTCTCATTTTTCTTAATTGTTTAACAACACGATTATCAACCCAAGGGTCATATATTGTTGCTTTTCCTTGATAACCTGTTATACCCGGATATCCTTTTTCTCCAACTGGACCTCTTTGTCCTTTTGGACCTTTTGGTCCACTAACTCCCTTGACACCCTTTAAACCAGGCAATCCTTTTACTTCTGAAGCTTTTGCAGGTCGTCCTTTTGGTCCTCTTTTTCCCATAGGTCCATCTGGGCCTTTTTCGCCCTTTCCTCCAGGAATTCCCTTAATTCCAGGAGCATTTTCTTTGGGTGCAGTTGAATTAGGCAAAACGGGAGGAGCTGGTGGCTCTTTAATACATCTCTTTCTATCATCAGATAAATCATAACCATTATGGCATTCAGTACATATACTTGCTTTTTGTGTTTTACAATTTTCTATTGGGATTAAATTACAATTTTGTCCGTCTTTAGATTTTTGATAACCTGTATTACAAGATTTGCACCAATATCTTCCCGCTAGTATGCTTTGTTCTCGGCAATTTGCAATTACTTCGGGTATAGCGACGCCAATATAAACAGCATTTGCTGTTTCAAAACAATCGCGTTTATTATTATGAATTCTTAAAGGTTGTGATGCTATTGGAATTGATAGATATAATGTTCCATTGTTATCAGTATCTCGCCATTTTATTGGAATTGCGGCAAAATTACCACCTGGGGGTTGTTTTGCATATATATGTAGTTTTGAAGATCCTTTTATTTTTTCAACATCATCCGCTTTAATTGTAATTACAGCTTCGGTGTCTGCATATCCTCCGCCAGTTATAACTACATCTTCATCTTTATTGCCATGTACTTTTGTCCATCTCTTTATAGTATATGTTTCACCGTTAAAGTTTGCTGGACACGGAATATCCTTATATGTTTGAGATGCATAGAATTTTGAAAGATTTTTTGTCCAACCTGCACCCGAAGACCAATAAAATTGTAATTCGGCATAACCATGATTTTCTCCAAAATAAATCAAAATTGGATAATGTTTTCCTTTTTCAAGATTAATAGAACCTGTTCTAGATCTCATACCGTGTAATCCTGCATTATCTACAACCTTTTGATCTCCTACCCACATTACAGAAGAATCATCCGAATTTGTTTTAAAATAATGTAATCCTGTCTTAGGAGGTGAAAATACACCCCAAATTTTATAACTATACAGCTCTCCTTCATCAACTAAATGAACAGCTTTCAACTTCTTAACACCCCCAACCTTTGTTGCAGTTTTAAAAAAATCTAAATTATCCTTCCAATATCCTTTATATTTTTGACTCTTTAAATGTCCATCAAAATCGGGAATCGCTGTTCCTGGATGAGGTTCATTTGCCGAAGCCCGTATTTTTGCATCATCTGTTACTTCAAATTGTTGATAAGTTCCCTCTTTACATTGATCCTGAATCAATTGACGACCAATAACACTATCATTATTTTGAATACTTAAACAAAGTCCATTCTTATGATCTCTTGGGGTTACGGAATTATTATTATACCAATGCATTGGTTTAAAATATTCGCCTTCGGAATAAAATCTTTGATTTGATTGATTATCGTTGCTTTTGCATGGATATGTTTGAACCGCTGCTCCAACTCCCCTTGAAGCACCTGCAATATCTAAACATTCTCCAGCTTTTGTCTTTAATTCTAATGTTTTTGGATTATAAGAAAAAAGCTGTTTATCTTCTCCACTACATATTTTTTGCTTTATTGGTCCTTGGCTTCCCCCATCTGCTTGCAAACATAATCCACTCTTTTTTACTTTTAAAACTTTATTTGTAAATCCTTTTGATGCGCCTTGATCGGTTGCTTTTGGAACTTGATATCTAGTAACACAATGTCCTTTGCTATTTAGTCTACACATTGAATGTTTGGTTTTATTTTCACAATTATGTTTGTGTGATGGATGGATACTATCTGGAGCCCAACACCATTTATAATCTCCTGCTTTATATTGTTCACCGTCAAAATTGGCGACACTATGCTTTGTTGTCCAATCACATCCACACGCAGATATTCCTTTCCAAAAATCATTTGTAACTTCTGGGGTTACTCTGGTAATACTTTGCTTACACATTGTTTGTGTTTTTGTTCCATCTACAGCATTCCACGATCCAGTTGGGGTATCTTTTGTATAACGTGTACAAACTCGTTTACCTTCATGATTCTTATCCCCATTTAAGGGTGCCCACGTGAAAGATAAACAGCGACCATCGCTCTTACAAGAAGCCGCGCATTCGGATATTTTTGTTTTTCCATATCTCGCACTACACGAATCCATACCACAACCACCAATATCAGCTCCAACCGCTCCGACCTGTTCCCAACCATCTGGACACCCAACTGCTGGTTCAACGGCATTCTTACACATTGTTTGAACCTTCTTTCCATTAATTGCATCCCAACTTCCTGTGGAAGTATCTGTAGTATAACGCGTGCAAACACGCTTACCTTTATGGTTTTTATCAGCGTTCATGGGAGCCCACGTAATAGATTTACATTTTTTATCTTTTTTACAAGAAGCAACGCACTCATCCATATTTTTTTTATCATATCTTGCATCACACGAATCCATACCACAACCACCAATATCAGCTCCATAAGCTCCTACCTGTTCCCAACCTTTTGGACATTTTACTGAAGGTTCTACTGGATTTCCTCCGCATATTTTTCGTGCATACCAATGGTTATTGTAGAGATGTGTTGGGTTCTTATATCTATTAAAATATACATGGCGATTTGCATGTAACCAGCAATTTTTCGGGTAAGTGTTGGTCCAGGTGCTCGAACCGCTCCAATAAGGCCAGTAACTATTTCCATGTTTTTTCTTCAACTGTTCTTGTGCCTTCCGACATTTTGCCTCTGTATCGAGCTCCTGTCCAGCTGGGCAGTCCTTAGAGGTATCATTCTGAACCCACGGATCACCACTGTCCTTATCTACTTTCCCACCACATACTTTATGTACATTAGAATGGTATGCTTTATGTGGATCGCCGCCAGTATTCCAATACCTATAGCCGTTGCTTTGCGACCAACAGCCCTTCGGGTAGTAATTGCCCCAGTTACTGGTCCCCCCCCAATAGCCGCCGTAATAACCATAGTAGTGGCTATAGTGGCCGTATTTGCCCCCATACCATGAATTTTGGCATTCACTTGCTGTTTTTATTTCTTCCCCCTCTGGACAAGCTCCACATGTTCCGTTCTTGCAAGCTCTTGTTGAAAACCCTGTTGCGCCTCTTTTATTTACTTGTAATCGCCAATAATAAATAATTAAAATTGTTACTATGGCTAAAAGTATAAGATTTAATTTCATAATATATATATAATTATAAAATTAATTACAACTTAGCAACTTCTTAATATTATTCTGATTATTTGGATTTAATTGAACGTATCCTTCTCTGATTGTAAATTCTTCTTTACTTGCAGCTTCTGCCTCTTTCGCACCTTTAAATTTCGTGGGATCAATAGGTCCACCTCTTAAATAACATCGTGACATCTTTCCACCTTTTGGTCTCTCCCAATGAATAGCTTTGCAACCCTTTTCTCCGTCGCAATATCCTTGACATAAATTTTCACTTGCATTAAATGCATAAGGATTTTTGAATTTTGAACTTTTTGCTGCAGATAATGTTCCTTTTGATCCAGAATTACGATCACCGCTTGTTGCTTGTTTAAGATATTCTGGATAATCCCCCTCAGCAGCTCTTCCTCCAGTTGATGCTTGGGGGCGAGCCCATATATCACGCCCTGTTTTGTCTTTTAAACCAGAAGCATTACATGATCCTCCCTTCAAAAGTTGAGCGGTTTGACCATCATATTCCAAATATTGGCATGTCGGACTTTTATCACAGATTCTTGCTAATTCAAGAACTGCGGTTGGTTCACTTTTATTTATTTTAATTTCTCCAATAACATTTGCTCCCGTTGCACCGCATGTTTGATCGGTAGATAAACAAGTATATCCTCCTTTATCCCCACTTCCTGAATGTCTACATGGTCTTTTTCGGCAACACTGACCTTGTGAACAATTACAAGGACCATATCTACAACACATTCCGCGTGGATTTGGATCATACTTAGGGCTATTTGGACATTTAAAACCACCACAATAAACTGGAGGAGGGGGAGGAGGTGGTGGAGGTGGGCGGACGGGAGCATAACCGCGCCCACACGCTTCAATTTCAAATTGATCATCCCAATCATTAACTATCCACAAAGCTAATAACAAAATTAATAATCCGACCAATGTTTTATTAAAAGGATTATAAAGTCGCATATATATAATAACCAATAAAATATATATTATGTCGCCCGCCAAGCATTCCGTGCAAATAATATCCCAATTGCACGATCATTTATAAGAGAATCTGGTGGCGGAGGCGGCGGTGGCGGCGGTGGCGGCGGCGGTGGCGGCGGCGGGCGCGGTGGTGGAGGAGGTGGACGGGGTGGGGGGGGGCGCGGCCTGCTGGTACAACCTCTACAATAACCTGGAAACCCACGCCGATGTGGTCCTCCACATTGTACGTGGCAACCCTCCATTTCAAAATTATTATCCCATAAATTAATAATATACAAAAACCCTAATAATGATAATAAAATTACTAAAGTTTTATTTATCTTACTTAACTTCATAAATTTCATATATAATATCAAAATATAAATTTTGAAATTATATTATTATCGCCACATTACCCCTATTGCACGATCATTCGGTAAAGCGGGAACACGTGGAGGCGGCGGCGGACTTCGCCTACGACATCCTCTTCTTCTTCCTTCTGCCGTTGTAGGTGGCCAATGGCATCCCTCTAGTTCATATTGATCATCAAGATCATTAATAATATACAGCAATAACAAAAACAATAAAAATATCACTAAAGTTTTATTAAATTTATTAAATTTATTAAATTTCATATATTATATCATCATAAAAGTTTATTTAATATAAGTATATGTATTAAACCCTTCTAACATTGATAAATCATCTGACTTATCTTTGGCTGGATTTAAATCTCCTTCGTCAAGATTCATATTAATTTTTTCTCCCAATGTTTCTGTTGAACGATGAATGCTCTTTATTTCTCCATCACCCAAATGTCCCATTTGAATATTCAAATTAATTGGAGGATTTTTTTTTCCTTTATATTCTTCATTTTTTGATTTAACTTTTTTATAAATTCTTTGTAATGTATTTACAATTCCTTTATTTGACCACGGATCAATAACAGTTGTTGGACCGCGCGGTCCTATTGCACCCTTATGACCAACCGCACCCATTGGACCTCTATTTCCTTCAGGTCCATCTAAACCTGTATCACCTTGTGGACCTGTTGGCCCCCTCCACCCCGGATCTCCTATACCAGCGGGACGACCTTCTGGACCTTGTAAACCTTGTGGTCCACGTCCTCCCACTGGACCAAGACCTCCTCTATCTCCAGTCTTACCAGGAACAGCTTTCTCGGGTTTGGGATCTTTTTTGCAACCAACACCACCATCTGTTACAGTATATCCCTTTACACACGCTTCACATATTTTTCCTCTTTGAACTTGACACCATTTAATTGGTGGGATCGCTTTACACGTCCTCCTATCTTCCGAAGGTATCCATTTCGTTTGACATTTATGGCAAAATATTTTTCTTTGATCCACACAATATTTTATAGGAGTTATTAAACATATATTTTGTGTTGGAGGCGGTTTATTATACTCATAACCTAGATTACATTCTTTACATGTAATACCGTCCTGTGTTTTACATTCTGCAATTGGTCTTAAAGCGCAACTTCTTAAATTACTCGATAATTGATATCCTGCAGCACACGATTTACATTTTGGTTCTTTCGGACTACCCTGATCCACACAATTCGGTATGTCATTTACTAAACACTTATTATCAACCAAACGATAACCGTCTTCACACCCTGCGCATATTAAACTATTATTTGGCTGATTAGCACAACCTTTAATTGGAACAGCTGTACATAATCGTTTATCTGAAGATCTATTGTATCCGCTCACACATTTATTACACGTACTCCACGAATTTCCTCCTTGTTCGCCTTGAACTGTTTGACCTGGTGTACATTTCTGAATTTGTGGTAAGTCTGGACTTGAACAAGATACTCCTGCACTTCCACATGCACTCAAACAACCCGCACGTGTACCAGATGTAAGACAATTATCACCACCTTCTGCCCCTTTTGAAATTCCCTGTCCTATTTCAAATCCTCGTGGGTTTGCGCAACGGCGACTTCCCGATGAACTTGATGTTTTTTCTTTATTTGCACTCCATTTTCCTTGATATAAAGGATTGGTCAAACCGTCGCTTGACATTGGCATGCAATAAGCAGTTTTAAGTTTTTTATGAGTAATAATTGGTCGTATTATTAACTTGCCGTTGCCTTCATTTATGCTGCTTGTTGTTGAAATTAGCTTTACACTTCCTCCAACGATCATTCCCGAACCTCCTCCACCAACTCGATTACAACCGCCCACGCCGCCCCCCGACCACCCACCTCCACCTCCTCCCGAATCATCACAACAGGAACACGTCATTCCGTCACTCCCCTGCATTCGCCCGCCGCCCGTCGTGCCGCCGCCCACCAGATTCAATCCGCCTCCGCCACCGCCATCCCTTCCATAGCTGACATTGTAAGTAGGTGCACCACCATAACTCCCTCCCCCGCCTCCAACAACAGCAATTACTCCTGATTTCACATCACTATTAGGATTATGGATACTCGTGCTACCACCACCACTTCCAGCACCTTCAAAACCACCATGCGAGTTTCCAGGATTACCAGGTTTACCACTCACTGCGCCACCATTGGGCCAACCCCCTTTATTATCTGGTTTATTAGAAAAAAAGCGGTCATGCGCCGCATTCCGACCTCTGCCATAACTACCCCCAACATATAGATGTGTGACAATCGCCTTTCCCTCCCCCCCGACATAAATAGGATATTTATATCCCGTAGTTGTTGGCATTGAAAATTTCCCATATCCTCCCTTTCCACCGAAGCCGGCTTTTCCACCCCACGCGCTATTGCTTTTGTTTCCATATCCACCTCCTTGTCCTCCCCACATTTCTACTTCTATTTTGGAGACTCCATCGGGACAAGTCCAATATTGTACACTTCCTGTATAATTAAAAGTTATAGGAGTACCATATGTAATACCTTCACGACTTTTCATAGACGTTAATCCTAAACAAAGAAATAAAAAAATTACAATTCCTAAAAGTAACGAATTTAGCTTCATAATATATATAAATGATAAATTAATAGATACGCTAAATATTAATTAATCTTCTTCATATAGATTTGTAATTCCATCCTCCATTGCTGTCAATTGATCTAAAATTCGTATGGTTTCTTGGGGATCCTCTCTTCCTGGGGGACCTTCTGGTCCACGATCACCACGAGGACCCCGCTGCCCTTTATCCCCTCGTTCACCCCTTGGTCCTTCCGGACCTCTTGGTCCTTGCGGACCTTCACCCCCAGTTGCAACACCAGGATCACCTGGAGGTCCGGGATATCCACGCGGACCTATATCGCCTACTTCTCCACGAGGACCCACATATCCTTTCGGTCCATATATTAATCCCTCTGTATTATTACTAAATAAGCTACAAAATAATAAAAATAATAATACAAAAAGTAAAATTCTATTATTGTAATTCATATAATATATATAAATAATTTAATAATAATTTACCATATTGTAGGCTTTCATTGTGGTCATGCCCTCAGTATCACCTATCGTTTTTTGAATAAATTCTTTTGATGCCGTTTCCGTATTTATTAATCTTAATGTGTTATATATTTCTGCTAAATTATGTTTCAAACGATTTCCACGATTAATTAATAAACCTTGTGGTCCACGAGGACCTGGATCTCCCTTAGCGCCCCTTTCTCCAGTATCGCCTTCCTCTCCTTTTGGACCTGGAACCCCTTCATCTCCTGTTGCTCCTCTAACTTCTATAGATTTACCTTGTTCGCCCTTATAACCACGAGGGCCCATTCCACCTGTTTCACCCTTTTCTCCACTATCTCCAGTTGGACCACGTGCACATAAATGAGTGTTACATAATCTTGTTTGAATACTTTGATTATCAGGCCACGCCCCACATTCACCATTATTTGCACGGGCTCGTCTTTGTTCTCCACCTCCACACGTTTCTGAACATTCAGTCCAAGGTCCCCATTGCGACCATTGACAATTACCCTCTATATTTGGTCTTTGTAACAAATAATAAAAAAATAATAAAATTAAAAATGTTGAAAGACAATTTATCATATATAAACTTTTAGAAAAAGTTTTTATTCATAGTTTGGATTATTAAAAGGTTCTAGCCTATTTGAATAATCTTCTTTTCCTACACCCCCTATCTTTAATAATTCTTCGTAAATGCCCGATAATAATTGATTATTTACTTGTGCTTTACTCACTACCTTTCCTTCTTCCCCGCGGAAACCTCTTTCTCCTTTTGGTCCTGTCAAACCCATTTGACCTTTTCCACCAACACCACCAACTACACCACTTGATCCTGGAAAACCCGTTCCTCCACCCGATTTACCTGTGGGACCTTTCTCACCTATTGGACCTCTAGGACCCTTCATCCCCCTCTCGCCTTGTTGACCAGTTGGACCACGCGGACATTCTTGTGTATTACACACTCTCTTTTCTGAATCAAAATATACAACCTTTCCGCCTTCTATACAAAACCCATTATTTCCACGAATTCGGGTTTGCGTTCCGCCTGCACACATGCGGGTGCACGGAGACCATTCGCCCCAATTATATCTGACACATTCGGGATTTGCAACTCTTCCTGATTTTACTGGCGGAATCGGCGGTGGGCGAGGAGGCGGTTGTCCTGAAATAAGACCTGCTTTTCGCGTTCTCTTTCCCGATGAACCAAATAGTTTGTTCTTTATCCAACACGATTTTGACCATGGACCATTTACCTTTCCCCATGTCCACGATTTACAATCTGGATTTGCTTTACATTTATCACAACAATCACCTGAACTTGCTATATTCTGGAATTTTGTAATATCTGCACCACCATGATCATACCCGTCATCTTCTTTACACGGACCTTTTTCTGTAGTACCTGGCGAACAACCTTTTCCATCATCTCTTCCCACCAGAACCAAATCTTGTCCCCAACCATTATTCGGTGAATCTAATCTCCTTATTTCTAATTTTCTATCTTGCACATCCAGTTGAAAGCGATCACCCCAACCAGGATTTTGTTCATTTTTTACTGATGTTGGATATTGCTGATTTGTTTTTTTATTGGGATCCAATGAAAAACTCATGCAAGGAACGGGTAAATTTACTGTTTTCATTTGACCATCCCATTTTTTACCTGCACTTGTATCGCTTGCTTTTCCAACTGTTACATCTATTAAATCTCCTGTTTTTGATTTTACACAATAATCATGATCACGTCCACCACCTTTATATAATTTTATACTATGAACTGTTCCCTTAAATCGCCAACCCCAAACATTTCCCCAAGTCGCCCCACCTCCACCATAAATATTTCCTGTTACTGGCAAAAATTGAGTACCTAAATTCTTTCCATTTATCCAAACCGTTATTTCTCTTCCATTTGAACGTTTTATCACCCTTACTTTTCTTACCACCCGTTTATTCATCTCAATTGTATCATGCTTAAAGTTAACATAGTTCTTTCCACAATATGTATCATTATCAATACAAGATCCCGAACCCATTCTTACCTGGAAAACTGTGGTTGCTCCGCCGTGTCCTATTGAAAGTCCTTGCGCATTACCCTTCGTAACTGTACTTTGAAAGGCAAATGGACAATTTGATAAAGGATATTCTTGATGTGTTGCAGTACTATCCACAACTAAAAGAAATCTATCACCATTTAGTATTTCTGATAACTTACTTGAGTGCCCATAATTGAAATCTGTGAAATTTAAATATCTATTAGAATCCAAAATTGTCAGTAATTCTCCATCCCCCATACATTGAGGATTTGGTGGAGATTGATAGTTTTGTTGCCAGCATATTAAATCACCTTTGCAATCATCATCATTATCGCAATCACCTTCACACAAACCCATTGGTTTTTTGCTTGACGGTGGATCAGCACCCAAATCTTTTGCATTTGGATTTAATCCAGACGGCGGCGGCGACGCAGTGATACAACCATCACCAAATTTGCAGTAGCAACGATTGTCTGAGGGATATGCCGTCTCCTTGCAATACTGTCCCGAGATTTTGCACTCAGGCTGAGATTCGCATAAAGCCTTACACTTCGTCCGATCTCCCTCTCCATTACTCAATGCCCATCCCCCTGTATATCTTCTCGCGTCGCCCATACTATATCTACCGTCGATGCTCTTGCAACCCTTCTCCTTTGAGGGTTTCCCACAAATGCTGGGGTAGTGGTAATGATTTTTTTTTGTTTGTGCTGGTGCGGATGATGAGTGATTAAAATATAGGTGGTTGATGTGGGTATGGGGGCCTGTGTAGTATACCCAACAACCCTTGTCAAAGGTGTGGCTGCCCCAATCATGCTGGGCAGGCAATTTTGCTTCCGAACCAGTCTTCCATGACGCGTGTGTGGGGTGTGTGCACGACCAATTATTGCGCTTCCACGGCGACGACAGCGTCCCACACCCCCCAATCCTTTTTAATTCACCTTTTGTTTCTAATTCTTTTGCAGCTTTCATACACTCTTCTGGTGTGGTAATACGCTCTTCTGCTTTGCATGGACTAAGATCGCGCTGCAACGTGTATCCTTCTCTTTTTTTAGTTCCCATCATTAATATTATTAAAATAATGGCAATTCCTAAAATATAATAGTTCATATAATAAGTCAACTTTTTATTTCGCAGAAGAAAAATTTATCATATAATCTAAAACCCATGTATCAAAATTAACCCCCGTCCTTTTACTACTCCAAGTTTTTCCCTGATTTGTTTGCAAAAAATCTATCATTTTCATTGAATCTCTACTTACATCTGGCGGCAACTTAAGAATACGTTTTACAAATTCTTTTGCAACTCTAGGTTCATTTTCATATAAATATTTTAACGCTTCACTTATTTTTATATCTCTCTCTTTCTCATCATCTCTTTCTATTATTTCATTTTGTTCTTTCCAAAATTCTCCTAATTCTGAATCTTCAAAACTCTTTTTATCTTCAAACCATTGACATTCTTCAAATTTTTTACATTTTAATGAGTTTGAACCAAGCAAACCACATTTTGCAGCACCTGCAAATGTTTCATTAAATAATCCAGCTGTTGGTCTTTTATACATACAATTATAAAAATCCTTTCCAGGTATATTAAAGGGAGTAGCTTTTTTTCCTGCGATTTTATAATTTTTTTCATTATATGGTATTAAATTTGAATTCAAGTCCATTCCAATATTTATTTCAGATACACGCGGTTTTACAACAGAATAGGTAGAAGGTTTTTCAAATTCAGGTTTTTCGGGTTGTTTTCTACGTTGACGAAGAAATGGTATAGGTTGCATTTTTTTATCACGCATACATTGTTTTTGAACTCTTTTTTGTTGTTCTTTCTTTTCTTCAATCTTACAATTTTCACAATTCCATTTGCGACAATCAGCTGTACAAGGTTTCCAAATATCTGTAACCCATTTACAAGTATCTCCGTCCCATGCATTATCGCATTCTTGTTTTGTTTGAAATTCCTTAAGAGCACATCTATTTTCCTTAGGATCTTTATCAACACATTTTGCACGTTCTCTTCCACATTTTATTGCACACATTTCAAAACCATTTTTAATATCTTTTATAGATTCCTGTAATTTATGAATATAATTTGCTGCTTCACTAACTAAATCTGTGTCTTCGTTACAACCTTCTGCAGGAGGTTGACATGTTTTTGTTTGTTCTAATATAGGAATATTCTTTCTTTCTGAAGCTGGTCTTTCTGGAATACCTGACGAACCTTTTACTGGTACAAGTGGCATAGGTTTATCTGAACATACAAATAATCCATCACCAAAACCAACGCCTTTATGATCAATATAACAAACCCTTTGTTTTGCATGCAATTCTACATTTTTTTGACCAGCATCTCTTCTAATACATTTTCCTTGAATCCAAATACAATTTTTTCCTGATCCACATTCACTTATAGTTCTTTCCGAGCATTGACCAGGAACATATACAACTTCTCCATCTATATTTTTTACCTCTTTATATCCATCTCTCACATTGCATTTTTCGTTGGTTTTTTTACAACCATCTGTTCCTTCACATTGTTTTGGGTTGCGATCGCCGCAACTCCGAGGGACATACATGGGCGTAGTTCCTATTGAACCTGTTGTCCATCCTTTTTTTAAATTACATTCAGAACCATTCCATTTACAACCATCGGTTGTTTCACAATATTCAATTGTTCTATCAGAACATAGTGCTGGAACACTCAAAACCGATCCCGTTTTCCCTTTACCTTGCATCATTTTTCCAAAACCTTCATTAACGCTTTTTTCAAAAATTTTTATAAAACAGAATAATAATAAAAATCCAATAAATAACTTAATCATATATAAACTTTCAGAAAAGTTTTTTTAAAAAACGAATGAGAAATTTTCATCTTATTGGGATTTCTCTCTTTAATGGATTTTCAATTCTCCAGAGAGCAAATATAAAAATGAAGGTGTTAAACAAGTACTTTTGGATTTTACATTTCAGAGAATTGAAAATCCATTAAAGAGAGAAATCTCAACTTTTGAAAAAAAACGCTTTAAAAGTTGAGTATAAAAATCTATGCCATTTTATAAGTTTCGTCATAAAAATTACTAAAATCAACGGGAGGACCACGACGAACACATTGGACTAATCCTACACCATCTCGCGATCCCATAGCTTGACATTTCCCAACAAAACCTTCCGATCGTTCAATTATTCTTGTTGGATTTTTTCTATTATATTCACGCATAGCCATTCGCTTTTTCCTTTTATTAGCTTCACTTACAATTTTAGCTTTCTCGGCTAGTTTCTTAACAATATTTTTTTTTAAAGCATCTCTACTTTCTTTATTATTTTGTCTCATAGAAAAATTTACTTCTGTATCAGTCGTTTCTGTTAGCGGAAAATCTCTTTTTATCAAATAAGAATTTATTTTATCTAAATATATTTCGGCAGGACCTTGTGGTTTTTCTACCATTAATCCCTCTCTAATTTCAAAAGCATTATTTAAATCACTACTTCCTCCAAAGAAACCCTCCTTGGAAGCTTCTGTTTTTATCTTTGCATCCTCAATTCCATCAAAAAGAGGAATTGTATCAACATTAAGTTTCATTTCTACAGGAACATCTTCTTCACCACTTTTAAAATCTGGTCTAAGACTTGCTAAATGACTACTAATTTTATTTAAAATTCCTATTGCTTTTGTTGGTTGTGCTTCGGGTGGGGATAATAAACTATATTGATCTATTTCTTCAGGAGGAGGAGGAGGAGGTGGTGGTGGAGGAGGACGCGGAGGATCAACACGCTTTCCACAACATGTCCAACGTGATTTATCTGGAATTAAACATGCATCTTCCCATGGTCCGGTTGATTTCCAAGATGAATCACAGCCACCATCTTCGCATTTTCTATTTAATGCTTTAATCTCATCGTAGGGCTTTTCCTGTTTAAGATTATATGTGGAACATAATCTTTGTGCTTCATCCGCTTCTAATCCACTAAATTTCATTGTTTCTCCACTTCTTTCATTAAAAACGGTTACTTCTTTATTTGCTTTTACCTGTCCATACAACTTTCCCCAACCAGGTTGAGCACAACTAACCCTATAATTATTATCTCTAACTTTTCCATTATAACAAGAACCCGATTCCGACATTAACCACATATCACATTTTTCATCATCGTCACAAACTTTTTTACATGCTTTATCATTACCTAGTTTACCAACAAATTTTTTATCATAACGTGGAAACCACCAATATTCTTTTCCCCCCTCACAAACTCGTAAATAATTGGGATCATGAACCACCTTTGGAAATGGTTTCATCCAGTGAGAAACGCCGTCTCCAACCTCACATATGTCTTCGGTATCAATACAATTCGTTTTAAATAAACGACACATTCCACCTTTTTCTGTAAAATCAGCACTTTTACAGCTATTATTATCATAACATTTCTTCTTACATTCCTCTGCTGTCATTCCCTGTATTTTATCTATATTGGGAGCGG
>Ga0310344_10000571_pt1 | contig 28708 bp, 21 predicted proteins | sample HC15DNA20200_MG_FD_203801 | JGI IMG/M metagenome (GOLD analysis project Ga0310344, IMG submission 203801) | Marine microbial communities from station ALOHA, North Pacific Subtropical Gyre - HC15-DNA-20-200_MG | ecosystem: Environmental > Aquatic > Marine > Oceanic | place: Pacific Ocean: North...
TGGCCAATAATGCCATCGAGTTCATCGAGGCTATGGTACCGGATAACGATTCGGCCGCCGGGCCCTGCCTGCTCAATCTTAACCTTTGCGCCAAGCCTCTCGCCTAGATGTATCTCGAGACGGCGAACGTCTGGATCACGCTTCTCCCCATGAGCCGATTGGCCAGATTTCTTCTGAAAGCGCGCCAAATTCCGTATCGCTCGTTCAGTTTTACGAACGCTCCAGCCTTCTTTTACAACGCGCTTAGCCAGGTCAACTTGATCGTCGAGCGAGCCGATCGCCAGTAGCGCTCTGGCATGTCCCATACCGAGCTCTCTTCCTTCCAACATAGTCCTGATGGTCTTCGGTAGCTCTAGGAGACGCAGAAGATTGCTCACCATAACCCGGGATCTCCCTACGGCCTCGGCGGCGGTAGCGTGGGTCATATCGAAATCGTCAACAAGCCGTTGCAGAGCGGACGCTTCTTCCATCGGATTCAGGTTTTCACGCTGAATGTTTTCGATGAGCGTCACAGCAGCAGCCGCTTCGTCCGGAATTTGCCTAACTATTGCGGGAACAGAATGTAATCCGGCGAGCTGTGCGGCTCGCCACCGTCGCTCGCCGGCGATAATCTCATAGCGCCGTTCGCCGCTGGAAGCATCGATCGGCCGAACGATAATCGGCTGGACGAGGCCCTGGGCAGTGATCGATTCAGCGAGATTCTTCAGCGTATCCTCGCGCATATCAACGCGAGGCTGGTAACGTCCGCGCTGCAGCAAATCTACCGGAATTTCCTCTAAATTAGCGGCGTCGTTCCCGACCTGTTTGACTGGCTCGGTACTAAGTAGCGCCTCAAGACCGCGGCCGAGGCTTTTACGCTTCGTCATGTTATTAGTTTTACCTGGAGTAGAGGTCACTAACAGATTGTAGCGCAAGCGCTCGCGTCAGCGGTCATTGTGGCGGCATATCTTCGCGGCGATTGATTTCGCCTGCTAAAGCTAAATACGCAAGCGCACCGCGACAATATTTATCATGGCGTAGAGCCGACTTTCCGAAACTCGGCGCCTCCGCAAGACGAATGTTGCGCGGAATAACTGTACGAAAAACGCGTTCACCGAAATGCTGCGTCAACTGACGGGACACCTCAGTCCCGAGATTGTTTCTCGGATCGAACATTGTCCGCAAAATCCCAAACAACTCGAGCTTTGGATTCGCGCTCGCACGAATCTGCTCTATCGTGCTTAAAAGAGCCGAGAGGCCCTCTAGAGCGTAATATTCACACTGCATCGGAATCAGCACGCCATCCGAGGCGGTCAAAGCGTTCACTGTCAGCATATTAATTGCCGGGGGGCAATCAATTAGCACATAGTCATAATTTATGAGGTACGGTTGCAACGCCTCCTTCAGACGATATTCCCTCTTGGGCTGAGTCAGGAGCTCCACCTCTGCCAGCGTGAGGGTCTGGTTCCCAGGGAGCAAATCAAAGCCCCCTTCAGATGCAGGTCGAATTACTGCTTTTGCCTCCAGCCCATCTAACAAAACATCACAGATACTTTCATCCAATATGGCCTTATCGACACCACACCCCATGGTGGCATTACCTTGAGCGTCTATATCTACAAGCAAAACTCGGCGCTGAGTAGCGGCCAAAGATGCTGCCAGGTTAACGCAGGTGGTTGTCTTTCCAACCCCGCCTTTTTGATTGGCTATCGCAATAGTCAGCGCCACAAACTCTCAGTCCTTATCCTTATCCACAATTAGGAGGCTCCCTCTGAACAATTTTGCATCTGGCGCACCAACGCGGCGCGCCCTGTACCCACCCTCTAACTTAGCAGTGTTGCCGATAAAACTCTCGCCTGTCAGCGCCAACAAAACAGTATCAGACGTAAATAGATGCCCCGTTAACTTGAGCAAATCGGGCAACGCCGCAACCGCCCTTGCGAGCACCGTATCAAAGGGATGGATAGGAAGTAAGTCCTCCGCCCTTGTGTGTTTCACAATCACGTTGTCTAACCCCAATACAGCTTTCACATGGCGAAGAAATGCTACCCTTTTATTGCGACTCTCGATTAGTGTGAAAGCCCTCCGTGGCTCCGTAATGGCTAGGGGAATACCCGGGAGCCCACCTCCGCTGCCCACGTCTGCAATTCGATCTCCCCTAAGAAATTTACCCAGAGCAAGGCTTTCCACTAGGTGACGTTGGATCATTTCTTCAGGATCGCTGATAGCGGTCAGGTTGTGCACCTCATTCCAACTCGAGAGCAGTCGCAGAAAGTCGGCCAAGGCACTAACTGCCGCGCTACTTTTCGCCAAACCTGCATCGGCAAGTTGACACACAATATGATTATGCATACCCAGAGTATAAAAGGCCCAGAAAGACTGTCCTACAATACAAGAGAACAGACAAAAACCAAGCTGCTCTAGATCGTCTCTTTGCACACGTCTGGAGCAGATTGCGATAACCTGCTATACATCACTGAACAATTACTAGCGAATACCGATGCCCGACACTATTACTGACGTTAGCAATTCAACAGCCCGCGCCGCTAGCTTTCAGCTTATTTGGCTGGGTATCACCGCTACGCTCGGTTTTGCATTGTTAATGGTTCTATTGTCATGGGCATCGGCGCTTACGGGCAGTAGCACCAGGGCGCTGAGTGCCATCGATGTAGAGACGGGCACGCTTACCCTACAGTTAAGCACAGAGCCCCCGCAACTTGACAGCACGCGAGCCACGGATTCCGTCAGCATCATGGTTCTTGGTCACGTGATGGAAGGGCTATTGCGGTTCGATGCGAACAACCAGCTCGTTCCCGGAGTCGCTGAGCGCTGGGAAATCCGGGAAGACGGGGCAACGTTCTGGTTACGTGAAGATGCGCGCTGGAGCGACGGCTTGCCGGTTACCGCGCATGACTTCTCTTTTGCGTGGCACACCGCACTTGCTCCTGAAACAGCGTCGGAATACGCCTTCATTATGTATCCTCTGAAGAATGCCGAAGCCATAAATACCGGCATTCTTCCTGGCGACACCCTGGGCGTGCGCGCTATCAATGACAGGGTACTTGAGGTCGAGTTTGAACAACCGCTAGCTTATTTTGAAGAGCTTGTCGCTTTTCCGACCTATAACCCTATTCGCGAGGATTTCTATCGCAACCGTGATGGCCGCTATGGGGCCGACGTCGAGGACCTTTTATACAACGGCCCCTTTGAGATGACCGTGTGGGTCCACGGCGCCCATTTGCGCCTAGAAAAAAACGCTGATTATTGGGATAGAGAACGTGTGCGTCTCAATGTCATTGATATCCCCTATTTCACCACAGACACGACTGCTGCTTTGAATCTCTTCAAAGACGGCCAAATCGCCATCGTTGACTATCTCGGCGCTGAACAGCTTGATGAGGTTCTGCAACAGCGCTGGGAGCTCTTGCGCTTTGGTGACGGCAGTGTCTGGTTCCTCGCGTTCAACTTTGACTCTGGCCGAGCCACTAGCAATTGGCACCTTCGAAAGGCGCTGCAACTCGTGACCGATCCTAGCGAGTTAGTCAACCGCATAATTAAGCTTCCCGGCAATCTGCCCGGAGAGTCTCTTTTTCCTGTCTGGCTCCAGGGCATAGATGGTTTTTTTCGCCAGGAGTACCCCGCCCCACAGATAACCTTAGATGCTGAAGCAGCACGGGAGCATCTTCGGCTGGCTATGGAAGAACTTGGCTTGGACGAACCGCCCTCACTAGCGTTATTGGTGGATGACTCCCCAGGTGCTGGCCGACAGGCCGAATACTTTCAGAACCTTTACGGGACGCAGCTCGGTATCGACATCCGAATTGATAGACAAATATTCAAACAGCGCCTAGCGAAAATGCAAAACCAGGACTTTGACATCGCTACGTACGGCTGGGGGCCGGATTTCGCCGACCCGCTCACCTTTGGTGAGCTATTCGCCTCTTGGAACCCTAACAATAACGGCCGTTTTTCCAACCAAGAGTACGACCAGTCCGTTCGCCTTGCGCAATCATCGCTTGACCCACGCATTCGCATGAATGCGTTTGGCCGGCAACAGGAAATTCTCTCTGAGGAGGTGGCACTGATCCCTAACTACGAGCGGGGTCGGGTCTATATTAAGGATCGCCGGCTTCAGGGCGTGGTCCGCCGTGCGGTCGGTCCTGACCCAGACTTCACAAACGCTTACATCGTCGAGACTCCGTAGCTTCCAGGAATATGTTCACCTACACGTTAAAGCGGCTCATCCAAGGGGTTATCACGGTCTGGTTTATCGCAACAGCAACCTTTGTTGCTATGCACTCTGTGCCCGGCGACCCATTGCTCAACGAGAGAGGCGTTAATGAGGAGATTCGCCGAAACCTTGAGGAGCGTTACGGGCTAGATAGGCCTATATTCGATCAGTATCTGATCTATATGGCGAATATGTCCAAAGGCGACTTTGGGATTTCCTTCACGCAGCAAAACCGTAGTGTTAATGACATCATCCGAGAACACTTCCCTGTATCAGCAACGCTCGGTGTGCTCGCCATCGTATTCGCTGGCTTAGGCGGTGTTTTATGGGGTGCTCTCACGGCTCTTTATCGAAATCGGCTGCCTGATGTGATTGTCATGTTTTTCGTGATCCTCGGTATTTCCGTACCAAGCTTTGTAATTGCCGCTCTTTCACAACTCACGCTGGTCGGACTAAATGATCTTGTCGGCTTCTCTGTTTTACCTGTCGCCGGCTGGGGCTCGATTCTCCACATGCTCATACCGTCGTTAGTTCTAGGGCTTGGCACCATGGCGTTTCTGACGAGACTCATGCGCTCATCGATGCTCGAGATTGTCAACGCTGACTTCATACGGACTGCGCATGCTAAGGGTTTGCCGCCTAGTCGTGTCTTCATAAAACATCAGTTGCGTAACGCGATCCTCCCTGTAATCACTGTGCTTGGCCCTGCGATAGCAGCTATTACGACTGGTGGTTTTGTCGTCGAGCTTGTATTTGCAATTCCTGGTCTCGGCCGGTTTTTTGTACAGGCAGTACAGCAACTAGATTACACCGTGATTATGGGTACAACCGTATTTTACGGAGCATTTTTGGTGTTTATGGTGATTACCGTCGACCTTATATACGGCCTCGTCGATCCGCGCGTACGTCTGGAGTAATCATGACAGAGCTCAACTATGCAGCAGCGGATTTCGAGCGCGTCTCCGTCGCAAGGAGAGCGCAGACGATCACTAGGCCGTCACTATCTTATTGGCGGGACGCTTGGGTGAGGTTGGCGACAAACCGGCGCGCGCTAGCTTCTCTCTATATCGTCATCGCCTTGCTCTTGTTCACGGTCGCCGGACCTTGGGTTTGGACCGTTGATCCAACAGCTCAGGATCTCGACCAGCTTAGCGCCCCGCCTGGCGCAAACCGTCGGGCACAAATTGTTGAGCCCTATGCGCCTTGGAACGGCGTATTTGCAACCGTCACCGAATCTCTTGCTGATACAGTCGGAGCAACTGCTGAAATTCGGCTCGCACAGCCAGCAAGCACCCAAGCTGTTCGGCTATTTTGGGCTCCAGTCACAGGAGCCAGCGGCTACCGTATTTATCGCAATGTTTACGACCCAGCTCCGGACGATGCAGTTGGCTTACCGTTGACGGAAATCTATGATCCGAGACAGGTTAGCTATGAAGATCTTCTCGACCTAACACCAACCCGTTATTGGTACTCCGTGATTGCCACTGATCGCAACGGCCGGGAAGCAGAAGAATACACAACGCTCGTGGTCGACACTATAAGAGTAATCACGGCTGCGGAAGCACGATCCCGGGACTTGGTTGATTTCGAAACACCCCTGTCATTAGGGGATGAGGTCCGTGTAAATTTCCATCCGCTCGGGACTGACTACCTTGGCCGAGATATGCTCGCGCGATTAATGTATGGAGCTCGGGTATCGCTATTCATAGGTATTATCGCCCCTTTATTTTTCGTCTTGATCGGCATTCTCTACGGAAGCGCGGCAGGCTTTATTGGCGGCCGAGTTGACCAAATATTAATGCGCTTTGCCGATTTTGTCGTCGCCTTACCGTTTCTGCTATTCATGATTCTTTTCAAGATAGCGTTTGGTATTGGTCCCGGGGAAAGTGGCGTCGTGCCAATGCTTGTGGCGCTAGTGGTCTTAAGCTGGCCAGCGACCGCCCGGCTAGTGAGGGGACAAATCCTCCAAATTCGCGAAGAAGCCTACATAGGCGCCTCTCAACTGCTTGGGGCCAAAACTCACTACCTAATATTACGCCACATGATTCCTAACACCTTTGGTGTTGTCCTCGTCACTCTCACGTTCGCTATACCTACCGTTATATTTGTGGAGGCGTTTCTCTCGTTTATAGGGATGGGTGTCGCACCGCCAACTCCTTCTTGGGGAAGCATGTGTAACGAGGGGATTCAAACTATGTTAAATCACCCCCATGAGCTTATTCTTCCAGCAGCACTTATTAGTCTGACCGTGCTCGCTTTTAATCTGCTAGGCGACGGGCTGCGTGATGCCTTAGATGCACGCATGAGATCACGGGAATGATACATACAGCTATTCGAGATGATCCTGCGCTACTTTCAGTCGCAGATCTCCACGTTGAGTTCGATACACATGGTGGCATTGTTAAAGCCGTACGTGGCGTCAGTTTCGATTTATATGCAGGAAAAACATTGGCTATCGTCGGCGAATCCGGCTGTGGAAAATCGGTGTCCGTACACAGCATTATGGGGCTGATCCCTATGCCCCCAGGACGCATTACTCAAGGCTCGGCAACACTAGATGGTATAGATATTCTGGGCAAAAAAACCATTGGCGGCGAGGACATTCGTGGATCTAAAGTTGGAATGATCTTTCAGGACCCGATGACATCACTGAACCCAACAATGACCATCGGTGATCAGATTGCCGAAACCCTACAGGTTCATCGCGGCTTTTCCCATAGGCGGGCCTTTGCGCGAGCTATTGAGCTAATAGACATGGTTCGAATACCCGATGCAACGCAACGCGCTAAGCAGTACCCGTTTCAGTTTTCCGGTGGCATGCTACAGCGCTCAATGATTGCGATGGCAATCGCATGCGAGCCAGCCGTGCTGATTGCCGACGAACCAACAACAGCATTAGACGTCACTATCCAGGCTCAAATTTTAGACATGATGGCCAGGCTACAGCAGGACAGCGGCATGGCAATCATCCTAATCACACACGATTTAGGGGTCGTTGCTCGTATGGCCGATGATGTCGTCGTAATGTATGCCGGCGAGGTAGTCGAGAAAGGAAGCGTTGAGGATGTTTATTACCGTTCTTCACATCCCTACACATTAGGGCTAAAAGCGGCCATGCCAACTAACAAGGTAGGATCTAACCGGAAGCTTAAACCTATTGACGGCAGCCCCCCCGATCTTTTCTCCCCACCACCGGGATGCGCATATTTTGCTCGCTGCCCCCATGCAATGCGCTTGTGTGAAAAACATAGCCCCACTAGATTTAATATCGGTACCCAACACTACGCAAACTGCTGGTTACACCACCCCGACGCACCTCAGGCAACGACTGAATTCGGGGCTCAAAAAACATCATGACCGCTCTAATTGAAGCTAGAGCATTAACCAAGCACTTTGTGCTCGGACGAAACTCAGTCGTTCACGCCGTGGACGACGTCTCCCTAAGTGTGGAGGAAAAAGAAATCGTCGGCCTTGTCGGTGAAAGTGGTTCCGGCAAATCTACTTTTGGCAAAACTTTGGTCGGACTGCATGACAAAACCGCTGGCGAGGTTATATTCAAGGGAGAAAGGCTCCCACGCGTTTATAAGCCTTCCGACTTTCAGCGCTATGCAACTTCCATCCAGATGGTTTTTCAGGATCCATACTCATCGTTAAATCCGCGCATGACCGTTGGAGAGATCGTTGGCGAGGGGTTACGTCTACACAGCGTGCTCCCGCCTAACCAAATTAACGAGGCCGTGGCGCAATGGCTTCGAGACGTTGGTCTAGAACCAGATCATATGTCCCGCTATCCCCATGAGTTTTCAGGCGGTCAACGGCAGCGTATCGGGGTCGCTCGCGCATTGATTATGAAACCAGAATTTGTAGTTTGCGACGAGCCGATCTCCGCTCTCGATGTTTCGGTACAAGCGCAGGTCATCACTCTTCTTGATGATCTAAAAACATCCTTAGGGCTTACGCTTTTGTTTATCGCACATGATTTATCGATGGTCCGCTATGTATCGGACCGAATGGCTGTTATGTATTTGGGCTCACTCGTAGAAATTGGCATTTCCAATGACGTTTTCTTTAATCCCAAACACCCATATACTGAGTTGTTGATCAGCTCAAACCCCGAGCCTGATCCTGATAGTGAACGTAACCGCCTTTCCGCCAGCATCAAGGGAGAAATCCCTTCTGCCGTGAACGTCAAACCTGGTTGTAGATTTGCAGATCGATGCCCGAAGGTTATGGAAGTGTGCAGCGTCCAGACGCCACGGCTGAAAAAAATTCAAAGCGAAACCAATCAACGTTTAGTGGCATGCCACCTATATAACTGAGACTTCCTCAGGCGCTTCGCTTGAGTTCGCGTTTCTTGAGATGGACTAATAAAAGTGAGATTGCGGCCGGGGTCATTCCGGAAATCCGACCAGCCTGACCGATATTCGTAGGCCGAATTTGCTCGAGTTTCGACCGCACTTCGTTGGACAATCCGCTAACTTGCGAGTAATCGAGGTCTTCCGGCAACGACAATGCCGCTTGCCTTCGCTGCTGAGCAATCTCGCCTGCCTGGCGTTCGATATAACCGCTATAGCGAGCCTGAATTTCGAGCTGTTGGCCAACCTGTGCTAAAAGCTCCTCACCAAGCTCAGCGAAACTGCTTGCAGTCCCGACACGCTCGAGCGCCACCAGATCACGATAGCTAACCTCCGGACGCTTTAACAGATCGTAAGCACCCATTTCACGTCGTAAGGAACGAATAGTGCTTTCGGCCGGAACGTCCGATGGCCGCACAGTAACGGCCGCCAGACGAATCGATTCTTTTCTGACAAGGTCGCGTTTTTTGGTGAAAAACTGCCATCGCTTATCATCGACGAGCCCGAGTTGCCGTCCTTTTTCCGTAAGGCGAAGGTCTGCATTGTCCTCGCGAAGAGACAATCGATATTCGGCTCGTGATGTAAACATTCGATAAGGCTCTGTCGTCCCGCGTGTAATTAGATCATCGATCAACACACCAATATAGGCCTCGTTTCGCTGTGGACACCAAGGCTCGCGACCTTGTATAGAGAGCGCCGCGTTTACTCCAGCAACGAGTCCTTGTGCAGCCGCCTCTTCATACCCTGTCGTACCATTGATTTGCCCTGCAAAATAAAGCCCGGCTATTGCTTTCGTTTCAAGACTCGGCCGGAGATCCCTCGGGTCAAAATAGTCGTATTCAATCGCATAACCTGGCCGCGTAATCTGCGCGTTCTCGAAACCAGTTATCGAACGGACAAATTGATGCTGTACATCGAACGGCAGGCTCGTGGAAATTCCATTCGGGTATATTTCATCGGTATCCAACCCTTCAGGTTCGACGAAAATCTGGTGGGAATCCTTATCTGCAAACCGAACGACTTTGTCCTCAATCGACGGACAGTACCGCGGCCCCGTGCCCTCGATGGAACCCGTAAACATCGGCGAACGATCGAGGTTCCCTCGTATAATGTCGTGGGTTCGAGACGTCGTATAAGTGATATGACAAGCGACCTGCCGCGGACGCTCGCTGCTTGAGCCGAGAAAGGAAAACGCGGGTAAGGGTGTATCTCCAGGCTGTATTCGCATCCGTTTGTAGTCGAGACTCCGCCCGTCTATTCGGGGTGGTGTCCCTGTCTTTAGTCGGCCAACAGCTAACCCGAGGTCTCGGAGTCGGTTTGCCAGCGCAACCGCGGCCGGATCGCCCATACGGCCGCCAGAAGATTTCGCTTCACCAATATGAATTCGCCCTGCGAGGAATGTCCCTACCGTGAGAACAACGGTTGGTGCCGTGACCTCAAGCCCCATGTGGGTAACAACACCGCGAACCTGGTCACCATCCAGCAGTAGGTCTTCGACTCCTTGTTGTAACAGCGTAAGGCCATGTTGCGCCTCAAGAATGCCACGAATAGCCTGCCGGTAAAGGACACGGTCAGCTTGGGCTCGCGTCGCGCGCACCGCCGGCCCCTTACTTGAATTCAGCGTACGGAAATGGATGCCGGCACGGTCAATCGCACGCGCCATCGCTCCCCCGAGAGCGTCAACCTCTTTCGTGAGATGCCCCTTACCGATACCGCCGATAGCCGGGTTGCAACTCATCTGACCGAGCGTGTCAAGGTTCTGCGTCAACAGCAACGTCTTTGCACCTGCCCGAGCAGCCGCGAGAGCGGCCTCTGTACCAGCGTGTCCGCCACCAACAACGATACAATCAAATGAGTTTGGATATTTCATCGGTTTTCGTCCGTGAACTCAGATTTTATGGCTTTTCCTACTCTTCTCGCTAATTAATGCCGGGCGCACTTACTAACAAACCTAAGATCACTGAAAAACGGCAGCGACTCGATAGCACTGCTGCCGCTATATTGACGCCATCTTATCTGGCCAATGGGTCAGGGCGCACTTGAAAATGTACAACTAATGGACGCATACCCTGACCACCCTCTTTAAGCCAAGGGGTACGGTCACCAGCCGATACCCAGAGACCTCGACCCTTCCAGCCCGCATCCGGATCGTCGATTCGCCCATCAAAGCCCTTGCTATAAAAACCGAGCGGATAAGGAATTCGCATCGTGACGAACTCGCCGTCGACGAGTGCGTGCACACCGTCGAATAAGTTAGCCGTCGCGATCGGCGTATTATCACCAAGTCCCGACGAATTGCGTTGATCAACCCATGTGTAATAGCTCGACTCAACGCTGTACTCTGGCAATTCTGGGAACCCTGGACCCGGGAATCGATGAAATGTCCAACCCTCGGGACAATGATCTCCTGTCGCCGTCGGGCCGTTTAGCGGGCCTTTACATTTGCCGCGATCGAACTCGCCGAGATGGCCGCTACCGAGCGAAACCCAGACCACGCCATTACGGTCGATATCCGAACCTCTCGACGAGAAACCCGGTAACGGAATATTGAAAACTTCTGCTAAAGCAGTTTCGGGTGGGTTCGTGCCTGGATCCAGCCGTATGACTGCTCCGGGAAAATTGAAGCTTGTCGCGCCCCAAACGGAGCCGTCCGCAGGATTCGGCATGATCGAATAGAAGCTGGCGGAAAGCCGCGTATCAAGGTTTGGGTCCATGGGCTCCCCGGGCTCAACCCAATCGTCGCGCCTACCATTCCCGTTTGTGTCTAGGATCAGAGGAGCCCAACCGACTGCCCCCATCGAATCGCCTGTTTCATCGTACTTCTTTGTGTCGAGCCAGCCGACAACATCATTACCACCACTGGTCCAAAGCGTGTCGTTCTCATCTTCGGCAAATTGTAGATGATGAGTCGAATAACAAGTATCGATAAAAGAATACTCTTCACTCTCCGGATCGTACATTGAGAGATGCCTATTAGCCCGCTCGGTCGGAAAGAGCTGAGCAGAAGGGTGATCGGAACCTTCGCGGCAGAAATCAGGATTATCCGGGCCTCGAATGCGAGCCGTATACCAAACCCTACCCGTTTCGTCGAGCATAGGATTATGCGAATTCGCCTGGCTGTCCCAAATACGCTCATCACCCCAATAAGGCGACGGCTGAACCACCGGAGCACTATTCGTCGTCGGCGTATCATCATCGCGAACCGGCGCCCGATATGTCCAGTGCGTATTCGCTATGGGATCTAGGATCGGGAAATCATCGGTACTTAATTCCGGCGATCCATAGATCTTGCCATAAGCGTTCACTGTTGGTTTGCGCCTATCAGTCGAAATAAGGTCATGCAAATAAGTTTTGGGATCCGCCCAATCGCGAACTGTCGCTACCACGTTACGCTCGATTCCCGACGGCCGAGGGGGTGTCCATGAAGGTGTTTCTCCGGCCGCGACCCGGTCCGTCCAGTCTGCAAGATACCTAAACGGTACTCCACCGAGACGCGCAGCGAGAACATTGATCATCTGCGCTCCTGCTTGACCAGACTGAACTCGCCGTATCCAAGCCTCCTGTCCAGTATCGAACTCCCCTATCGCCTCCGGGATTGTGCGCGTAGCAAGATTACCGAGCTGATGACAGCCGACACAGGACTGGTTCTTCATAAGCCCGAGATATTCATTCAAGCCGCCCGGAACATGATCGAGTTCGGCCTCACTAGGCAGGTGCATCATCGCGTACCAGGCCGCGGCAGGATAAACCTCTGCTGCTACGGCTTCATCAGGGGCAACAACAGCCGTTAAATCAACCGTGGCACCCCGTTCGCCAGAAACTTTCATCGAGTCGGCAAGACCATAGCCTCGCACCCAAAGCTCATAGTCAGCTTCCGGCAGGTCGGGAACGAGATAACGTCCATCATCGTCGGTTACAACGATTCTCGCGAAGAAGGTGTCAAAATCGCGAGTCTCCGCGATCACCCACACACCAGCTTCAGGCCCCGTGGCGCTAGTTACCATCCCGCCGATATCATCAGCGTCTACCTGAACCACATCTTGCGCACTCGCCAGAATCGGTAACCATGCCCCGACGGCAAAAATAAATCTTTTCCCTATCTTCATCTTATGACTCCAGTGGATCGCCCTGTCTTCAGGGTTTTTAATGAGTACAGTTGTACTCTCGCATTACGCTTGTCGTAGCTTCGAACGTACGCGTCCCTGTTAATTTATCTGTAAAATAATCCGAGTCTTCCGCCGTATAAGTTAGCTCAAAACCGTCACCCACAGTGTTTAGCGTCAATCGCTCAACCGTCTGCAATTTGTCGCTATGTGGCAGACCGGGGTGCTGGTGTAGCATTCCGGCTGGATAACCGATAGTGTCAATAACAAGCGTGTTGCCCTCGTACCATCCGATTGAATGCCCGAGGATGCTCTCAGGCATTTCACTCGGATGTTCGCGCGTGCCAAGGTGAACGATGCGTTCGGCATCCATCCATTCATGGTGGATAGTAACTCGGTCGGATTCCTCAGTAATCTGTGTTAGATCGCCGTTTCCCCAAAGACGTACAATGCTAACTGGGCTACAGCGTAGCGAGGGGTCGTCTAGGACAGGGTCGTAGGCCGCCAACGCACGCTTGCCTGCCTCAGATAGAACCCAAGCTTGACGATTCGGGCCACCGAGTTGCGGGCCATCTCCGCTACCACCGTTGATTCTGCTCCAGGTGCCACTGAACCGGCGGGTACCTACTGGCATCGTTACTGCCGCTGCAACAGCACCAGTTTGTTGAATGCCCGCCTCGAACTCATCCGCCATCGTAATTCGCCTCCCATCACGCATATCAGCGTAATCAAAGTAGCATTCGGTCTCGTTATGGCGCGAGGCAAAGCCCTGTATCGTTATTTCCTCCCCTGGCCTGAAAACTTCATCGCTCCAACCACGTCGCTGCAGTCCGTTCGCACCACCCATTTCACAATCCCAGGTAATCATTTCGCCGTCGCTGCCGAGCGCATCGATGATAAGGCGCGAATGAGGATTAATAAATCGGAACTGATTAACAATTCCCCTCACAGTAACGTCTACGTTTCGGTCAAAGTGATAATCGTTGGAGTGATGAGCAGAAACAGCGCCAAAACATCCCATCGTCAAAAGACCGAGCCCTATTGATCGCATGATGTTCTCCCCCGTATTAGTGATGCTCGGCGTGTAAACTACCGCCGATCCTATACAGCGTATTATAGGCTAAGATCCAGCTGCATCCTGCCGTAATTCGTTACAAACCCTGTTGCTTAAAACTCGTTAGGGACGAGCGGAGAACAATCGACATGAAGAAAACAAAAGACCTCGCCGTTCTAACTATTGTCTTTGCGACATTGGCGGCATTGACCTCCAGCATCTTTGCCCAACACCAAGACCTACCTGCGGACGGCCCGGACCGTCCCGTTCTTGGTGAGTTACCGCACTTCCCTTTGGAAATTTATGAAAAAAACCCCGTAGGCGTCACCGTCGAGACTTTTTTGACAGGCCTCGACGTCGTCTGGGGACTAGAGTTCGCACCCGATGGACGTCTTTTTATTACAGAGAAGGCCGGGCGGATCCGCATTGTTGATGCTGACGGCCGTCTTGACCCAACACCTTGGGCGACCGTTGGCATCCTTGATGAGGAGACACGGGAACGGGGTCTATTCGGGCTCGCATTGCACCCGAACTTCTATCAAGAGCCCTGGGTTTACGTAATGTATACGTACGATATCGATGGAAACTGGCGCGGGAACAGAATCTCTCGCTTCCGCGAAGTGAACGGACGCGGCAGCGTCGAAGAAATTATTCTCGACAACATACCTGGCGCGGTTACGCACAATGGTGGGCGAATTAAATTTGGCCCGGATGGAATGCTCTATATCGGGACGGGCGATGCCCGGGACCGCAGACGGTCGCAAAATATCGATAATATCGCCGGCAGCATCCTGCGCATCACACCCGAGGGTGACGTGCCTGCAGATAATCCTTGGGAGGACAACCCAATTTGGGCATACGGCTTACGAAATCCGACCGGTATCGCCTTTCGTTCCAGCGACGGTACATTGTTCGTAGCTGACCATGGCCCGACCGTCGAGTGGGAACCAAGGATCGGCGCCTACGACGAACTCAACATTATCGAGAAAGGCGCGAATTACGGATGGCCGCTCGTCGTTGGAGCTCCCGGCGATACACGATACGTCGACCCAATTTTATCCTGGATCCCGTCGGTACCTCCGGGGGATCTTATTTTCCATAAAGGAGAGCTGTTCATCAGCTCTCTATGGTCGGAGGCACTGATAAGGGTGCAGTTTAACGATTCCGCCGACCAGAACCGCGTGACTGGCGTGCAGCGCTGGTTCAACGAGCGAGTATGGCGCGACGGCATCCTACCTGAGTCATCATTCGGCCGCCTCAGAGCGCTAGCCGAAGGACCAGATGGCGCTCTATACCTCGGGACGACCAATCGCGATGGACGCCTAGAGCCACGGACGAACGATGACCGAGTGCTAAGAATAGTGATTGACGACTAGATAAGGTGTCGTAATGTCATATAAATAGCGCGCCCAGCACTAAACCAATAACTATGATCAGGGTAAAGATCAACATAATTACTAGCAGCAGTCGGCCCACGTGATTCTTAATTTACTTTCCTATACAAAAACTGGAAAAGATCTGGCCAAGTAGATCATCGGTCGAAATCTCTCCCGTAACCTCGCTCAGTGCTGACTGCGCTGACCGTAGCTCCTCTGCTGCTAGCTCTAATGCGAGCGTGCTGACGAGTTGCCGCCGGGCATTAAGAACATGACACTCGGCACGCTTCATTGCGTCGATGTGTCGTGTACGTGCGCTGAAGGTACCTGCTGTATCGCTGTGATAGCCGGCTATTTTTTTTAGATGGTCAGTTAACAACTCTACGCCCGCCCCTGTTAAAGCCGACATGCGAATAATGATGCTGCCATCCTGCTCAAGAGATGCTGCAAGACCGTCGGTAAGATCGACTTTGTTTTGGATGATTGTTACAGGAACATTATCTCCAGCGACAACTTTTGCTTGCTTTATGTTTGCCGTCAAATTCGAACGAATGTCAGCAACCCATATCAACTGGTCTGCCGTGTCCGCGGCGCGTTGGGTGCGACGAATGCCCTCTACCTCGACAGGATCAACCGAATCACGCAAACCAGCAGTATCTATAACAGTAACCGGCAAACCATCGAGAGACAAATTTTCGCGAAGCGTGTCTCGCGTTGTGCCTGGAATATTCGTCACGATCGCGGCATCGTAGCCAGACAGTCGATTCAATAGGCTTGACTTGCCCGCGTTAGGTGGGCCAGCGATGACCACAATAATGCCATTACTCAAGGCCGCCCCTTCTCGCGCTAAATCCAATAGTGTTTTCAGAGCTGCGATCGCGGCATCGAAATCTTGCTCGAAATCAGCTGTATCGTTGAGTTGCAATTCTTCATCGGGGAAATCTAGCCACGCTTCAAGTTGAACGCGTAGTGCCGTCAATTGTTTTTGGAGTGCGTGGACATGCTCCGAAAAACGTCCATCAAGGGATCTGTATGCTGCGCGCGCTGCCTTGGCAGAACCGCTGTCAACAAGATCCGCAATTCCCTCAGCCTGCGCGAGATCAAGTTTCTCGTTTAGAAAAGCGCGCAATGAGAACTCGCCGGGTTCTGCCGCGCGCGCGCCGAGACGCAGCGTGCTCGCCAGCAACATCTCAGTAATCACCGTGCCACCATGGCATTGGATTTCGATAACGTCCTCACCAGTAAACGATCGCGGAGCCGGGAAATATAAAAGTAACCCGCGGTCTATCGGCTCACCGCTTTCGTCATGGAACACGCATACCTGCGCCTGCCGTGGCTCTGGTGCGACTCCCCCAATACGCTCACCGATCGAACGTGCCTGCGCACCAGATAAGCGCACTATCGCCACGGCACCTTTTCCGGGAGAAGTTGCTACTGCTGCAATTGTATCGTCCGGCCGGTAATTCACTACCGTTACTCAGGTCAAAAATTATGATTTAGATCCGTTGCAGTACCAACTGTAACGGGTTCAATCGGCACCAATGAGTTTATTGATTCGCCACTGCTGTAATATCGATAGCGCCGTATTCGTCAGCCAGTAGAGCACTAGACCTGCCGGAAAAAACGCGAACAGCGCCGTAAACGCGACTGGCATTATCTGCATTACTTTAGCTTGGATAGGGTCGGGTGGCGCAGGATTAAGACGCGTTTGCAAAAGCATCGCTGCACCCATCAGCAACGGCAGAATAAAGAAAGGATCACGTGACGAAAGATCGGAGATCCAAAGCGCAAATGGTGCTTGCCTAATTTCAACGCTTTCGATTAATACCCAATAAAAAGCGAAGAAAAAAGGCATCTGTATCAATATCGGCAAACAACCTGCTGCTGGGTTAACCTTCTCCCGCTTATAAAGCTCCATCATCGCCTGGCTCAAAGCCTGACGATCGTCCTTAAACCTCTCCTGTAGCGCCTTCATCCGCGGTTGTAGCTTACGCATCTTAGCCATCGAACGCCCGCTAGTCTGCGTTAACTTATAAAAGGCAAGCTTAATAAAAAGCGTAACTATGATGATTGACCAACCCCAGTTATTAACGAAATCGTGCACTTTAGCGAGCAACCAAAACAATGGCTGCGCAAGAATAGTCAATACACCATAGTCGACCGTGAGTTCGAGCTCTTCGCCTGCCGCTGCAAGTTGATCTTGAAGTTTCGGCCCAACGAAGAGCTGTATCGGATAGGTTACACTCCTACCTGGCGCTATTTCCATCACCGGGCTGAGCGCTGTAAGCAGATAATCGGAACCGCGGGTCTGTGCCTGGTAGCGCACCTGGTCCTGGGCCGGCGGCACCGCAGCGGCTAGAAAGTGGTGCTGAATACTGGCTAACCAGCCGCCCACCAGCGTCTGATCGATGGGAGCGTCCGCTAAATCCTCAACGTCAAGTTTCTCATATTCATCGCCGTCGTAAAGTACCGGCCCAGTAAAGGAATATGAATCCACCGATGTGTAGGACCGGTCTACAGGAATATGATGCCGGAAAAGCCTAACGTAAGGCGCCGCATTCCATCCTTCGCCGTAAACCATGTTTGACTCGTTATTCACCACGAGGTCTAGATCAACTGCGTACTGACCCCGGCGAAAAGTATAAATTTTTTGTCCGCTCAGTGTTCCTAGGCTTTGCCAATCCAACGTAACGACGAGTTCTTCGTCACTGTCTCCCAAAACATATTCCCTGCGATCACTAACGAACGTAGCTAGATGATTAGGTTCATCATCATCGGCTATGCTGGTAAAACCCGATTCGAATACCCAACGGGTTTCGGATTCATAATCGAGCAACCTAACCGGACTATCTGGACTGTCCTTGTCTACCGGGTAACGCGGCAGATCGGCTCTCACTATATCGCCGCCTAGCAAATCAATGGTGATATCAAGGACATCAGTACGGACACGAATGATACTACCTGGCACCAGAGCATCTCCCAACGACAGCACGGGGGTTGGATCCGGCTGATTCAGCGCTGGTGGCGTATTGGACGCCGTATCGGGGAATAACTGCGGTGGCTGGCTGCCCCCATCATCCTGCGCTAGCTCAACGGGTACAACGACTGTAGCTGGCGGGTAATCTATGAGCCACGCGCGATATGTAAACCACATCATCGCAAAAAAGGACATCCAGACAAATAGCCGCATGTTATTGGTGCCCATTATTTATCGGCTCGTTTCATTAAGTTCCTCAGATGGTACTCCAGGCTTTTTCGCAACACAGAATTTTCACTGGTGGGCGCATTCTTTTTGGCAAGGATTACAAAATCGCATTTGGGGAGATCTTGCTGATAACGAAACACTTCACGAGCAACGCGTTTGATCCGGTTACGTTGAACAGCATGCCTCGCAACACGCCGCGATACGGTCAGTCCAAGTCTAGCTCCTGACAAATTATTGGGACGGGATAGTACCGTGAAATACCGATCTGAAGAGCGGGTTGCTTGAGCGAAGACTTGGCCAAATTCCGTCGGGGTAGTCAGCCTTTTGCTACGGGAGAATCCTGCCGGACGTCGCAACGGGGAGCCACTTTCAGTCGACGACCTTAAGGGGCCAGTCGCGCTCGACCTTTCTGCCGCCTCCGCTTTAAAACGAGTCGCCCATTCTTTGTTGCCATACGCGAACGAAAACCATGTGCTCGTTTGCGCTTGATGTTGCTGGGCTGAAATGTTCGTTTCATGGGGGCGTCGACCCTGATTGCGGTCCATTAAAAAAAGTTCTATGCAAAACAATAAGATGTGCTACAGATCTGGAGCACGGGACTCTACGCGGGGCTACCCTACGTGTCAATAGTACCCGTAATTTTAGAAGTTGTGGATAACTGGGGCAATCCCGGTATAGACTGAGAGCTCTTGCAAAGTTTAATACCTTTGCGCGAACTCAAACAAGCGAAGAAATAATAATGACCGTGAAAGCGAACTCGGTGCCGCATCCCTCTCTGTGGCAACAATGTCTTAGGGCTCTTGAACTCGAACTCTCCGAACAACAATTCCACACCTGGATTCGTCCTCTACAAGCTGTCGAGACGTCGGGTGAGCTGAAATTATTTGCTCCCAACCGCTTTGTTGTGGACTGGGTTCAGGAGAATTGCTATGACATTATACGGACCGTCTCAGGTTCAATTACTGTTGTACTTGAAGTTGGTACTAGGCGACCGCCGTTAGCGGCGACCAGCGCAATCTCTAATCCAGTTCGGCCCCAGCGACAGATTATCGGAAGCCAACTTAATCCACAGTTCACTTTCAATAACTTCGTAGAAGGTAAGAGCAATCAATTGGGGCGTGCTGCTGCTATCCAGGTCGGCTCTAATCCTGGACACGCGTACAACCCCCTGTTTATTTACGGTGGCGTCGGTCTTGGGAAGACTCATCTCATGCACGCGATTGGCAACCTTATTCTCCATAAGGACCCGACAGCGAAAGTAGCCTATGTTCATTCCGAACGTTTTGTCGGCGATATGGTGCGCGGTCTGCAACATAACACTATCTCTGAATTTAAACGCACGTACCGTTCCCTAAACGCTCTGCTTATTGACGACATTCAATTCTTTGCAGGTAAAGAGCGATCGCAAGAGGAATTCTTTCACACGTTCAATGCTCTACTTGAAGGTCAGCGGCAAATAATTCTTACTTGTGACCGCTACCCGAAAGAAGTCTCGGGCCTAGAAGAGCGATTAAAGTCCCGCTTCGGCTGGGGTCTTACCGTTGCTATCGAGCCGCCCGAACTAGAAACTAGTGTTGCGATTCTTATGAGTAAAGCTGCTGCTGAAGGGCACATGATACCAGAAGAGGTTGCTTTCTTTATTGCCAAGCGAATTAGATCGAACGTTCGTGAGCTTGAAGGAGCGCTACGTCGCGTTATTGCTAATTCTCAATTTACCGGTTTACCCATAACGCTAGAGTTTGCGAAAGAGGCCCTGCGAGACCTTTTAGCGCTGCAGGATAAATTAGTTACTATCGACAATATTCAGAAAACTGTCGCCGAGTACTTCAAAATGAGAGTTTCCGATCTCCACTCTAAACGTCGTAGCCGGTCTATTACCAGGCCTAGGCAGATAGCGATGGCGCTGGCCAAAGAGCTGACTACCCATAGCTTCCCCGAAATAGGTGACGCTTTCGGTGGTCGGGATCATACAACAGTACTACACGCATGCCGACGGATAAAACTGTTGCGAGAAACAGAGACCCGAGTTGCCGAAGATTACAGCAACCTGTTAAGAACACTAACGAGTTAAATGTATAACCTGTAGATAGTTAATTTAATTTGTTTTTTACACAGGTCGCGCACAAGTTAATTAGTAGATTTATTACTAGTTGTTAGTTTTATAATACATTGATTTTAAATCGTTTTTTTTATTTATCCTATCTTTTTTTAGTAGCTAATAGTAATTATAAATAGATATTTAAATGGTAATAATGCTATGAAATTTACTGCGTCAAGAGAAGTAATTTTAAAACCGCTACACGCGGTAATTGGTGTTGTAGAGCGGCGGCAAACAATGCCTATTCTTAGTAACGTTCTATTATCGGTTAATGACAATAAAATGATCTTTACAGCTACGGATCTTGAAGTAGAGCTTCTTGCTGAAACTGAAGTTAGTGTTGATTCTGACGGTGAAATCACAGTTCCAGGGCGGAAATTATATGATATTTGTCGAGCTCTTCCTGATACCGCCGAGCTACATTTTGATTTAGATGGTGATCGTGTCACTGTGAAAACAGGACGGAGCCGATTCACACTTTCAACCCTTCGTGCAGCAGATTTTCCTGTGATCGATGAAGTTTCGGCGCAGCAGACCTTGCATCTAAAGTGCGAGGATTTAAAAGAATTATTGGATAGAACCCAGTTTTCTATGGCGCAGCAAGATGTGCGTTACTATTTGAATGGGCTTTTGTTCGAAACGAATGGTAAAACCTTACGTGCTGTTGCTACAGACGGACACCGTTTAGCTCAATCAGAACTGAAGATGGATAATGAAGCTCAGCGTAACGAGCAGATCATTGTGCCTCGGAAGGGGGTTCTCGAGCTACAACGTTTATTAGAGGGAGAGGGGGAAGTGGCCCTGACTCTTGGTACGAATCATATTCAAGCTCAGATAGGTAAAATTAGATTCACATCCAAGCTCATAGATGGAAAATTTCCAGATTATGAACGAGTTGTTCCTGCGGAACCGGAGAATATCATTATTGCTGACCGTGGGCTTTTACGTCAGGCATTACAACGCACAGCTATTTTATCGAACGAAAAATATCGCGGCGTAAGATTGGCGCTTAGCAACAATAATGTAACGATTCAAGCTAACAATCCGGAACAGGAAGAAGCAGAGGAATCGGTAGAGGTTGACTATACTGGCGAGAGCATGGAAATAGGTTTTAACGTAACCTATCTGCTGGACGCGCTAAATGCAGTAAACGCTGAACGGGTAGAAGTTGGTCTTGGCGATACCAACTCGAGCTGCCTAGTCCGTGAACCAGGCACAGACCACAGTAAATTTGTTGTAATGCCGATGCGTCTTTAGGCGGTTTTACGTTGCGAGTCTGTTTCTAAGGTGCCACTCTGCCAGGTACGCATAGAGTCCTTTCGTTGTTTAAGGCGTGTGGAACTAGGGCTTGACGATAAGAGAAATTATTTCTTCGGTCGGAATGGGGCCGGAAAAACGAGTGTTCTTGAAGCGATCTATCTATTGGGGCGTGGTCGATCATTTAGAACACGGCAAAATCGTCGGCTTATTAGGCGCGGCGACAGCGGTTTTTCAGTTTACGGTGAATATAAAAAGGATGACCGAATAAAACGCCTTGGTGTTGCGCTGGGCGGCGGCTCTCTAGATTTGCGACTGGATGGCGAGCCGGCAGGCGGAGTAGCCTCTCTAACCCAGGTGTTGCCGGTGCATGTGATTGAGCCAAATATTCACAGTCTAATCGAGGCTGGGCCTCGCGAACGGCGGCGGTTCCTCGATTGGGGAGTGTTCCACGTGGAACCTGGCTACCTTAGCTGCTGGCGACGCTATCGCCGTATCCTAGGGCAACGAAATGCAGCGTTAAAGCGAGGGCACGATTCTTTAGCCTGGGATAATGGGTTTATTGATGCTGCAATCGCGGTCGACCATGCCAGATCGAATTATACAAGGGCGTTACAGGATGCTTTAACTGGTTTGGACGAAAAGCTTCTAGGGGCCTCAGTGAAGATAGAATATCGTAGCGGATGGGCACGAGAAACTAGCCTATACGACGCGCTAGTAGCTTCCCATAATAAAGACCGAACGATCGGTCTGACACATGTCGGGCCACATCGTGCGGATCTTGTTGTTACTATGAATGCCCGCGGAGTGCGCGAAGAAGTGTCCCGAGGTCAGCAAAAACTCATTGCCGCGACCCTTATTCTCGCTCAGATTAGGGTGTTTGCGGACGCTCGCGGAGACGGGGGCGTTTTACTCTGTGATGATCCTGCTGCGGAACTCGATCAGGTTGGTTTGGCAGGCTTGCTTTCCGCGCTGGAAGGATTGCCAGCACAGTTAATTTTAACCGGGCTCTCCGAAACAAGGTTACCCCCCGCGCGTGACTTCCCCGTGTTTCACGTTGATCGGGGAAACGTCGTTCCAGTGGTATAATAGATAGGTGTCCCTGAAATCGGTTCTCGCATGAGTCAAGACGACTATACTTCCAGTAATATCAAGGTCTTAAAGGGCCTAGAGGCAGTTCGAAAGCGACCAGGGATGTATATCGGTGATACCGATGATGGATCTGGTCTCCACCACATGGTTTTTGAGGTCGTCGATAATTCTATAGATGAGGCGCTGGCTGGTTACTGCAAGGAAATATTTGTAACGATACGCGCAGATGAATCGGTGACGATAATCGACGATGGGCGCGGTATACCGGTAGATATCCATCCTGAAGAGGGCAGGTCAGCTGCGGAAGTTATCATGACAGTCTTGCACGCCGGCGGGAAGTTTGATGACAACGCTTATAAGGTGTCTGGCGGTCTTCATGGTGTCGGTGTTTCTGTCGTCAACGCGCTCTCAGAGGAGCTTGTGCTAACGATTGAGCGTGCCGGCAAGATGTACAGGCAGAAGTATCGCATGGGTGAACCTGCGGCAGCGCTTAAGGAAGCGGGTGTTACGAATAGAACTGGCACTACCATCAGTTTCAAGCCGAGCCCAACGATATTTTCCAATATTGAGTTCGAATATGATGTTTTGAAGAAACGGCTTCGTGAGCTCTCTTTCCTTAATTCCGGCGTTCGGATCACATTGACGGACGAACGTGATGATCGTAGCGACGTTTTCCAGTATGAGGGCGGCATACAGGCTTTTGTAGAGCACCTGAATCGCAACAAGACTCCGATTCACCCGTCGATCGTGCATTTCCAGAAAGGCCGTGAAGACGTCCAGGTCCAACTTGCCCTTCAGTGGAACGATGGCTACCAGGAAGGAGTGTTTTGTTACACGAATAACATTCCCCAACGGGATGGCGGTACGCATCTAGCTGGGTTTCGTGCTGCGCTGACGCGTACGCTTAACTCTTATATAGAGCGCGAAGGAATTGGCAAAAAAGAAAAAGTTTCCACGAGCGGCGATGATGCTCGTGAAGGGTTGACGGCTGTATTGTCGGTAAAGTTACCTGATCCTAAATTTTCTTCGCAAACGAAAGACAAGCTAGTGTCGTCTGAGGTGAAAGGGATCGTGGAATCTGTTGTAGGCTCTCAGCTCGAAGCGTTCTTACTCGAGCATCCGGCAGAAGCGAAGGCTATTGTAGGCAAGACAATAGATGCAGCGCGCGCTCGAGAGGCGGCACGTAAAGCGCGCGAGATGACGCGGCGTAAGGGCGCACTTGACGTTGCCGGACTGCCTGGAAAGCTTGCCGATTGTCAGGAAAAAGACCCCGCGTTGTCGGAGCTATTTTTGGTAGAGGGAGACTCTGCCGGCGGCTCGGCAAAGCAAGGGCGCGATCGGCGAACCCAGGCGATACTGCCACTCAAGGGCAAGATTCTCAATGTTGAGAAGGCGCGTTTTGACAAGATGCTCCAATCGCCGGAAGTTGGCACGCTGATCACCGCGCTTGGCTGCGGTATTGGGCGCGCGGACTTCGAGCCAGACAAGCTTCGCTATCACCGAATCATTATCATGACTGACGCCGATGTGGATGGATCACATATCCGCACGCTACTGTTAACGTTTTTTTATCGTCAAATGCTCGAGCTGATCGAACGAGGTCACGTCTATATTGCCCAGCCGCCGCTATACAAGCTTAAGCGCGGGAAGCAAGAGCATTATGTTAAAGACGATACTGAGCTGAACGAGCTGTTGCTTGCAAGTGCAATAGAGGACGCCGCTCTATATGTTTGTGCTGACGCCCCGCCGATTAAGGGCGAGGCGCTCGAGAAGCTCGCATTGCAATATATGGAAATCAAGGAAATCATAGAACGTTGGGGGCGGCGGTACGACGATAACGTGCTTCACGCCATGATGTGGTTGCCGGAGATGACTGAGGATGATCTAACAAGTCAGGTGGAATTTGAATCGTGGCGGGCTCAACTCGAGTCCCGTCTGCGGATTCTCAATGGCGGCGGACCGTATTACAGAGTCCGTGTACAAAAAAATAACGAAGAGGATAATACGTCACTTGTCGTTGCCCGTGATTATCATGGTGTCACAACACTGAAGATTATTCACCAAGGCTTCTTTCGCTCTCCCGAGTATTCACGGATCGCAGCTATTGGCGCTGATTTTAAGAATCTTCTGCAGGGGGGAGCCTATGTGTCGCGAGGGAAGGAACAAACTGAGGCTAACAGTTTGCCTGAAGCGATTGACTGGCTAATGGATAAGGCCAAGCAGGGCCAGAACATCCAGCGATACAAAGGGCTCGGGGAGATGAATCCGGAGCAGTTATGGGATACCACCGTTAACCCTGAGACGAGGCGGTTAATGCAGGTGCGCGTAGAGGATGCTGTCGCAGCTGACGAGATCTTCACGACTCTAATGGGAGATCAAGTGGAACCGAGGCGCGATTTCATCGAACAAAATGCGCTGGCTGTAGCTAACCTAGACGTCTGACAATCTGGAAACCGTTGTCTCTATCCAATGCTGAACTTCGTTCATCAGGTCGCGAGGATTGCGACCCGCTGACTGGATTGGTTCGCCGATAACGATGTGGATCGTACCGGAGCGTTTTCGCCAACTCCTCCGAGGCCAGAACTCCCCCGCGTTGTGAGCTACGGGAATGACAGGACGGCCAGTATTAATGGCGAGCAACGCGCCGCTCAAACCGTAGCGGCCAACTTGACCAGGCGCTACGCGAGTTCCTTCGGGGAAGATTATTACCCAGTCGCCATCTTCGAGGCGGTCACGTCCCTGACTGATGACTTGTTCGACCGCCACACGGCCGGCTTTGCGATCTATAGCGATCGGCTGATATAGCCGCAACACCCAACCGAAAACCGGAGCCCATAGGAGCTCCCTTTTCATAACCCAAGTTTGCTTTGGGAAAATTATTAACTGAGCAATCGTTTCCCAGGCTGATGTGTGTTTCACGAGTGCGATACTATTTTCCCGATTCAGGTGTTCCGTCCCGTATACCACATAGCCAAGACCGCAAAGTTTCTTGAGAATGTACAGCGTGGTTCTCGCCCAGTTAACTGCGACAAAATAGCTGCGTTCGCGTGAAAAGGCGCGTACAAGCAGTGCGGCAACAGCGTAAAAAAACACCGAAATAAACAGGTAAACGGTAAAAAAGAACGACCCCGAAGTGCGTGCTATCCGGTTCATATAAGGGATTCTGCAATCAGGCTCGCAGCAGCGCTTTTGAGGTCAGAAAAGGTTTCGGTCGACTCGTCTACAAGCGATGCTGCGGTTTTTTGCCCATATCCCGTCAGGACTAGTAGAGGCCGTGCGCCGACGCGTCTCGCCATTTCTAAGTCGGACGCTTTGTCTCCGACAACTGGTAGGTTATTCAACGAAATTCCAAAATCCTCGGCGACTTGGAGGAGCAATCCGGGGCGTGGCTTACGGCAGTCGCAATGGTCAATGGGCATGTGAGGGCAGCAATAGATCCGAGTGAGCTTGCCGCCTGCTGCCGTGACTGCTGCCGTCATCTTTCTATTAATTGCTTCGAGCGATGCTAATGTAAATAGCCCACGACCGATGCCAGACTGGTTGCTGACAACGACGATACGAAACCCTGCTTTTTTCAGCTCAGCAATCGCCTCTAGACTACCAGCCAGCGGTTGCCACTCGGCAGGTGTTTTAATGTAGGCCTCCGATTCCTCGTTAATGACACCGTCGCGGTCAAGGACGATTAGTCTGTCTACATTTATCATCTAGGGCGAGTGAAAACAGGTGTTGCTAGCACCCCACCCGCTCCCGAATAAAGCTGTTAACCTCGCTGGCCGGCAGTCGCGTCTGCTCACAACTGTCACGTTCTCGCAATGTCACGGTATCATCCAGCAGCGTATCACCGTCGACGGTAATACAGAACGGTGTCCCTACTTCGTCCTGGCGACGGTAGCGCCTACCAATAGCCCCTTTCTCGTCGTAGTAGCTGTTGAACTGCATTCGGAGCTCGCGAAACAGTGTCAATGCGCGTTCAGGCATCCCGTCTTTTTTGACGAGTGGAAACACGGCTGCCTTGATAGGAGCCAATCGCGGGTGAATTTTCAAAACTGTTCTAAGCTCTCCGCCGATATCGTCTTCGTTGAATGCATCGCAGAGGAAAGCAAGTGCTGCGCGGTCAGTTCCTGCAGATGGTTCGATCACATAAGGGAGGTATCTTCGTAAGTCTTTCTCTGGTTCCTGATCGTCGAAATATCTTAGGTCCTTGCCGCTATAGTCTGCATGCTGGCGTAGATCGTAATCCGTGCGGTTCGCGATGCCTTCGAGTTCGCTAGTCCCGAAGGGGAACTCGTACTCTACGTCCGCGCACGCAGCAGCGTAATGTGCTAACTCGTTTTCGTCATGTTCGCGCAGCCGCAGCTTGTCCGAACTCAAGCCAAGATTTATATACCACTGGAAACGGCGCTCTCTCCAATAACGATACCAGTCGGCCGCGTCATTAGCACGACAGAAAAACTCGATTTCCATCTGTTCGAATTCACGGCTACGGAAGGTGAAATTTCGCGGGTTTATCTCGTTGCGGAATGCTTTGCCTATCTGTCCGATTCCGAATGGAATCTTGACCCGCGCGGTGTCGCAAACATTTTTAAAGTTGACGAAGATTCCCTGAGCCGTTTCCGGCCTCAGATAGGCAGCACTCGATTTGTCCTCGAGCGCTCCAACATAGGTTTTGAACATGAGATTAAACGCTCTCGGCGCAGTTAGCGTGCCCGGCTTACCCGCCCCGGGCACGAGAACACGGGCACGGAGGTCATCGTCCAGAAGCGCATCGCTTACTCGCTCCAACCGGTGCTCCCCACCCTGCCGCGTGAGTGATTTGATGCGTTTACGGTGCGGCGCGATAAGATCTTCGTCAGATGTAATGTCAGTTTCGCCGGGGGAAGCGAAGAGAGGGCTCTCTGATTTTAGGCCGTCCGGTTCCGGAGTTTCTGGAACCATGCGGAAAACCACGAGCTGGTCGGCGCGATAGCGTGTTTTAGTCTCGCGACAATCTACCATCGGATCGTTGAATCCGTCGATATGCCCACTAGCGTTCCAGACTTCAGGGTTCATCACGATTGCGCTATCGAGGCCCACCATATGGAAAGCGGACGGCGCACCTGATGGGGCTATTGTCTGATCGTGGTGTCTGATCATGTCGTCCCACCAGGCAGCTTTGATGTTTCGTTTCAGCTCAACGCCGAGGGGACCGTAATCCCAACACCCATTGAGACCACCGTAGATCTCGCTGGATTGAAAAATAAAGCCTCGTCGCTTACAAAGTGAAACGAGTTTGTCCATCGAGACCATAAGTTATCCTCAAGGCAATCGCTGCCCGCCTGCAAAGCGCGCCAGTATAGCCACCAAAAATCACAAAGCTAGCCCGTGTTACGTAATAGAATTCCCTTTGCGCGCCGATCTAGGGCATTATATATACTTGCTCGTACCATCCTGGAAAGAAAAAACCAGGCTGCCGATGGATTATCAAATTAAAACAATAGCTTACGTTAGTTCGGAGTCGGGCACAATGACTGCATATAACAGATTGCTACAGATTAGGTTATTTGCAGCAACGAAAAATAACTAACTTTTTCCTTCAAACGAAACAAACAGCTTACAAAATAACTGTCATAACAAATTATTGAGGAGGAGCAAAGTAGCTCATGAAAAGTAAATTGGAATATATTTGGCTCGACGGCTATACGCCAACGCAGAGCCTACGAAGCAAAACACGTGTTGAGTCAGATTTTGGTGGAACACTTGAAGAGTGCCCCATGTGGTCATTTGACGGAAGCTCTACCCAACAAGCGGATACAGTCGGTTCCGACTGCCTGCTAAAACCAGTCGCTATTTTCCCTGATCCCCTGCGGCTGAATGCGTACATGGTGATGACCGAAGTGTTGAATGCCGATGGGACACCTCACGTGTCAAATGGCCGAGCTACCATAGATGACGACGATGAAGATTTCTGGTTCGGGTTCG
>Ga0310344_10000572_pt1 | contig 28703 bp, 18 predicted proteins | sample HC15DNA20200_MG_FD_203801 | JGI IMG/M metagenome (GOLD analysis project Ga0310344, IMG submission 203801) | Marine microbial communities from station ALOHA, North Pacific Subtropical Gyre - HC15-DNA-20-200_MG | ecosystem: Environmental > Aquatic > Marine > Oceanic | place: Pacific Ocean: North...
CACATAGCTGCGTAGGTATTCCTCGGTAGCTTCGGTCCACTGTAAAACGACATCGATTTTGGCGCTCGATTCGTCATGGGTTCGAGCCACAGCAAACGGTGATTCGTGGACTGGTGTTACATTCTTGTCGCGGAGGATACGGAGAAGGTAATCGAGTAGGCCTTTTTCGTGCTTGAATGCCTGTTTCCGTCCTGTTTTTTCATCTTCGAAGTGGATGGTGACGCCTTTATGAAGGTAGCTAGCGACCTTGAGTCTTTCGGCGATCAGGTCGGCTTCGAAGACTGTCTTGGGAAAGATTGTGGCATCAGGTCTGAAGAACACAGTGGTGCCGCTACCACGGGCAGGGCCAAGTTGCTGTAGAGAGCCAGTCGGTCTGCCCTGCTTGAAACTTTGCTGCCACCGCCCTCCATCCCTGACGGATGTGGCAACTAGTTCTTTCGTTAATGCGTTAACAACGCTTGCCCCGACTCCGTGCAGGCCACCCGATGTCCGGTAGGTTTGATGTTCGAATTTTCCTCCTGCGTGAAGGGTTGTGAAGATAACTTCCAGTGCGCTTCGTCTACTTTTCTTGTGTGTGTCAACTGGAATACCACGACCGTCGTCGATGATTGTTATTGATGAACCATCCTTGTGAATTGTCAGGGTAATGACTGAGGCATATCCGTTCATGGCTTCATCGATGGCGTTGTCGAAGATTTCCCATACGAGGTGATGTAATCCCGCAGGTCCAACACCACCTATATACATACCAGGGCGCCGTCGTACTGGCTCCAAACCTTCGAGCACGGTTATGTCTTTAGCTGTGTAACTTTTCGGCATAGTCGTTATGAATCAGGCCTAATCGTCCAATGAGGGTATAGGCACTGGTGGTTGTATGATTTGCGTAAAACGACCCCGTTTTAGCAAGGCTCGACCTTTGCCCCCTCGTCCAGTGACTCCGTATTTGGCCGTGCTGATAGTTTGACTTGCTCCTCGATTAGTTTCGACCGTTAAAAGGTCTCGGTCGCCAGTGGACGCGATGAAGCCCAACACGCGGTCGGTTTCGGCAGGCAGTTTGATCAGGGTAACTCCTTTGCCGGCACCAGATAGGAAGTTGATATCGCTGGCTGAACAGAGAAGCGCCCTTGCCTGAGCTGTTGCGGCGATTATGGTTTCAGTCCCGGTTGTGAGGGCTACGTCAACTACTTCTGCTCCTGCACTCGGTCTGCCAAACCTACGGCCTGACCGGGTACTAGGTTCCATAAACGGTTCGAGGCTGAAGCGCAGGCTATAGCCGTCGGTTGTTACCGCAATGGCATGGACTGAAGGGATTGCGTCGGGTTTTTCCGCTGGCAGGCCTGGTGTGGCTCTGGAATCGAGGCTAAGCGCCGCGACGATGCGTTCTTTATCCTTTAGCTTAAACAGCCGTTGGATTGGTTCTCCGTGACCCGTCGTTGCTGGGATGTCAGTGATCCGGGCGGTGTAAGCTACGCCGAAATTACTGAAGAACACACTGGTGGCACGGGTGCTGCCGGCCAGTGCAGTCAATAGCGTATCTCCCTCGCGCAATCTTGTAGTACTGATATCGCGGACCTCTTTTTGGCGTTTTATCCAGCCATCGGTCGTGACGAGGATTACTGCGTCCTCAGCCACGATGAAATCATCGTCTGAATACTCTGCCTCTTGCTCGTTGCTTTCAATCAAGGTTCTGCGGGGATTTTTTTTCGGGTCCCCGTAAACTTTCTTGATCTTGCGTATTTCATCTCGGACTAATTTCCACCGCTTAGTTTCGGTGCTAAGAAGCTGGTTGATCTCTTGGGCACGGCCCTGTCTTGTAGCAAGCTCCTCACGGATGACAAGAATTTCAAGCCTTGCCAATCGGTAGATCTTAAGCTCGAGGATTGCATCGGTTTGGTCTATATCGAGGGAGAACTGCTTCATGATCTTGCGGGCTGCGTCGGTTTTTCCCTCTGACCGACGGACGATACCCAGGATTTTATCTAGGGCATCAAATACGCTCTCAAATCCTTCCAAAATATGTATTCGACGTTCCAGGGCATTGAGCTCGTGTTCAAGGCGTCTAGTGACGACATCGAGTCTGAATCGCAGGAAATGCCAGAGCAGCTGGTGTAGGTCTAGACGTTCTGGGCGACCTACTTCAGGTTGTTCGGTGGGAATTAAGCAGGTCAGGTTCACCGGAAAGTTTGTTTGTAGTGGTGTGTGCTTGAACAGATAGGCCATTACCATCTGTTCATCCGCTTCACGCTTGAGTTCGAGGGCAATGCGTACATCGTCGGTTGACACATCCTTGATATCTAGAAGGGGAGGAAGTTTGCGTCCCAAAATCACCTGTGCAACCCGCTCGACCAGCTGGGCTTTATTAACAGTGTAGGGCACGCTTGTTATGTAAATTGTCTTGCCACTCCGGGTGGACGGCCCCGGTTCCCAAGTGGCGCGTAGCCTGATGGTCCCGCTGCCACTGGTGTAGATCTGTTTAAGTTCGTCCGAAGTATTTAGGATCTGCCCGCCAGTTGGAAAATCTGGGCCCTTGACATAAGTGCAGAGTCGAGCACTATCTAGCTCGGGATTATCGAGAAGCTTTAATAGAGCGGTACAGACCTCACCGGCATGGTGTGGAGGAATATTGGTCGCCATGCCGACGGCGATGCCGGTCGCGCCGTTGATTAGTAGGTTCGGTAAACGGGCAGGGAGCACGACGGGCTCGTTTTTCGTTCCGTCGTAGTTCGGTCTGAATGGGACGGTGTCTTGATGAATTTCGTCGAGCAGTTCCGAGCTGGTCTGAGCGAGACGACACTCCGTGTAGCGCATAGCAGCCGCGCTGTCACCGTCTAGGGAGCCGAAGTTGCCGTGTCCATCGATCAAGGGGTAGCGTAGTGCGAACGGCTGTGCCAGACGGACCAAAGTGTCGTAGAGTGCAGTGTCCCCATGGGGATGGTAGCTACCCATGACATCTCCGACCACCTTGGCCGACTTCCGGGGTTTGGCGTCGGCAGTGATACGTTGTTCCCACATGGTATAGAGGATGCGTCGCTGCACAGGTTTCAACCCGTCTCTGACGTCTGGTAGAGCCCTAGCAGTGATGACGGAAAGAGCGTAATTGAGGTATCGGCTTTGCGCCGCTTCTATAAGCTCCACAGTCGGTATTTGGGGCAGGTTCCCGCTCTCGGCCCCCGGTCTAGCCTCGGTTTCGTCGAAGAGAGGAGTATTGCGGTCGGTGCGTCGCTTGGCCATGGAAATCCGCCAGAATGATCTAGAAGTTTCGACTGTGGTCTAGGTCGTTTTGTGAACGGGCTGAAACAGGAAACATGGTATTCATGGTGGTTATTGGTTAGCCTTTAGCAGGTAAGTGAATTCACCGAGGACCATCGCAGTTGCCCCCCAAACTCGCTCACCTTGCAGCTCGAAGTAGGGAACATTGATCAAGTCTGCATCTCGCCATTGCCACCCTTGTCGTAGTCGTGTCGGATCGCACAGTTCGTGGAGAGGTATTTCGAGGATGTGGGCGACTTCGTCTGTTGAGGCTACTAGGTTGGGCCGACGGTCGGCAATCGACACGACCGGGTGTAACGCAAAGTTGCTGACAGGAATGTAAAGCGCAGACAGTGTCCCGATAGTACGAATAGTGGTGTCTCGAAGCCCGATTTCCTCTTGGGCCTCTCGTAGAGCAGTTTCCTCGACTGTTTCCGTGCCCTCAATAGCCCCTCCAGGCAGCGAGATTTGTCCAGGGTGCTGGTCAAGGCTGCTGGATCGACGAGTCAAAACCATATGAACTTGATGTCCGATGGGGTAGAGGAGCATTAGGGCGGCGGCGGGCCGTGAGTTAGGGGGGACGAGGCCTGCCTGCCATCCTGGACGTGGCTCTGGAGCAAACATGGCGTGAATGTGCTTGATTGGCGGTCGGCTCTTCAGCGCCGCACATACTCTAGCTTCGATCTGATAAAGTGACGATACTTCAACCACGGTCAGAGCCTCTATCCTACCGCGTCTCACCAAGGTGTTCGAATTTTGCACCAGGGGTCTAACGATAGAGGGTCGGCAGGGGAGGGTCCTTGCTCCACGGGTTTCCGTGCTTACCCTGGCCTGGGGAGTTCATTCCGGTCGTTCGCAATTGGGGCACGACACCGGCTGACGTTGTTAGATGTTCCCGCTCCAGTTTACGAGAATGATCGCATGTCGGAGACCGCTTCTTCCCCCAAGAAATTCGACCGATCGATCGTCGAAGGACCACTGAATCGGGCAGTTTGGGGGCTCGCTTGGCCGGCCATGGTGCAGAATGTCATGGGTGGTATACAGGGAATCATTGACCAGGCGATGGTGGGAAACCTGGTTGGTTACACCGGTAACGCTGCTATTGGAGTCAGCCTACAAATCTTTATCCTCGTTATTGTTTTCGTGGCGTCTGTATTCACGGGTATGGGGGTACTGGTAGCGCGGTTTGCCGGTGCTGGTGAGCCCGAAAAAGTCAACCGGTCTGTATATCAGGCGTTCCTGTTTACGATGGTGCTGGCCGTGGGAGTGATGGCCCCTGTTGGCTACTGGCTGGCCCCTACCCTGTTGAGCTTGATTAACGCTGCTCCTGAGGTCCAGGTCGAGGCCTTACCTTACCTCAGAATTATGTTTGTGTTTAGTGTCGGCATGTTGATGTTTTACTTGTTCAGTGGTGCGTTACGTGCTGCTGGAGATGCTAAGACGCCGATGCGGCTCGGCATTTTCATGACTACGCTGAATGTTGTCCTTAACATTGTGCTTATTAGGGGCTTGGGCCCGATCCCGGCCTTTGGCACTCGTGGCGCCGCTATTGGAACGGCGATTGCGACCGGTGTAACCGGGCTGGTATTTGTGTGGATGCTTTTCTCTAACAAACTGGTGGTTCGTTTTTCCCGCTCGATGTCGTTTCGGCCAGAATGGCAAGTCATCAAATCTCTGTTGCGGTTCGGCTTGCCAGCTGGGGTTCAAGGCATAGCAATGAATTTAGGTGGAGTGTTGATGCTGCGGTTTGTCGGCTCGCTGCACTACAGCGCTGAGTCACAGGCGGCTTATTCGGTTGGCTATACGGAGCTGTTCTCTCTGATTACATGGACCTCGATGGGTTTGATGGGGGCTACCGCTGCTGTTGCAGGCCAGAATCTTGGTGCTGGCTATCCGACTCGAAGTGAAAGGTCGACACTGGTTGCCTCGCTCATGGGGTTGGCGGTGGCTGGTGTGGTTGGAGTGTCGTTCTTTCTAATACCCCAAAGCTTACTCTCTATTTTTGGAATGACGAACGGGATTGTCGTAGATATTGGGGTCGAGCTACTGCGGTATCTTGCTGTCTCCGGGTTGTTTATTACAGTAGCGTTGGCCTACACCGGCGGGCTGCAGGGGACAGGCGATACAAAAGGACCATTGTATATATCGATTATCTCTCAGGTGTTGGTGCCTCTCGGGTTGTGCGCTGTGTTCGAGGCGACCGTTGGGCTGGAGCCACATCACATCTGGTCAGCCATTGTAGTCGGGCACGCAACAAGGTGCGGGCTCAGTGTGATGCGGTTCAGGCAGGGCAAGTGGCGTGATATCGAAGTTGACATTGATCCTATACGAGCTTAACAAAGAAGATATGTCAAACAAGCCGGAGCACCACCCGGAGACCTTAACTGCCCAGGCGCTAGGCTGGGTTGACCCTACGACTCGCTCGATCGTGCCTCCGATATATCCGTCTGCTTCTTATGAGCGGGCTCCAGACGGCACTTACCCCGGTGGCCACAGTTACACCAGAGATCAGAATCCAACGTATGACCAGGTTGAGCTGCTATTGAGTCGTCTGGAGGGTGGGGAGGCAGCGCTGCTTTTTAGCTCAGGGATGGCAGCAACGACCACGGTCTTTGAAACACTTGACCACGGGGACCATGTGATCGCGCCTGAAGATATGTACTGGACGACACAACGTTGGTTGGAAGAGTTGGCTAGGCGTGGCCGGATATCACTTGAACTGGTGCCCAATGGGAATATGGAGGCGCTTGAGGGCTTGCTTAGACCCGGTCGAACGAAAATTGTCTGGGTCGAGACTCCTGCGAATCCAACTTGTTCAGTTACCAGTATTTCGGAAACGGCCGCGGCTGCTCACCGAGCTGGAGCCAGACTGGTGGTTGACAGCACGCTGTCTACGCCAGTGTTGTGTCGACCGATTGAACATGGAGCCGACCTAGTGGTTCACTCGGCTACTAAGCAGCTTAATGGACACGCGGATGTATTGGCAGGTGCCTTGATTACGGCTCGTAGGGACAAGATGTGGGAGCGGATTACCCACGATCGTGGGTATCGAGGTGCTGTGCTGGGACCATTTGAGGCGTGGTTGCTGATGCGGGGCATCCGCACTTTGTTTCTCAGAGTGCACCGCTCAGCTGAGACGGCCATGAAGGTTGCGGAATGGCTGAGTGCCAACTCTGAAGTGAGAGAAGTGTTTTATCCAGGGCTTCGGTCGCACCCTGGGCATGCTATTGCCGCGAGCCAGATGTCCCATGGATTCGGAATGCTGGTGTCCTTTCGGTTGTGGGGAGGAGCACCGGCCGCCCTTAGGGTCGCTGGTTCGCTTCGTATATTCAAGAATGCGACATCGCTTGGAGGGGTTGAGAGCCTGGTTGAACACCGGGCTCCGGTTGAAGGGCCGACTACCCGCGTGCCCGCTGATTTGCTTCGATTGTCGGTCGGTATCGAGTCGGTCGATGATCTGCTGGCGGATCTTGATCAGGCGATAAGCTGAGGAGAGTTACGACAGAGTATGGGCGTTCTAGACCTGCGAATTAGGTCAGTGACAGAGCAGGATGTTGCTTTGGTGTTGGATTTGATCAAGGAGTTAGCCCGATACGAGTTGATGGCAGATCAGGTGACGGCGACAGAGGAAGAGGTTTACGCTGCACTCTTCGGGCCAACCCCGTCCGTCGAGGTGGCGCTTGCGCTGCTTGGTGAGACGCCGGTTGGGTTTGCCCTGTTCTTTCGCAATTTTTCGACCTTTCTGGGAAAGCCTGGGATATATCTCGAAGACCTATTTGTGCGCCCTGAATTCCGCGGGCGTGGTTTTGGCCGACGAATATTGGCCCATTTAGCCCGTCTTGCTCGTGACCGGGGCTGTGGTCGAGTCGAGTGGTCTGTACTCAATTGGAACGAATTAGCTATTCGAGCATATCGGCGGGTGGGTGCGGTTCCGCAAAATGACTGGACAGTCTATCGGCTCACTGGGGATGCATTGAGTCGGTTGGCCGGCGAGGCTGAACCCAATGAATCGAGCTGAATGCCTGCTGGGGAACCTGCGGGTGGGTGGCTTGGCTGAATGTTTCTGAATTATACGAGCCCACACCGGATAGCTGGGGTCATCCAGCGGCTTCGTCGCCTGTTTGGGCGATGATGTTTCGCGCCTCATCCCTGAGCCGTACGACTTCGCTCCAGGTGTTTTCATCAGGGTGCAAGGGTTCGGCAATGGCTACAGTTATGCGGCCTGGACTGAGTAGCAGCGTGCCGGCGGGAAAGATTCGACGGGTGCCGCCGAGTGTGATGGGGACGACCGGACACCCCGATAGGGCTGCTGCTCTAAATGCGCCAAGACGGAACGGTAGTAATCCTGGAGCTCGGACGAAAGTTCCTTCCGGAAACACGAACATAGATTCGCCACTGGCCAGCGCTGTACTTACTTCGTCAGCTCCTTCCATCTGTTCGGACAAGTTGGCTTTCTTGATGCTGACGTAGCCTGCACTAGGGACAACTGTTCCAAGTACAGGATAGTTGATCAGGCGGCCTTTGGCGGCAAATTTGAGATTTAAAGGAAGGGTAGCCAGTATAGCGACCACGTCCAGATAGCTACCATGATTGGCGATGAATATCGCCGGCCCGAGGTTCTGAATGTGTTCGAGGCCGGTAACTTTAACTGGACAGCCTGATAGAGCCAGAATGATTCGTGAGAACCGATTTAACAAGTGCCTGACAGTTCTTGGGTGGCGGCTGATTCTGGCGAGGCCCCAGAGTGGTGGCACTAAAATCGCGACTAGACCGGCTATGTAAATCGTGTAGAAGACTCTGTAAACCGTGTTGAGGGTCTGGGTAAACCATCCGCACAGCGTTTGCCAAGTTAAACTCAGCCACTGGCCTGGCATGGACCCACTACTTCGGTCGAGGTGTCCTGACAGGTAGGCCTCGCGGGTTGCGCCGCGCCGTACCTTACCGCTTGAGGTTTTTAGCACCGAACCAGGGCGGGCTAAGATGACAGCATCTGGCGGGGCACCCACGCTGTCAGCTACTCGTTCGAAGATCTTTCGCCGGAGCAGGTCACGAGCTTTCGTGTCGGTAGTTCTCGTTTCGGCCACGAGGACGAATTTTTCCGTGCCAAGGCCGGCGTCAGTTACTCCAAAGGCTGCAACACAGCCCTTCCGGATGTTCGGGGTCGACGCTACGATTGCCTCAGCTTCATGTGGATAGATGTTTCGGCCTCCTTTGATGATGACATCTTTCCGACGGCCGGTTAGGAACAGCTCATTGCGGGCGAGGTAGCCGAGGTCTCCCGAGTCCAGCCAGCCGTCGTCAGACGTTATGGTTTCGGTGGCTGGTGCATTGCGATAGTATCCGGCCATCATGGATGGGCCTCGGAATTGGACCTGCCCCTCGTAGCGTTCGTCAAGAAGCACGCCGTCCTTGTCGACTATACGGAGCTCGTGGTCTGGCAAGACCGTTCCACAGGAGACAAACGTCAGAGCGTCATTGCCCTCGGTCGGCTGGGCGTGTCCCGTCACGCGGAAGGTGCGTTTGACCCGGTCAATCCTGATTGGATGGCGACGGGGGGTGACTGTGAGGCCTACTGAACACTCAGCTAGTCCGTAAACAGGTCGCATCGCGTCGTTACGGAAGCCGCAGGGTCTAAATTTTTCCTCGAAGCGGCGCAAGGTATCAGGTAGGACGGCCTCTGAGCCATTAAGCATGATGCGAAGTGAGCTAAGGTCTAGGCCATCGATTTCCTCATCTGTTACCTTGTTGACACATAGATCAAAGGCAAAATTCGGTGCTACGGATAGGGTGGCTCGGTGTGCATGGATAGCCCACAACCAGCGAGCAGGCTTTGCTAGGAATGTGAGAGGTGAGAGGATCGTCACCGGTACGCCAGCGTACAACGAGCCAAGCCAAGCGCCGATTAGCCCCATGTCATGATACAGAGGTAGCCAACTGACGGCTACGTCGTCACGCTGAATGTCGAGTCCTGACTGAATCGCTCGAATGTTAGCCAGAAGATTAGCGTGCGTCAGTAGTACTCCTTTGGGTTGTCCTGTACTGCCAGAGGTGTATTGGATTAGTGCAGGGTCATTGCTGGTCAGACCTACCGAAGGGGGAGGTGGTGATGTTGTGGGTTCACTGCCATTGGGTAGTAGCCCTTCGAGTGTAGTGACGGTAGATAGGCTCGGCACCTGGCCTCGTAACAGCCCGGCCAGTCGCTCAACTTCAGAGAAGGTGATCATCAAGCGGACTCCGGCACTGGACAGGACGCCGGCCTGCCGACGCGTATAGTCTGCAATCCGATCAGGACGGAATGGGGGGTAGATAGGCACTGGAATGGCACCGGCCAAGAGCGTGCCAAGGAATGCTGGAAAGAACCCTGTTCCAGTAGGCAGCATAATAGCAATGGTGTCCCGTCGACCGATGCCATGGCCGTGGAGAGCCTCGGCTACTGCAATGGCTCTGCGCCATAGGTCGAGATGAGAGATTTGCTGCTCTGTGCCATCTTCTCCCCTGAGGTAGATGTGAGGCCTAAGTGGTGCTGTCTCGGCGTGCCATTGAACCACATCAACCAGGGTCTTAGCGGTTTCCGGCGCGGGGATGCCCGGTCCCTCTGAAGGGAGGACTGAAGGGACAGATTCGGCTTCGGCGGGTTTGGTCGCGGTGATTGCTTGAATGAGGTCCGCTGGCGTATCAGCGGTGGCTATCGCGTTCTCATTGAGGCGTACACCAATGGCTTGCTCGAGGCGAGTAACTAATTCAACCCTCTCAAGTGAGCCTAGTCCAAGGTCGCGTTCTAGGGAATCCCCTAAGCCAATACCGGCAGATGACGAGCCTGGTCTTAATTCCGTTACCAGTTGTCCGACTAGCTCGAGCACCCGCGGTTCAAGTTCCGCGTGGCTGTCTAGTCTGATGTTGGGACGTGACATAGGAGCGGGACTTTCACCCCACTCCTATCGTATTTTGATCGTGGTGCATGGCCTGTCCCAAGAACCATCATTCTGGATCGACCGGGTGTTGGGTGGATGGAGACCGGTTTTCAACGATGGTCCAGTGCAGCATCATAGCCGCGGCGTATTCATCTGGTCGGGCCACAACGCCTTGGTGATACCCAACTGCGGTGCTGGTCGAGTCCTGCATAACGAGAGCGTCATCCTGCTGCTATTGCATGCTGATCGACACTATAACTACCGGTACAGCCGGTACATCACTGTATGCCCCTCGGCGGCCAGTTGAAACGTTCTCTATGTCGTCCACCACATCGGTGCCGTCGGTCACCCGACCGAAAACAGCATATCCGTACTCCGCCGGGCTAGTGCCGCGGTTGTTGAGAAAACCGTTATCGGGTCCGGTATTGATGAAGAATTGGGAAGTGGCACTATTGACTACGTTCGTTCTCGCCATCGCTAGTGTGTAGCGGTCATTCGTTAACCCATTGGTAGCTTCGTTTTCAATAGGGGCTCGTGTAGGCTTCTGTTCCATGCCAGGCGTGAAGCCGCCACCCTGAATCATGAAACCCTTGATAACCCGGTGGAACACCGTCCCGGCGTAATGGCCGCTTTCCATATATTCAAGGAAGTTTGCTACCGATATTGGGGCGTTCTCTTGGTCGAGTTCTACCGTGATGTTGCCCAAACTGGTTTCTATCAGCACACTTGGGTTGTCTTGGGCTGCGGCATTCGGACCAGCTAAGGCGATTGTGCCGGCGACCGTGAGGAAGACGAGAGAGCGAATTGTCATAGCAGAACTCCTTATAATGTCGAGCAGCCGATTCCCGAGAATCATGATCTGGTATCGTTAAGTTACAGCCAGCGCATCAGTGGCTTACATTGGCGTAGGCTTCTAAGCATCAGGGATGCCTGGTGCCACGCTAGAACCCGAGTATGCATAATTATGCGATGCCCTGTCCACTGCTAGTTCGATGATGTTTAGCTGTTCGAGGAGAGGAGTTGCAAACGATGGATTTTACGAAGGCGTGACCCTGATGTTGTGGTGGCTCTGGATTTAAGCATGATTTTGTATATGGATAGCGAGCCTATAGTCTCATGAATTTGCTCGACCGACTCCGTGGACAACCCGATTGGCAGCATGCTGACCCTGCGGTGCGGGCTTCAGCTGTGGATGGCCTTGATGATGATGCTCAAGATTTGTTTGAGGCCATTGCTACCGAGGACGCCGATGCTAGTGTGCGGTTGGCAGCTGTTACTAGGTTGTCAGCTCCGGCAGTGATCCTTCGAGTGGCTGAGAATGATCAAGATGAGCGGGTCCGCAGAGAAGCTGCGCTGATCTTGCGTGAATTGTTTATTGAAGCTACCGATGTCGATGAGGTCGGGGCCGCGTTGTCTGGATTGTCCGATGAGCGCGACTTGACAGATGTTGCACGGGAAGCTCGTTGTGAAGCCATTAGCCGGATGGCGCTTGAGCAACTCAAATCAGCGAAAGCGCTAGGTGCTGTGGCCAGACGGTCCTCGCATCGGTCAGTCCGTGATGCCGCGTTAGCCAGACTCGATGATAGGGATGAGATTGTGGCGGTGGCGGTCAAGAGCGACCATCGGGATATTGCACTGGCTGCGTTTGAAAGGCTGGATCCAGTTTGGCCTCGGGACGAAGTTTTCTTGAAGATGATTGCAGTCCGGTCGAGAACCAAGGCAGTCTCGCGTCGTGCGAAGCTACTGATGGACTCTTTTTCTAGACAGCCGGCTGCACCCACGGCTGACGAAATCGAGAGCCAGCGGGAGAAATTGTGTGAGCGCCTTGAGGCGTTGGCGCAGCAGCCGAACTGGCAGGGTGTGAATAAAGGCTTGGCTAAGGCGGAACGTGAATGGCAAGTACTCGATGATCTGCAACGACCCTTGGGATCGACACCGACTCCACCTGGCAAGGGTAGTAGGCAGGGCGAGCAGCCTCCAGAAAGTTCTGGGGATAAACGCTGGACCCACGCCTTGGAGTTGGTGCGTGAGCATCTAGCGCGGCTCGACGTGGCTCGTGAGGAGGTCGACCGTGGGCGCGATGTTCCTAGAGTGAGCGATGAAGCTCGGGCAGCACTGTGCGAGCGTGTGGCGAAATTGTTGGGCAACGGAGCTCAAGAACCCGCGACTCGGATGGCCGCGCTAGTTGCAGCGCAGGCCGAGTGGGATGCATTGACTAACGGCTCATCTAGTGACGATACGACAGGCCGTGAAGGAAACTTAGAACTTACCCATCGCTTTGAAGAGTTGGTTGCCTCAGTGAAGAAGCAGGCCGAAATTCAACGGATGGCAATTGAGCAAGCCGGAAGGCTGGGCGAATTGGCTCAGACCCTCGAGGGCCTCAGTGAGTCGAGCGAGACGGAGGCCCTAACCATCCGTTGGAAGCGATCTCACCAGGAATGGATAGATTGTTTGGAATCATCCCCTGCGGCTGAGGTGGGCGACCTTACAGCACGAGTCCAGGTAGCTCAGGCCAAGAGGGATGAGCGTGTAGGCGCGCTACGCGAAGAGCGCCGTCGGCGAGAGCAGGTGAATTTTGCCAAACAGCAGTCTCGATGCAGTGAGATAGAGGACGCCGTAGCTAGTGAAAGTCTTGAGTTGAGGGAAGCAGAACAAAAGTTACGCTTAACCCGGTCACTGTTGGGTAACCTGGGGCAGCTCCCGACACGAGACGATCGGGCCAGTTTGACGGCAAGGTTACAGGCGGCGCAGAGTGCTCTGAATGGTCGATTACGCGAACTCCGAGGTTTGGCTGAGTGGAAACAGTGGGCTAATGTCGGCGTTCAGGCTGCGCTTTGCCAGAGACTTGAAAAGCTAGCCTCTGTCGATGACGACGTAAATCTAGCGAAGCAATTCAAGGTAATTGTCTCGGAGTGGGGACAGGCGAGTGATATACCCCGTGGGGAGGGCGAGGCGCTTTGGCAACGCTTCAAGATGGCGCATGATGCAGTTTATGAACGAGTTCAAGCCCAGCTATCCAGGGATGAGGTGCAGCGCCGAGAAAACATTACCCAGAAGACAGCGTTGTGCGAGGAGGCTGAGCGGTTGGTGGAATCCACGGATTGGGTCAAGACAGCACAGCGACTGACAGACCTGCAGGAGCAGTGGAAACAGGTCGGGGCTGGACCTCAGAAGCAGGAGCGTGAGGTATGGAACCGGTTCCGCGCAGCAACCGGGCGTTTTTTCAAACGCCGTCGTGACGATTTGGTCGAGCGGAAGCAGGTTTGGACAAAGAACGCGGCGTTGAAAGAAGAATTGTGTGGAAAGGCTGAGGCTCTTACGGAAGAGATGAATCTTGATGCGGCGAAGGCCACCGTCAGAGGTCTCCAGGGAGAATGGAAACAAGTAGGGCCAGTTCGGCGCAGCCGTTCCGACGGGTTGTGGCGAAGATTTCGGGCAGCTTGCGACAACGTCTATACCCGAGCTCAGGAGGCTGTTGACGCACAGTTCACGGCACAGATTTCGGCTCGGGTGTCATTGTGTGAGCGTATTGAGCTTTTGACCGGCGGGAAGACTGAGCCGGCTGAGACTGCTGGGGCCGAGGAAACCGGCGGGAAGACTGAGCCGGCTGAGACTGCTGGGGCCGAGGAAACCGGCGGGAAGACTGAGCCGGCTGAGACTGCTGGGGCCGAGGAAACCGGCGGGAAGACTGAGCCGGCTGAGACTGCTGGGGTCGAGGAAACCGGCGGGAAGACTGAGCCGGCTGAGACTGCTGGGGCCGAGGAAACCGGCGGGAAGACTGAGCCGGCTGAGACTGCTGGGGCCGAGGAAACCGGCGGGAAGACTGAGTCGGCTGAGGCCCCATCTGACCTGACCGACACGGTCATGAAGGTTAGGGATGAATGGCGTCAATTACCGGTGATACCTCAATCCCAGGGACGGAATCTGACGAGGCGATTTGAGACGGCCATAACTCAAGTGGTGGAACGTTATCCGGCGGCCTTCGTGGGAACTAGTCTTGATCCCGAACGAAATCTCCCTGTCCTTGAGCGTTTGTGCCGGCAGGTCGAGGCGTTGCTAGAGCAGGAGGAGGGACCTCAGGTAACAGAGGCGTCCCCTGCAGAAATTTTGGCACGACAGCTTCGCGAAGCGCTAGCCACTAATACCATGGGCGCTCGTGTTGATCCAGAAATCAAGAGGAAGGCTGATGTGGACCTAGTGAGGCGGTGCCAGTCCGAGCGTCGAGCATTGGGTTCGATGCCAACTGAGCGGGGACAACGTTTGTCTGAACGCTTTCGTGAAGCCTGTGATCGCTTTTCTCAACGCCAGTCGTCTGCTCTTCCTGCTGAGAGTGGTTCCAAAGCTAGGCCACGGAATCGGCGGAGCCGGTCTAGGCGCGATGCCGTTACTGGTAAGACTTCATAGTCGGCCATCGGACCTACTCTTGGTCCCCGGTTCAGGCGGAGCGTTCATCCGGTGACCTTTCGCAGCACGGAACTGAGCCTGGAAGAGCGCTTTGGTTTGCTCGGTTTTAACTGCGGTTGAAGTCGCTACTGCTAGGTCGAGACTGTTTTGTTGGGTAGTTCCAGTGTGTTCGGATTCGTCTGTTTATTGCCGGGAGGATGTCTTGATTCGACAAGTGGGTAAGTGGGGTCAGAGTGGGATGGAAGTTAGGCAGGTTAATCAATGCCCCATTGCTCGGCTGGTGAGTATATCGGTGACTGTAGGGTTTCTCGGGGCACCCTTTCTTTGCGCGCAGACGGTTTCAGAGCGACCGCAGGAGCTCTCCTCTATCCGCGACAATGTTGAGCGGCTTGCTAGTGACGCGCTTGAGGGCCGGCTGACCGGCACAGACGGGATTCGTCTTGCGGCGGACCACATTATCGGCGAACTCAAGTTGCTCGGCGCTGAGCCTTTGCCAGGTGTTGACAATTACCGGCTGCCGTTTCAGTACACCGGAAGTGCTACAGACGCAGGCACTACTTTACGGCTTGAGGCAGGTCGGGAGCTTTACTGGGAGGACGGTGGTTTGGTGAGTGCGCTTTCGTTCTCCGAATCAGTTGAGGTCACCGGTCCCCTCGTGTTCGCTGGGTATGGACTTGTTGTGCCGGAGACTGACGGTTTCAGTTATGACAGTTATGCCACTATCGATGTAACTGACAAGATTGTTGTAGTTTTGCGTTATTTTCCGGAGGATAGCGAGGGGGATCTTCGGTCTTTATTCTCCCGTTATGCGGGGCTGCGATTTAAGGCTAGCGCAGCCCGTCAGAGAGGTGCGAAGGGGCTGCTGGTGGTCACTGGACCACGGTCTCCAAACGCAGGTGAACTAGTCCGGATGACTGCTGACACTGCGGTGGCTGACTCTGGCATTGCGGCAGCGAGTGTGACGGGCGCCGTGGCTGATGCTTTGTTTGACTTGGTACCAGGTAAAACTCTTGGTCAGGCACAGCAAGAACTCGATTCTGGCAACCCACATGTTGCTGGGTTTGATATCCCTGGGGACGCCACCCTGAATGCTAAGGTTTCCCGCGATCGGCGGACCGGTCACAATGTTTTGGCGTATTTGCCTCCCACGACGGGAGCGCGGTTGGACAAACCCTATGTCATGTTGGGAGCTCACTATGATCATCTTGGCCGAGGTGAGAATGGCGATTCTTTGGCCAGGTCAGATGAATCCGGTCACATCCATAACGGTGCTGACGACAACGCTTCTGGAGTGGCTGCTGTGCTTGCGGCGGGTAGGGAACTGGGTACGCAAGTCCGTGCTAGAGGCATCATCCTGGCTTTTTGGTCTGGTGAGGAACTTGGTTTACTGGGCTCGGCCGATTTTGTGGACACCTCGCCCGTTTCCATGACGCAGGTTGCCGCTTATGTGAATTTCGACATGGTTGGTCGTATGCGCGAGAACAAGTTGACGGTGCAGGCGCTCGGTAGCAGCAGTGTCTGGCATGGACTGGTGGATAGGGTCAACGAGACTTTCCGTTTTGACCTGCAGCGGGTTGATGACCCTTATTTGCCAACAGATGCAATGACTTTCCATTTAGCTGAGGTTCCGAGTCTGGCCCTGTTCACTGGGAGCCACGCAGATTATCACCGCCCCAGCGATGACGCTGATACGATTAATTTTTCAGACTTAGGCCGCATTGCCCAGTATGGTGCGGCTGTAGCAAGTCACCTAGCCAACGAAACAACACCTCCAGATTTCATTGAGATTGAGCGGACCGCGCAGGGCGGCCAAGCAATGATGAGAGTGTCCACCGGGACGATCCCGGATTACAGTTCAGAGGTGGATGGATTGCTGTTGTCAGGGGTCATGGCAGGTGGTCCAGCGGACCAGGCTGGGTTGCAGGAAGGAGACATTATCGTCGAGTTGGCGGGTCAGTCAATTTCCAACATCTACGATTATATGTTCGCGCTTGACCTACTTATGGTCGGGGAACCAGCTTCGGTCGTATTTTTGCGCGATGACCGTCGACTCGAGAGCGAACTCACTCCACTTGCTAGGCAGTAGCCAGCCGGTGGTGGAAGTGTCTAGGGATTCTCGTAGTGTCGCTGTGTTCTCAGGCTTCTCAGTCGTCTAGCGTGGACAGTACGACAGGTAGGTGGTCTGGGCAGGTGGTGACCTCAAGTTCTTCCCCCACCGAAAAGGTAGACTTTTCACACAGGGCTTCATACCTGAGTGCCATGCTGTCACCCCGTTCGCTACAGAAATGTAAGTCTATAGCGTCTTGGGACCCAATATTTTGCACGACATGTATCGTTTTACCTTCGGTTAATTCGGTCAGAGTGGATGGCCCGATCCGGGTGTGACGAAGGACGCGCAAGCGAGTGTCTGCCAGTTTGGCAAAGTCGGTTACCGAGATTTCGCCTTCAATTCGTCGGCACACGGCTGAGTGATCGTGTGAATGAATGTGCGCTGTTTGGCCGGATGTCCAGACGATGCCCACGAGGGATGATCCGTGGCTTGGACTGCGCCACAAGGTTAATCGTCGGTAGTTGATGCCGCCCTGAATAGGGCTCCGGCGAAGTGGTACGAGTTCGCCGATAGCTGGTTGAACCCGTCTGAGAATGTTCCTTGCGGTGGCAGCGGTGACGGGTGCAGTCTGATCCAGCATATCGACCAGGTCGACTGTCTCACGTAGAGTCAGTGGTTCGGTCTCTGCGACTCTTGCTTGGAGGGGAACTGGCTGGGGACTCCAACGACGAAAGGCCATGAAGGATGTGAGAAGCGTAACACTGCCTCCGAGTAGGGCGTAGCCTATGAAGCCCTTTGAAATTGCAACGAGCAGGCCGAGCGAGAGTCCGGCCGTGGCGAACCATGCCGCCCCACCCGCCAAGGCCACTCGCCATCCTGTATTGATGAGATTGTTCAACTGAATTTGCAGTCCGATAGCGGCGCAGACTGTCATGATCGCCGTGTCTACAAGCACGTCGTTGATTCTAAGAACAGCCTGCCACGCGGTGGCGTCAAGGCTTCCATTACCTGATGCCAGGGTGTCGCCAAGTATTCGAACTGCGAACATGAGGACATATCCGGCGAGAAAAAGAGGGAGGTGGGCGGCGAAGCGCACTCGCACGTTGCGTTCAGCTGGGGTACGCCGGCGCAAGAGACTGAATCCGATCAGTAATGGGCCTAGGAGAAGGATTCGACTGGCTTTGGCCGTTGCAGCGATTAGGCTTTCCTCTTCGCCGAACTGTTTGCCCACAGCGATGCTTGAGGAGAGGTCGTTTACCGCGAGTCCTGACCATAGGCCAGCTGATTCCGTGTTGATTCCGGTGGCTGTGCCAATGGGAACAAATGTTATCAAGGCTGCTAAGCTGAAAAGGAAAACGGTCCCGACAGCTAGTCCTTGGTCGCGCCTCCGTGCATAGATGACTGGAGCCAGGGCGTTGATGGCGGACGCACCACAAACCATAGTGCCGATGGCTATGAGATCGGCAAGTTCTCGACGAAGACCTAGCAGGCCGGCACTGACGTGTGCGGCAAAGAAGGTTACGGGTAATGTGAAGCCCAACACGAGGATGATCTGAACAAAGAACCTGGTATCGATGAGGTCGGTTTGAACCCTCAAACCCATGAGGATGATAGCAATGCGCAAGAGCCATTTCCCCGTGTAGCGGAGGCCACGTTCATAGGGGTCTCCGGCTCGGCCGGCCTCGATGTGTAGCCCGATCATTCGTGACAGGGGCGAATTGAGCACTAAGGTTCCAAGCGTTATGGCGACCACAACTTCCGAAAGCCAAGAAGATTGGTAGAACACACTGTGAACCAACACACGGGCGATTAGCGAGAGGCTCAGCGCGAGGACTAGCCCCCTAAAGTCGTGTCGGGCTGGTAGCCAGGAAGGCATGAGTGCGCTCAGTTTCGTGGCCCATATTCACGGCTAAAGCCGTTGCGACTGTTTGTAACGGTGAAGGAGCCGTCTCGTTTGGCAGACACGTGGGTCCAGTAGCTCGAACCAAGATGAATAGTCGAGGTGTCTCCTTCTGGAGCGAAGTCCTGAAGGTTGGCTATGAATCGTTCATCCATATTGGCCTCTCCTACTGGCACGGCGTAGTGGTTTTGCCAGATGTCCTCAAGGCTTTGCACGCCAGCTAGGATTTCAAACGTTTGTAGTCCACCACCCTTTCGTGGCCCGTTATTCATCACACCAACCCGCGGCGTGATTGCTTGAACCAATGCTGCTGATCCGGATGTATCTGATCCGTGGTGAGAGATGAGGTAGAGATCAACGAGACCGATCTTGTTATCGGGACACATCAGCGGAAATTCCTTATTCCAGGTCAGGTCACCCATGATGACCGTCCGGAACTGCCCAAATCCGACGAATGCGCTAACTGAACGCTGGTCTTCAGCGTCGCCATAACGACTGAGGATGTTTTCGCCATGAAAATTGAACCCCTCACATGCGGGGTTCATTTGGCCAGCTTGGGGTAGAGGAGATGTCAAGACTTCTCCGTTCGAAGCGATGATCCGTACATCGAGCCCATTGATTGCGACTTGGTCTCCGGGTTTGACTACTCGATGTGTATGACGGTTTCGTAAGCGGACATATCGTTCGAATGCAGTTCTTTGGCGTTCACCTTGGTCGACAGTAATGCCGTGGTCTAGGAAATTAATCACTGGTAATTGCTCGACCAGTTGATGAACACCTCCCATGTGGTCGGTGTGAAAGTGGGTAACTATGAGGTGATCGATCTGGGAAACGTTGGCGGCGGAAGCTGCGGCGGCGATTCGTTTGGCATCTCGGTTGTCGAACCCAGGCCATCCGGTGTCGACTAGCATCGATTCGCCAGACGGCGAAACGAAAAGGGTGGCTTCTCCACCTTCGACATCGATCACGTATATATCTAGCGTTTCGCTAGAACGGTCTTGAGCCGCGAGGGACATCAAGAGGGTCAAGACAGATAGCAGCGATATGAAGATGATACGCATGAATCACTTCCTCCCCATTTCTGGCGCGGCTCAGGTGCCGGCAAGATCGGTCTTCTTGAATAACTGGACAGACGCTGAGCCCGGTTAGATCGAAAAGTCCTAGAATCCACCCAATTGCGAATTGTAAGGCCGAGAGGGGGGGAAATTTGGTATATAAACGGCTGAGACTGATTAATGAGTGCGAAAATGGAGATCAGGTCGTCAGACAACATGAGAAGGAGGGGCACTTGTGACTATTCGATCCTTGGTCTCTCGTAAGTTTCTGGTAGGCGCGGTTTTGGTGGGAGGATGTTTACCCGCTACAGCCATTGCCCAGGCAGGGGCCCAAGAGACCTATTCAGCTCCGCGAAATCCGTATGGCCAACCGGACCTTCAAGGGTTCTGGTCAAACCAGTCCTACACCCCGTTGGAACGACCGGACGACGTTACCAAGGCGTTCTATTCTGCTGAAGAGATTGCGGATATCCGGTCGGGTCGTGCTGTGCGTGAATCGGCGCAGACCGAACCCGGTACGATTCCGGACGTGCATTACGATTTTACCCAGTTTGGGTTGGACCGGAGCCAGGCTGTGATGGCTGCCAATGCTCGAACCTCGCTGATCGTGGACCCCCAGAATGGCAAGTTGCCGCCACGGACAGCCGAAGGGCGTCGACGAGCGGAATTTCGCCGGGCTGAACGAGAAGCACGGGGTGGCGAATATGATGCCGCCGAGAACCTTCCGCTGGGTGCCCGTTGCCTCATAAGCGGTAGTGCCGGTCCACCGATGATGAACGCTGGCTACAATGCTAATTTGCACATTGTGCAAGGTTCAGATCACGTCATGATTCTCAACGAGATGCAACATGATGCCCGGAGCATTCCGTTGGACGGACGTGGACAACCTTCAGGGAGCACACGGCAGTGGCGAGGAATCTCTCATGGGTATTGGGAGGGAGACACCCTTGTGGTCGAGACCGCGAACTTTAATAACAAAATCGCGTTTCGAGGTTCGAGTCGACAAATGCGTGTAATCGAGCGTTTTACACGGGTGGCGGAAGACCTGATCGAGTATGTCTTTACGGTAGAGGACGAGGCAACTTGGGCGCGGCCTTGGACTGCCGTCATGCCGATGCAGAGGGGTAGAGGCCCTCTCTTTGAACACGCGTGCCATGAGGGCAATTACGGGCTGACCAACATTTTAGCTGGAGCGCGAGCGGAGGAAGCGAGAGCAGCACAGGAAGGCCAGCAGTAGTTTCTTGAGTGGTGTTGGGATTGGATTGTTGCGCTGTTAGCTTGACGAGCTGCGAGGTAAGCTAGGCTGCTTGATGTCTAGGGGGATAACCCCCCCCTAGACACTGTCTTTCTTTAATTCCCTAGTGGCTCTGATTGCGCACCGTCCTTCACAGCCCACAGGCGGTTTCTGGTAAGCAGATACATAACGCCGTTCCGCACAACTGGGGTGCTGTAGACCGAGGCGCCCATGTTGATCTCACCGAGTAATTCCATCTCTCTTCCGGCACGGAGCACGGCGATGTCGCCATCTTCATCACCAAGCAGGACCTTTCCATCTACAACGAAGGGCGATCCCCAGACTGCTGCGAAGGCATCGTAGGTCCAGAATTCCTCGCCGGTATCCGGGTCGAGTGCGTGGAGGAATCCAGACAGGCTTGAGATGTAGAGAACGCCGTCAGCTATCGCAGCTGTTGACATGGTACGGTAAAAGTCATCCCCATCTCGGCTCCACAGTTTATGGGTGCTAGTTACGTCGCCGGTGCCGGTGGCATCAATTGCGTAAAAATGGCCAGGAGCCTCCCCGTGTTCTGGGTCTTGGCCAACCCCGACGTAAACCTTGTTGTCGTAGACGACAGGTGTTGCGAGTATATTGTTCCGCGTTCCGCGGCCTCCGAGGATCCACTCCGAGTCAGGGGGGTTGCCGTCAAATTGCCAGATAGTTTCACCTGTGTCCGCATTGAGACTGTAAATAATACCGTTGCCACCTGCGACGATTACTTGTGCCTGACCATTGATGTCTGCGTAGGCAGGGTTGGTCCAGCTGCCATGCAGGACTCCCTCGGCAACCTCAGTGTTCTCCCAAAGCAAAGTGCCAGTGTTCTTGTCGAGTGCAATGATATGGGGAGAAAACGGGGATGGAATATTGACATGACCCTCGTCGACTCCATTACTTGTCACCGTGTAGAGGGTATCGCCAACAATGAGCGGCGATCCGGTTGCTAGGTTATGGGGAAAAACGTCGAGCTCTCCAATCATGTCATAGGACCAGATAATATCTCCGTTTCCCGGACCTGTGCCGGTTTCCCCCGTAAAGGGACCTGCGTTGCCGTTTCCGAGCCCGTTGGCATCAAGGCATACCACATGAGCCTGATTCGACACGTACCAGACTCGGTCCCCTTCTACGAATGCGGTTGAACAGACCCCTTGGAGTGGCCAGTCGTTGACACGGCCAGCTGAGAGCTTGTCGTGGACCATTTGCCAGGCAAAATCACCGGATGTAGCGTTGAAGGCCATCAGGACGCCCTTGTCACCCTCATAGGCAGGATCGCGCACGCCTTCGTTATTGGTTCCAACATAGACTTTGCCGTTGGCAACGGTGGGTCCACCGTAAGCCTGTGAGCCCACGGGCTGGGTCCATAGGATGTTTTCGCCGGTTCGTGGGTCCCATATTTCTGGTATTCCTGTTTCGTCTGACACCATATTTCGGGAGGGTGTGTTCCCAAACATTCCCACTTCGTCTTGGGCGTTAGCCGTGTTAACAGAGCCCACTACAGCCAAGGCAATTACTAATATTGATGTGAAGGTATGTCGTATCATTGGTTTTCCACCACACTGACGTTATCGAAAAAGATGTCGATCGGCGAGTAGCCGATAATTCCCGGACTGCCATTTCGGTTCGGGAGAGGGTCCTCCGCGGTTATTGTCCACTCAGCTGGTTCTGTTTCGTCGCTTGCCCACACTTTGCCACGGATCAACCCGTGATCGCCCTCGATATCGACCCGTAGTTTGAGTCGGTACCAAGTGTCTGGGTTCCAGGTAAAGTCTACCTCTTCCTTGATTCTTAGCTCGGCTGCCCACGATTGAAGCTGGACCTTTTGTCGGTTCCCTTGGAGGTCCAAGGTGTAGCCGCTGTTGATTAAACCAATATCTGGTCGCCTTCGTCCTTGTTGGGTCGATAGGACATCCGCTTGCACGGTGTAATCGGACATGCTTGCTGGGCCCATATAGATAGCATGACGATGAATGCCTGTGCGGGAGGCTCCTTTTCGAAATACTTGGTTCCCACCAAGATCGGAAACAGCTAGGCTGCCTCCCCCTCCAATCCATTGAGGTGGGCGACCGCTTTCAAAGTTTTCAGACCAGGGCAGCGGGGAATAGAGCCGGACCTGTGCGGTCGCGGTCAGGCTACCCATTGTTGCCATTACTGTGCCGGCTTGGTTTGTTGCGCGCGCATCAGTGGACAGCGTGCCTTGGGAAGACATGGTTCCTCCGACCAGGTTTTCGAGTGACCAGGATGCATCCTGGTTCCCTAGGAACTGGCCGTTGGCGTTGAAAGCTCGAACCTGAAAATCAATGGTGTCGCCTGCTGATGCGATTACTTCAGCCGGTACTATCTGGATGAGGGTGGGTGGTCCGGAAGCAGAGGCTTCGTCGCCGAGGTTCGGAGGATCGCCTGCTGTTGCCCTGAATAAAGAGGTCGGGTCGCCGATGGCGTAGATACCCGATTCGGCCGTCATGTAAAGCCGGCCGTAGCCGACGGCAAAGGAACCATAAATCTCGGCGTAGCGGCCGTCTTCTACCTGGAGTTCGTCGTGGTCGAGTTCGGCCGCCCCGGTAGGACCAGGTTCTAGGATTCTGACATTCCCGTTTGTCTCGGTGATGAACAACTTTCCGTCGGCCCAGACGGGTGAAGCCTTACCGACGGTTCCGACACTCTGTTGCCACTGAGTGGCGCCGGTCTCGGAGTCGAGGGCGAAGAGATTGGCCGAGTTGTCGATTAGGTAGAGAGTATTTTCGTGTATGAGCGGCGATGAGAATCCGACCGCCATTTCATCGGCCCGCCATCGCTCGTGTGTTGTCGTGACATCGCCGGTGCCGGTGGCGTCGATTGCTACGACTCGGCCCATTGTGCCTGCATCTAGATTTTCTTCACTGTGTGCGACATATACCGTGTTGTTAGCTAACACTGGCGAGACGTTGATGCCACGTTTGCTGAGGTGAAATTCCCATATTTTTTCACCGGTTCGTGCTTTCAGGGCGTAAATGTGACCATCTGCGTTTCCGTCGATCCAGAGTCTTTGGCCATTCACAATTCCGACGACTCCGACGGATTGGGTATTCATGTCAGCTACAGTGCCACCAGGGGTTGAACTCCATCGAACCTGGCCTGTTTGTTTGTCGAAGGCGAAATATCGGTGGCGCGGCGGGCCTCCTAGGTTGCCCCACCCTGACCCGATCAGGCTCAGTAGAAGTTGATCTTCATCAACGATCGGAGTCGAGGTACGGCCTCCGTAGCCAGAGGCCCGTCCTAGGTCCTCGGCCAGCCGCCAGCTCCAGACAATATTGCCTTCTCGATCGAAGGTGTTCAGATGGCCATCGATGTTCATGGCATAGAGGAAACCTGTGTCTGGGTCCCCAGTCACATTGCCCCAGCCCACCCGATTGAAGGGGACTGTTGTGTTCAGCACATTGAAGTTGTGCTGCCACAGTTGCTCCCCGGTCTCTGCATTCCAGCAGGCCACAACCTCTTGTTCGTCGATTCCGGCACCGGTCCGGCCGTTGGCACAGACTCGACCGTCAAAGACAGCCGGTGTAGAACGTCCAACCCAGGTGTCTGACCATATGAGATTCTCACCGTCTGGTGACCAGCTTGTGACCAGTCTGGTCTCTTCCGAAACTCCTGTTTGCCCCCGACCACGCCAACTTGGCCAATCATTGGCTGAAACTGGAGCAGCGACACCAAACAGAAAGCCTGCAAGAAGCGCCGCGACTCCCCATTGTATTGAGCCGTGTGCAGCCGTTGTCATCAGGTTGTCCCTCACTGAAGTTTGTCTTCCTAGACTCGTTGGTTGAGCCGAACAGGGTTCTAGAACCATCCAATATACTACAGCGAATGATCTAATATTTCAGATGTCGAACAGACGTTCAAAGGCCCAGTACAATCCGATGCTGGCGATAGTACACGATATGGGGATAACAACCCTTGTTCGGTACCATGGGCGGGGGCGGCACCAACCCGCCACACTTAAGGCTAAACCAATCACTACTAGCTGGCCTAGTTCTATTCCCAAATTGAAGGTGAACAGTCCAAGCCACCATTCGTCGTCTGGGAGTCCTAGTTCGCGAAGGACTCCAGCAAACCCAAGTCCGTGGAGCAGTCCAAACCCGAAGACTAGCATTGCTCTTGATGTTGTCAGGCGACTGGTTAGAACATTTTCGATGGCGACGTAAACGATAGACAAGGCGATTAGTGTCTCGACCAGGTGGGCCGGAAGTGATACGACCCCCAAGACGGAGAGGAACAAGGTTGTCGCGTGAGCTGCGGTGAAGGCGGTGACCTGCCAGACGAGTGGTCGTATCTTGGTGCCCAGCAGAAACAGGCTCAGAACGAACAGGATGTGGTCGAGCCCGCTTGGGATGATGTGGATGAAACCCTGCTGCAGGTAACGCTTGGCTGTTGAAAGTCGACTGGGGTTGGTGATGGGGCCCGTTAGTAGAAATGGTTCGCTACGGGCACCCGGTTCTAGTAGTGTGCGCCTGGTCACATTCCGAATTTCATCTCGGATTGTAAGGTCAACTTCCGAGAATGCTCGCGAGGCAAAAAACTCCAACTCAGTGGCTCCAGATGGCACAGTGCCTGTCAGCCTGGCCGTAAGTCCAAGCACTGTCGGGATGGTCGATTCTGTTGCCGTAGGGGTCCCGTAGTCAGGAAATTCAACCCTAAAATGTACTGGGACACCATCGAACCGTAGCCGTACCCGTCTTTCGAATAGCCGGCGCACTTGGTTAAGACTAGCGTCGAACTCGTCGGATGCGAGGCTGTTTAGCGTGGCTACCAGTGTCGCATCGTCCGTATCCGGTGGTGCCCCGAGTGCCAGAGCGTCAAGGTCGACTATCAGGTCAGCCTGAAAGGTGTTGTCTGAGCGTATGACCACAGTCGTTTCGGTAAAAGTAAGTGGGTGTGTGAATGAGAGGGCTGGTAAGAAGGCCAACCAGAACAGCGAGATCATTAGATGACGGGCCGGTCGCATCTGACTATCCTATGACACCCTTGTCGCGCTACTCTGCCTAGATGAGCGATGAGATCTATGCTGTCACACTACTGGCGATAGCAAAATGGTTTACCGATGCCGGCGTTTTCTGGCTGGTCGGTGTTTGTGTGTTCAGGATTGTTCTTGATCAGCGTGCGTCTAACACAGCTCTACGCCGTGAGAGTGAGTACCAGCTGATACAGCATGGTTTATGGGCGCTGGTTGTTCTTTTTCTTGCAACTTTCGCTCGACTCTATGCCCAGACCTACTCGTCGTTTGGCCTTGATGAACCGGTCACCGCTGAGCTGCTGTGGCTGGTTGCTGATCAGACCCGCTGGGGTGGTCGTTGGACCGTACAGCTAGCGGCTGTTGTGTTTGCTTCGGCAGTCATGGCGTTGGTTGTGAGTAGGTGTCGATGGGGTTGGCGACTGCTGGCCGTTGCAGCGGTTGTGGTGGTAGGAACGATTCCGATGACGGGGCATGCTTACGCTTATATCGGTGGGTTTATTGGGGCAATGAGCTTGCAGGTTGGGCATCTCCTTGCCGCGGGTGTTTGGATCGGTACGCTCTTGCTCCTGGTGTTGATCGGACTGCGTCAGCTGTTTCAGGCACCCGTGGGTCAGGGCAATCTTGGTCTTGGTGTTTTGATGATACGAACTGTGGACCGGTTTTCGCCGGTGGCACTGGTGGCAGCTGTGGTGCTCACGCTGACAGGAGTTTTGACGGCCGTGCTTTATGTCGATGATTTCGAGCAACTTTGGGAAACACCTTACGGTCGCTTGTTACTCGCGAAGATGGGGCTGTTCGGAGTTACTGCCGGGTTGGGGGCCTACAATTGGCGGATGGTCAGACCCAAGTTGGCAGAACCAGGGGGGGCGAAACGCTTGCGTTATTCGGCGACGGCCGAATTGTTGGTTGCTGCTACTGTCTTGGCCCTGACTGCTTGGCTTGTGCATCTACCGATGCCACATGAGTGATATGGATAAATGGATGTTATGGCTGCCGGACTCGTACTAGGTAAGGGCGACCATCTCGAAGGAAGTTGACAACGGTATCGGCGGTTCTTTCGATGCGCTGGAGTTGGACGGTGGTGGCTTCTTTGTTGTCTACGTTGACACCTCCAATTCGGTAGACTACGTCGTCGGGTTGAAGGCCTGCCAGCTGTGCCACCCCAGCATCGATAACCTTGGTGATCAATGCCCCTGGGCGCCGTTGGAGGTGGTCTTTGTCCAGGCGATTGGTTAGAGCCTCTGTGGGCATGGCGTCGCAAATAGTGAAGCCCATTTCGAGATTTATGGTTGCTGTGTCATTGACACAGATATATAGGGGCTCTCGATTTTGAGTGGCGAGTCCAGTGGTCAACACCAAAACGAGACCGAAGATGCTAGGGAGTTTTCGTGCCAGCATGAGGGGCAGTATACGACAACCAGTGCCGAAGGCTCCGTTGAGGTTCGGCCAGGTTGGGGGCCTAGGATGTCATTGTAGAATCCTGAATGCTTTCAAAGCGCCATTGGATTGGATGCCCTATAAGTTATGAGTGACACGTTGGAGCGTTCGTGCGGCTCTGTATTCCGGCGGTGGCTGGTGACTCTCTTGATTGGTGCTAGTGTAGCTATGGCCTTCAGAGTCCCGGTAATGGCCCAGGGTGAAGCCGTTCCCGTAATCCGGTTCGCGCAACTAGCGCTTCATTGTGTGCATCGTGAGTACCCGAACAAGGTGTCTCACGTGCTTGTTGATGACAGTGATGTTCGTCCTCCGCGGGAACTTACCCCTGCCTTTTATGGCTGCTTTGACTGGCATTCATCGGTCCATGCGCACTGGTTGCTGGTCCGCCTGGTTCGGCTTTACCCCGAGGTTAATTTGGCTGGCTTAGCCCGGAGCAAGCTGGATTCCAGTTTGACTGCTGACCACGTCGCTGACGAGGTTGACTATCTACAAGCGCCAGGTCGTGAGGGGTTTGAGCGGCCTTACGGGTTGGCGTGGCTGCTTCAGTTGGCCGCGGAGTTGCGTGAATGGGATGACCCTGATGCGCGGCGTTGGCAAGTGGCTTTAGCGCCATTGGAGCGTGCTGCTGCTTTGCGTATTAAGGATTGGTTGCCTAAGTTGCTTTACCCCGTCAGGAGTGGCGAGCATTCCCAGACCGCGTTCTCCCTCAGCCTGGTTTACGACTGGGCTAAGGTGGCAGCTGATACCCAGATGCTTGAGCTTCTTGCGGACCGGTCTGCAGATCACTACAGCGGCGACAAGAACTGTCCGCTGAATTACGAGCCATCGGGACAGGATTTTCTCTCCCCATGTTTAGCGGAAGCGGATCTGATGCGGCGGATGATTGAGCCAGCGTTGTTTGGTGCTTGGCTTACCCGATTGCTGCCAGGGATATCAGGTGGTGCGGATCAGAGTGGCTGGCTGGAGACAGCCACGGTGAGTGACCCCAGCGATGGGCAGCTCATGCACCTCGGGGGACTAAACCTAAGCCGGGCTTGGATGTTAGAGGGTATCGCAAGCGGTCTACCAGAGCACGATCAGCGGAGATCGACGCTACTGGCCGCCGCACTGGATCACCGTCGTGCTGGTCTTGCCGTCGTGACGGGTGGCCACTATGAGGGTGAACACTGGCTCGGCACGTTTGCGACTTATCTGGTTACGGAGCGCGGGCTCCGATGATTTTCGATTGGATACCCCCTGCTTGGGGAGTCCATTTTGTTTGCGGCTGCTTTGCCTGTGCCAGTCTAGAGCGGTTTGTCTCGGGCGGCTAAGGTAGCGGTCCTCCGATTGAGATGCCCCATCAGACAGTTTACCCACGGAAGGGACCTTGGTCATCCCGTTAGGGTTCAGATCCGCCCTCTCACTAAGGAGTCCACCACGCCTGGGTCTGCGAGTGTTGAG
>Ga0310344_10000573_pt1 | contig 28700 bp, 29 predicted proteins | sample HC15DNA20200_MG_FD_203801 | JGI IMG/M metagenome (GOLD analysis project Ga0310344, IMG submission 203801) | Marine microbial communities from station ALOHA, North Pacific Subtropical Gyre - HC15-DNA-20-200_MG | ecosystem: Environmental > Aquatic > Marine > Oceanic | place: Pacific Ocean: North...
ATTTTAAAATTATATTTGGTCAAGGCTTTGGTTTGTTTTCAGTAATAAATCATTTTAGCTTGTTAATAATTAATTTTTTTCAAATAGAAATAAATATAACTTTAATAAGTAATATTATTTGGTTGATGATAACTTTTTTATTAATTTATTATTCTTTATTAATAAAAAATAAAAAAAAATTACTTTTTAATGAAAAAATTGCATACGGTGTTTGTGTAATAACTTTTTGCTACCCATTATTAAAACATTACGAATGTTTTATAGTTATTCCTTGTATTTATTTCTTGATAAGCAATTACAAAATAAATTTTAAATACTTAATGATTATTTTTATGTTTTGCGTACATGACAAATATGCAATATTATTTCTTTTATCTCTTACTTTGTTTTATGAAATATTATTAACAAATAAAAAATATAATTCATGAAAAAAATTCTCGTATGTTCGCCAACATATAATGAATCTGAAAATATTAAAATTTTCTGTAAAAAAATTTTTAATATAAATAAAAATCTAAATTTATTAATTATTGACGATAACTCTCCAGATAAAACATACGAAATAGTAAAAAATTTAAAAAAAAAATATAAAAACTTACATCTTATAAAAAGAAAAGGTAAATTAGGATTAGGATCTGCAATTAGAGAAGGGATTACTTATGCGCTAAAGAAAAAGTATGATGCTTTAATTACTTTAGATGCTGATCTTTCTCACGATCCTAAAGAAATTCCAAATTTAATTAAAAATTTAAAATCTAATGATTTTATTATAGGATCAAGATACATAAATGGTGGCAGCTCAGATTATGTTGGATATAGAGATCTAATTAGTAGATTAGCTAATAAATTATGTAGACTTATGCTAAATATGCCTTTTAGTGAATTCACCACTTCTTTAAGAATTTACAATCATAAATGTTTAAAAATTTTAAATGAAACTAACTTAAAGTCTGATGGTTATTCTTCTCAAATCGAATTCTTTTTTTACGTATATAAAGCAGGTTTAAAATGTGCAGAAATACCAATAGATTTTAAACATAGATTTATGGGTGACTCAAAAATTCCTAGACTCCAAGCATTTTATAGCTTTCTTAAACTAGTTGAACTTTTTATTAAAAATATAATAATACCGAAAAAAAATTTATAAAATTGAATAATCAAATAAAAAATAATCAATTACCTTTTAACTTAATAACATGGTTAATTAGTGTTGTCCCAATTGTTTTAATCTTTAGTAACGCTATTGCAGACATCATTGTAGTAACTGCTTCTTTATTTTTTTTATATGATTCATTTAAAAAAAATTATTGGAAATGGCTTAACGAACCATGGGTGAAGATTTCTATAATAATTTATTTTTGGTTAATAATTGTCAGTCTTTTTGCATATGATAAAGAATTATCTGCTTCAAGAGCAATTCCATGGATTAGATTCATAATATTCTCTGCTTCATTACAATTTCTTTTTTTAATTAAAAACAATAATAAAAAAAAATTAATGATATTCACGATCATTGCTTTAATTTACGTTAATATCGAAATGTTTGTAGAATATTTTACTGGAACATCTCTTTACAGTAAATTTCGTGTTGAATTTTTAAATTTAGGCTCTTTTGAAGGCGGGACACAAAGAGTTTCAGGCCCTTTTAAAGATGCACCAAAATCAGGAATTTTTTTAGCATATTTTTTGTTTCCTATCATATTTAGCATTAACAAACTAATAAATAAAAAAGAAATTTTTAATAAATCAACAATAATTATTACTTTATTTTTAATTACAAATTTATTTTTAGTTTATTTAAGTGGGCATAGAGCATCGATATTATCAGTTGCAATATCTTTATCATTAATTATTAGTTATCTTTTAATAATAAATAAAAATTACAAAACCATTTTTTTAATCTTTTTCTTATTTTTATCTTCAACTTTTTTTATATCAAACTCAAATCTCGATAAATTCAATCAAAATATAATTAATAAAACTTATAGTGAAATAAAAAATTACTCTGAATCTGCTTATGGCTCTTTATCTTTAACATCTTTTAAAATGTTTAAAGCAAATCCAATATTTGGGATAGGTATTAAAAATTATAGAGTAGCATGTGAAAAAGATATTTATTTATCTAAAGGTCACATGGGAACTGGTTATGGTGTATCTCCATGGAAAGGCCATTATAACATAGGCTTAAAAAAATATTATGAAGCTACATGTTCTAGCCACCCTCATAATCTTTATTTAACGTGGTTATCTGAAACGGGTTTAATTGGTTTTATTTTATTTATATTTTTTTTATGTACACTTGCATTAAAAATAATAAAAGAAAAAAAATATGTTTATAAAGATTTAATCTTCATAGGATTAGTGGCATCTTTAATACCAAAACTAATACCTATGATGCCATCTTTAAATTTTTTTTCAAATTGGAACGCAATATGTTTTTGGTTTTTAATCGGATGGACATTATCATATTTACCAGTAAATAAAAAATCATAACTCTTTTATCATTTTCTTAATCTCTATTTCTGCTTTTTTTAATTTATCTTTTTCTTTACTTCTTAAAACTACATTAACGCCTCTTTTTTCTTTTTTCATAAAAGGATAGCTACCAATTTCAACTTCAATAAATTTTTTTTGTACTTTAGACAAACAATCAGCTATGTTGCTTTCTGGGATATTAAACAAAATTGTTCTTGAAACTTCAGGCGTGCCACATTTAATTTTTTTAATAATATTTTTAAACATAGCCTCCATTATTTCTGGAATGCCAGCCATAACATAAACATTCATCATTCTAAAACCGGCTGCTTTTGTGATAGGATTATGAAGTAACTCTGCCCCTTTTGGTATTAAAGCCATTTTTTCCCTAGCTTCATTCAAAGGAAGCATATTTGAAGAATAAAACTTTTTTAAAATTTTTAATGCTTTAGTATTTTTTACTAAATTAACTTTAAATGCTTTTGCAATAGCAATTGAAGTTACATCATCATGAGTTGGCCCTATTCCTCCAGTAGTAAAGATATAAGTGTATTTTTTTCTAACTTCATTTATTACTGAAATAATCTTTTTAACATCATCTTTTATAACTCTTGATTCTATAACATCAACGCCATTAGAGGTTAATTCTTTACATAAGTAATTTTTATTTGTATCTAAAGTTCTTCCAGATAAAATTTCATTACCTATAATAATTACACATGCTGTTGGATTTTTATTTTTTTTCATTAGAATATTATATTTAATAATCACAAATGACAAATCTAGAGATAAAGTCTAATTCAAATAAAGAAAAAATAAATATTTATAATAATAAAGATTTTCAATCTATGAGAAAAGCGGGTAATTTAGCGGCAAAAACTTTAGATTTTATAACTAAATATGTAAAACCAGGCGTTTCTACAGAAAAATTAAATCAATTATGTCATAATTTTATTATTGATAACAAAGCTTTACCTGCTCCTTTAAATTATAATGGTTTTCCTAAGTCAATTTGCACCTCTGTAAATCATGTTGTATGTCACGGCATACCATCAAAAAAAATTCTTGATCAAGGTGATATAATAAATATAGATGTTACCGTAATTTTAAATGGCTGGTTCGGAGATACTAGCAGAATGTTTATAGTTGGAAATAAAACAAGTATAAAGGGAGAAAAGTTAATAAGTGTAACTTATGAATGTTTAATGGATGCTATAAAAATCATTAAACCTAATTTGGCTTTGGGAGATATAGGTTATATAATTGAAAAAAAAGCCATGAAAAATAGTTTTTCTATTGTGAAAGATTTTTGCGGACATGGGGTTGGAAAAAATTTTCACGAACCTCCTAGTGTTTTGCATTATGGAAATAGAGGACAAGGTTTAAAATTAAAAGAAGGTATGATATTTACTATAGAACCTATGTTAAATGCTGGAACAGATGAAATAAAAGTGTTGAATGATGGATGGACAGCAGTTACTAAAGATAAAAAATTATCAGCTCAATTTGAACATACAATAGGGGTTACAAAAAATGGTTATGAAATATTTACTTTATCTCCAAAAAATTATCATAAACCACCTTATTGAAAAAATAAAAATTATTACAATATAAAATAATGATACCTAGATATTCTAATGAAAAAGTTTCTTCCATTTGGTCTGACAAAAACAGGTATGAGATTTGGCTTACAATAGAAATTGCTATTTGCGAAAAGCTTTGCATTGATAAAAAAATACCAAAAAAAGATTTTTCAATTATAAAAAGAAAATCCAAAATTGATGTAAAAGACATAGAAAAGTTAGATGAAAAAACACATCATGAAGTAATAGCTTTTCTAAATAGTGTTTCAAAAAAAGTTGGAAAAAGCGCTAGATACATTCATCAAGGTATTACATCTTCGGATATCATAGACACAGCTTTTTCTGTGCAACTTAAACAAGCAACAGAAATAATTATTTCTGATTTAAATAACTTTCTTAAAGTTTTAAAAATAAAGGCAAAAAAATATAAAAATACTATTTGCCTAGGAAGAACTCACGGCATACATGCAGAACCAACAACTTTTGGTTTAAAATTAGCAAGTTTTTATGCAGAAATGGAAAGAAACCTTAAAAGATTAAAAAATGCATTAGAAGATATTTCAATTTGTGCAATTTCAGGTGCAGTTGGAACTTATGCAACTATTGATCCTGCAATTGAGAATTTTGTAGCTAAAAAATTAAATTTAAAAAGTGAAAAAATATCAACTCAAGTAATTCCGAGAGATAGACATGCTCATTTATTCTCGATATTTGGAATTATAGCAAGTTCTATTGAAAGAATAGCAATTGAAATAAGACATTTGCAAAGAACAGAGGTTAGAGAAGCAGAAGAATTCTTTACAAAAACACAAAAAGGTTCGTCTGCAATGCCTCATAAAAAAAATCCTGTTTTATCTGAAAATTTGACTGGTCTTTCTAGATATATTAGATCAGCAGTTATACCTATGCTTGAAAATATCGCACTTTGGCATGAGCGAGATATTTCGCATTCATCTGTAGAAAGAATTTTAGCACCCGATGTTACAATTGGACTTAATTTTGCAATAAATAGAGCTACTAAATTAATTTCAAATTTAAAAGTTTATCCTGAGAACATGAAAAAAAATTTAAATCTTTTAAATGGGTTAGTATTTTCCCAAGCTTTATTACTAGAGCTTATAGAAAAAAAGGGGGTAGATAGACAAGCTGCTTATGATATTGTGCAAAAAAATGCCATGACTGTATGGAAAACTAAAGAAAATTTTTTGGATGTAATTAAGAAAGATAAAAGAATTAATGGTGTAATAAGTGATTCTGAACTTAAAAAACTTTTTAATGAAAAGAATTATTTGAAAAAAATAGACTATATTTTCTCGAAAGTTTTCAAACTTTGAGTAAAAAATAAATATTTTTTGGTTTTAAAAAAATAATATAGAATATGCAAATATGACTACTTTAGTTGAAGGTAAAACAAAATTAATTAAAAAGGGTGATGACCCTTTTACAATTAATATGATTGCTAAAGATTTTTTAACAGGTGGTGATGCTGCTAAAAAAGAAGAGCTTACGGATATTGGAATACAAAAAACCATACAAGCATCCAATGTATTTAAAATGCTTGAACAAAATAATATACCTACATCTTTTATTGAGCTAACATCTCCAAACACAATGCTGCATGAAGAATGCAATATGTTGCCACTTGAATTTGTTGTTAGACGTTATGCTTTTGGAAGCTACCTAAAACGTAATCCGGACTACGACAACAAGCCTGAACCTTTTTGTTTTAAAGAACCTGTATGGGAAATCTTTCACAAACATGCTGTTGTGATGCCACCCAATGTAAATGAGCCAGTTCAAATGGATGAAAATAAAGCTAGAGAAAAATATCTAGCAGATGGTAAGTGGGCCGACGGCGTATATACAGATCCATATATAAAACTTGGAGATAAATGGGAATTATATTCAGCAAAAGATCCTATTAAAGGTGAAGCTTTAATGACTTCTAAAATATTACTTAACACAAAAGAAATAGATGATGCCATTAATAAAATTGTTATTCCCTCATTTAAAGCTATAGAAAAAAGCTGGAAAAATATTTCTACTAGCGATGGCCCAGTTCATCTTGTAGATATAAAATTTGAATTAGGGTTTCGATCAAAAGATAAACTTTTAGTACTATCTGATGTTGTTGATAATGATAGCTGGCGCATTTGGCCAGGTGGCAATCCTGAAAATCAATTAGATAAGCAATCTTTTAGAGATGGAGAGGAATTATCTAAAGTTGCGAATAAATATCAACTAGTGACTGAATTAACAAAAGAGTTTATAAAATGAAAGTTAAGATCGAAGTAATGCTTAGAGATGCAATTCTAGATCCACAAGGTAATACAATAAAGAAATCACTTAATAGCCTTGGGTTTAAAAATGTAAAAAATGTTAGACAAGGAAAATTAATTGAAGTTGATTTAAATTCAAATTCGCCAATAAAAGAAAAAAAGAAAATAGAAAAAATGTGTGAAGATGTTTTGACTAATTCTTTAACTGAAAAATATAAAATAAAATTTTTAAAAAATAAATAATGAAGATAGCAATAGTTGTTTTTCCTGGATCCAATTGTGATAGGGATATTTCTTGGGCTATAAAAAATATATCTGGAAAAAAACCAGATTACCTTTGGCATAAAGAAAGAAATTTTACAAACTATGATTTAATTATTTTACCTGGTGGTTTTTCTTATGGAGATTATCTTAGGTGTGGTGCAATAGGATCTCAATCGCCAATAATGAACGAAATAAAAAAAAGATCTAAAAAAGGAACCAAAATAATCGGCATATGCAATGGATTTCAAATTTTAACCGAAAGTAAGTTACTACCTGGATCACTTTTACAAAATGAAAATCTTAAATTTATTTGCAAAAAAATTTTTTTAAAAGTTAAAAACAATAATACTTTTTTTTCAAAAAAATATAAATTAAATGAGATTATAAATGTTCCAATAGCGCATATGGAGGGAAGATACTTTTGTAATCAGGAAACATTAAAACAATTAGAAAGTAATGAACAAATAATTTTTCAATATTGTAATGATAATGGAAATATAAATGATTTCAATAATCCTAATGGATCAATAATGAATATTGCAGGAATAGTTAATTTAAAGGGAAATGTTTTAGGTATGATGCCTCATCCTGAACGTTGTTCAGAAGAAATTTTAGGTGGAGAGAATGGTATTAGGTTTTTTAGAAGCATTTTTGAAAGCATAAATTAAATTGGATAAATTAAATAATTTAAACGAACTACTAAAAATTCATAATTTAAATAAAGTTGAATACAAAGAAATAACAAAAATTCTTAAAAGAGAACCAAATTTACTTGAACTTGGAATTTATTCAGTTATGTGGAGTGAACATTGTAGTTATAAGTCTTCAAAAAAATGGCTGAAAAAATTACCAACTAAATCTAAAATAGTAATCTGCGGTCCTGGTGAAAACGCAGGAATTGTAGATATAGGTGATAATGATACGATAGTTTTTAAAATTGAGAGTCATAATCATCCTTCTTACTTAGAGCCTTTCCAAGGCGCTGCTACAGGCGTTGGTGGGATTTTAAGAGATGTTTTTACAATGGGTGCCAGACCTATAGCAATATTAGATTCTTTAAGATTTGGGAATATAAAACAAAAAAAACATCAATACCTTTTATCTGGCGTAGTTTCAGGGATTTCAAATTACGGTAATTGTATGGGTATTCCTACAATTGGAGGAGAATGTTATTTTAATGATGATTACAATAAAAATATTTTAGTTAATGCTATGGCAGTAGGTTTGGCTAAAAAAAATAAACTTTTTTTCTCTAAAGCTGCAGGAATTAATAATCCTGTTATTTATGTAGGCGCTAAAACTGGTAAAGACGGAATTCATGGTGCTACAATGGCATCTGCAGAATTTGATAACAATTCTAAACAAAAAAAACCTACAGTGCAGGTAGGAGATCCATTTACTGAAAAACTCGTAATGGAAGCATGCCTTGAATTAATGAAAACAAATATGATTGTTGCAATTCAGGATATGGGTGCTGCTGGACTAACTTGTTCATCTTTTGAAATGGCTGCAAAAGGTAATTGTGGGATTGAATTAAATATTAATAAAGTTCCTTTAAGAGAAAAAGACATGAGTCCGTATGAAATAATGTTATCAGAAAGTCAAGAACGTATGCTAATTATCCTTAAAAAAGGAAGTGAAAAAAAAGCAAAAAAAATCTTTGATAAATGGGATTTAGATATGTCGGTTATAGGAAAAATTACAAATTCAAAAAAAATGATAATAAAAAAAGATAATAAAACGATAGCTAATATACCTATTTCTTTAACTGAAAAAAATACTCCTGAATATAATAGACCATGGGTAAAACCAAAAAAAATAAAGAGTATAAAAAAATTTGTTTTCCCAAAAAAAAATAAAATTAAAGAAATAATTTTTGAATTATTAAAAAGTCCAAATTTAACAAGTAAAAAATGGATATGGGAACAATATGATCATATGGTTATGTGTGACACAATTAAACCTCCGTCTTATGGGGCAGCTCTAATAAGAGTTCATGGCACAAATAAATCTTTAGCTATGACAACCGATTGTAACTCAAATTATTGTAAACATGATCCTTACAATGGAACTATACATTCTGTTAGTGAGGCAAGAAGAAACATTATTTCTACCGGAGCAATTCCATTAGCAATTACAAATAATTTAAATTTTGGTAATCCTGAAGACAAAAAAATTATGGGCCAATTTGTTATGAGTGTTAAAGGAATGATAAATTCATGTAAAAAATATTCTTTACCTGTTATTTCTGGAAACGTATCTCTTTACAATGAAACAAATGGTATCGGGATTTCACCAACTCCTGTAATTGGAATGGTTGGATTAATAAAAAATACAAATTTTTCAAAAAAAAACAATTTGCTTAAAGAAAATGATAAAATTTATTTAATTGGAAAAGAAGGTAATAATATTTCTTGTTCTAATTTTTTAGAAAAAATTATTTTTAAAAAAAAACAGAATTTAGGTCCCCCTCCTTCTATTAATTATAATAATGAAATAAAAAATGGAAGATTTATTTTAAATCTTTATGAAAATAAATTAATTAAATGTTGTAATGATATTTCTTCTGGAGGAATGATTATATCTTTACTAAAAATGTTAATAAGTAATAATTTTGGTGCTCAAATTGATAAAAATTTTATAAATAATTATATTAGTGATAAAAAATTTTTCCAAATCTTATTTGGAGAAGATGCTGGAAATTATCTAATAGTTACTAATAATGAAGAAAAATTAAAAAAATTAGCAAAAAAAAATTATGTAAATATAATTAAAATTGGTTTAACTAAAAGAAATTATTTAAATATTAATAATCAAATAATAAAATTAGCTGAGTTAAAAAATAATTTTGAAAATAATTTTTTTAACTATATAAATAAATAAATGGTAATGAATATAAAAGACATAGAAAGCTTAATAAAAAAAAAAATCCCAGATGCTAAGGTTAATGTTAAAGATCTTGTAGGGGATAGTAATCATTTTTCTGCAGAAATAGCTTCTAAATCATTTAAAGGAAAAACTAGATTAGAACAACATAAAATGGTATATAATGCACTTAGTGAAGAATTAAAAGATGATTTGCATGCTTTATCAATAAAAACTATGGAGGAATAATGACTTTAACTTTACAAAATATAGAAGAAGCTAAAGAAACAATTAAAAATAATAATATAGTTTTATTTATGAAAGGAACTAAAGATATGCCAGGATGTGGTTTCTCTGCTCATGTGGTGCAAATCCTTAATAATTTAAATCTAGATTATGTCGATATTGATGTTTTAAATGATGAAAATTTTAAAGAAAATATGAAAAAATTCACTAATTGGCCAACTTTTCCTCAACTATATGTAAAAGGAGAATTTATTGGTGGTTGCGATATAATTAAAGAAATGTTTGATAGTGGAGAATTATTAGAATTATTAAATACTAAAGGGATCGACGTAAAAACTTAAATTTATCTAGAATAAAACTCAACGACTAAATTTGGTTCCATTTCAACTGGATAAGGAACATCTTTTAATACAGGCGACTTAACAAATGTGCCTTTCATTTTTATATAGTCCACAGTTAAATACTCTGGTACTTCTCTATCTTTAGATTGCACTGCTAAAATAACAGATGGAATTTGTTTAAATTTTTCTACTAAAGAAATTTGATCTCCATCTTTTATTTTATAAGAAGGTATATTAATTTTTTTATCATTTACTCTCACATGTCCATGAGAAATAAATTGTCTAGATGCAAAAATAGTTGGAGCAAATTTCATTCTGTAAAGAACAGAATCTAATCTTCTTTCTAATAATTGGATTAATATTTGCCCAGTATCACCTTTACCAGCCGATGCTTGAGTATAGTATCTCTTAAATTGTCTTTCAGTAACATATCCGTAGTATTTCTTTAATTTTTGCTTTGCAGATAGTTGCAATGCGTAATTAGATGGTTTTCTATTTTTTTGACCATGTTCCCCAGGTCTTGTTTCTCTTTTATTGTATGGACTTTTTGGTTTTCCCCATAAATTGACTCCTAATTGTCTATCTACTTTATATTTTGGTGTTTTTCTTGTACTCATATTTTTTGTTTATAAATATTAAAAAAAATAGTAATTGTCAATCTTTTAACATTAATTTTTTTTTGATAAAGACCTAATTACACCTAAAAGAATTCTTATTTCTTTATCAATTAAATTTGCTTTACTAAAAATAGTTTTAATATTCAGCATCATTTTTTTTTTTTTCTTTTTAATTTGGAAAAAATTTTTTTCTTCTAAAAAATGCTCTAAAACACTATAAAAAATAAATAGCTCTTTTTTTCTTATTTTTTTTTCTTTTATCAAATTAACCATACTATGATTTGAATTAAATAATTCATAAACGACTAGCAGGACGCTTTGAGCTAAATTTAAAGACTTAAAATTTTTATTTAATGGTATTTCAATTATTTTATCACATAAAGAAATATCTTCATTTTTCAGACCACTTCTTTCAGGACCAAATAAGATTCCAACTTTGGAAGTTTTATTATTATTAATAATTTTTATTCCCTTCTTTAAATTAACAACTTCTGTACTTAAATCTCTTTTTCTATTAGAGGTTGCGTAAACATATTGCAAATCTTTTATAGCATCTTCTAAATTATTAAATACTTTTGCTTTTTTTAAAATTTCGTCTGCTTTAGCAGCATTATTAAAAGTAATTTTCTTTGGTTTCCATTTATTTTTAATTATTCTTAAATTTTTAAAGTTAAAATTTAACATTGCTCTTGCAACTGCACCTATATTTTCTTCTAACTGAGGTTCTAATAAAATTATTATAGGAAAAATATTTTTTTTATTTATCAAATGCTGATTTAATTTTTGATTTAATTAATTTGTAAGTAATACTTTCTTTTAATGCTATATAAGATGCGTTTATAACATTTGATGAAACACCAACTGTAGACCAACTTTTTTTATTTTCGTCTAAGCTTTCAATAATAACTCTTGTTACGGCCTTTGTTCCCTCATCTGGGGTTAATATCCTAACTTTATAATCTATTAAGTTCATTTTTTTTAGAACTGGATAAGATTTTATTAAAACACTTCTTAACGCATTGTCTAATGCGTTAACAGGGCCGTTCCCAATTGAATTAGAAAAATATTCTTTTTTAACTTTAACTATTACATTTGCTTTTGCTTTATTATATACATTCATATTGTCTTTTAAGTCCTTGTATTCATTAATTACTTGAAAAGATTCTAACTTAAAATAATCTGGCACTTTAGATAACTCTCTCATTATAAAAAGCTCGAAACTAGCCTCAGCACCATCGTAAGAATATCCTTCAAACTCCTTTTTTTTTAATTTTTTAATTAAAAAATCTAATTTTTTTTTATTTACCTTAAAACCAAGTTCTTTTAGTTTTATAGATAAGCTTGATTTTCCAGATTGGTCAGAAACAACAATGTTTCTTTTATTTCCAACAATTTCAGGTTGAACATGCTCATAAGTTTTTGAATGTTTCTGTATACCTGATGCATGAAGACCACCCTTATGAGCAAATGCTGATTCCCCAACATAGGGTAAAAATGGGTTATTCTTTCTTAATAATCTTTCGTTAATAAATTTTGATATTTTAGTAAGATCTTTTAACTTATTTTTACTTACAGAAGTCTGTAAGCCCATTTTTAAAATTAAAGTAGGAATTATAGTTGTTAAATTTGCATTTCCACACCTCTCTCCTAATCCATTAAAAGTCCCTTGCACTTGTTTTACGCCAGATCTTACCGCAGCCAAAGTGTTTGCTACAGCGTTTTCAGTATCATTATGACAATGAATACCTAAGTTATCTTGTGGAATATGTAATGAAACTTGGCTTACTATTTCTTCTACTTCATTTGGCAAAGTTCCACCATTAGTATCACATAAAACAATCCATCTTGCTCCAGAATTATAAGCACTTTTAACACATTCTATTGCATATTTTTTTTTTGATTTAAAACCATCAAAAAAATGTTCTGCATCAAACAATACTTCGTCAAAAAAATTAGCTGCAAATTTGATATTTTCTTCAATTATTTTTAAATTCTCAACTTCAGATACTCCTAAAGCATGTTTTACTTGAAAATCCCAAGTTTTACCAACAATACAAACGCTTTTTACTTTAAATTTTTTTTTTATTTCATTAAATTTTTTTTTTAATAAATTAGTATTTTTGTTTGTCATTCCAAAAGAAACAAGTTTGGAGAATTTTAATTTTGGTGATTTTTTAAAAAATTCGGTATCTGTATTATTTGCTCCTGGCCAACCACCTTCAATATAATCTAAACCAAACTTATCTAACTCCTTAGCAATAGCGATCTTGTCACTAAGACTAAAATCTACACCTTTAGTTTGTGCACCATCTCTTAAAGTGCTGTCATACAAAAATATTTTTTTTTTATTTAACATTTTTCTTTATTTTACATACTGGTATAGGAGACATTTTGTGTAAATTCATAATTCTAATTTTAGAGTATTTTTTATAGAATTTACTTTTTTTATTTTTCATTGCTTCTTCAATTTGTGTATAAGTTAAACCCATTTGATTTTCATCGGTTCTTCCATCATCCCACAATCCATCAGTTGGAATAGCTGTAACTATGTCTTCTAATATTCCTAATTCTTTTCCAATTTCCCACACCTCGTTTTTAGTACAATCTGCAATAGGAGCTATATCTACTCCCCCATCTCCATATTTTGTATAAAATCCAACCCCAAAATCCTCAACTTTATTACCGGTTCCAACAACTAAACCATTATTAGATTGAGCAATTTGGTATAAAGTTGTCATTCTTAATCTTGAACGTGAATTTGCAAATCCGCGTGTACTATCATATTTATTTAATTTTTTTTTAAAATTTTTAAAAACATTATCTAATTCAATAACAGGAGTATGTACATTTTTGTATTTATTCCTTAGCCATTTTTGATGCATAAGACTTAAATTGTATTGTTGTTTTATTTGCTTTATAGGCATTGAAACTGCAAAAGTTTTTTTTCCAGTCATTGCACAAATTGTACTTACTACTGAAGAATCTATTCCTCCTGAAACCCCTATTACAAGAGAACTTGCAGGTTTATTCATAGATTTACAATAATTTAAAATCCATTTTTTAATGTATTCTATTTTCTTAGATACTTTCATTTAATGAAAATTATAAAGTATAAAAAATTAAAAAAAATTCTAATTGTTTGCAATAATATTTTTTTCTTGGTTACTTTTTTCTTCTCTTATTTTTTTAAGAGCCTCAGCTGTTAAAAAAGCCATCTCTAAAGCTTGAGATGCGTTTAGACGAGGGTCGCAATGTGTTCTATAACGATCTCCAAGTTTTTCATCTGAAATTTCTTGCGCTCCACCAGTGCATTCCGTAACTTCTTGTCCGGTCATTTCAAAATGAACTCCACTTGCAATGCAATTTTCTGATTTGTTGATATCAAAAAATAACTCGACCTCTTTTAAAATATTTTTAAATGGTCTAGTTTTATAATTTGTTGAAGATTTAATTGTGTTAGCATGCATTGGGTCGCAAAACCAATTAACATTTCTTCCTTCACTTTTTATTTTTTTTAAAAGAGGAGGAAATAACTTTGCTATTTTATCATGACCTAATCTTGTTATTAAAGTTAATCTACCTTTTTGATTTTCAGGATTTAATTTATCAATTAATTTTAAAAGATCATCAACACTTAGAGATGGGCCTACTTTTAATCCAATTGGATTAGCTAACCCACTTAAAAAGTTTATATGAGCTCCATTTATATCTCTTGTTCTATCTCCAACCCATAACATATGTGCTGAACAATCATACCATTTGCCGGTTGTACTATCTATTCTTGTAAGAGCTTCTTCATATGAAAGAAGCAAACTTTCATGTGAAGTAAATAATTTCATTTCTCTTATTTCTGGAACACTATCAGAATTAATTCCGCATGCTTCCATGAAAGAAAGTGACTCTGTAATTTGGTCAGCTATTTCTTTATATTTTTCTCCTTGTGGACTTTTATCAACAAATCCTAAATTCCATCTATGAACTTGGTGAAGATCAGCATAGCCCCCTTGTGAAAGAGCTCTTAATAAATTTAATGTAGAAGCTGACTGATTGTAAGCTTGTATCATTCTATTTGGATCAGGAGTTCTAGATTGATCAGTAAAATCTAACCCATTTATAATATCACCTCTATATGAATCTAATTCTTTACCATCTTTTTTTTCTGTTGGCTCTGATCTTGGTTTGGCAAATTGTCCACCTAATCTGCTTAATTTAATAACAGGTAAAGATGCGCCGAAAGTTAAAATTACAGACATTTGCAATAATACTCTTAATGTATCTCTTATATAATTCGGGTGAAAATCAGCGAAACTCTCTGCACAATCTCCTCCTTGCAAAACAAAGCATTTTCCATCAGACGCATCAGCAAGATATTTTTGTAATTTTCTAGATTCACCAGCAGAAACTAAAGGGGGTAAATTCTTTAAAGTTTTCTCTGTGTTTTCTAAAGTCTTTTTGTCAGGATATTCAGGTACCTGCACTATAGACTTTTTTCTCCAATCAGTTGGTTTCCATTTATTAGTCATATCAAAATTCTATAATTTATTAGTGATATAATTAATAATATAAGTAAATTATTCAATTTATTTTATTTTTTATTGAGTGGATCATCGTCTTTTATCCAATTTTCAAGGGATTTCTCATATAAATTAAAATCTCTACCATTATGCAAAGTGAAGGTAATATACTGATTTTCTTTATTTACACTAAAGAATTGATTGACTGCTTTTACATAACATTTGACTAATTCTCTTCTCTGCTTCACAGATCTTCCTACTCTTACATCTAAATTCATAAAACATACATATTCGTTATCTTTAGCTCTTCCTAAACTTAACGCGTCTTTTTTAAGCTCTCGCAAGCTAATAGCAACATGGTCTGTTCCGGTCTTCATTATTTTTCCGAAACTATCTCTTACATATTTACAGAATTTATTTTTATCTTTACTATTTAATTTTTTATTTATATCAAATTGCAAATGAGGCATAACTACTCCTCTGTGACTGAAAAATTTGGGAATTTTTTCATATCAGTTTTCGTTTCTCAAGTTTTTCTAATGTTTCTAACTTTTGTTCTCGAGTCATAATCCACCAATCTTGTAATTCCTGTTTAGTTCTGTAACATCCAATACAAAATTCTTCTTTTGTATCATACTTACAAACATTGGTACATGGTGACTCCACAGTTTCGTCTACTTTTTTGTGTATGATTTTGTATTTCTTTTTATCTTTAGTTGTTGCTACCATTATCTTTATAAAAGTCTATCAGTATTCCATTTTACAAAGGACCAGCCTAGAAATCAAAAACTATTCCACGGTAACTGATTTAGCAAGATTTCTTGGTTGATCTACATCTGTTCCTTTAAGAACTGCCGTATGGTAAGCAATTAATTGAACTGGTATAGAATAAAGAATTGGAGAAATTATTTCATGAGTCTCTGGTAAACAAATATTTATTATTTTTTTATTATTTATTTTTTTTATTCCTTTTTTATCACTTACAAAAATTATTTTTGCTCCTCTTGATAATACTTCTTCTACATTACTAATTGTTTTATCAATCAATTGATCTGAAGGGGCTATAACAATAACTGGTACTCCATTTTCAACTAGAGCAATGGGCCCATGTTTTATTTCTCCTGCAGGGTAACCTTCTGCATGTATATATGATATTTCTTTTAATTTTAATGCTCCTTCTAAGGCAACAGGATAATTTGTTCCTCTTCCAATATACAAAACGTTTTTTGCATTCTTAATATTCTTAGCAATTTTATAAAAAATATTATCCATTTTAAGAATTTTACTAATATGTCCTGGTGCTTCTAATAAAGCATTTGATAATTTATTAATCTCACTTCTTCCAATTGATTTATTAAAATTAGCCATAAATAATGTTAACGCTCCTAAAGCAGCTAATTGTGTTGTAAATGCTTTTGTAGATGCAACTCCTATTTCAGGGCCAGCATGAGTTTCTATAATATTATTAGATTCTCTTGCAATACTACTTTCTGAACTATTAATAATACCTAGTGTTTTATTTTTCTTTTGATTAAAATATCTAAGAACTGCTAAAGTATCAGCGGTCTCTCCGGATTGAGATAAAAAAACATTTAAAGTATTTTTGTTATTAATTATTTTGCGATATCTAAACTCTGACGCTATATCAACTTCAGTCTTGATATTAGCATAATTTTCAAGCCAATATTTTCCAATTAATGATGCATGATAAGAAGTTCCGCATGCAGCGATGTTAATTTCTTTTATATTATTATATTTTTTTGCAAAAGAAGGGATTAATAATTTTTTCTTTTTAGTATCAATAAAATATTTAAGCGCATCTCCAATGACTGCTGGTTGTTCAAAAATTTCTTTCTGCATAAAATGATTATATCCTCCCATTCTAATTTTGTTTTTTGCTAAAGATGTAATTGTTATATTTCTTTTAACTTTTTTTCCATTTTGATTATATACTTTAAAATCTTTCGAAGTAATTTCAGCTATATCTCCTTCATGTAAATAACATAATTTTTGCGTTAATGGTGCTAAAGCAATACTATCTGAACCTATATAATTACAATTTTTTCCTTTACCTATTGCAAGAGGACTTCCTCTTTTAGCACAAATTAAATAATTACTAATCCCAGAAAAAATTATTCCCAAAGCAAATGCTCCTTCAACTTTTTTTAAAGCAGTAATTGTTGCTTTTAATGGAGATAAATTTTTTTTTAAATAATAACTAATTAAATGTGCAATAACTTCTGTATCTGTATCAGATTCAAAAATAAATTTTTTTTTTTCTAATTTCTTTCTTAATTGGTCATAATTTTCTATTATTCCATTATGAACAACAGCAACGTTACCACTTGAGTGAGGATGAGCATTAGCTTTACTTGGGATGCCATGTGTTGCCCATCTTGTATGCCCAATTCCAACGTTACCTTTAATTGGATTTTTTTTTAATAATTTTTTTAAATTTTCTATCTTTCCTAAAGATCTTCTTCTGTCGATCTTACCATTTAATAATGTTGCTATTCCTGCAGAATCATATCCTCTATATTCTAATCTTTTTAAACCTTCTATTAATAAAGATGAAACTTTGTTGTGACCTATTACACCGATTATTCCACACATATTTATTTTTTCCTATTTTTTTTATAATTTGGGAATGTTTTTTGTAAATTTCTTTCAACAGCTAGCGCTTTATTTTTTACTGATTGTGTAATTACACTTCCTGCACCAACAATACTACTTTTACCTAGTTTTATTGGAGCTACTAATGAAACATTTGAACCTACAAATACATTATTCTCAATTATAGTTTTATTTTTCTTTATTCCATCGTAATTACAAGTAATAACTCCTGCTCCAATGTTTACATTTTCCCCTACACTGGTATCGCCTAGATAGGTTAAATGATTTATCTTAGAATTATTTTTTATATTTGATTTTTTAATTTCAACAAAGTTTCCGATACGACTGTTACTCCCTATAACAGTTCCAGGTCTTAATCTAGCAAAAGGTCCTATGACTGCATTATCTAAAATTCTTACTCCTTCAATATGAGAAAAAGCTTTTATATGTACATTGTTTTTAATTGTAACATCTGGACCAAAAAATACATTTGGTTCAATAACCACATCTTTCCCTATTTTTGTATCATAATTAAAAAAAACACTTTTTGGATCTAATATCTTTACTCCTAAAGAAATAAACTTTTCTCTCAAAGAATTTTGAAATTTTTCTTCTGCAATTGCTAACTCTTGTTTAGTGTTAACTCCCAATGTTTTCAAGAAATTAGATTTTATATAATCCACTATTAGATTATTGTCATTTGCTAGTTCTATAATGTCCGTTAAATAGTATTCTTTTTTTTTATTTTTTGGCTTAATTTTTTTTATTAATTTCTTTAAAACTTCACTTTTTAACAACATAATTCCTGAATTACAAAGAGATATCTTTTTTTGTTTAGTTGTCGCGTCTTTATATTCAACAATTTTTTTTACTTTATCTTGTTCATCTAAAATAATTCTACCATATGCATTTTTTTTATTTGTATCAACAGTTAGTAAAACAATATCAGAATTATTTTTTTTCTTTAAATTGATCATTTTATTTATAATTTCTTTATCTATAAATGGATTATCTGCATAAAGTATTAAAATATTTTGATTTTTTTTTAAATAAAAATTTTTACATGATAAAACAGCATGAGCTGTACCAAGTGGTCTAGTTTGAAAAGAAAAACTAATTTTCTTATATTTTTTCTTTAGTTCTTTTAATTGAGGGCTAATTACTAAATTAATATTTTTTTTATTAACTAATTTAGTTACATTATCTAAAACATGATCAATAATTTCTTTGCCTCCAATTGTATGTAAAATTTTTGATTTGGATGAAAGAATTCTTTTGCTCTCCCCAGCAGCTAAAATAATTGTTTTTAGAGAGTTGTTAATCATGTATAAATAAAATTATTTTGAAAAAATATAGAAAATTATCCCAATTAATAATTAAATAAATATCATATTTTTGAAATTATTTTACAATACACAATTTGTAACTCAAAGTTTCATGTTATTTTAAATTATGGACACAAAAAAAATATTAATTAATTCGTTTAAAGCTGGTTTAGATGCAGTAAAACCTGAGAATATAATAAAAACAAGGTTACCTTCCCCTCCTAAAGGACGTACTTATGTAATTGGGGCAGGTAAAGCTGCGGCTTCAATGGCAAAAGCTATTGAAGTAAATTGGCCAAAAAACTTACCTCTCAACGGGAGCGTAATTACAAGATACAAACATTCTGTTAAAACAAAAAGAATTAAAGTTTTTGAATCTGGTCATCCGATGCCAGATACAGCCGGAATGAAAGCAGCTAATAATTTTATTAGTAGTATCAATAACTTAAATAAAGATGATTTACTTTTATGTTTAATCAGTGGTGGTGGATCTAGCCTAATGTCAGTTCCTCAAAAAGGCTTAAATATGAATGATTTAAGATATGTAACAAAAGATTTATTAAATTGTGGTGCTGAAATTAGTGAAATAAATACAGTAAGAAAGCATTTATCAAGAATTCATGGAGGTAAAATACCGATCTATACAAATGCAAAAATAATTTCTCTTATTATTTCAGATGTTACTGGAAATAAAATTACTGATATAGCTTCAGGTCCGTGCTGTCCTGATCCAACTACTTTTAAAAATGCAATTAAAATTCTTGAAAAATATGAAATAAAAAATAAAAAAATTTATGAATTTTTAAAAAATGGAATTAAAGGAAAAATTAATGAAAATCCAAAAAAAAATAATCCTATTTTTAAAAATGTCAAAAATATAATATTAGCAAGTGGAAAAGACATGTTAAAAAAATCAGAACTATTTTTAAAAAAAAATAAAATTACAACTGTTAATTTAGGCGATAATATTAAAGGTGAATCACGTAATGTAGCAATAAAACATGCGGAAAAAATTTTAAAAAAAAAAAAAAAAAAATTTGCGATAATATCAGGTGGAGAAACTACAGTTACTGTCAGTGGTTCCGGGAAAGGCGGAAGAAACTCGGAATACGCATTATCATTATTTAATAAAGTTAAAAACAGAGAAGACATTGCTTTAATTTCATGCGATACAGATGGTATTGATGGTTCAGAAAATAACGCTGGCGTTTATTTTGATAAAAAAATAATAAAAAAATCTAAACAGTTAAAATTAGATCCTGAATTATTTTTAAAGAAAAATGACTCTTATACGTTTTTCAAAAAACTAAATTCTTTAATTAATACAGGCCCTACTCTAACTAATGTTAATGATTATAGAGTTATATTGAAAATATAATTAAAAGTCTCCCGAAACAACATTACTTGGTTTTCCAGAAACAAAATTTTCTATATTATCAATTAACTGATCAGATAAAATTTGCATAGCTTCCATACTTGCCCATGATACATGTGGAGTTAATATAAAATTTGGTCTTTTAATAATTTTAAAAAAAGGATGATTATCTGGAATAGGTTCTTTAGTCACAACATCAAATGCCGCGCCGGATATATAACCTTTCTCAATTGCTTCAACTAGATCTTCTTCTTTTACTAAACCTCCTCTAGCAGTATTAATTATAATTGGTTTTTTTTTCATTTTTTTAAATTCTGGCAATGAAATCATATTTTTAGTTTGAGGCAATAATGGTGAATGAAGTGTAATTATATCACTAGTTTCTAAAACCTCTTCCCATGGTGTATATAAAGGTCCTAAACCATCGACACCTTTATGTGCAGCAAATAAAATATTCATATTAAACCCTCTAGCAATATCAGCTACCCCCTGTCCGATAGCTCCTTCTCCAATTATCCCCAAAGTACTATTATTTAATTCTCTTATTTCATGATTAAAAAAACAAAACTGATTTGCTTTTTTCCATTCGCCTTTAATCACATCTTCTTTATAACCTACAATTCCTCTTCTTAAAGCTAAAATTAGCGCAAAAGTATGTTCAGGAACAGTTGTAATGGCATAACCTCTAATGTTGGAAACAACAATATTGTTATCTCTGCAATATTCCTTATCTACAACATCTGTACCTGTTGCTGCTACTGCAATCATTTTTAAATCAGGTAATTTCTTTAAATTTTCTTCTCTCATAGGAACTTTATTTATAATGGCAATTGTTGCGCCTTTAAGTCTTTCTAATATAAGATTGCCATCATTATGATCAGTATAATCAAACTCATTCCAATCGTGATCAAAATTAGGTTTGCGAACTACAATATTTTTTTCAATTGTTGCTCTATCTAAAAAGACTATTTTTTGTTTCATTTATAACGATATTAAAATTTAATCATTAGGTAAGGCTGGAGCAGTCTCTCTATAATACTCTTCAGCTGCAGCTATTCCGCTTCCCGGTTTAATATCAATACCAACATCACGCATTGCCATCTCAGCGCCTGAAATTGCTCCTAAGCACATTAATTCATTTAAATCACCTAAATGCCCAATCCTAAAAACTTTTCCTGCAACATTAGATAATCCTGCACCTAATGCTAAATTATATTTTAAATAAGCAGTTTTTATAACATTAGCAGAATCAAACTCTTCTGGAACATATATGGCAGTTACAGTATCTGACTCCCACTTTTTTTCTTTAGCGCAAATTTTTAAACCCCAACCTTTTACTGCCTGCCTAACTCCCTCAGCAAGTCTGTGGTGTCTTTTAAAAACATTATCTAAACCTTCTTCATCAATCATATTCAAAGCTTCTCTTAAACCGTACATTATGCCAAGAGCAGGCGTATATGGAAACCACCCATCTGCATTAGTTTTTAACATATCTTCAAATGCAAAATAGCATTTGTTAAATTTCGAAGATTCTGTTGCCTTCATAGCTTTTTTGCTTACACATAAAATACCTAATCCTGCAGGTAGCATTAACCCTTTTTGTGAACCAGTAACGGCACAATCTACTCCCCATTTATCAAATTCAAAGTTTATACTTGCAATTGAACTTACGCCATCAACAAATAATAACGCAGGGTGTTTTGCATCATCTAAAACCTTTCTAACTCCTTCAATATCACTAGTAACCCCTGTTGCAGTCTCATTATGACAAGCTAATACTGCTTTTATTTCTTTATTTTTATCATTTTTTAAATGTTCAGCATATTTATCCAATGGAACTCCTTCGCCCCATTCAACTTCAATATCTATAACATCTAAGCCTAATCTTTTACACATATCCATCCAAAGCATACTAAATTGTCCAAATCTTGACGTAAGAACTTTATCTCCTGGAGATAGTGTGTTTAATAAACTTGCTTCCCAAGACCCTGTACCACTTGAAGGCCACATTATAACTGTGCCATCTTTGGTTTTAAAAATCTTTTTCATATCTTCATACAAAGGTTTAGTAAATTTAGGAAAATTTGCACCTCTTTGATCTTCCATAGTACTTGCCATGGATCTAATTATTCTTTCTGGAATATTGGTTGGTCCAGGAACATGAAGAAAATGTCTACCATTTAACATAAGAAATCCTTTTAAAAAAAATTAATAAAAATAAAATATAAAAAATAATAAATTAAATAGAAAATAAAGCTATTAAAAAAATTATATGAAATTAATCTTAAAAAACATTGTATTTAATAAACATTTTAAATTTAAAAGATATAACAATAAGTTTATAAATTCCATTGTAAAATTTTTTTTAAACATGTTGTTTCCTGAAGTATTAAATATATCAAAACCAATAAAATTAAAAAAAAACAATAATTTTAATATTTCTAAGTTTGGTATAAAAATTTTTTCTCAAAATGAAGAAGATGGAATTATTTTATATATATTTAAACATATTGGAATTAGAACTAAAAGATTTATAGAAATAGGAACAGAAAACGGAACAGAATGTAATACAACTAATTTAATAAAAAATTTCAATTGGAGCGGAGTACAAATAGAAGGTGATAAAAATCAACATAACGAGGCTAAAATAAAATTAAAAAATATTTTAGGAAAAAAAATAAGAAATTTAAAATTGTTAAATTTCTTTATCACAAAAAAAAATATTAATAAGATAATAAAAAAATATTCTAATAAAAATATAGACTTGTTATCTATCGATATTGATGGTAACGATTATTGGATTTGGAAAGCTATTAATTGTATAAAACCAAGATTAGTAGTTATTGAGTATAATTCTTTTTTTGGACCAAAAATAGCCGCGACTGTACAGTATAAAACTAAATTTATTTGGGACCACAGAAATAAAAAATCATACTATGGTGCATCTTTAAAAGCTTTAGAGAAACTAGGTAAGAAAAAAGGGTATAATTTAATCGGGGTTGATACAAATGGAGTAAATGCTTTCTTTATAAGAAAAGATTTATCAAAAAACACAAATATAAAATCAAAAAAAATAAAACATATTTTTTTGGATAATAAAAGAGAATATAGAAATAGAAACAGATATATTTTTGAGAAAAAAAGACTGTTAGAACAAAAATTAATCAAAGTTTAATTTTGTTCTAATAATTTATCGTTACAGTTATTAGGGCTTTTACATTTACAAACTACACCACCTATTCCAAGAGCTTCAATTGTAATTTCAGAATCATCTTTTAAATAACAAAAAGACACTTTTGATACAGGGCTTTTAAGTTTTCCAATAACTATAAATTCTTTATGTTCAATAATAGCTACTTTTTTATTTGGCTCTAACTCAATAGCTTTACCTAATTTTTTACAACTTAATCCGTAATAAAAACCAGGGTCTGTAGGCATGCTAAACATAAGTTTTTTTAACATAACTGGATCAGCTTTACAGTCTTTATCAACTATAAATAGAAATAAAGGCCCGCCAGATTTATTATTAATGATACTTTCCGCAGAAACAAAGTTTATCAAAAATAAAAAAATAAAAAAAATTGAGTAAAAAGTTTTCAATAAATTTACTATATTAATTAAAATTATTTAATATTAAAAATATACCTTAAATTAATAAAGAAAAAAATGACAACAAAAAAAAATCTTATTAATGAACTATGTGAAATGCCGGAACATTTAAGAGGAATTTCAAAAGAAATGCTATTAAATAAATACAAAAAAAATATTATTGATCAATCTTTAAACGAAGAAATTATTAAAATAAGAAAATGGCATAATGGGCCAGGAGAAATAATTATTCCTACTAAAAAAGGCTTGGCTTTATATAAAAAAAAAACATGATAAATGTAATTGGTTTTTATAAATTTAAAAAAATTAGCAATCTTAAAAAACTCCAAAATTCTATAAGAAATTACTTAGCTGAGAAACTTATAAATGGCACTGTTATAATTGCACCTGAAGGAATAAATGGAACTATTGCCGGTAAAAAAGAAAATATAGAAGAATGTATAAACTATATTAAAAAAAAAACAAATATTAGAAAATTTGATAGTAAAAATTTTTCTAAAATAAAATACCAACCTTTTAATAGACCAAAAATAAAAATTAAAAATGAAGTTGTTCCTATCGGATTAAAATTAACCTCAAAAGAAAAAATTAAAAATAAATATGTAGATCCTAAAGATTGGAATAAGCTTATTAAAAAAAAAAATATTAAAGTAATAGATGTAAGAAAAACAATGGAATTTAGATTAGGGACATTTAAATATGCTGAAGATGCTAAAATTAAAAATTTTAGAGAATTTCCATCCTATTTCAAAGAATTAAATAAAAATAAAAAAATCGCAATGTTTTGTACTGGAGGCATTCGTTGTGAAAAAGCAGCAAATTTTTTAAGAAAGAAAGGTTTTCAAGACATCTATCAATTAGAGGGTGGAATTTTAAATTATTTAAAAAATATAAAAAAAAAGAATAGCCTTTGGAAAGGAGAATGTTTTGTATTTGATAAAAGAGTTACTTTAAAACACGCGCTTAAACCTGGAAAATATATAATTTGTAGTGCGTGCAGAACTCCTATATCTCCAACAGAAATAAAATCAAAAAAATATACTAAAGATATCTCTTGTCCTTATTGTTTTGATAAATTAACTAAAAAAAGAAAAAAAAAATTAATAATAAGAAAAAAACAAAAAAAATACTTAAAGACAATTAAGAATCTATGATAATAACAAAAAATCAAATTTATAAAATTTGTAAAATAGCTTGGGAAGCAGGAGAAAAAGTCCTTGATATATATTCAAAAAAAATCAAAGTTTATAAAAAAAAAGATCTATCTCCAGTAACAATGGCAGATTTAAAATCTGAAGAAATTATAATTAGAGGTCTTAATAAAATTTTTAATAAACCAATAATATTTTCTGAAGAAAGTAATAATGTTAATAAAAAAAAAATAAATAATTTTTGGCTCGTTGATCCATTAGATGGAACAAAAGAATTCATAAAAAAAAATGGAGAATTTACTATAAATATTGCTTATATTAAAAATAAAAAACCTTATTTAGGAGTAATTTATAGTCCCTTTTTAAAAAAAACATACGTTGGAACGTTGAAAAATACTTATGAATTAATTAATAAAAAAAAATTTAAAAAAATTTTATTAAAAAAAAATTATAATAAAATAATGATAGTAAGTCGCTCGCATTCTAACAAAAATGAAAATTATAAATTTGTAAAAAAAAATAATATAAAAAAAACTATTTTTCTAGGAAGTTCATTAAAATTTTGCTACTTAGCTGAAGGCAAGGCTAATATTTATCCAAGATCCGGTACAACTTACGAATGGGATACTGCAGCAGGGCATGCAATAATAAATGGCGTTGGTGGAAAAATAAAAACAAGTAATGGAAAAGAATTAAAATATGGAAAAAAAAATTTCAAAAATACAAACTTTATAGCAATAACTTTTAATGGAAATATTAAATTCTGATAAAGAAGGTATAAAGAAAGCAGCAAAAATAATAACAAGCGGGGAAATTATTTTTATTCCTACTGATACTGTTTATGGGATAGCAGCTAATCCATATAATAATAAAGCAATAAAAAAATTATTCTCAATAAAAAAAAGATCAATTAATAATTCTTTAATTTTACTTTGTTCAAATTACAAAATGGCGAAAAAATATGCTTTTTTTAATAAAATTGCAGAAAAATTAAAAAAAAAATTTTGGCCAGGACCTTTAACATTAATTCTTAAAAGGAAACCAAACTCTAGAATATCTAATAAGTGGCTTCCAAAAAATAACTCGGTTGGCATTAGAATTCCAAATCATGACGTGGTAAAAAAAATAATAAATAAATGTAAATTTCCCATTTTTTGTACAAGTGCAAATATTTCTGGAAAAAAAAGTTGTAAAAATATGGATGATATAATTAATAGCTTTAAAAATAAAAAAATAACTATTGTTAATGGTGGAAAAGTAAAATTTGGCCTTGCTTCGACAATTATTGATGTAACTGAAAACAAAATAAATATATTAAGAAAAGGATATATAAATAAAAAAGAATTAAATTTTTAATTATGATTAGTAATAATAAAATTGGTATTTTAGGCTCTGGCGCTTGGGGAACTGCTTTAGCTAATTGTTTAAATAAAAAAGAGAATATACTTTTATGGTCATATGAAAATAAAACAGTAGAAAATATAAATAAATATAAAATTAATAAAACTTTTTTACCAAAAATTAAATTATCAAGAAATATAGTTGCAACAAATAATTTGGCAGATTTTAAAGATTGTAAATTTATTTTTATTTGTATTCCGTCACAATTTATAAAAAAAGTAATCCTAAAATTTAAAAAATTCTATAAAAAAGAAATGATATTTATTAATTGTTCAAAAGGAATAGAACACGATACAAAATCTCTAATAAGTGACCTTATAAAAAAAACACTTCCAAAATCAAGAGTGGCTATTTTATCAGGGCCTAGTTTTGCTATTGAAGTAGCAAAAAATAAACCTACAGCCGTTACTATTGCTTCAAAAAATGAATTAGAAGCAAAAAAATTAGCTAAATTAATAAATTCTATAAATTTTCGTTGTTATTATAGCAATGATGTAATTGGAGTTCAGTTTGGTGGAATAATTAAAAATATATTAGCAATTGCATCTGGTATTATAGAAGGTCAAAAATTAGGCTTTGGTGCAAAAGCAGCTCTTATAACAAGGGGGTTGGTTGAAATGAAAAAAATAGGATTATCCTTTGGTGCAAAAGATTCAACTTTTAATGGACTTTCTGGGCTAGGAGATTTAATGCTTACTTGCAATAATGAGTTATCTAGAAACTTTACAACCGGACTTTTAATAGGAAAAGGAAAAGATATCAATAAAATTATAAAATTTAAAAAAACTATTTCAGAAGGTATATTAAATTCTAAAACTATTTTTGAATTATCTAAAAAAAAGAAAATTGAAATGCCTGTATGTGAAGCTGTTTATAAAATAATTTATAAAAAGAAAAAAATAAAAGAAACTATTAATAAAATTTTATCAAGAGATATCAAAAAAGAAAATTAATAAATAAAATAATTTTTTTTATTAATTTCAGAATAAATTAAAATCATTAAAAAAAAACTTATTACAAAAAAAGGGAAATGATGATCGAATATAACTAACGACAAAAAAATAAAACAAAATTTTAATTTGTACTCATAAATTTTTTTTTTAAATATATTCTTAAAATTAATTTGATTTAAAATATAAAATAAAATAGGAATAGTTAAAATTAAATCGTAAACAACTAGTCTTGGTATTATTAAATTTACCACTAATATTCCGAATGATATACAAAATAAAAAATGCTTACTGCTACTTTTAATTTTTTTATTATTCAAACATAGAAATACTCCAAAAAAAATTGTAAAGCTTGCAAATAGCCAAAGTAATAAGTTAATTTCTATTGCAAAAAAACTTTTATCAAAGCTATTTATACCTAATAAAATCCAAGGAATTTTTTCAATTATAGAATATAAGCCAGTTCCAGTCTGAAATCTTGTAGGTAAATCTTCTTGAAAATTTCCCTGAATTATATCTAAAAATGCAATTGTTAATTCGGGATTTTTTAAATAAAAAAAATATTGAATTAAAATAAAAAAGAAAAAATATAAAAAAATATTTTTTAATGATTTCCAGCCTAAAATATAAAAGGGTAATAATAAAAAAGTTAAATAATAAAATTTAAATAAGGAAACAAATAAAATTGTTAAATAAAAATAATTAAATTTTTTTAAATATAAAAAATAAATTCCTAAAGCTATAAAGCCATATAAAATAAATGAAAGATTACCTGAGATAAAACTAAAAAAAATTGTTCCACCAAAAGAAAATATAATTAAAAGTAAATTTCTTAAATTATAATTAAATTTAAAAATTTTTTTCATAACGTAAAAAATTATAAAAAATGAAATTATTTCGAAAAAAACCCATAATATATTTGCCGATATTATATTTAAAGAACCTAAATATTTTAATATTTCTAATGTTCCAGGGGAATAATTAGCTGTAAGTGTAATATTCGGATGTAAACAATCGCCATGAACGTTTAGCCCATAAGGAAAATTTTCTAAAAAAAAAGTCTTAGAAGCACAATAAGTAATATGAAAATCC